>Ga0310691_10000107_pt1 | contig 163488 bp, 131 predicted proteins | sample 176DNAGHGlowgp2_FD_203887 | JGI IMG/M metagenome (GOLD analysis project Ga0310691, IMG submission 203887) | Sheep rumen microbial communities from Palmerston North, Manawatu-Wanganui, New Zealand - 1766 DNA GHGlow gp2 (v2) (version 2) | ecosystem: Host-associated > Mammals > Digestive system...
ATCAGCATTTGTACGAACCTTAAGCTTTCTGAACTCATCAGCCCAAGCCATGATACGTCCGAACTCACCAGCGATCTGAGCATCAACTGTAGGGATGATTCCCTGATAGATGTTACCTGTTGTACCATCGATAGAAATCTCTGAACCTTCGTTGAACTGAACACCAGCAAGTGTAAATGTCTTGTTGTCCTCATCCATGTTGATGTCGCCACAACCAGATACACAGCATGTACCCATACCACGAGCAACAACGGCAGCGTGTGATGTCATACCACCACGAACTGTAAGGATACCCTGAGCACTCTTCATACCTGTGATATCTTCTGGAGATGTCTCAAGTCTTACAAGTACAACCTTCTCTCCTCTAGCAGCCCACTCTACAGCATCATCAGCTGTAAATACAACCTTACCACAAGCAGCTCCTGGAGAAGCTCCAAGACCCTTTCCAAGTGGAGTTGCAGCCTTAAGTGCAGCAGCGTCGAACTGTGGGTGAAGAAGTGTATCAAGGTTACGAGGATCGATCATAGCAACAGCCTCTTCTGGAGTCTTATGTCCCTCATCAACGAGGTCACAAGCGATCTTCAGAGCAGCTGGAGCTGTTCTCTTACCATTTCTACACTGAAGCATGTAAAGCTTCTTATTCTCAACTGTGAATTCCATATCCTGCATATCATGGTAGTGATTCTCAAGAGTATCACAAACCTTAAGGAACTCAGCGTAAGCATCTGGGAACTCCTGCTCCATCTGAGCGATTGGCATAGGTGTACGAACACCAGCAACAACGTCCTCGCCCTGAGCGTTGATAAGGAACTCACCCATAAGCTTATTCTCACCAGTAGCTGGGTCACGAGTAAATGCAACACCAGTACCAGACTCATTATTAAGGTTACCAAATACCATAGGCATAACGTTTACAGCTGTACCCCATGAATAAGGGATATCGTTATCACGACGATATACGTTAGCACGTGGGTTATCCCATGATCTAAATACTGCTTCGATAGCAAGCTTTAACTGCTCAACTGGATCTGAAGGGAAATCAGAACCTAACTGATTCTTGTACTCAGCCTTGAACTGCTCAGCAAGTGTCTTAAGATCAGCAGCTGTAAGGTCAACGTCGAACTTAACGCCCTTCTCTTCTTTCATCTTGTCGATAAGCTGCTCGAAATACTTCTTACCAACTTCCATAACTACATCAGAGAACATCTGGATGAATCTTCTATAAGAATCATATACGAATCTCTCAAATGCAGGATCTGGGTTACCAGCTATCATAGCTGCAACAACCTCATCGTTAAGACCAAGGTTAAGGATTGTGTCCATCATACCAGGCATAGAAGCTCTAGCACCTGAACGTACAGAAACGAGAAGTGGATTTGTAAGATCACCGAACTTCTTGCCGTTGATCTCTTCCATCTTAGCAACGCCTTCCATAACCTGAGTCATGATCTCATCATTAATCTTACGACCATCCTCATAATACTGTGTACAAGCATCTGTTGTGATTGTGAATCCCTGTGGAACAGGAAGACCAATGCTTGTCATCTCGGCAAGGTTAGCACCCTTACCACCAAGTGTGTTACGCATGGACATGTCGCCTTCGCTAAACATGTAAACCCATTTGTTAGCCATGTGTCTAATACCTCCTAAAATAAGTATAAAATTTTACTCGGAAACTACGAAAATATGAGGATTTGAACCCAAACTTCTCCTAGAGTCCGTGACTGCATAGAATTATAACACATTCTCAAGTATAAATGAACATGTTTTTTTAACAAATTTCTGACAAAAAAATAAGTCACTGGGACCGGATCTCACTGACTTATTTTGTGAATTCTGTGTGAATATTATGCATTTTTGTTCATGTTATCTTTTATGGTCTTAAGTTCTTTCTCAAGATCTTCGGATTTCTTTGACTCTTCCTCAGCCATCTTCTTATACTTCTCAGCTTCTTCCCTGGCTTTCTTTTCGTCTATACCGTCACTTGCAAAAAGAACGCTTGCAACAATTCCGCCACCGCCAAAGATCATTACCAGCATGAGCAGCCAGTCAAACATTGTCATTCTGTCTACCCAGAAAGATGTATTCATAATGATTGCAGCCAGGATGATAAGCACTGTGAATGCTGTAAATATCTTGGATGGAAGTGAACCATTACTGCCGAACATCCATACCACTCCGATTATGAATGGTACAAATACCAGACCTGATGGAACGCTGAAGAAACCAAAGCTCATTACGCCCCAGCCAAAGCCAGAACCAACATGAACACGGTTGAAAAGCAGGAATAAACCTACAACCATAAGTGCCAGACCAGCTAAGAATCTGATCAAACTATTTTTTTCTCCCATAATAGACCCCTCTCAAATACAAAACTGCAGAAACCTTCATAAAGAATTACTAATTCTCATTATATAAAATCATAATTAGAATGCAAGCTTCTCCTCAAAGTAAGCCTTGAGATCCTCGATCTTGATTCTCTCCTGCTCCATTGAATCACGGTCACGAACTGTAACAGCGCCATCCTCTTCAGAGTCGAAGTCATATGTTATACAGAATGGAGTACCAATCTCGTCCTGACGACGATATCTCTTACCGATAGCTCCTCTATCATCATATTCACAGTTCCAATACTTGCTAAGCTCAGCGTAAACCTTTTCAGCACCCTCATTTAACTTCTTTGAAAGTGGGAATACACCGATCTTAACAGGTGCGATAGCTGGATGGAAACGAAGTACTGTACGAACATCGTTCTTCTCAGCATCCAGAACTTCCTCGTCATAAGCCTCGCAAAGGAATGCAAGTGTAACACGGTCAGCACCAAGTGATGGCTCAACAACATATGGAATGTATTTTTCATTTAATTCATCATCGAAGTATTCCATAGGCTCGCCAGATGTATTCTGGTGCTGTGTTAAGTCGTAATCTGTACGAGATGCAATACCCCAGAGCTCACCCCAGTCTGTGAATGGGAATGCATACTCAATATCTGTTGTATGATCTGAGTAGAATGAAAGCTCTTCCTGGTCATGATCACGAAGTCTGAGGTTCTCTTCCTTAATACCAAGTGAAAGAAGCCACTCGAAACAGAACTTTCTCCAGTATTCAAACCACTCTGTCTGAGTACCAGGCTTGCAGAAGAACTCAAGCTCCATCTGCTCGAACTCACGAGTTCTGAATGTAAAGTTACCAGGTGTGATTTCATTTCTGAATGACTTACCAACCTGACCTATACCAAATGGAACCTTCTTACGAGAAGTTCTCTGAACATTCTTAAAGTTTACGAAAATACCCTGTGCTGTCTCAGGTCTGAGATAAACAGTATTCTTTGCATCTTCTGTTACACCCTGGAATGTCTTGAACATAAGGTTGAACTGACGGATTCCAGTAAAGTTATGCTTTCCACATGATGGACATGGAATGTTATGCTCTTCGATAAACTTCTCCATCTCCTCGTTTGACCATCCGTCTACAGAAGATGTAAGCTCAATTCCGTTCTCAGCGGCAAATGCCTCGATAACCTGGTCAGCTCTGAATCTTTCATGACACTCTTTACAATCCATAAGAGGATCTGAAAAACTTCCAAGATGTCCAGATGCAACCCAGGTCTGAGGGTTCATAAGGATAGCTGTATCTACACCAACGTTGTATGGGCACTCCTGGATGAACTTCTTCCACCATGCCTTTTTAACGTTATTCTTAAGTTCAACTCCAAGATTACCATAGTCCCATGTATTAGCGAGACCTCCGTAAATCTCTGAACCTGGATATACAAAACCTCTTGCTTTTGCAAGTGATATAATCTTTTCCATAGTCTTTTCCATAGTCTTTTCTCCTCTATTTTAGATTCTTCGCCCTACTTAGAAAGCATTTTAGTAATTAAATTTATAAACAATAACAGACCTACCATTCTCTGTAGCCTTTGCTGTAGACTCATCGACAAGCTCCGCATACTTATTGAAGAACAGTATCTTTCCGCCCTTGATGTTATAGTTCATTGGCTCATCAGTTACAACCATCATGAAGCTGTCGCCATTAATCTCATCTGAATTGATTACATCAAATGTACTCGCATCTGTAAATGTAGCAACTGTTGGAAGCTCAGCATCTGACTCAGAAGCAACCTCTTCTTCAAGGCTCTCAAGATCGTCGATGTCATAACCAGCTTCTGCAAGCTCTTCCTCATTAATCTCTTCAGCCTCAACAGTTACGATAGCATCACTCGCACTTGCAGCCTCAGCTTTAACAATCTCATCAGCTGGGTCTGGCTTATACATTGAAATTTCAAGGCTCATGCCATTGAAAGCATTGAATGCATCTATATCGCTGAACTGAATTGCTGTTCTGACTAAACCATTTTCTTCTATATATTCTTTGAAGGAAACCTTGTCCACGCCTTCCTGAGCATTGAATGTATCTATCTCGGACTTGATGTATGCTTCAAGGTTTGATGTATCAACTTCTGTGCCACTGAAATCCTCGCATGAGATTTCAAGAAGTGTTCCATCAGAGTTGAACTGCAGAGTATTCTCTGTAATATCTCCGATGTAAGAAACCTTCTCAACTTCTACATCCTCTTCCTTCTTTTTACCACAGCCTGCCAGGGAAAACAGCATTATTACAATCATAAAAATACTGATTAATGCAGTTTTCTTACGACTTAAAACTTTCTTCATTATTTTTCCTCACTTTTTGTAATTTACACAGACTAGTATTCTACACCAGCGGCTTAAGAATATCAAGTGATTTGAAGTGTCTGTCACACTGGGTTTTTAAATATTTATCTGTTATCTTCTCAAGCTCGAGCTTTATCTTGTCGCCCACATCGAAACTGTAGAGTTCAGATATTTCTCGACTGAGTATGTAATTGATGATATTCACGGTGTCAGGAGAAAGGACCTCGCCACCCGTAAAGGCTTCTAACGAAGCAAGACCTTCTATATCCAAGAGCTTTATTTCGAAAGCCGACTTTATCAGACTGATGGACGGTGCCTCATTCAGGATTGCCTTGAATGTAACATAAAGAAGATTCAGCTCATCCAGGGCACTCATTCCCTCACGGGTAAAATACCCCGCCAGCTCACAGGCATAAGAAGCATAGGCCATCTTCTCCAGATCATAAGAAAGCTCGAGAAATGTGTCCTTGATGCTGGCACTTACCAGTGAATATGCATTCTGCCCGCTAGGGCGAACAGTAAACTCTCCCATCACAAACTTCTGACTTGCAGCTGTGAGCGCAGAATTCTTCCTGCGCGCGCCATTAGCAAAAACGGTAATCCTTCCGAGCTTTGATGTAAGGATTACCAGTCTTTTGTCATACTCTTTAATTAACGATGTATCTAAAACGATACCCTGAACGACTGTATTGTCATGCATAATTATCTCCAATAAGTCAACAACTTAATGTTATGTAAACTATAAGCTATGATTACTTATTCTTTTTATAACCATACTCACTCATGTAAGATGTCTTGTCACGCCAGCCCGGACGAACCTTTACCCAAAGTTTCAGGTTCACCTTCATCTGAAGCATATCCTCAATGCTGTGACGGGACTGGGTTCCAATACGCTTCAGCATTGCACCCTTCTTTCCTATGATAATACCTTTATGACTCTCCTTCTCACAAATAATAGTAGCCTCAATATCCACAAGACTTCCATCCTCGCGAGTTTTCATCTTGTCTACTACTACCGCAATACCATGAGGAATTTCCTTATCAAGATTACGAAGGCATTTCTCTCTGATAAATTCCGCAGCAATATCACGCTCGGTCTCATCTGTAACTGTATCCTCGTCGAAGTACATAGGGCCTTCAGGTAGGACCTCAAAAATGCGAGTTTTAAGCTTTTCAATATTATAACCAGTGGTAGCAGAAACACCAATGACATTAGAAAAATAAACTCCCTCCTCTTCAAGCATATATCTTCTGTATGTCTCGAAAACCTTTGCAAGAGTCTCGCTACCTGGCTTTCCATCTGTTACTATGTCAGTTATGAGCGCATCTTTATCATCAATAACATTAACCTTGAAATCGATAGCATTTAATATCTCATCAAGCTTCTGCTCTTCAGCAATAGCTGTATCAATCTTGTTTACTACCAACATAACTGGGATGTCAGCCTCGTAAGCCTTCTTTATATACTGCGCAATCACCTTTTCACCTGCGCCAATAAATGTGCTTGGCTCAACGACCCACATAACAATATCGGCAGTCTTGATGGTATCCACAGCTGAGTCCAGCATAAATTCGCCCAGCTTTGTCTCGGCGCGGTTGATTCCAGGAGTATCAAGGAAGACAATCTGACCCCTGTCCTCCGTATATACCGTCTGGATTCTCTTACGCGTGGTCTGAGCTCGCTTGCTTACCGCCGCGATCTTCATCCCGATTATATGATTCATTATTGTAGATTTACCGACATTCGGACGCCCCAAAATCGCCACAAATCCCGACTTAAAACTTTTCTCCGCCATAATCTCTCTTCCTAATAAGTCAATCAGACCTGGTCCCACTGACTCCAAGATCTGTCCCTACTGACTTATTTTTATAACAATATATATTTACACAAGATTCTCAATCGACTCAAATAGTTCGGAGGATTCGGCTATCTTCTCCTCACCACCAACTGTACATCTCAGACTACTATCTGAAAGGAGTTTGATGAATGGTGCAAGGCTTCGGATAGTCTCCTGGTTCGAAGCAAGAACCTGGCGACGCTGCTCGCGCCTCTCTTCATCAGTTACACCAGTAATGTACTGAGCAAATGAAAGTGCACCAAGACCTGAAGGTGAAGGTGGCATTTCAGAAGCTGACATAGTACCTATTATGTACTTCGTCATGTCTCTGTCAGAGCAGTCGAAGTTCTTCACATATTCATAGGCCTTCTCGTAAACATCGTAGGTCTCTTTGAGATTTGGATCTCTATACGAAACGAAGAATTCATGTCCGAACAGACTGAAATCGCACATGCATCCGTAAGCTCCGCCTTTAACACGCACATTAATCCACAGATAATCATAGCTCATGATAGTCTTAAGAACCTGCAGCGCTCCATTAAACTTAAGTCCAGTAGAAGCATAGTCTGCAGCAACGCATGCATATTGTACCTTGGACGATGTCTTAAATCCTTCGCTTGTAGCCTTAAGTGGCACCACCATCTTCTCGTCCGAAATCTTCTCATCGCTCAGCTGACTGATAAGACTCTTCAGTGGCTCAGCAAGAAGCTTCTCATCTCGCTCTGAAGTATAGGAAATGATGAGATTATCACTTCTGAACATCTTCTTATAAAGACGGCTCAAATCCTCAGCCAGTTCATCGTACATCTCATCGAAATTCTTATCAAGCTTATCGATAAATCTGTAGTAGTCAATTCCTTCCAGCGCCTCAATAATCTTCGCGGACTTCTTGAAGTACGAAAGCGCTCTGCCCTTCGCGGTTGAATGGCCACCCTCAACGAGGCTGATCTTGCCGCTGGACTTAATCTCAGAAATCACCTCTTTCACTCTCTTCTTATCAGTAATATGCGATCTCAGGATAATCTCTTCCACAAGCCCCATTCCGGCATCCACATTTCTGTCAAATGTCTTCACCTTGCAGCAGACATATGGCATACACTCCTTATCCAACAGGTCAAAACTGCCAATGTCAAATGCAATCCCACCGGTAGACAGATTAATCTTCTTTGCCAGATCGTTGTACGAATAATTATCTGTATCAACGTATTTCAGAAGCTCAACAATAAGCTGCATCTTTCCTAAATCTTCGAAAGACAAATCGCTGATATCGAAATACATCGAAATGTATGTAATACCGTTAGTGAAGATGTCATGTGCAATAAGCTTTACATCTTCCACCTTTGTTTCTCTGTTAAACAGCTTTCTTGGTTCAGGATCAATATCCTTAATATCAAGAAGCGGAATAGTCGCCAGCTCCTCAGGAGTTGAAGGCTCCGTCTGATAATCCTTCAGATGCTGAGTTTCCTTAATGAGCGCATCTATCTCTTCCTCACTAAGCCCCGCCTTAAACTGAGCCAGCTCCTCTTTAAGAGCCTTATCCTTATCTGTATTAAGCCCAACCACAGGCTCAGCTGTAATTAGCGACTTATGATTATTATTTATAATGTAATCTTTAATGAGCCCTTCGAACAGACCTTTATCAATTCCCTCACGAAGTTTCTGGTAAACCTCAAGTCCAAACAGAGTATCCTGTGCCAGGTCGTCATCATATAGCCAGCCCTGGAAATCCGTAAGTCCAATCATGAGACCCTTAGGATATCTTCCAAAATTGCTCTCTCTATATCTGAACTCGAAAAGGTTAAGGGCAGCCTCAAGCGCTTCCTTATCAAGCCCTTCCTCTACATATTTAGCAAGCTCAGATTCAATAATGTCGCGGAACTTTTCAGCATCCTCAACCTTTGCCTCACGCGCCACAATACTGAACAGTGGTTGAAGCATTGTATTATCAAGCATAGATTCAACATCCGAACAAAGTCCGGCATCGATGATCGTCTTCTTCAGAGGCGCACCCGGTGAATCCACCAGAATATACTGGATGATATTCATAGCAGTTACAAGGTACTTATCAGTACACTTACCCGTTACCACGTTGTAGCTGACAATAGATTCACTATCCTCAGCTTCGTCCTGGGTAATTGAATAACCAGTCTTTGCAACTATTGGTGCGTCAAATGCATTCTGAAGCTTAATCTCTGATGGCACATAAAGATAGTCGTAATCCTTAAGATAACTCTCATCGATAAACTTAAGCTGATCTACTGCATCGAGATCACCATATAAATAGATATAGCTGTTTGATGGATGGTAATAATTCTTATGATAGTCCAGATACTCTTCTCTTGTAAGACTTGGGATGATATCCGGATCTCCACCGGAATCAACACCATAAGCCGTATCAGGATACATCTTCTGATTGATCACGTTAGAAAGAACTGCATCTGGAGATGAATAAACACCACGCATCTCATTATAAACAACACCGTTTATAATGACATCGCTGTCCCTGTCGGCCAGTTCATAGTGCCATCCTTCCTGCTTGAAGATTTCCTCACGGGAATAGATATTAGGATTGAAAACTGCATCAAGATAAACATCCATAAGATTACGGAAGTCCTTGTCATTACAGCTTGCAATTGGATAAACAGTCTTATCACTGTATGTCATTGCATTTAGAAATGTATTCAGAGAGCCTTTTGCAAGTTCAACAAAAGGATCCTTGGCTGGGTATTTCTTAGAACCACAAAGAACTGTATGTTCAACTATATGCTGAATACCCTTGGAATTGGTTGGAGGTGTTCTAAAACCAATAGCAAAAACCTTATTCTCGTCATCATTAAGCACAACTGACACACGTGCTTTAGTCTTCTTATGACTGAGAACAAGGCCTACTCCATTTTCTTCAGGAGTCTCCTGGCACTTAATAACTTCGTAAGTGCCAAGAGCTTCCAATTCATTTTTTAATTGTTCAAGCGTTCTATCATTTCTATCTTTAAAAACAGTCAAAATTATAATCTCCTTAAAACATATAATTAGTTTACTAAAACACAAAGACTATTATAACAAATTTTGCTTATATACTAAAAGTATATGGTAAAAGCTCCGAAAGCTTGAACACTTTATAATCATCCTGTGATTTTGCTACTATCACGTCTATATCCTGGGATTCAGGAAGGAACTCTGCAAGAACCTGGCGGCATGCACCACAAGGAAATGCATACTCCTCCTCGAAAACAGGTGCTCCGACTATAGCTATAGCATCTATATGTCTCTGTCCTTCGCTTACAGCCTTAAAAATAGCTACTCTTTCAGCACAGACAGTAAGTCCGTAAGATGCATTCTCGATATTGCATCCGGTATAGATATTACCTGATGGAACAACGAGAGCTGCTCCTACGAGAAATTTTGAATATGGAGCATAAGCCATTTTTCTGGCCTTTATCGCTTCATCTATTAATAATCTTCTTACTTCATCTTTCATAATTGTGGTGCCTCTGGTTTTGGTTTCTTAACAATATCATTTCTACTTGTAGTAAGCATCTGATTAAGTACTTCATCATCAACATCAATTTTGTTATTTTCATGGCTATTATAACACCTAAAGGGCAACAAAAAAAGCCCACCGGCGGTGGCCGGTGGGCGTGGCTTTTCTAGTACATTCCTCCCATTCCGCCAGGAGCTGCTGGCATTGCAGGAGTATCTTCTTTGATGTCGGCAACAACAGACTCTGTTGTAAGGAGTGTTGAAGCGATTGATGTAGCATTCTGAAGAGCTGAACGTGTAACCTTTACAGGATCAATTATTCCTGCAGAAACCATATCGACGAACTCTTCTTTATAAGCGTCAAATCCAGTCTTATCATCTGACTCTTTTACTTTATTTACAATAACAGCGCCTTCAAGACCTGCATTCTCAACGATGTGATAAAGTGGAGCTTCCATAGCCTTAGCTATTATCTTAGCACCTGTCTTCTCATCGCCTTCAAGTGTATCAGCAAGAGCATCAACCTCTTTGATAGCATGTGCATAAGCAGCACCACCACCAGAGATGATTCCTTCTTCAACTGCTGCACGTGTAGCATTGAGTGCATCTTCAAGTCTGAGCTTAGCTTCTTTCATCTCTGTCTCTGTAGCAGCACCAACTCTTACTACAGCTACACCACCAGCAAGCTTAGCAAGTCTTTCCTGAAGCTTTTCTCTATCGAAATCTGACTTAGTATCTGTGATCTGAGTCTTGATGAGGTTAATTCTCTCCTCAAGAGCTGCCTTGTCGCCAAGACCATCAACGATTGTTGTATTCTCTTTAGTAACCTTAACACTCTTTGCCTTACCAAGCTGATCAACTGTTGTATCCTTAAGCTCGTATCCAAGGTCTGAAGAAATAACTGTACCACCTGTAAGGATTGCGATATCCTGAAGCATATCTTTACGTCTATCACCATATCCAGGAGCCTTAACTGCAACTACGTTGAATGTACCACGAAGCTTGTTAACGATGAGTGTTGTAAGAGCCTCGCCCTCAACATCCTCAGCGATTATAAGCATTGAAGCACCAGTCTTAACAATCTCCTCAAGGATTGGGAGAATATCCTGGATGTTAGAAATCTTCTTATCTGTAATAAGGATATATGGATTCTCAAGCTCAGCTACCATCTTCTCCATATCTGTTGACATGTAAGCTGAAACATATCCTCTGTCGAACTCCATACCTTCAACAAGGTCAAGCTCTGTCTTCATTGTCTTTGACTCTTCAACTGTGATAACGCCGTCCTTTGAAACCTTGTCCATAGCGTCTGCTACAAGCTCACCAACTTCTTCATCACCAGCTGAGATAGCTGCAACCTTAGCAATCTGATCTTTTCCGTTTACAGGCTGGCTCATTCCGATAATAGCCTCAACTGCCTTCTCAGATGCCTTCTTCATTCCTTTACGGAGAACGATTGGATTAGCACCTGCTGCAAGATTCTTCATTCCTTCGTTGATCATTGCCTGTGCAAGAACTGTAGCTGTTGTAGTACCATCACCTGCTACATCGTTTGTCTTTGTAGCAACTTCCTTAACTACTGCAGCACCCATGTTCTCGAATGCATCTTCAAGCTCAATCTCTTTAGCGATTGTAACACCATCGTTTGTGATGAGTGGTGAACCGTAAGATTTTGCAAGAACTACGTTACGTCCCTTAGGACCAAGTGTTACTCTGACTGTATCAGCCAGCTGATTTACTCCTGATTCAAGTGCCTTTCTAGCCTCAGCACCATACTTTATCTCTTTTGCCATTTTATATTCACCTCGATTTTTTATTCTACAACTGCAAGAATGCTATCCTGAGAAACGATTGTAAATTCTTCCTCACCCATCTTTACTGATGAACCTGCATACTGCTGGAAGATTACCTTCTGTCCAACTTCAACATTCATTGGGATAAGATTTCCATTATCATCAACCTTTCCAGGTCCTACTGCTACAACCTCAGAATACTGTGGCTTTTCCTGAGCATTTCCTGTAAGGATGATACCTGAAGATGTTTTCTCTTCTTTTTCAGCTGCCTTAAGAACAACTCTGTCACCTAATGGTTTGATATTCATTTTTCATTCCTCCTATCTTTTATTCGAACTACTGAACCATGTCAGTTTTAGATTTAGCACTCATTTACCCAGAGTGCTAACACAATTTATATAATACAACTTTTTATATAAAAATCAACCCCTTTTTTTCTTTATTTTAAAAGGGGTTGATTATTCTACTTAGCACCAATCTTATGTTTTAAACCATACATAAAAAGATATTGCTGTGCATATCCTGCAACATCTCCGAATTTATCCATTGCAAAGGCTTCTATCTCTGACTTTGGCGTATCTATACCAAAGTAAAGATGCTCACAGATGCGTTTCATCCAGACATCAACTGGGAATACATCTGTTCTTCCAAGTCCAAATAGGAGTGCACAGTTTGCAACCTTCTCTCCTACACCATGGATGGTCATGAGAAGCTGTCTTGAATCCTTGGTATCCAGACGAAGCAGCTCATCTTCTGTTATCTCACCGCTGTAGATCTTTTCGGTAGCATCTATTATATATGGGGCTCTGAATCCGCATTTGGATGCTCTTATCTCGTCCTCAGTTGCATTGTGAAGCTGTTCTACTGTTGGGAAGAATGCATCGAATTCAGAACTGAAACGGTTTATCATTGTAACATCGAACTTTGTGCCGATTTCAGATGAAAGGTTTGCAACAACCTGCTTTATCTGAGGTATCTGCTTATTCTGTGAAATGATAAATGAAATTAATGTTTCAAAGAAATCCTGATTCAATATGCGGATTCCATTATGCTCTGTGATTATTTCCTCCAGGCGAGGGTCAGCCTCAAGAATCTTAGCCTTTATGCTGGAATAATCCCTGTCCAGATCGAAGTATTCTCTCCAGATAGTCTGATATTCCCAATCCTCTGTGTTCTCGAATATGAGGCGAACACCTGCAGTATCTGGTTCCTCCTTAATATGAAGAACTCTGTCGCGAAATACTATGTCGTATTCATATTCGCCAGGATTCAGGCCTGTGTCAGTACGCTGAAAGTGAAAACACTGGCCACATTCGAGGACATCATACAAGTGGAAGTCTTTTACGTTTTCAAGTACAAAGTTTTTATTCATGTAGTATTCTATCTAATTACTCTTTCATTAATTTAGGTATTATAATCCCTGGGGTTTTAATTCTGCGCTGGCTTATAAGAACTCTTAAGGCCAACAACACGGTTAAATACCTTATGATCATCTGTTGTATCTTTAGTATCCACGCAGAAGTATCCATTACGGATGAACTGCACATGATCGCCAGGCTGAAGGTCAGCAGATGCCTTCTCCAGTTTAGCGTGCTCAAGAATTTCAAGTGAATTAGGGTTAAAGTTCAGGGTTCCGTCCTCGTTCAGTTTGCCCTTCTCTTCATCAATAAGATTCTCGTAAAGGCGAACCTCAGCGTCAAGGCAGTCAGCTGCATTAACCCAGTGGATAGTTCCTTTTACCTTACGTCCTTCGAATCCGCTTCCGGATCTTGTTTCAGGATCGTAAGTTCCGTGAATTACAGTAACATTTCCATCTGCATCCTTCTCGCATCCAGTACATTTTACAAAGTAAGCACCTTTAAGTCTTACCTCATTTCCTGGGAAGAGACGGAAGAATTTACGTGGTGGCTCTTCATAGAAGTCATCTGCCTCAACATATAATTCTCTTGAAAATGTTATCTTACGGGAGCCAGCATTTTCGTCATCGATATTGTTCTCGATCTCGAACTCTTCTGTCTGACCCTCTGGATAATTATCGATAATAAGCTTAACAGGTCTGAGAACGCCCATATATCTTGGTGCTACAGGCTTAAGGTCTTCTCTTATGCAGTACTCAAGCATTGCATAGTCGCAGGAGCTCTGTGACTTGGAAACACCTGCAAGCTCCATAAATGTCTTAATAGATGAAGGTGTGAATCCACGACGACGAAGAGCTGCAAGAGAAACAAGTCTTGGGTCATCCCAGCCATCTACAACTCCATCTTCAACTAGCTTCTTAATATAACGCTTACCTGTAACCACATTTGTGAGGTAAAGCTTTGAGAATTCAATCTGCTGTGGTGGCTGAGGGTATTCAAGTTCCTCAACTACCCAATTATAAAGAGGTCTGTGATCCTCGAACTCAAGTGTACAGATTGAATGTGTAACACCTTCGATAGCATCTTCTATTGGATGAGCAAAGTCATACATTGGGTAGATGCACCATTTATCACCAGTATTATGATGTGTCATTCTGGCTATACGATAGATGATAGGATCACGCATGTTGATATTAGGTGATGCCATATCAATCTTCGCACGAAGAACCTTTGCCCCATCCTCGAACTTTCCATCCTTCATATCTGTGAAAAGCTGAAGGTTTTCTCCGATGGAACGGTCTCTATATGGGCTGTTCTTTCCAGGCTCTGTAAGAGTTCCACGGTACTCACGAATCTCTTCTGCAGAAAGGTCATCTACATAAGCCTTCCCCTTATTGATGAGCTTAATAGCAGCCTCATACATCTGATCAAAATAGTTTGATGCATAGAGTATCTCGCCTCTAAAGTCGGCACCAAGCCACTCAACATCCTTTACTATTGAATCTACGAATTCCTCTTTTTCCTTTGTAGGATTAGTATCATCGAATCTCAGGTTAAACTGTCCGCCATATTCCTTGGCAAGTCCATAGTTAAGAAGTATAGACTTAGCGTGTCCTATGTGGAGATAACCATTTGGCTCTGGTGGGAATCTGGTTACGATCTTAGTTACCTTTCCCTCTGCGAGATCCTTATCGATGATATTCTCGATAAAATTCTTAGATACATTCTCTTCTGACATTAATCTTCCTCCTCATCATCTTCTGAAGGAAGTGCTACCTTCTGTGGTTTCTCGTCCTTCTTAGATTGATTCTTTTTCTTGTTTTTCTTTCTATTCTTTTTCTTACTCTTCTTTGCAAATTCAACCGTATCGCCAGTTACTTCAGACTTTTCTTCCTTTTCCTCTGGCTCGTCAGATTTATCTGTATCTTCAGTACTATCAGAACCTTCAACTTCTTCAGTACTATCAGAACCTTCAACTTCTTCAGCATCTTCAGGTTCTTCAACCTTCTTTACAGGCTCGTCTTCATCATCATCCAGATTGATAAATGCTTTCTTCTCAAGTTCTCTATCGAACTGAGATGGGTCAATCAGATTCTCCTGTGGCTCAGGCTCATGATAAACATGCTCGCCCTCTGGAGCTTCGTCTGCTGCAACAACATCGAATGCAGAATCCATTCCATAAGGTCTTTCCTTCATAGCCTGCTCAATCTTTGATGGAGCATCGTCCTCTACCGGAGGAACATTAATACCTGCATTATTATCAGCAGCCTCTTCTATAAGAATCTCACCTGTATCTTCGTTTACAGCGTAAGTATTATTCTTACCAGTCTTTCTGTTAGGATCCTTTTCTTCGGCTTTCTCCTCAGCCTCAGCCTTATCCTTAGCATCCTTCTTAGCTCTGTTAACTACATCTTCTTCATCTTCGTAGTCTTCATCATCCTCGTCGCCATAAAGCTGGTTCTGAAGAATACCATTTTTAATAACAAGAACGATAACTACCACACACATAACAACAAAGAGAATGATCATCATAATAAGAAGATTCTTAAGTGTATCTCTTGAAAGAAGGCCCTCTTCCTCTTCAGTATCGGTCTTCTTCTCTGTCGGAATAAGAGGTGTAGCGTAACTCTTCTCCTCAGTTGTAGTCTCTTCGTAAGCTTCCGTTTCTGTTGCAGTATTAGCGACAGATGCATCTATGATAGATTTAACAGCCTCATATCTTGTAAGGTTGCCTTCATTTGTATCGTAGTAATAAAGACCGGCACCACCAGTTGAATTAAGAGCATAAACAAGATAAAGACCGCTGTCTGAACCATCGCTGTATGCTGTAACCTGACAACCATCAAGTGTAAGGTTTGTCTCTTCAAATCTGTCTTCTATTTCAACATCTTCCGGCTTATTTAAGATTACGTACTTAACGCCTTCAAGGCTGTACTCAATGTAAGGAGAAAATTCCTTTGTCTCCTCATCGTATACGAACCACTTCTGCTCCCAATCTGCATTTTGCAGACATACAACCTTTATCTTCTGATTAGGTGCCTGATATGCGTAGATGTCCTTTCCATTGATCGTTACATAGGAGAGCTCATATCCCTCAGGATGAGCTGGAAGGCTATGATCATCAACTAATGTGTAGTAATCATTTCCAATCTTGATTGTATTTTCCTCGGACTTAACTTCGCCGATGGTCACATTTCCACCTGCATGAACCACAGAAAGCTGGCTTCCATTTGCATCATACAGCTTGTAGCCGCTTGTCTGGATTTTGCCAGTTCCTTCTGCAGTTGCAGTGAATGTGTAGGAAACAGTGTTTGTTCCTTTTCCGGCAATTTCAATTATTCCTGTATTATCATCGTTATACTTAAGGATGTCTGTAGGATACTCAAGGAAAATGTCATATTCTCCAAGGTTCTCACCACTAATAGTTATTGTTGCCGTTAGCGAATCCCCTACTCCTACTTCTGTTGGCCAGATGGCAAGAGTAATAGAAACATCCTCGGCATAAACATCCATTGTTTTCAATCCGACTACTGCGGAGAAAACAATCAGGAATGAAAGAATTATTGATATTATTCTTTTACTATTTTTCATAGTAATCTCCTTTACTATACGTCCTTGCGGATGACAGCGTTAATAAAAGAAGCCCCAACAGTTATCTGTCAGGGCTTGGCTAAGCTAATAACGGGAATCGAACCCGTGACCTCAACATTACCGATGTTGCGCTCTACCGACTGAGCTATATTAGCAAATATACAGCCCCACCATATTACTTGATATTTATAGCAGGTGTCAAGTTTCTTTTAAGTTTTAAAGCTCTTACTTTTCGTCTCGAAGCTTGTTGTGTATTCTTGTGAGAGCATTATCAACAGACTTCTCTGTTTTACCAAGTTCGTCTGCAATCTCTCTTCTGGAAAGACCTCTCAGATAGAGTTCAACAACCTTCTTCTCCATAGCACTGAGCTTCATCTCCAGTTCTTCATACATCTGGCTTATGCGCTCATTTTTAATAAAGAGAGATTCAGGATTGTTTGCGCCTCTGTCGCTGAGCTTCTCCTGTCCGTCATTGTCCAGAGAATCCTCGTAATCATTATTAAAGATTACAGAGATATATGTATTCAGCGGAGAATGCTTCATTCTGTTAGCTCTTGTAATAGCAGCCTTCAGACGATTTCTAATGCAGCTATATGCAAATGTTTTAAAGGATGCATCTGACTCAAGTGAATAATCACGGATAGCCATAAAAAGACCTATCATCCCTTCCTGTGTCAAGTCCTCAAGCTCAGCTCCAATAAGGAAAAGTGTTCTTGTTTCGCTTATAACCATTGGAGTGTACTTGACTAACAGGAACTCCTCAGCATCCTTATCTCCAAGGCGGGATAACTTAATTAAATCATCATCCTGCAGCATTTCGTATTTAGTCATTGTGGTAACTCCTCTGTCGAACTATCTCATAAGCAAGAATTCCTGTAGCAACTGATGCATTGAGTGATTCGATATCACCACGCATTGGTATAGAAACTATATAATCACATTTCTCTTTAACAAGTCTGGAAACACCAGAGCCTTCATTGCCGATAACAAGTCCAATTGCACCTGTAAGATTGCATTTGTACATCTCATCTCCGCCCATATCAGCGCAGGCAAACCAAAGTCCGCGACCCTTGAGCTCATCTATTGTCTTAGAGATATTTGTTACTTTAACTACCGGTGTGAAGTTAATAGCACCTGCTGAAGCTCGAACAACTGTAGCTGTAAGGCCAGATGCATGATGCTTGGAAATAACAACACCGTGTGCGCCGCAGATATTTGCTGTTCTGATGATTGCACCCAGGTTATGAGGATCCTCAATTCCGTCCAGAACTATTACAAATGGTGGCTCACCCTTTTTCTTAGCAAGTTCAAAAATATCATCTATTTCCGCATACTCGTAAGATGTAGTCTGAGCGATAACTCCCTGGTGATGTCCTGTTTCAGACATTCCATCAAGCTTCTGCTTCTTTACAAAGGATATAGCGGTTCCTGTACCCTTCAGCTTTCCAAGAATCTGTGTTATAGAACCATCGCGAAGTCCATCTTGTACATAGAGCTTGTCGATGGTACGGCCAGCACGAATTGCCTCAAGGATTGCATTTCGACCTTCAATACGGTCGTTATTTTCTTTCTTCTTCTCTACTGGCTCCTCGTTCTGCTTCTTATTCTCATTATGAAGTTCAGTCATATTGTTGCCAAAAATTTCGTATGACATTTTTCTTTCCCTCTTTTGGGTGGATCATTAATCCACTCCGTGAAACCTAATTGATGATTGTACTAACTCATCCAGTCTGGCATTCTGACCAGACAGATATAAATATCCAAGGACTGCCTCGAATCCAGTTGCCTTCAGATAGTCCTGAAGTGAGGCATTCTTCGCCTTGGTATGTGGCGATGAATTTCTCGCTCTTTTATAAACAGCCTGTTCCTCTTCTGTTAGGTTATCCATAAAACTTTCAATAAACGCTGACTGAGCTTTCGCTGAAACAATGGACGTAACCTTTTTATGATATTTCTCCGGTTGCATATTCGACTTTAATACAAAGGACTTCTTGACCAAAAGATCGTAAATGCTATCTCCTATATAGGCAAGAGCCAGTGGCGAATACTTCGAAGAAACCTCATGAGGACTCAGAGCCTGCTCATCTAATAATACTACGCTTTCTTCCACTTAACTCCCTCTCTGGTATCTTCAAGGATAATACCCATATCAAGCAGCTTTGCTCTGATCTCATCAGCCTTTGCGAAGTTCTTTTCCTTCTTAGCTGCTGTTCTTTCAGCTATAAGCGCTTCAATCTCAGCCACTTCGTCATCAGCTACCTCAACAGCCTTACGCTCTATATGGATTCCCAGAACCTTGTCGCAAAGCTCAAAGAGAATCTTGTAAAGGCAGTCAGCAAAGTTAGATGAAGACTTCTCGCTGGTATTTGCATTTGTGAAACGAACCAATTCGAAAATAATTGAAATAGCATCTGCGGTATTAAGATCGTCGTCCATTGCTGCATCAAATCTTTCAATGAACTTTGGCATTTCCTCTTCAAGGATCTGCTGCTCATCATCCATGATGAAACGTCCGTTCTTCTTATCAGCTATCTCCTTCAGCTTTTCGGCACCATTCAAAATTCTATCAAGACCCTTAGAAGCATCCTCTATAAGGTCCTGTGAGAAGTTAAGAGGTGTTCTATACTGAGCTGACAGCATAAAGAATCTGATAACCTGCGGATCATACTGCTGGCAGATGTCACGAACAGTAAAGAAGTTTCCAAGTGATTTTGACATCTTATCGCCATTTATTCTAAGGAATGCATTGTGCATCCAGTAATTTGCAAACTCGCAGCCATTTGCAGCTTCACTTTGTGCTATCTCGTTTTCATGGTGTGGGAAAATAAGGTCCTCACCACCAGCGTGGATATCAAGAGTTTCGCCAACATATTTCTTTGACATGCATGAGCATTCAAGATGCCATCCCGGACGACCCTCGCCCCAAGGTGACTGCCAGCATGGCTCGCCTTCCTTCTTTGGCTTCCAAAGTACAAAGTCAAGAGCATCTTCCTTTTCATCTTCGCCTGTAACCTTAAGGGCATGAGACTCTGCTCTGTGTCCAGACTCAAGGTCATCTATATTCTTGTGGGACAGCTTTCCGTAAGGTGCAAAGCTTCTTACCTTGAAATAAACTGTTCCATTCTTCTCATACGCATGGCCCTTATCAATAAGATCCTGAACCATCTGAATCATCTCAGGAATTTCCTGTGTTGCCTGAGGATGAACTGTAGCTGGGCGCACATTAAGTGCTTCCATATCCTTCTTACATTCTGCTATATACTTTTCAGATACTTCGCTTGCTGGGATTCCTTCCTCAATAGAACGGTTGATGATCTTGTCATCAACGTCTGTGAAGTTAGTTACATAATTAACCTCGTAACCCTTGTGCTCCAGATATCTTCTAAGAGTATCGAAAACAATCATTGGGCGAGCATTTCCTATGTGGATGAAATCGTAAACAGTAGGACCACAAACATAAATTCCTACCTTTCCTTCCTGTATAGGTTTGAACTCTTCCTTCTGTCTTGTTTTTGTGTTGTAAATCTTCATAACATTTCCTCTGTTTAAATAATAAAATTGCCTAGTAAACTAAAGATATATTATAACAATCTGAGCTTATCTATTCAATACAAAAATAGCCAATTTTTTGCCCATAAAAACAGCCCTTTGACCAATAAATCAAAGGGCTTATGGTTTTATACTAAGCATGTTTAACATATTTGAGGTTAATTAAACTTGCAATCACAATGGCTATGAGGCACAACGCACACATCTCAATTGCGAAAAAGATAAAATATGGAAGAACTCCCGGACCAAAATTACCAGTAACGCTTGTTTCGTAAAGAACATTGTTATTCTCATAAGAAACCAAGTAGTATTCCTTGTCAGTATATGGAGAATCATATTTACTAACAGTAAATATCTCTACTCTAAGTGGCCCTTTGTTATTTGTTTCAAAATATCCTTCGCCATTTTGATAATCATCTTCAATCACAGGCTTCATCAGTTCAGATATTCTGTCCATAGTCTCTTTATCAGGAGCACTATAAAAAACAAAGAAATCATCCCCATGATCAAGACCGCCTCTGGCAAAGGTTTCCTCTATCTCATAATATGTATAGCCATCCGCTTCCATCTCTTCTTTTGTCTTATCCAGCTGATAAAGATAATCGGGACCAGAATTTGTAGCGACATTATAATAATCAACTTCTTCTGGAACGAATTCATCTCCCTTAAGATAAGCACCCTTAGCATGGAAAACAATATCACCTATACTGTTCTTCTTCCTTTCAACAATGGCATGCATTTGATTAGAGAGTCCATCATCCTGGAATGTATAATAAATCTCTCCCGTTGTGTCACCACTCTTTGCTGTCCTGACAAGAATAAGAGTATCATCTGTCATAACACTCTCCCCATTCTCATCCATGAGAAGTCTGAGATCGTGCAGAGCTTTAGTATCTTGATCAAGCGAATAAACCTCACTTGAATTAAGACCTGACATAAAACGAGTATAGAAGCATCTCACCTGCTTTTCTGCATCCGTGAACTCACCATCTGTAAAACTGAGGGCTGCTTTTCTCTTCCCTTCCTCAGTATCCGATAGGTCAGAACCGTCCGAACAATAAATCTTATCAGCCTTTTCCATCATAGTGACAGTTATTCTGTCATGCGAATTCCGATAATAATCCGCATCATTATTCTTTATAATACTCGCCTCAATGTAAATCACCACTAGCGATATTATTATCGCCATCAAGATAGCAATACCTATATTCCTAAATATTTTACCAATCATAATATTTTTTCTTCCTTCACTAATATACTTAGTATTATTTCTTCAGCCTCATGATAAACCTCAAGATTCTTATAAAGCTTGGTCAGAAGCACATCCAAACCAAACTCCTCTGACCTCAGATGATAATCACCATACCCGCCTGTTATCTCGCCAATCTTATGATCTCCTACATAAACATGGCAAGGTACTATAGGACCATAGCCATAATCACTGAGTGATCCATTTCGGGAATGACATGCTGGGCAGAAGAACATCAGATTTGCTGCCGAAATAGGAACGGTATATTTTTTTCCACATTTTGTACAAACCATATCATGTGTTGCCATTAAACACCCCCAATATATTCCCTAACACATTAATCACATACAAAACTGCAGCAACTATGTGAAGTATCAACCCAAATGTACATCCAATTGCAGACAATTTGAATCCTTCTTGCCAATCCTCTTTAATTGTTTTAATTGTTGCCACAACACCTGCGGCAATCAATAATATTAAAGCAACACTAATCATTGTAACTTTCAGTTTTGTACAAAGTAAGACCAATAAGACATTTATCACCCCAAAAACAATACACTCTTTCCATTGTGGTTTTGGATCTTTATTTTTATCATCCATTAATTATTATCTCCAAACTATCTTTATTAATTGTGACACCTAAACTGCTGGCAATTTCAGAAGTATCAGCCAACCGATCCGAATTTAAACACTCGGACATTTTTATTAAATATGTAAAGTATGTCAAATATGTATTTTATGTATGAATATGTAAAATATGTATTCTGTACAGCAACCCCTATTAAATAACTGTGTAGCCTTCATTTGATAACACATCCAATGCCTTCTCGAAATTCTCTTCTTTCACAAGTATATAGTCTGTATTATAGGTTGATACAGCAAAGATACCAATATTGTTATCCGCAAGAATTCCAGATATTTTGGACAGAATACCGATCAGCGAAAAATCAAGCACTCCCTGAATGCGAAATCCTCTCCATCCATCGTCACGTTCCACTGTATATTCTGGAGTATCCTCTGTCTTGCACACAAGAGAAATCTCTTCATCAGTCTTTCCAACGAAATAGAAATCCTTGTCCATATCTATATCATTTGCTGAATTTACTTTGCATACTGTCAATTCATGCTCTAGCCTTTTCAATTCCATTTAGTCTAATCTCCTATACACGTTTATTCTGAGCCATAACGCCCGCAAGTGGATGAGGAACATATGGTTCTTCAAGATATTTTAATTCTTCATCAGAAAGCTCTAAATCTACAGCCTTCACAGCACCTTCAATATGGTGAAGCTTGGTTGCTCCTACTACTGGAGATGTCACCTTTGTAAGAAGCCATGCCAGAGATACTTCTGTCATAGTTACGCCATGTTTCTCTGCAATCTCTGCCACACGACTTATTACCACATTATCCTGCTCAGATGTAGAGTCGTATTTAAACTTAGCGAATTTATCTTCGGTAGCACGCTTTGTCTCTCCTTCACCTGGCTTTCTTGAAAGTCTTCCACTAGCAAGCGCACTGTAAGGAGTAAGCGCAATATTCTCTTCCTCGCAATATGGAACCATCTCGCGTTCTTCCTCACGGAAGATCAGATTATAATGCCCCTGAATTGAAACAAACTTGGCAAATCCCTCTTTTTCTGCCAGAGCATTAGCCTTTGCAATCTGCCATGCAAAACAGTTCGAAATGCCTATATATCTTGCTTTACCAGCTTTTACTATATTGTTTAATCCATCCATGATGTCATAGATATCTGTATTCCAGTCCCACATGTGATAAATATACAGATCCACATAGTCCATTCCAAGATTTTTAAGACTTGTATTTATCATATTTTCAATATGTTGCTGACCAGTGATTCCATTTTCAATCTCTTCAGCTGTTCTTGGAAGAAATTTAGTTGCAACCACTACATCATCTCTCTTTGCAAAATCCTTGAGAGCACGGCCAACATACTGTTCACTGGTTCCACTCTGATAAGCAATTGCTGTGTCATAGAAATTAACTCCGAGATCGAGACCTTTCTTTATTATTTCTCTAGAATGCTCTTCGTCAAGCGTCCAGCTATGCTGTCCCTTCGCCGCATCACCAAATCCCATACATCCCATGCATATGCGGGATACATTCAAATCAGAATTACCCAACTTTGTATATTTCATTTTCTTCACCCCCAATATTTTTTAAAACCACCAAAACAATAATAACAAAACGGCGATGAAAAATCTATTTAGATTCATCATCGCCGTTTAATCCTAATATATATCAATATAACTTTTACTCTTCAAAAAGTGGTGTTGAGAAATATCTCTCAGCAGTATCTGGAAGAACAGTCACTACAGTCTTTCCAGGGCCAAGTTTTTTAGCAAGCTTAATAGCAGCTGCCACATTTGTACCACTGGAAATACCACACATCAGTCCTTCTTCTCTAGCAAGACGCTGAGCCGTGTTTATGGCCTCCTCATCAGTAACAATGTAGATGTCATCATATATAGACTGATTGAGAATATCTGGAACTATTCCGTCACCGATACCCATCTGAAGATGTGTACCAATGTTTCCACCTGCAAGAATAGCCGCATTCTCTGGTTCTACAGCCCAAATCTCAATATCAGGATACTGAGCCTTAAGAACTTCACCTATACCAGTTATGGTTCCACCTGTTCCAATTCCTGAGCAGAATCCATCTATAGGACCCGCAACCTGTTCCATAATCTCAAGTGCTGTATGGTTCTTGTGAGCTTTTGGATTGTTTGGATTTTCAAATTGCTGAGGAACAAATACATTTGGATCCTCCTTCTGCATACGAAGTGCAGTCTGAAGACATTCGTCAATGCACGCTCCAATATCACCATCATCATGGATCAGTATAACCTCAGCCCCGTAATGCTTTACAATCTTACGGCGCTCCTCACTTACTGAATCAGGCATAATGATTATTGTCTTATAGCCACGAACGGCACCAACAAGAGCAAGACCAATACCCTGGTTACCACTTGTAGGTTCAACTATAATGGTATCCTTTGTGATCAGCCCCTGCTTTTCAGCGGCAAGCACCATGTTAAGTGCTGTTCTTGTTTTAATAGAGCCACCAATATTAACGCCCTCAAACTTTACGAAAATATCAGCTCCATCAGGTTCAGCCATTCTATTCAGTTTGATCATTGGTGTGTGGCCAACGGCCTCTAACACGTTATTATAAATCATACATTTCTCCTATATTAACTTAGCAAGTATTTCATTGCTTCGAGTTACAAATCTTGTAAGTTCATCCGCTGTAAGTGGTTTGTTAGCAAGAACTGCTAAGTCATAAAGCTGGCAACAGATAGTTGGAGTAATCTCGCCTTCTGGATTCTCCAGAACATATTTAACCAGCTTATTATTTGAGTTAAGAACAAGTGTTTCAGTATTCTGGCCGAGGTTCATGCCCATTCCACCCATTCCAGCGTCGGCATACATCTTCATCATCTCTGCCATACGACGGTCAGCCTCAGACTGTGTGAGCATTGATGAAACATTCTCATCCTTAAGGGATTCAACCTTGATCTTAATCTCTTCTACGCCAAGAGCTTTCTTGAATATATCTGTGAGTGACTCAGTAAATTTCTTCTCGTCTTCTTCAGAAAGAGCCTCACCCTTGAAGTTAGCGCTTACATCTGAATCGATACGTGCAAACTTAACCTTGTCATCTCTTGCTTCCATCATTGTGATATAAGGATTATCTATATTATGTGTAAGATAAATGGCATCTATCTTCTCATCCTTAAACATCTGGATGTACTGTGCCTGTGTTTCAGCATCAGATACATAGAATACCTGATTCTCATGTGAATCCTTTGCAGCATCAAGGTACTCAGGAAGTGTGATGTATTTCTCTTCAAGGTTCTTGAAGATCATATAGTCCTTCATCTTCTCATCAAACTTGTTGTCTCTCAGGCATCCAAACTTGATAAATGGACTCAGGTCATCCCACAGCTCCTCATATCTATCCTTGTGATTCTTATACATACCGATAAGCTTATCAGCAACCTTCTTGGTAATGTAATCAGAAATCTTGGCAACAAAGCCATCATTCTGAAGTGCTGAACGGGATACATTAAGTGGAAGGTCTGGGCAGTCAATAACACCCTTGAGAACCAGCAGGAACTCTGGAATAACTTCCTTAATGTTATCTGCAACGAATACCTGATTATTATAGAGCTTTACAGTACCTTCAAGCTTGTCCATGTTAGGATTGATTCTTGGGAAGTAAAGTATACCCTTTAAGTTAAATGGATAATCCATGTTGAGATGTATCCAGAACAGAGGCTCCTTAAAGTCAAGGAACACATGCTGATAGAAATCAATATAATCCTCATCCTTACAATCTGCAGGAGATTTTGTCCAAAGTGGATGAATATCATTGAGTGGCTTTGGCTCATCATCCTTCTTCTCTTCTGTCTTAGCCTCTTCAGTTGCATCTCCGATCAGCTCATCCTCTTCAGCCTTAGCCTCAGCTACAACCTCATCCTTAGCCTGCTCCTTAGCCTTATCTTCATTAATGTAATAAATCTCAATAGGCATGAATGAGCAATACTTATTTATAACTTCTTTAACTCTGAACTCATTAGCAAATTCAAGAGAATCATCAGCCAGATAAAGAGTTATAGTTGTACCTCTCTCCAGCTTATTACCTTCGCTCATCTCATATGTAAGTCCGCCATCGCTCTCCCAGTGAACAGCCTCAGCGCCCTCTTTATATGAAAGTGTATCGATAGTAACCTTATCAGCTACCATAAATGCTGAATAGAAACCAAGACCAAAGTGACCAATTATCTGCTCGCTCTGATCCTTATCTTTATATTTCTCAAGGAAATCAGCTGCACCAGAAAATGCAATCTGATTGATATACTTTTCAACCTCTTCGGCTGTCATACCAATACCATTATCTGTAAATGTAAGTGTCTTCTCATTTGGGCTGGATGTTACTGTTACTTTATACTCTGTTCCATCCTCTACTGTAGCCTCTCCCATAGAGTCAAGTCTCTTAATCTTTGTAATGGCATCTACGCCATTTGAAATAAGCTCACGGATAAAGATATCATGATCGGAATATAACCACTTCTTTATAATAGGAAATATGTTTTCGCTATCGATTGATAAATTACCCTTTTGTACTGCCATAATAAATAACGCCTCTTTTCTTAGTTATAATTATATTATGATGTTAGGCATATCGAACCCAACATATGCTAGTTTATAGCTAAAATAGGTAAATGTCAATAAAAAATTAGCACTCTAAACCTTAGAGTGCTAATCGCTGATTTTATATATTTTATCTTACACAAAAGGATATCCCAGGCCCGACGGCCTGGGATTGAGTGAAAGGATGGTTTTTAAGTATTAATAAATAATCTTAAACTATAATTATAGTAACATATAAATTGTAATAAATCAACAAATAAATTAGGTAAAATTGCACAAAATTTACTTTTCGAAAGCCGTCAAAAATCGAGTTTCGGGGGTAAATCTGAACAATTTCTTGAATTTATTGATTTATGTAAACCGATAATATGCTATAATCACTCGCTCCCGTCAGGGAATAACTTATATTATTTACGCCTTCATAATTAAATATGAATTGTAATGTATCATCATTTACAGTTAGTCCATTCAGAGCCACTTCTATATCCTGTGCACCCTGAGCCTGGATTTCATTTCCAATATAATTTTCAAGCGTTGTAGTATCTGATATATATGCACCCTTCATATAATAATAATTTGCCTGCATGCTATCGCACTTTTCAAACTCTTTCTTATCCCATGTATGTGTATCATCCATGATGTCATCATTAATATTAAAGTATTCATGGAGTATCATTGATTTACCGCCCACAGGATCATCCCATGTGGTATCCAGGTTATACCAGGTCCCGTCTACATTAACCTGATTCCATGCATGGCGCTCAGTCTCACTATTTTCTGCGTAGATATCGCGAGCTTCACCAGTTACTATCTTGCACTCTACTCCACAACACATAAGGAGAAGATTTGTGGCAGCCGCATATCCAGAGCAGACCGCTTTCTTATTAACAAGGCAGCCATATGCATTGAACTCACTGTCATCATGCTTAAGACTAAAACCATACTCGCAATTTTCTACTATATAGTCATGAACCGCCAGCTCCTTATCATAATCGGACATAGCAGAACTTATCTTCTCATCTAAAAACTTCCTGCATACATCTTCAAGCTCACGAGCCCTGTATTTATCTTCCGGTATACTCTTATGCTCCACAATAGACTCATAGGCATACATTGCATCTGACTTTGCAAAATCAAATGTAACACTCTTATAATCCTTATAATTATATGTATATGTGGTAATCGTCTTGATCTCGCCCTTCATAGAGTCTACAACGTAGTAGACCTTTGTCAGGTCGTCCTTGGAAACATCATTAGAAACATAAAGCTCTATCTCGCCATCTTTTCCGCTGGCTATCTCCTGATTAATCCTTTCGGCTATATCTTCAATATTGTCATAAATCTGATCTTCTGGCTGACCTGTTAGCTTCCCAACACCCTTGGCAAGAAAGCCTTTTAGGCCTGGCACCATGGCAAATATCAGAACAAGCACCAGCAAAACGATAAGTGTAATAAGAAATGAAGTTAGAAATTTGTTAAATGTATTCTTCATAAATCACCCCATGTTTTTCCTCCTTAATAATATAACAAATCCTTGATACATTTACTACTATGTATTAAACTAAATAGGTATGTTAATCAAAGGAAAACAAACGATTAACTGCATAAAAGAAAAAGAAAGAGGTAAAACTATGGCACAACTCTGGGGCGGTCGTTTTACAAAAGAGACCGATCAATTAGTATATAACTTCAACGCTTCTATTTCCTTTGATCAGAAGTTCTATCAGCAGGATATCAAGGGAAGCATAGCCCATGCTACTATGCTGGGAGAAGCTGGAATAATTACAAAAGAAGAATCCGAAAAGATTGTTGAAGGACTTAAGGGTATTCTTTCTGATGTTGAAGAAGGAAAGCTGGAGATATCATCTAAATACGAAGACATCCATAGCTTTGTTGAGGCAACACTTATAGACCGTATTGGTGATACAGGAAAGAAGCTTCACACAGGTCGCAGCCGTAATGATCAGGTTGCTCTCGATATGAGACTTTATACAAGAGACGAGGTTACTGCCCTTCAGGGACTTCTGAAAGAGCTGATGACTACTCTTCACAACATAATGAAAGATAATCTGGATACATATATGCCAGGTTTCACTCATCTTCAGAAGGCACAGCCTGTTACTTTTGCTCATCATGTTGGCGCTTATATGGAAATGTTCAAGAGAGACTATGACAGACTTTCAGATATCTACGACAGAATGAACTACTGTCCTCTCGGAGCTGGCGCTCTTGCAGGAACAACCTATCCACTTGATAGAAAAATGACAGCCGACCTGCTTGGCTTCTATGGTCCTACACTTAACAGTATGGATTCTGTTTCAGATAGAGATTATGTTATCGAGCTGCTTTCAGCACTGTCCACTATCTGTGTACACCTTTCCAGATTCTCAGAAGAGATTATCATCTGGAATTCAAATGAATATCAGTTTATCGAGCTGGATGATTCATATAGTACAGGAAGCTCTATTATGCCACAGAAGAAGAACCCTGATATAGCTGAGCTTGTAAGAGGTAAGACTGGCCGAGTTTACGGCGCTCTCATCTCAATCCTTACAACAATGAAGGGAATTCCACTTGCATATAATAAGGATATGCAGGAAGATAAAGAGTTTACATTCGATGCTATTGATACAGTAAAGGGATGCATTGCCCTCTTCAATGGAATGATAAGCACAATGAAGCTCAATAAAGAGAATATGAAAGTCAGTGCAATGAAGGGCTTTACTAATGCTACAGATGCTGCTGATTACTTAGTTAAAAATGGCGTTCCATTCAGAGATGCTCATGGAATCATCGGACAGCTGGTACTCTACTGCATCGACAATAATAAAGCTATCGAAGAGCTGAGCATTGAAGAGCTCCAGAAGATCAGCCCAGTATTTAAAGAGGATATTTATGATGCCATTAGTCTTAAGACTTGTGTTGAAAAGAGAAATACAATCGGCGCTCCAGGACCTGAAGCTATGAAACAGGTTATTGAGATTAACGAAGAATTTCTAAAGAACATCTAAATAACATTTAAACGTTCAATATAAGAAAGAGAACCGCCAGATAAATCTGACGGTTCTCTTTTTCTCACCCTTCGATAAGATAACCTCTCTCACCCTATTTGAAATAATTATCTTATCTTATATTAAAGAATTATTTAACCCAATATTTAAATTCTTCATCACCCATTCGGATGTTATCATCATTAGATAACATTATCTCAACTCCTGGCTGAAGAAGCTGTCCGTTAATAAATGTGTGGTTTGTAGAAGCATTGTCTCTTACATAGCATTCTCCATTACTGATACGGAAAATAGCATGCTTTCTACTTACCTTCTTATTATCAATAATCTGATAATCACAATTTACAGACTTACCAACCATGAATTCCTTATGAAGTATAGGAATAAGTTCATTTGTCTTAATACGAACAAGATAAGGAACTGGATTACTGTATGTTTCAGATGTAGTCTGAACTACAGGTTCTTCTACCATCTTATCGCCTTCATCCTCGAGGATTGTCTTCTGCTCCATTGAAAGGATGTATTGATAGAACTCTTCAAGGTTGAACATAAGCTTGCTGTCCAGATATTTAAGAATCTGATCAACGCACTCAACTGATGCCATATTAGCGAAACGAACCTTGCTGATAAACTCCTGAATAAACTCAGTTACATTACAATCAGCAAACTTCTTATTAACTGGCATGTAAAGAAGCTGTATATCAAGTGTTGAAAGCTCGATATACATATAATGTATATTCAGAAGCAGCTTATTAAGTGGCATGTTGTTCTCATTAAAGTAAATAAGCTGATTCAGAATGTTTGATAATATTGATAAAAATTCACCTTTATATAATTGCTTACGAAGGAACTGTTCTAATGGCAATGTAGCTGGAACCTTGAACTGGAGTGCCCTAACTCCATCAATAGCTACACAAGTACATTTTGTCCTATTTCCTACAAATTCGTAGTTGTACATTGTCATCTCGAACTGATCAATAGGAACATCTTCCTCGAGCTTGAAATTAAGTGTGAATTCGTCGTAACTCTGATTATTTAAATCTTCCACACTAATAACCCTCCATATATTTCATACACTTTTTATACTATCAAATATATGTAAAAAATTCAATTACATTTATCAGTTTGAAATCAAAATTAATCTACAAACTCAACTCCAGAAAGAAGTTCTTTCTTAACATCATAAAGACGTGGTGAAAGGTCAAGATAATGAATATGTGGGTTATAGAAACGCTGCTCTTCTTCCCATATCTCATTAGCAAGCTGATTCTTTACAAATGTCTGTATCTCCTTAAGTGAAGGCTTTTCATAAACAAGTTCGCCATCCTTGAAGATTGTAACCTGAAGTGGCTTTGCCTCAACATTTCTGAACTTCATATTCTTCCATGGCTTCTGAGGATCAATGAATGCATATGAATCACTGAAATCTGGCTCTTCATCTTCTAACATAAGAAGGTCTGCTATTGCATAACCAGTCTTCTTACTATAAATCCTGTAAACCTTCTTCTTACCAGGGTTTGTAATCTTTTCAATGTTCTCTGAAATCTTAATCTTAGGAGTGTATGTATCTCCATCCTTAACAGCAACCAGCTTGTAAACTCCACCAAACACTGGGTCTGACTTAGAAGTGATCATTCTCTCACCAACTCCATAGGAATTGATCTTAGCTCCCTGCTTATTAAGGGAATCGATTAAGTACTCATCTACGCTGTTTGAAACAACAACCTGACAATCTGTAAGACCTTCCTCATCAAGCTGTCTTCTGATTTTCTTAGAGAAGTAAGCCAAGTCACCACTGTCTATACGAACACCCTTAAGGCGTTTGCCCATTGGCTCAAGAACTTCATGAGCTACCTTGATAGCATTTGGAAGTCCACTCTCAAGAATGTCATATGTATCTATAAGAAGAACGCTGTTATCTGGATAAATTTCAGCATAGTTCTTAAATGCCTCATACTCTGATGGGAAGAATTCAATCCAGCTGTGAGCCATTGTTCCGACAGCTGTAACACCAAACTGCTGATCAGCCATAACTGTAGCTGTTGTATTAACTCCACCGATAAAGCATGCTCTTGTTCCCCAAACAGCAGCATCTGGTCCCTGAGCTCTTCTTGCTCCGAACTCCATAACCACTGCATCTCCTGCTGCTCTTGCTATTCTGTTAGCCTTTGTAGCAATGAGTGACTGGAAGTTAATGCAAATGAGAAGCATTGTCTCAACAAGCTGTGCCTCAATAATAGGAGCTGTTACTGTAACTATTGGAATATTAGGATATACAATAGTACCTTCTGGAACCGCTTCGATTGTTCCTGTAAACTTGAAGTTCTTCAGATAATCAAGGAATCCCTCATCGAACATATTGCGTCCGCGAAGATATTCAATGTCATCATCTGTGAACTTAAGTCCCTGTACATAGTCTATAAGCATTTCAAGACCAGCACTGATAACAAAACCACCCTCGTCAGGATTAGTTCTGTAGAACATATCGAATACAGCAACCTTATCCTTATTGCCTGTAACGAAGTAACCATTTGCCATGGTCAATTCGTAGTAATCCATTAACATAGTTAAATTACGCATACCTTTTCTCCTTCTTCACACACTAACCATTCTAAAATGTTAGTTATTTGCATTTCTATTCTCACGCTTACGAAGACGTGAATCAAGTATTTTCTTACGGATACGTAGGTTCTCTGGTGTAATTTCAAGAAGCTCATCATTCTCAAGGAAGTCAAGAGACTGTTCAAGAGAAAGCTGCTTTGGTGGAACCAGTTTCAGAGCTTCGTCAGCACCTGATGAACGTGTATTTGTAAGATGCTTTGTCTTGCAGACATTTACCTCTATATCTTCCTGACGGCCTGTTTCACCAACAACCATACCAGCATAAACATCTACGCCAGCACCGATGAAAAGAGTTCCTCTTTCCTGAGCATTAAAGAGACCGTAAGTAACTGATGTACCAGCCTCAAACGCTATAAGACTTCCATTTGAACGGTAGCTGAGTTCACCCTTGAAGTAATCATATCCATCGAAAATAGTATTGATAACACCATTTCCCTTTGTGGCTGTAAGGAATTCTCCACGGAATCCTATAAGTCCACGGGATGGTATTCTGAACTCAAGTCTTGTAGTACCTGTACTAACCTGAGCCATTCCGTTCAGCTCACCTTTTCTCATGCTAAGCATATTTATAACAGTACCTGAGAATTCTTCAGGAACATCAACTATTGCAATTTCATATGGCTCCTGCTTCTTGCCAAGTTCATCTGTTCTATAGATAACCTCAGCCTTACTTACAGCAAACTCATATCCTTCTCTTCTCATATTCTCAATAAGAACTGAGAGATGAAGCTCTCCACGTCCTGAAACCTTGAAGCAGTCTGTAGATTCTGTATCTTCTACTCTAAGAGAAACATCTGTATTAAGCTCTCTGTAAAGTCTGTCTCGTAGCTGTCTACTTGTAACGAACTTACCTTCTTTACCAGCAAGAGGTGAATCGTTTACAAGGAAGTTCATAGAAATTGTTGGCTCAGTAATCTTCTGGAATGGAATGCTTTCTGGCTCATCTGGAGAACAGATTGTATCTCCGATCTTCAGGTCTGCAATACCAGATACAGCTACTATAGAACCAACTGTAGCTTCATCTACATCCACCTTTGAAAGGCCATCATATTCATAAAGCTTAGAAATCTTTACTCTCTCTTTTCTATCAGGTTCATGATGATTTACAATCAGAGCTTCCTGATTAACCTTGATAGTACCATTATCAACCTTACCTACACCAATTCTACCTGTGTACTCATTGTAATCAATTGTGCTGATAAGAATCTGTGTTCCTCTTTCTGGATCTCCCTCTGGAGCTGGAATAGAATTAACAATAGTCTCGAAAAGTGGCTGCATATCCTTGCCCGGCTCAGTAGCACTGTAGGATGCAACACCCTCTCTTGCTGAAGCATAAACGAATGGACAGTCAAGCTGTTCCTCGTTAGCATCCAGATCAAGGAGAAGCTCAAGAACTTCCTCTTCTACAGCTTCAGGTCTGGCATCTGGTCTATCAATCTTATTTACACAGACTATAACCGCAAGATTAAGAGCAAGTGCCTTCTGAAGAACAAACCTTGTCTGAGGCATTGGGCCTTCGAATGCATCTACAACTAGAATAACACCATTTACCATCTTAAGAACACGTTCAACTTCTCCTCCGAAGTCAGCATGTCCTGGGGTGTCGATGATATTGATCTTGATTCCGTTGTATGATACAGCAGTGTTCTTAGAAAGGATTGTAATTCCTCTCTCGCGCTCTATATCATTTGAATCCATGACTCTTTCAGCAACTTCCTGGTTTTCTCTGAAAACACCACTCTGTTTCAAAAGGCCATCGACCAATGTTGTTTTACCGTGGTCAACGTGGGCTATAATAGCCACATTTCTAATGTCTTCTCTTATCATAATTTTCTCCATTTAAATAGTGTATATTTAGTAAAGCCTTCCATATCGCTTAATTATCGATCTGGAAAGTTCATGTTTATTTTTATCTATCTGCGCTACACAGAATTTATCATCCACTTGCGGAGGATCCTTCACATCATCCGGAAGTATCATCAACGTATTGTTATCGACAAATAGGGTATTTTGCCGCTCATCGTTGATAAGAATGGTGGAGAATTCAGTAAAGTTTTCTCCTTTGACAGTAATACTGTTATTATAAGCATTATAATTCACGGACTTAATGGAAATGTCTTCCAGACCAAGTCTCATATAGGTTCTCTTATATGGTTCTACATATTTGTACAAATAGTTATCACCATATAGCATATCGTATTGGGCAAGAAGTGACTTATTATGATACTCCTCATTATCACTTTGAGGATCATCATTATAGTACTTAGTATGAATATCCTGCATAACTCCGGAATCTATACCGATAGCCTTCATCATGTAGTCTGAAACTTCATATGCATAAAGATCTTTATCTTCAAGACCAAGATCAAAATTACTTACGATAACATATTCTGTCTGTGACTCAGTTCCGCTATTAAACTGTCCCTCTTTAAATGTAAGACTAGGAATATGATCACCATACATAAGAAGTACATAATCCTCACCGCGGGCATCCAGCTTTGCTTTAAGATCAGCTATCATCTCATCCATCTCATAACATTGATTTACGAAATAGCCAAATTGATAACCGAGCTCTTCGCTCTCTTCTTCAGTCTCACCATCAACTGTGACATGAACATGCTCATCGCATTTAAGTTCTGTCTTTGGATAACGTCCATGACCCTGCACTGAAATAGTAAGTACAAAGTCCGGTTCCTCATCATAATCAAGGGCTGCAATTATTTCATCTGGGAGACAATTATCTTTTGCCCATCCAGTCTGTGTTCTCTCAAAATGCTGCATATACTCCAGAGATGTGAATGTCTGGAAACCGAGGCTTGCATAGGACTCATCTCTTGAATAGAACTTCGCTTTATTATTATGGATGGCATGTGTTCCATATCCGTTTCTAAGTAATACTTGTGCCATACTCTCACAAGGTGTTGTTGTAAGTATTGTCTTATATGGATACTCTCCGGCACCAAAGACTTTACTGTTCATTCCTGTAAGTATTTCAAACTCACTGTTTGCTGTACCTGCTCCAATAGCTGGAACTGTAAGGAATCCACTAGGATACTCTTCCTCATATTTCTTGAAATTAGGAATTGATTCTCTGTCTGTATGAACTCCGTCAACTCTTCCAATATCAATAAAGGATTCAAGCTGAAGTACGATAACATTTGGATGCTGCGCCTTGTTATTCTTATATTTATAAGTTCTATGAGGTGTAACAACATCTTCAATGTCTTTAGCAAGAGCATCTACATTTGCCTGACTATAGTCATCTGGTTTTGTAATACCCTGGTCGATAACGCTATTAGAAAAGCAATAAACAAATCCATAGCTCTTATATGCCGTACCAAGATTTGTAAACTGATCAGAAATGATCTTTGTTTCCAAAGCAAGGAATGTCATTATATAAACAACTACGAAAGAAACAAGAACAACTATGGATCCCTGAACATAGTTAACTTTGCCTTTAAGTTTAGGAATCTTAAGGAATGCAAGGACTATAATTACTATGAACAGAATAACTCCAAGAACTATGGCTATCCTCTGCCAGAGGTTGAAGTAAATGTTAAACATACTTATAACATCTGAAAACATAATGAAGTCAATAGCTGAGAATGGAGTAATTCTATATCCCAAAAGGACAAAATTAATGAATCCCACTGCAAACCACAGAAGGAAAACAAGTCCCATAGCAAATCCACGTCTCTTGAACAACAGTCCAATAGACAAAGTAAAATATAGAATTAGTACGTTATATAAAAATACAATTGGATTATGGAAAATAAATACGAATGGACTAAGAAGGGATCTTCTTCCTAGCATTTCAAGAAGAACCGCCTCAAAAATGGCTACACAAAGAATTATAAGCAGCCATTTCCATATAGACAGTTCATATGATTTTCTTATGACTTTTCCAGTTTTAGCTTTTATTTTAAGTAATTTTTCTTTCATGAAATCATCCTTAAAATACTAAAAGACCTGCTCGCATGCAGGCCAAATAATCATCGTTCTATTTGCATGAGGTATTATATATCAAAAATAATGTGAATTCAACAAGTATAATAACCAAAAATAAAGGGATTTTAAGCAAAATATTCCCCGAAATACATAGTATTCCGGGGAATAATCTTATATTTATGCAGCCAGCTTTTCTTTATTAAGCAAGCCAAAATGATCTGCTTCTTCTATAATCTCAGCTTCTATGGTAATAACTTTAGATGCTGTCATTATAAAGTCAAAGAGAAGTACTAATGTCGCAGCTATAGCAAGTGCTTCTTTAGGAATACCAAACTGATTCATGATAATTCCTATAACAATCAAAGTTCCTCCAGATACAGGCGGAACTGCCGGCATCATAAGATAAACAACCGCCCATACACTTATAAACCATACTATATTTACATTAATTTGATAATACTCAGCAAAATAGAACAAAGTAATAACAAAGCCACTACTAAATGTTCCAACATTAAACATATTTTTAAGAGGAAGTGCAAATACTGTATAACTTGAATCAATTCCAAACTCTCTTTCTGAAACATCAAGCGTCACACCGTATGCTGCAACCGAAGAAGCTGTTGTAAGTCCAACAAGGAAAGCCGGGAATATCTTTTTAAAATATAAAGCAGGGCTAATCTTATACTTAAGACTTGATTTTATAAGAACCGCTGTCGCAACCACTACATTAATTGCAAGACAAAGCAGGACAGGCTTCCATACCTTTACAAAGACACCAAATCCATTTACCCAGAATAATTCTGTAAGTGCCGCAAAAATGTAAATTGGAAGCAATCTACAAATTAATTCGATTATATTAAGGAAAAGGGAACTTCCCTGAATGGTAAGATCAACCAGTCCCTGAACCTTACTTCCGGAAAGAATTAAAACTATTCCAACTAAGACAGCAATAAATGCCACCTGAAGCATATTTCCTTCTAGAAATGGAGTAATCGGATTTGTCGGAACGATATCCATTAAAAGATCATATATTTCTTTCATTCCTCCAGAGCCACTACTCTTTCCATATTTAAATGCAAAAAATGGGATAGCAAGAAGTGTTGAAATGATTGATTGAATACAGCCATGCTTTTCTGTATTAAAAATCATGAACTTACCTCTTTTGCTCAGGTTGGAAACACTTCCCATACCACAAATACCAGATATGATTGAAAAGAAAATCATTAATCCGGCAAATGTACCCAGTAAATTCATAAATGATTCTGTTATCGTTAATAAGATATAATTTAAAATAAATTGACTCACTTTTGCCGGAACAATAGGTTTTATAATTCCAGCAATAATAGATAAGATAACCGAAAGAATAAGGACATTTTCGTCCTTCATCTTATTTCTTGGAATTTCGAATGTTATTTCATTCGAATTATCTTTGTATCTCCAAATTGGGTTCATACCCATGTTGGATATCAGGTTATGAGTAAGACCTGTATCCTCTTCTTCCTTGGCAGGGTTAAACTTCTCACCCTCGTATATTAGTTTAAAACGGTATACACCCAGCCTTTTATAAAGCTTAACAGTAATATCCTTTTTCTCACCAAAATGTTCAGATAAATCAAGAAGCATAGATTCCATCATGAAAACAGAACGAATTCGGTTTTTGCTTGGAACCTTATAGTCTTTCATCCAGGAATCAACAAACTCTGTAATTTCAGCAATTCCCATTCTATTCAATTTATACTCTAGAGTCTTCTTTTTTTCCAATTTAATTCTCCAAAACTAATAAATTACATTCCCATCTGGGGCATTTTCGTTGAAATCACATTCTTTTCAGGCGATTTCATTTCCACTTCATCATTAAGAGATTTGACACTGTTTTTCTTCTCTCCGACAAGAAGTTCAACGGATTTATCTTTATCAGGAATAAACCTGCTCCTCTTCTCCAAATCCCTACTTATTTCAAGACCAAACCCCTCAAAACTCTTAGAATAATCTAATCTTGTTTTTCCATCATCAGACCTTGGCCCGATTATTATATCATGACTTGATCTATAAATTCTAGAAGTCTTTATCAATCTATTCAAAAATGTATTGAATTCATTAATAGTGATTTTCTCATTAAGCTTCTCGCCATCCTTAAGAGTATTAAGCATGGCATTATATTCTTTACTACCACTCTTATTCTTTCTGGTCTTGCCAAGAAGAACTATATACTTCTTGCAGATAGATGCAACATTCTTAATATGCTTTCTTATTTCTTTAACATTATTAAGACGTTTCTCTTCTTTATTCAGTTTCCTCTCTTTGTAGCCTTCCTTGTTAGCCAGTCGTTCTTTATGCGCACTTATCTTTTTATCCAGTTCAGTACCATCATTACTAAGTCCTGGATTCAGTAGCTTATTGATATAATTCTTATCTCTCATTGTATGTGACAAAACATCACTTACAAGGTTCATTCTATAAGCACTGTCGCCCTTTGCAGGAATAGCAGTCTTCTTCATATAGGTTCTACAAGCATCTATGAGTTCCTGTTCTTTACTCATTATCTCATGATTATCTTTGCCTATTCTGCGACTTCTATTAAGTGCATTTATAGCATACTTGATCGGATTCAACCTGGAATTATCAGATGCAAGAATCCTCTGCATATTTATATCGTTATCTTCCATTGCCATCTGGCGTTCCTCAGCATCAGTAAAGCTAAGCTTAAGATCATTATCCAGGAACCAGTTTCTAACCATTTCATGAATATTGTCTACACGGCCTTCCTGCTTAGACTTTCCATCGTAAACAGAATCTATAAGCTTCCCAATCTGACTATAACTGGTTACACGAATCAGATTAAACCTGTCATCTGCTATATAAACACCCTCTGGCATCTGGTTTATTCCACTTCCGCGGAAGAATTCTCCCGTTTCAGCATCATAAAATCCAGACTTATGTACCTTTCCATCTTTCTCCTGAAGAACCTGAGACATATCCATCTGACCAAGATCCATATTATGGCCAGTTGTTCCGATAATGAGTCTCTTCGCCCCCCTGACATTCTGAAGAGGGAAAACCATATCATAATGCTCCTGAGCCATAGAGCAGAAAACAGTCATCTCAAGATTAGGGATATTTCTCAGATCATTTTTACTATGAAGAAGCTTAGTAAATATACCTGGAACAGGATCTCTAAGTACCAGATCAAATTTAACCTTATCTTTATAATGAGCCTTATCCGGATTATTATCAGCATAGGCCTTCAGCCACTTGTACATCAGCTTAATGCTTTCTCCAGCAGCTACAGCTCCACGGCTATGTCCAGTTACATTTATATGTACATCATGTGGAACCTCTCCATTATCCCACTTCTTAAATATCTTTTCGAGAAAATCAACGGCGAATTCCTTGCCATAACTTCTGGTATTCTCAATACTGTATTCTCCAACATTAAGTAGTCCTGGTTTGAACCAAAGATCAGGTGTTGGACCAGCTATTGTGTATCTGGTCTTCTCCATGGTTTTTCCATCTTCAGCTTCAATCGAAGTGGTTTTAGACCTAAGGTGTTTGAATTTACCTCCACCTTTTTTATCCACCAATTTACCAAATTCAACATCTAGTGATGCCTTTGTATTTCTTGTTCCATCAGTAAAGGTTTTACCATGCTGACCATGGTACTCTCTTCTTACTTCCTTATATCCGGATCCAGCAAAGTCTATTTCTAGAACTTCCTCACCTTTTTTTAGATATCTGTTTCCCATGGAATGATAAATAGCTACGGTTCTTTCTTCTTCAGAACCCTTTTTCATTTCATCTATTTCGTCATATATATCGTCACCATATACCTCTTTAATGGCATCACGATTACTCTTTGTTATATTTCGAGCTAATTGACCTTCATTAGCGTTAAAGGATTCAAGAGTTTTATCAGACTCATCAGAAATAACGTAATCATTTTTAAATCTAATTTCCTCTTTACGTTTTGCATCATCTAAATTATGACGCATAGCCATTGCACCCAGGGCTTTAAACTCAGGAATAGGTTTACCTTTTTTCGTCTGTTTATTAGGAATATATTCTACTTTAGCATTACCCCTTAGCTCTAAATCCTCCGGATAGTCAGCAAAAGAAACGTTTGTCAAAAAACAATAATTAATCTCTTCTGAAAGAGTACCAATTATTTTAGCGTCACTAAATGTATTTATATATTGAGAAACTTTGTTAATTAATTCTGTTCTGGTATTAGAATCATTAATCTTTGTTTTTTCAAGAAAATCGATTAATTTATTGCCATCCTCGCGTGAATCACCAAGATTAACGCTATGTATAGTATCATAAAGATGAGCAAGCATAGGAAGGTCTGTAGGTGTCCATCCATTTTGATTCATCTTAACAAGAAACTCACAAGTAAAAAGCTCAGCATAGTCAACAGCTTCATTGGAATTAATTGAACTTATCCTGGCTTTTAAAGTCTGGTCGATCATAAGCTTAACACCCTTAACATATGCAATATCAAGGCTGCCATTATCACGATCTTCACCATATTCTTTTGTAAGCGAATTTAGTATTCTTCGTACATTACCATTAAGTGGCATAACTTCACCTACTTATCTCATTATTTAACAAAACCATTATAACACTTAAAAAGCAACAAAACCGCAACAAAATAAGAACACTTTATACATATTCAGCGCTATTTTTGTAGCGCGAGAGCGCGGAAAGGTCCAGTGGACCTTTCCGGAACCCGCGCATACGGGTTGTATGCGCGTAGGTGCAGAGTCCGTCTCGGACTCTGCGTAAGAAAAAAGGACATCCAAACGGATGTCCTTTTTTCTTACTCAGAGCGCGAGACGGGGATCGAACCCGCGACCCCCTCCTTGGCAAGGAGGTGCTCCACCACTGAGCCACTCGCGCATTTCTTACGGCTTTCCGCCGCAACAAAAGGTATGTTATCACATATCAAACTTTAAGTCAATATCTTTTGCATATTTTCTGAATCATTTAATGCATTCATCGCATCAAAGCGGCCAAGTTTGTACATTCTCTTCATTTTTTCGAGATTTTTTTCTGTACGACTAACGTTAATTACTCTGCTTGGTCTTATAACAAGAATTTTTCCCTTTAACTCCTGATCTCTAACGTATCTAAGCTCATCATTATACATCTTGTGTCTATCTTCGCATGCTTTAACATATCCAGGATAGTTTTTATATTTAGCTTTAAGAAGCGGAAATGTTTTATCTGGCTTTTTCACATAGCCTGCTGGTCTGGTCAGAATAACGATATTCTTTTCAAAACCAGAACTTTGCATAAACTTAAGAGGAATGCTGTCTGCTGTACCTCCATCCAGATAAAACTTACCATCTACTTCAACATTCTCTGAAACCAAAGGAAGTGATGCAGACGCTCTAACAGCATCCATCTGCTCTCTCAGATCGTAAAGCCTTATATATTCAGCCTTTCCAGTATCAAGACTGGTAACAGTTGAATAAACCTCCATATCTTTAGTTCTCTGGGCAAATGTGTCAAAATCAAACTTGCTGAGTTTGTAAGGAATCTCATCATAACAGAATTCAGTCTCGCATACATTTCCCGTTTTAAAAAGAGATGTCCAGCTCATGAAACGCTTATCTTCTCTATATTTCAGGAAATATCTGATGTTTCTTCCTAATTGATTAGATACATAAGAAACACCATGAATTATTCCGGCAGATACACCAACTAATCCGTCGGCTTTAACACCGCGGAGTAATAATTCATCCAGAACACCAGAGGCATAAATACCTCTCATTCCGCCACCTTCTACAACAAGTCCTAATTTATCAGCCATTTTTACAACCTTTCACTCTAAAACCACTACTTCTTTTTAGAAAAGAATGTTCCTTCTGTTTCTGAGGAGTGATGCTCCTGAAACAATATTGATAATACCAAGTGTAATGCCAATAACAATAAGAAGCACTCCTACTGTAATATTAGCTCCACCTGCATTCTTTAATACCTTATATACCTTTTCCATCTTGAACCTCCTTTATTTAACACCGTACTGCTCATAATAAGAATCTATACGACCCTTTAATTCATCATCGATAATGCCCTTTTCAACAAGATATCCAACAACCTCATCCATTGAAACGATTGCTGCCGTATCAAATCCGTAGAGATCTTTAATCTCATCAAGAGCACCCTTTTCGCCCTTACCTCGCTCACATCTGTTAAGAGATACCATAAGTCCAACTATGGTCACATCTCCCTGTGCTTTTACGATAGGGATTGTCTCCTCCATGGATTTTCCAGATGTTGTAACATCCTCAATAACCACTATTCTGTCGCCATCCTTGATAGGACTTCCTAAAAGAATTCCAGCATCGCCATGATCCTTTGCTTCCTTACGGTTAGAACAGTATCTTATTTCTTTTCCATAGAGCTTACTATATGCAATGGTAGTCGCAACTCCGATCGGAATACCCTTATAAGCAGGTCCGAACAGAACATCGAAATCATCTCCATAAGTATTATGAATAGCCTGAGCATAGTACTCACCAAGTTTCATCAGCTGAGTACCTGTAACATAGAGTCCGGCATTCATGAAAAATGGAGACTTACGACCACTCTTAAGTGTAAAATCACCAAATCTTAGGACATTGCAGTCCAGCATAAAATCTACAAATTCCTTCTTGTATCCTTCCACGTAAGATGTCCTCCTAAGAAAAATATATGGTACGCTCCTTACCAGAAACGTACCATAGAATTTTACCATATTAACAGAGATTTTTCTATAATAGATTACTCTTAAAGCTCTTTTATCTTATCAAGAATCTTGTCTGCCACCTCAAGCTTTGACATAAGAGGAAGTTCCACCATATCTTTTTTAGTGATCATTGTTACGATATTAGTATCTACCTTATATCCTGCTCCTTCAGTTTTAAGGCTGTTAGCACATATCATATCAGCATTCTTTGAATCCAGCTTTTTACGTGAATTCTCTATCAGATTCTCAGTTTCCATTGAGAAACCAATGATTTTCTGACCTGTCCTCTTTTTCTCACCAAGAGACTTAAGGATGTCCTTTGTTCTCTTAAGAGAAAGGCTCATGCCTTCGGAATCACTTTGTTTCTTAATTTTATTATCAGCAACGGTTTCAGGAGTAAAGTCCGCAACAGCAGCCGACATAATGATAACATCTGAAGATTCAGCCTCGGAAACCATGGCATTATACATATCCTCAGCAGATGTAACGTCTACTCTCTTAACTCCAGCAGGAGTATCCAGGTTGGTAGGTCCTGAAACAAGAGTCACATCAGCACCTCTCATAGCAGCTATTCTGGCCACAGCATAGCCCATCTTCCCTGAAGAATGGTTTGTAATAAAACGAACTGGATCTATAGCTTCTTCAGTAGGTCCTGCATCAACAAGCACCTTCTTACCCTCGTAATCCTTTTCCTTTGCAGCAGCTAAAACAACCTGTTCTACAAGAGCCTCTGGTGTAGGGAGCTTACCCTTTCCATCATATCCGCAAGCAAGATGCCCCTCGGCCGGCTCAACGATGGTATAACCAAACCTCTTGAGTTTAGCAATATTATCCTGAACAATAGGATTTTCCAGCATGTATACATTCATTGATGGAGCCACGAGAATTGGGCAACGAGCCGGCAAAACAACTGTAGAAACCATATCATCGGCTATACCATTAGCTATTTTCCCAATTATATCCGCTGTAGCTGGCGCAATGAGAATGCAATCCGCATTTGTTCCCAGTGATATATGAGGTACATTAACGTAGTCATCTGGATTCTCATCGAAGACATCTACATATACCTTATTCTTTGTTAATACACTAAATGTTTCAGCGGTTATGAACTTAGTTGCATTTTCTGTCATTACAACATGTACATCTGCATGCTGTTTAACCAGCATACTAGCCACATCTGCCATCTTATAAGCAGCTATTCCGCCTGTAACACCCAGGAGTATATTTTTACCTTTTAACATAGCATTTCCCCTTAAATATCAAAGAGCTGTCCGTGTTTCTCGTATCTTGTCACTCTATCGATCTGGTTATTCTCATCAACAAATACAACCTTTGGAGGATTTTCAGCAAACTCCTCAGGTGTCATCTGAGCATAACTCATAATAATAACCTTATCTCCTTCACTCACGAGTCTTGCTGCAGCGCCATTCAGACAAATGATACCTGAGCCAGCCTCACCTGCTATAACATATGTCTCCAGACGATTGCCATTATCTACGTCGGCAACCTGAACCTTCTCATACTCTATAAGACCGCAAGCATCCATAAGCTTTTCGTCAATTGTAATACTTCCTACATAGTCAAGGGCCGCCTGAGTTACTACTGCTCTATGAATTTTTGATTTAAGATATGTTCCTAACATTTTTTACTCTCATACTTTCTTTTTATTTATACAGTCGTCATGAAGTTATCAATAAGACGAACTTTATTATTGATCTTAACTGCGATTGCCACAAGAACATCGCCTTTAATCGTATCAATATCTTCCATTGTCAGATTATTAACTACATTTACATACTCTACATCAGCCATAGGCTCTGTTTCAAGTAATTCTAGCATTTTTGCTCTGACTACAGAAGCATCTCTTTCTCCTGCCTCTACAAGAGACTGGCCTAACTTAATGGATTTACTGAGAATAAGGGCCGCTTTACGCTCTTCATCATTCATATAAGTATTTCTTGAGCTCATAGCCAGACCGTCCTCTTCTCTAACAATAGGACAACCTACTATTTCAAGCGGCATATTGAGATCCGCTACCATTCTCTTGATAATTGCAAGCTGCTGAGCATCCTTCTGTCCGAAGTAAGCTCTATCTGGACAAACTATATTGAAAAGCTTAGTACATACTGTACAAACGCCGCTGAAATGAACAGGTCTTGAAAGACCACAGAGATAATTCTTAAGGCCGTTCATATCAACAAAGGTTACGAAGCCATCCCTATACATCTCTGATGGATCCGGATTAAAGATCAGGTTTGCGCCTGTCTCGTCGCAGAGGGCTGTATCCCTCTCTAAATCTCTTGGATATGCCTCTAAATCTTCATTTGGACCGAATTGTGTAGGGTTTACAAATACACTTACTACTGTTTTATCATTCTGTTCTACAGACTTCTTTATAAGAGACTGATGTCCTGCATGCAGAAATCCCATAGTAGGAACCAAGCCAACCGTGAGGCCTTCCTTTCTCCAACCTTTAACTGCTTCACGTACTTCTTTAACTGTATGTACTACTTTAACTGCCATCTATTTTTCCTCCATCTGAATATGTTCATTACCTCGCTAGCTACCAAACTCGTTTTGGGACCGTCGCGGGTCTCGGTGCTTAGCGATTCACGAGCCTGAAAGGCGAAGTGAGAGCTTAGCAAGCCGAAGCTTCTTTTCGAAGAAAGGAAGCCGGCGTCCGCTAGGGGCTAGCCCGCGCCGAGCGGAAGCGATGTCCCCAAACGAGTTGTGGTAGCTCAAGCGAGGTTCAATAATCTATTTGATAGCTTCAGCAAGAACTTCAGGATCAATTGCATAAGTATGCTCTGCAGCAGGATAAGTTCCAGCCTTAACTTCGGCATCGTAATCTTTGAAGCCCTGCATCATCATTTCTCCAACATTAGCGAAGTTCTTAACAAACTTTGGTCTGTAGTCACTGAACATTGCAAGCATATCTGCGTATACAAGAATCTGTCCATCAGTTCCTGCGCCTGCTCCAATTCCAATGGTAGGAATAGAGATTTCTTTGCTTACATATTCTGCAAGATCTGCAGGTACGCATTCAAGTGTGACTGCAAATGCTCCAGCTTCTTCAAGAAGCTTAGCATCACGGACGAGCTTTTTAGCTGAGGCAATGTCACGTCCCTGTGCCTTATAACCGCCCATTGTATTAATGGACTGAGGTGTGAGTCCAATGTGACCCATAACAGGGATGCTAGCTTTTACTATAGCCTCAACCTGTGGGATTATTTCTTCGCCACCCTCAAGTTTTATGGCACCGGCTCTTCCTTCTTTCATAAGACGTCCGGCATTAACAACTGCATCGTATACTGATGCCTGGTATGACATAAATGGCATATCTATAACAACGAGGGCGTTTTCAGCTCCTCTTGCAACTGCTACACCATGATGAATCATATCCTCCACAGTTACTGATACTGTATCAGGATAACCCAGCATAACGTTTCCAAGAGAATCTCCAACGAGGATACCGTTAATTCCAGCTTTATCAACAAGCTTAGCTGTTGAGTAATCATAAGCTGTGAGCATTGATATCTTCTCACCCTTTTGCTTCATTTCCTTAAATGTAACGCTTGTGTTTTTCATAAGTCCATCCTCCTTATTTTTCGCTTAGCATAGCACTCTCAAGAAGCAGCGCCATTTCGCTATAATCATTATCTGCATTTTTTATCTTAGCTATCTCCAGAGCATGCTTTGAAGCCTCTATATATAAGGTCTTCATCTCCTCTGGGATTGTATTTAAATGGGAACGTACCGTGACCACATCATTTCTGTCGATTGGTCCAGTAAGCTGATTAACAAGCCCTTTTTCAGCTATACCCATGGCATTATCCCTGAACAGACCTATAAGCATCTCATGTGATGTTTCGAAGTCAAATCCACAGGATTTCATCATTTCTATGGCTGCACCGTAGATGCCACATACAAGGTTGCTGGCCATAACGCATGATGCATGGTATTTGGACTTATCTTCGGTCTTTAGCGTACCGGTTTTAATTCCAGCATGACTAAAAATACCTACTAACTCTGATAAGTACTTCTCATGTCCCTCTATAGTTATAAATGCATTGGAAAAATTTTTATATGACGCATATTTATCTGAAATAGCGTATATAGGATGGATGGAATACCCAAAAATAGGAATAGGTGATTCATCAAAGACTTGCGATGAAACTGAGCCACTGGTGTGGCACACTATCTTTCCTTCAATCTCAGGATAGTTCTTGATCTCGTCAAAAACCTTTGAGATTACTGAATCGCTTACTGTAAGTATAATCGCATCACTTGTTTTAATAAGTTCCCTGGCATCTTCATAATATACGGTATCGGTAAATGCTGCAGCGTCCTTCGCATGCTCGCTTGTGCGGCTATAATAGCCACTCACTTCGTAATCGTGTAGCTTTAGGAATTTTCCCATTGTGTAGCCCACACGACCTGCACCTATGAATCCAATCCTCATACTATCACCCCCTCACTATTTAGTGTAAAGGTGATGCCGATTTTTACATAAAGCATTGTGATACTTTTAGGTATAGTTTCGAAAAAGTCGAATACCATCCTTTTTCCGTTGTGAGTATATTAAAATTTGAAATATTTGTAAAGTAAATTTTGTGTGAACGGAGCCACACAAAACTTACTCTATTTAGCTTTTTAAGCTGATATATGTCATCAGAAGATCGTTAATTTCAATCATATCGCCCTTCTGAATAGCTGCATTCAGAACATTAATGAATTCATCATCATCATTTCCGTATTCTTTCTTGCAGATTTCGAACATAATGTCATTAATTGTAGCTTTATCTTCGTTATATGTAGCTTTCTTCATCTTCTTGAGGAGATTAATATCGATGATCTCAGGACCGGCACTTACCTGAGGCTCTTCGTCTTCATCGTCCTCATATTCGCCGTCATCCTCATACTCGTCATCATCTTCATATTCATCATCGTCTTCGTATTCGTCGTCATCCTCATACTCGTCATCGTCTTCATATTCATCGTCATCGTATTCGGATTCTTCCATAGCTGGCTCCTGGCTCTGCTCAGGCTCTGCCTCTGGTTTTTCTTCTGGAGCATCTTCCTCAAGACGCAGCTCCATAGCAGTCTTATTAGCCTTAGACTGATGCTTCTTAGCATATTCTTCGTCGCTCACACCCTTCTGGGCTTCGACAAACTTCATATAATTCTCTATTGACTCATTAATTACATTTATACAGTCATAAATAAGCTCAATATTGTTATTAACATAGGCTTTATTTCCAATATTGATGGCATTTTCAATTCTAAACGCTATCTCAGCGGCTTCTACCGCTCCAATATTCTGACATCCTGTACGAACGTTATGAATCTTATTTCTAAAGCCTCTATAGTCTGTATCCAGCTTCTCCTTCAGTTCTTCTACTGAATCCTTGTTCTGGTTATAGAACGTGCTAAGGATTCTATTATAAACGTCAATATTACCTCCAATACGCTCAATAACGCTAACTACATCGAAGAGGTCTTCAAGTTTCTTAAGACCTTCGCTGTATCTGGACTCTCTGATATACTGAGTTACATCACTGGTTCTGTATTTTATCTTGCTGTTATCCACGAATCTATTAAGCAGACTGGCAAGGACTGTTATATCAAATGGTTTAAGAATAACATCTGAAAAGCCCTCATCAATGATTTCCTGCTTATTCTTACCAATAACATCTTCTGACATAGCAATAATAGGGAGGTTTGTATAATATTCATCACAAAGATCCCTTATCTCTCTAAGCGCATCTATACCGTTCATGACTGGCATAGCTACATCCATAAATACCATATCGTATTTATTTGTCATGACCATATCGATAGCACTTACACCACTTGCTGCTGTATCGCACTTAATCTCCATGGACTTAATTACATCTTCAGCTACGTTTCTGCTTAGCTCCACATCATCTACCAGAAGGATATGCAGGTCTGGAGCCCACATCTTCTCTGCTTCTTCACGGGATACACGTTCGATAGTATTATCGTTCATAGGTATCATATCCGCAGTTGTTTCAGGTTTCTTCTGGTCTACAGTGAATGTAAAGGTGGTTCCCGCTCCATATGTACTCTCTACTATAAGCTCTCCACCAAGTACATCTGCGAACTTTTTGGCAATCGAAAGGCTTACGCCCATACCTTCGCTGGAGCCTGTCTTCTTGGACTCCTCTGTATATGTAATCTCAAATAGATGTTCAAGCTTTTCTTCCGGTATACCTATACCTGTGTCGGAAACACTGAACACAAGTCTTGTATCGCCCTTGTCATCTCCCTGCTGAACCTCGTAGTTATCTACAGAAAGTGTAATAGAACCTTCCTTTGTGTATTTAACCGAGTCATCAAGGATTATATCCAGAACGTTCTTAATCTTATCGAAATCTCCTATCAGGATATCAGGTATATTCTCACCCAGGTCAACAAGGAACTTAATTGGCATATCTGCCAGCTTATTAAGCATATTGTCTGATATATCACAAATAAGAGTCGTTACTGAATAAGGCTCACTGACCGCTTCTTCCGCTCCAGATTCAAGTCTTGCAAGAAGAATGGTCTCGTCTACTCTGTCTATAACGTCATATCCCTTATTAACAATCTCTTTCAGATTCTTCTGAGTTTCTTCATTCTCAGTTCCATCCTTAAGCATGTTAGTAGCAAATGAGATCATGGCATTTATAGGCAGCTTTATCTCGTTACTCATATTAGCTAGGTAGTCTGTCTTAGCACTACTGTTCTTAATCACATCTTCATGCTTCTTATTCAGTTCATCCAGCTCTTTCTTCTTTCTATTGAACTGTCTATAGATTCTTATGATAAGAGCAAGAATAAGAAGTATATTTACTATTACAAATGCCAGAATGGCTATACGTACTGCCTTCTTCTCAAGAAGACCCTTTTCCTTATTGATGGTAAAGGATATAGGCTTTTCACACTGCACACCGTCTCCGTTTACAGCATTGGCCTCGAATACATAAGTACCACCGTCAAGGTTTGTATATACAGCTTCGAAGTTCTCATTACTTGAAAGAACTTCTGCTTCCTTATCAAATCCAACCAGCTGATACTCTACCTGTATATTCTCTCTATTGAAGTAACTAAGCACTGCAAAGGAGATTTCAAGACGCTGAGTATCTGATGGGATGTTTAATTCTCCTCCCATCTGGTCATAATAATATGTTTCACCATCCACCTTGATCTCAGAGATTGTGATCTTAGGCGGAACCTCGTTTGTCTCTATATCCTTGATATTAAACTTCATAACACCTGTACCGGTGCAGAGATAAATATCAGAATTATATATACAGCTATTAGAATTATTGGAAATACCACTTTCCAGTCCGTCACCCACTGAATAATATCTTTCTGAAATAGGGGTTGTGGAAAGCAGGTTATCTTCTGTTGAATAAATGAGACCCTTCGAACCAACAATAAACAGCGTACCGTCTTTAAGGATCAGACTGTAAATATTATTGGAAAAGTCAATATTACTGATGGATCTGAATGTACCGTCATAATATGAAAGTCCATTATTAGTTCCGATCCAAAGTCCATCTGTTCCCTCTGTAATACAGGAAACAACGTTTGAATTAAGGCCATCCTCATCAGTGTAATTCTTAATGTTATCTTCCTCTATCACATAAAGACCACCACCGTCGGAGCCTGCATAAAGCTTTCCTTCAGAATCCTCATAAAGTGTGATGATATTTGAATAGTCCAGACCGTTATCGTAATTATAGTTTTCAAATACACGTCCATTAAAATTGATAATACTGATTCCGTCCTCAGTACCAATGGCTATCTTTCCATCATTTGTCTCATACAGGCAATTGACCATGTTACTGAGAAGTCCTGTAGCCTTGTTATAAGCTGTTATTCCTCCATCCGGCTGATACTTAACAACACCATACTTTCTGTATGTACCAAACCAGATGTTTCCTTCTCTATCCTGGATGATATCACGGACAGATACGCCTGCCATATATTCTGTCAGCTCGTTATTTACAAGGTTTTTCTCTGAATCAAGTATAAAGAGCCCCTCGTCAGTTCCAATATATGTAGAACCATCAAAGATTTCCACACAGTTTGTAAGTGTATCAGGGATACCATAAAGCTTATTAAGATTTGAGAATTTGCTCTTTGACATGTAGTAAAGACCTTCTTTACTAGATGCAAACCAGAAATTACCTTCGTAGTCGATGATCATATCAGAAATATAGCTATCTACACTTGTTTTTGTAAGAGATTTAAAGCTGCCATGATCATCAAAATAACCTACACCGTTATCAGTACAAAGGTAAGTTTTATTGTTATAGCAATAGATACTATTAATACCATCTTTGGTTGACTCCCAGACCGAAACATGGTCAAAGTCTGTAATATGAAGTACTGAGCTATTGATGGTACCAATATAAATAACTCCAGATGTATCACTGGAAATAGACGAAAGCTCTTCTTCAGTATAATCAGAGGAGCTTCTTTCTGTAACAATACCACTTTCATCAATGCTGAAAATTGTATTGCCATTATAAATGCCCCAGATTTTAGACTGGGCAACTGTTATTCCTTTAACATTATGCTTTGCAAGAGTTTCATTTCTCACAAGGATATCGTGGTCGCTGGCTTTATCAACTGTATAAACGCCATATGCAGTGCCCACATAAATAGTTCCATCAGGAGCTTCGCACACGTCATTAATACATTTAACGCCGCTATAGTATTCGTCTGAGAAATGGTAAATATCATTTCCGGATATTCTGAAGAGACCGTAGTTATTTGTAGCAACCCACAGTCTGCCCTGAGTATCCTGAAATAGGGAGTTTATGTAATAAACATCGGCCTTATCAGTGTTCCAGAGATTAAAGAGGCGGAACTCATTACCGTTATATCTATAAAGTCCGCCATCTGTTCCAATCCACATATATCCGGATTTAGTCTGATAGATGCAATTGACCTCGGAACTTCCAAGACCATTATCCTGATTATAGAGAGTTTCCTGATAATCAGAAGGGACGTCTTCTGCATTTACATTATGTACGCCAAAAAGACATGCAGCGCATGTCATTAAGGCACATAAAAGTATGAATTTAAGCTTCTGTGAGAAATGCTTCATATCCCTTTTCCGTTTCAAATATATCTGCTTTGCTTGTTACTTCCCAAGGAGCATGCATATTGAGTACTGCTACTCCGCAGTCCACAACTTCCATACCATAGAGGGAAAGTATGTAGGCGATGGTTCCACCACCACCAAGGTCTACCTTACCCAGCTCAGCTGTCTGGTAGAATACTTTATTATTCTCAAGGATTCCTCTGATCTTGCCAATATATTCTGCATTGGCATCATTAGAACCGGATTTTCCTCTTGAACCTGTAAATTTATTGAATACCATTCCTTTTCCAAGGAAGGCTGCATTCTTTGCCTCAAAACAATTTGCATAAAGTGGATCATAGCCTGCGCTAACATCTGAAGAAAGCATGCAGGAATTCTTAAGACATCTTCTAAGTGAAAGATTACTGTTATATCCAGCAAGCTCAAGAATCTCAGCCACGCTGTTCTCAAAGAATTTAGACTGCATTCCTGTAGCACCTACTGAACCTATCTCCTCTTTATCTACAAGAAGTGTACAAGCTGTCTTTTCTGGTTTCTTTACATTCAGCATAGCGATAAGTGATGTATAAGCACAAACCTTATCATCCTGTCCATATGCAAGAATCATGGACTTATCAAGACCCATATCTCTTGGCTTACCTGCTGGTACAATCTCCAGCTCTGCAGACATAAAGTCTTCTTCTTCCATATCATATTTCTTCTTAAGGATTTCAAGAACCTGCTTCTTTACAAGTTCTTTTTCTTTCTTCTTGTCATCCTTGCTGACCTTAATAGGTCTTGAAGCAATAAGAAGATCAAGGTTCTCACCTTCAACAGCTACATTAGCCTTCTTTACCATCTGCTCCTGTGCAAGGTGAATAAGAATATCAGTTACACAGAATACTGGATCATCTTCATCCTCACCGATGACTACATCTACCTTTGTTCCATCTGTTTTAACCACAACACCATGGATTGCAAGTGGAAGTGTTACCCACTGATACTTCTTAATACCGCCATAATAGTGAGTATCAAGGTAAGCCAGGTCATTCTTCTCATATAAAGGATTCTGCTTTACATCAAGTCTTGGTGAATCAAGATGTGCTCCAAGTATGTTCATTCCTTCTTCAAGTGATTTCTTTCCGATATTGAAGAGAGCTACAGTCTTGCCCATGCATACTGCATAAACCTTATCTCCTGCCTTAAGCTTTTTCTTCTTTTCGATAACTGATTCAAGAGAAACATAACCAGCCTCTTCAGCCTTTTTAACCATGTAGGCTGTACCTTCTCTCTCTGTCTTACCCTTAAAGAGATAATCCTTATATCCCTCACAGAGCTCATTTAATTTCTTTTCATCATTCTTAGAATATGCTTTCCAGGCATTTTTTCTTTCCATTTTTCAGTCCCCTTTTAGTTATATGATTTAAGTATTTCTGAAATTATGTCAACCGCTTTATCGCAGTCTTCTTTTGTTACTGTAAGTGGTGGAACAAGTCTGATTACATTTGGCTTAACCACTGACATAAGAAGTTTTCTTTCAAATGCATCGTGCTTAACATCAGCTGCAATATTCTTTTCAAATACGCAGCCAACCATAAGACCCATACCTCTTACGCCGATAACTCCATCCAGCATACTCAGCTTATCCATAAAGTACTCGCCTACAACGCGGGCATTTTCATAGAGCTTCTTATCCATAATTTCTGTAATAGCTGCATAGGAAGCTGCACAGCATACAGGATTACCACCGAAGGTTGTACCGTGGGTTCCAGCTCCAAGTACGCTCATGGCATCATTTGTAGCACACATAGCAGCTATTGGCATTCCGCCACCCATAGCCTTTGCCATGGATACTGCGTCCGGCTTAATGCCATAATTCATATAAGCCATTACATTTCCTGTTCTTCCCCATCCTGTCTGAACCTCGTCCAGAAGAAGAAGGATTCCCTTTTCATCACAAAGTGCGCGCAGACCTGTTAAGAATTCCTGTGTTGCAGGATAAACTCCACCCTCGCCCTGTACTGGCTCTACCATTACAGCTACAACATCATCTGTTACAGCTTCTCTAAATGAATTCAGATTGTTAAACTCTGCATATTTAAATCCATCTACAAGTGGTTCGAATCCCTTATGGATAGCACTTCCAGGCTGTCCAGTAGCGGAAAGTGTTGCAAGAGTTCTTCCATGAAAAGAATTAAGAGCAGTTACTATCTTGTACTTCTTTCCACCAAATCTATCATTACCAAATTTTCGAGCCAGCTTGATCATTACTTCATTAGCCTCAGCACCTGAGTTCTGGAACTGAACCTTGTCCATTCCTGTGCACTCACTGATAAGCTTTGCAAGCATTATCTGAGGTACTGTATAAAAGTAGTTTGATGCATGGATCATTGTATCAGCCTGCTCTTTGATAGCATTTATAACAGCCTCATTACATCCACCAACTGAATTAACTGCAATGCCACCGAGAAAATCCAGATACTTCTCTCCATTCTCGTCAATAAGGTACTGATCCTTACCTGATTCTGCTATGAAATCGTACCTTTTGAAGGTCTCATTCATATATTTTTCAGCCATTTCGATCAGTTCTTCTTTTGATAGATTAAAATCCTTTGAAACCATAATATTATCCTCTTTTAAATATTCATTAAAATACAAACTATAATTCTACCATAAACCGCCAAAAAAGTCGATATTTCAGGCTAAACTAAAATACCGACTTTTTATATATATTAAGTATTTATCTTACCAGAACAAAATTCTCTTATTTGGCAAACTGACTATTATAAAGTTCGTAGTAAAAGCCCCTTAAATTCAGTAGTTCCTGATGGGAACCCTTTTCTATAACAGCACCATCCTTCATAACAAGAATAATATCTGATTCTTTTATAGTAGAAAGTCTATGGGCAACAACAAAGCTTGTTCTTCCCTTCATCATCTTATCAAATGCCCTCTGTATTCTCTGCTCTGTTCTTGTATCTATTGAGGATGTAGCCTCATCGAGAATAAGCATTGGCGGAAGTCTCAGCATTACCCTGGTAATACAAAGCAGCTGCTTCTGTCCTGCAGACAGGTTTCCACCATCCTCTGAAAGCACTGTATCATAACCATCCGGCAGTCTTCTGATAAACCTGTCGGCATGTGATACTCTTGCAGCCTCTTTTATTTCTTCGTCAGTAGCATCTGGATAACCATAGGCTATATTTTCCCTGATTGTTCCAGATTTTAACCAGGTTTCCTGAAGTACCATACCAAAGTTAGTTCTCACACTGCTTCTGGTTATCTCAGAAATATCCTGATTATCTATATAGATATTTCCCTTATTAACATCATAGAACCTCATAAGAAGGTTGATAAGAGTACTCTTTCCACTTCCTGTAGGTCCAACAATAGCAACCTTCTGTCCATTCTTTACCGAAAGACTAAGGTCTTCTATCAGCTTACGATCCTTAGTATATGAAAAGGATACATCTTCGAGACTTACCTCCCCGTCTATATCGATAAGATCGTCATACTCAGCGTCAGATGGCTCTGGCTCCTCTTCAAGAAGCTCAAATACTCTGGCGGCACTGGCAAGAGCCGCTGTAAGCTCCGTCATAACACCGGATATCTCATTAAATGGTTTTGCATACTGTGTAGCATAGCTGAGGAAGCAGGTAAGCTGACCAACTGTAAGTCCACCCGAAAGAACAATAAACGCTCCCACGATAGCCACGCCTGCATAAACCAGGTTATTAATAAGTCTTGTTGAAGGATTTGTAAGGGATGAAAAGAATGTAGCTTTAAATTCTGCATCCGTCAGTTCTTCATTAATATCTTCAAATCTCTTCTGGGCTCTATCCTCATAAGAAAATGCCTGCACCACCTTTTCATTTCCAACCATCTCATTTACAAGACCTGTCATCTCAGCTCTTTTCTCAGACTGTCTGGTAAACATCTTATAGGTTTTTCTGGTAATGAATCCTGCCACAAGAAGTGACAGAGGTGTCAGCACTATTACCACCAAAGCAACCGGAACACTGGTCTTTAACATAAAGCAGATAGTTCCGACTATAGTAATCACTCCAGTAAATAGCTGTGAAAAGCCCATAAGAAGACCATCTGAAAGCTGATCTACATCACTAAGGGTTCTTGATACAGTATCACCATATTCGTGACTATCAATATAAGCTATAGGCAGTTTATTAATATGCTCGTAAATCTTCTCTCTAAAATCCCTGACAACTCTGTATACGATTGCATTGTTTATCATACTCATTATCCACTGGAATAAAATGGATATCACAATAACTATGACAAAGGTTGTAAGCAGTCGGGTAACTTCAGGAATATTAACCTTACCCTTCTCTACTATACAGTCAATGGCCCTTCCGGAAATAATAGGCGCATAAAGCTGCATAACAACTGTAACAACAGATGCTATAAGAGAAAGTATCATAAATGGAATGTATGGCTTCAGGAATCTGAGGAGTTTCTGGATTACATTTTTCTTCATGCACTCACACCTCCTGACTCCTTAAACTGTGTATGATATATCTCACGGTATATCTCACAGTTCCTGTAGAGGTCTTCATGTCTGCCCATTCCAACAGCCTTACCATCATCCATAACGATGATCAGGTCTGCATGTTTAATAGAAGATGCCCTCTGGGAAACTATTATGTTTATTCTATTATTAGAAGCCTTTGAAAGTGAGGTTCTGAGCTTTGCCTCTGTTGCATAGTCAAGAGCCGAGGAGCTGTCATCCAAAATAAGGATTTCCGGACGTCTTACCAGCGCCCTTGCAATGCAGAGTCTCTGCCTCTGTCCACCTGAAAGGTTCTTTCCATCCTGAAGAATCTCGTAATTGAGTCCTTCCTTATGACTATATACAAATTCCATGGACTGAGAAATATCCAGAGCCCAGTCCATAGCTCTTCTATCTGCTTTAGGATCTGATATTCTGAGATTGTCAGCCACTGTGCCTCTGAAGAGAACGGACTTTTGAGGAACTATTCCCACCTTCTCACGAAGCACTTCCTTAGGATATTCATTAATATCAATACCATTTATCTTAATGCTTCCTTCCGAAGTATCGTAGAAACGAGGTATCAGATTAACAAGTGTGGATTTACCAGAGCCTGTACCTCCGATAATACCAATAGTCTGACCAGCATGCGCCTTAAAGCTTATATCTTCTATTGCATGCTCTTTTGCATCCCCATAGCTCATTGATACATGATCAAATTCAATGGAATACTGAGCATACTTCTTGTCTATAGTCTCTCCAAACTCCTGTTCACTACGGATATCCATAATGTCATTGATTCTTCTGGCGCTGGCCATAGCCTTTGTAAGTGTGATTATCAGATTAGCCAGCTTTACCAGCTCTACTAGGATCTGTGACATGTAGTTAACAAGTGCAACAATCTGACCCTGAGTCAGTTCACCTGCATCTACCTTAAGTGCACCAACATAAATAAGAGATGCAATCCCAAGGTTGATAATAAGATAAGTCACCGGATTCATGAGGGCTGAAATTCTGCCCACCAAAAGCTGGGAACTCATCAAATCATCTGTTGCATCTGAAAACTGTCTTTCTTCTATTTTCTGTCTGTTAAAGGCTCTGATAACGCGCACGCCAACCAGACTCTCTCTAGTAAGAAGCGTCACCCTATCCAGTTTACCCTGAAGCTTTTTGTAAAGAGGAATAGATACAAATGTAATAGTGAATACCACTACTATAAGAACAGGCATTACAACAAGAAATGCTGACGAAGCAGAAGCATCTACCGTGAATGCCATTATTACTGCACCAAATACAATAAATGGTGAGCGTAGGAAAAGACGGAGGAACATATTTACCCCTGTGACCACAAAATTGACATCACTGGTCATTCTTGTGATGAGTGTGGCTGTTCCTGCCTTATCTATTTCATTATATGATAAGGAATTGATATGTCTGAACAGGTCATTCCTGAGGGATTTACCAAAACCTATGGCTGCTCTAGCCGCAAAGTACTGAGCAGTAATAGATGCAACATATCCAACTATTGTCAGAAGCAAAAGAATAAGACCTGAAAACCATACATATGAACGGTTCTCCTGCCCTATTCCGATATCGATAAGCTTTATCATTACAAGGGGAACCAGAAGCTCGAAAATCGCTTCGAGCATCTTAAAGAAAGGAGCAAGTGCTGCCCTAACTTTGTATTTCCCTAAATATTTCAGTAACTTAGTCATTACAATTTCCTTTTATTTCTCGTAAGTATAAACATCAAGTATTTTGAAATTATCCGTTTCAACTATCAGCTGATATAAACAAGCTAAAGTATTATTATCTTTTATCGGAGCCTTAAGAACAATATGCATCTTATAAACATCATTCTCCACTCTCTTAGACTCAATATCATTTACGCTGATTCCGTAATTACTGATAATACTGAGAACATTGGCCAGACTGCCCGCTCCATCGTTGCAGACAAATGTGACCTTAATCCTGTTTGCATCATTCATTGCTTCCAGGTTCTTGATAAAGGAATGAGTTTCAACAAATTCAAATGTAGCCTTTGGATCTGCGGCGCATTTGATTTCATATTGATGCTTTCTTCCCAGACTTATAGTCTTTTTAACGAATATCTTATATTCGTTTTTAATGGACTCATCCACATCCGCTGATCTTTCATCCAGGATTTCCTGCTCTCTTTCAGGATTATAGATGGCCGCTCCACTCTGCATTTTATCTTCTATAATGCGTTCTGTAATCTCCATACGCTTTTTAAAGAGCTCTTTTAGTCCATTATCAACTTCATCTATCTCTTTTCTAATTTCTCCAAGTCCCATACTTATCACCTTTCTTACCAAGGAATCTTGAAGGCGAAACCTGTCTGTCACCTATTTCTCTTGGTACATAAATATATAAATTATTACTGCTTCTGGTTATACCAACATAAAACAGTCTTCTTTCTTCTTCAATCTCATCAGGAGATTTAGATTTCTTATGTGGAATACTTCCTTCCACTGCATCCAGTATATGAACCTCACTAAATTCAAGTCCCTTCGCACTATGCAGTGTCATAAGCTGAATGCCATCTACCTCTTCCTCTTTTTCTTCCTTTGGTTTCCTGCTGGTTTCCAGCATTTCAAACATCTGAAGGAAGGTATCCGAGTCACTTATCATAGACTGGAATTCATCTAACATATCTGAAATCTCATCATAATCTATATTTCTATCCTCCGCAAGCTTCTTTAAGTATCCATCGTAGTCTACAGCTCTTCTGATATAGTTAACTGCAGCAAATGGACTAAGCTTGGAGATAGTCCTTATTTCTGAGATCATACGTTTAATATTATCACGAAGATAGTCTTTACCCTTCGCAGCTCTAAGCAAGTCCTCTAATTCAACCACTTCACTGGTGAGCATATCACGGCTTATATACCTGACCGGCTTATTCATTATATCAAGAAATACCTTCCTGCTATGGTCACCCATGGCGTATCTGATATAACTCAGGATTGGCCTTACATAGATATGATTTGTTATATCTGGGATTGCATCTCTCACATTAAATGGAACATTGTAAGAGCTAAGCTTATACATAAGCCTTCTGGGTCCCAGATTAGTCCTGTAAATAATAGCTATATCTGAAGGAGAAACACCTTTCTTAAATGCTTTCTGAAGACGGCTCAGTATCAGATTATATTCATCTGTCTGAGTCCTCATGTCATCAATCGTAACCTGCCCCTTTGAGCTTACAACAGACTTAAGAGACTTTCCATATCTCTTTTTATTATCTGCAATGATAGATGAGGAAAACTCAACTATCTCCTTAGGACATCTAAAGTTATTTGAAAGCTGTAAGGTAGATGCATTGTGGAATTCCTTAGTGAATTTATGCATTATATCAGGTCTTGCTCCCCTGAAACCGTATATTGACTGATCATCATCCCCAACTACGTAGATGTTATCCCTTGGATGAGCCAGCATCTTAAGTATCTCGTACTGGATCATATTTGTATCCTGATACTCATCTACCATAATAAAAGGATAAAGCTCTCTTATCTTTTCCAGAATGTCCGGTCTGTCCTTAAGCAGCTTATAACATTCTGTGACCATGTCATCAAAATCTATAAGCCCGTTTCGTTCTTTATATTCCTTATAAAGCCTATAAGTAGTGACAAAGTCATTTCCGGACATGTCCCTGCTGTAATAATTCTCTATATCGATCATATTGCAGGAAATAATGCCCAGCTGATTCATAACGCTGACCAGGGTTTCTTCATTATCATAAGTTTCAGGCCCAAGCTTTCTGAGTATTGTCCTGAGAACCTCTCTCTTCTTTTGCTCATCAAGAACACCCAGGTTTAGCTTGTCACCATAGGCTGTTCTTATGATCCAGTAAAAAAATGAATGGAAGGTTCCAAAGCGCACATTTGTACTGATAAGACCACTCAGCTCCAGGAATCTTTCCTTCATGGAAACTGCTGCAGCTTTAGTAAATGTTATCACCAGTATATTCTCTGGTCTTACATCATATTCATATATCAGGTTATTAACTCTGTTAACTATAACCGTAGTCTTTCCAGATCCTGGTGTACCTATTACCATCAGCGGACCCTCGTACCACTCTATAGCTTTAATCTGTTCCTCTGTAAATCCCATAACCTCACTACTTAAGGAAATAGCGCGATATTAATCGCGCTATCTACCACAACATTTCTTATATTTCTTACCACTTCCACATGGACAAGGGTCATTTCTACCAACCTTTGGTGCCTTTACAACTGTATGAGAAGTCTTCTCCTTCTTATAAAGAGCAGCTCTTGTCTCTTTATTGAAGATTGCATCCCACTCAGGAAGTGTATAAAGCCACTCAGCATTGCAGCCTACCATGTTCATGTACAGCTTCTCTGTATCGATGTCGATAGTAACTTCAGAATCTTCTGTTATATCATCAAGATTATTAGATTCTTTTAAGCTGTCATCTATACCATCCAGGAAACCAACCATTATCTCAATGTTTGTTTCATACTTCTCAGCAAGTTCCTTTACTGTTCCCTTAACAACCTTTGTTGGCTCTTTAAGGAGCTGCTCATAAATACCCTTTTCTATTCCGAAGTAGTTGAGCCAGAACTGCTTTCCTTCAGGTGTTCTATCATCCAGACCATAAGCATGGTCTCTCCAATCTTTTAATAATCCCATAATAAATTCCTTTCGCTTTAATATAGAAATATAACCTTTGCGATTATATCAAAATCTAATCTAAGTGTCAAAAAATATGCACCATATTTTATTCATATCTGAGAGCCTCAATAGGACTGAGATTTGCAGCCTTAATAGAAGGCAGAAGTCCGAAGATAATTCCTATTACCATTGAGAAAACAACTGATACTGCTATAGCCGGAACACTGATGGCAACTGGAACCTCAGCCAGCCTTGAAATAAAGTAGGCAAGACCTATTCCCGCAGCAACACCCAGAAGTCCACCAATACTTGTAAGAACAGCAGCCTCTGTGAGGAACTGACTAAGTATTGCACTCTTTCTGGCACCTATTGCTTTCTTAAGTCCAATCTCTCTTGTTCTCTCAGTAACAGAAACCAGCATGATATTCATAACGCCTATACCACCTACAAGAAGGGAAATGCTTGCTATCCAGATAAGCTGTTTACTTGTAGAGTTCTTCAGCTTCTGAAGCTCTCTGGCCTTCTTCATTATATCTTCACTGGTATATTTTACTGATCCCTCTTCTCCTGAAGAAGAAATGTATTCATTCAGGTAGTCCTGAGTCTTCTTTCCGGCATCTGCCATATCCTCAGTAGATGTAGCCTTTATGATAACCTGATAAGGCTGGTCAAAGCTGTTTATTACAGTCCAGGATGTATCCGGAATAATAACAACTCCTGAATTAGCTTCTCCATAGTAGGTATACCAGTCATTAACGTTATTGATGATTGGTTCAACAGTCTCAGCCTTTTCTACTATTCCAACAACAACAAATGGCTTACCACTAATCTCTATGGTCTTATCTATACAGTCCTCGCCATCAAAAAGGGAATAAGCTGTATCACTGTCAAGGACGGTCACGTTTCTATGTCTCTCAAAATCCGCATCAGCAAAGAGTCTTCCTCTTATAAGATCATACCCCATAAGATTGATGAAGCTGTTATCTCCGCCATAAAGATAACAACCAGCCAGCTCGTTTCCAAGCCTGGTTACATCTTCATACATCTGTCTCTTATGATAAATGGCAGCATCCTGTACAGTCTTAATGGCTTTGATATTCTCCAGCATGTTGTCATTTATGATAGGGACCTCAGAAAGATCCACATCATAATCAGAGGTGACCTCCATGCCGTTCTGGGTAATATTTACATTTACCACATTGTCACCAGCACCAACAAGACTATCCTTGATCTCGTCATTTGTTCCTTTAATTGTAGATACGATGGCTATTATAGAGGCAATTCCAATGATAATACCAAGCATAGTCAGGAATGACCTGAGCTTGTGGCTGAAAATGCCCTGAAATGATAGCCTAATATTCTCTATCATAACTACTCCTAATATAAATCATCATTTTCCTTATGAACTGTAACCTTGCCTTCTACAGCTTCTTTCTCATAAGGAAATGCTATATAGTCTTCACTTGTAATACCACTCTTAACTACTATCTGAGCGCCGTAATAAATTTTTCCTGTCTCTATATATTGTTTCTTAAGACGGCCATCTACTTCCTTCATAACAAAGTAACCGCCATTATCCTTCTTTGTCAGGTAAAGAGGAAGCATAATGTCATCTCCGCCACCACCTTCAAAGTCCTCAGCAGAACCATTGATGGTAACTTCTACATAAGCCTCATCTACCATATCTTCCACATCGCTAAGAGAAATCTTAACCGGATATGTAGACTGAACACATGGATAAGAGGTAGTTCCATTTGGAGAGGTTCCAATACTTACAACCTTTCCCATATACATTTCGCCTGTATCATAGCAATAGACTGTCGCCTCATCACCAATATTTACGCTGTCTATATCCATCTCACCAACAGAAACTGTTGTGGAATATGTTCCTTCGCTGCTGACAACTATAACAGGGAAGCCGGAAGCAATGTTCTCATCGGACATATCTACCTTTACAACCACTCCGTCAGCCTCAGCAACAACAGAACCCTTACTTATCTTTCTCTCCTGCTTTCTGATAGAAAGATTCTGATTATCTATACTGTTCTGAATACTGTTTATCTCGTCATTCTTTTTCTTGATGGCAAGCTCCAGTTCTTCCTTTGTATAAGTTTCTTCAGCATCTCCATCTGTAGCATCGTCTGTTATATCATCTGTAGCAGCATCATTTTCAGAAGCTTCATCTGCAGGCTCCTCGGCTGCAGAACCTTCCTGTTTTTCAACAGGTGTTGTATTTTGAAGCTTTGTAAGAGCCTTCTTAGCTATTGTCATATTGGTATTATATACAGCAAGCTGAGAATACATACTGTCCAGCTGAAGGCTGTCCTTATAAGTATCATATGTAAGGAGTACATCTCCCGCCTCAACAGCATCACCCTCAGATGCCAGAACCTCTTTAAGAGTCTTTGTATTATCCAGAACTACGGACTGGTCTCCATTACTTGAAACAGAACCACTGTAGCTCTCTGCCGTATCCATCATTCCATAGCCTGTATAATATGAAACAGAATATACTCCAATAGGATTGGAATTTCTCTTATGCTTTCTAAACATTTTTATCGCAACAGCACCACCGACTAAAACCACCAGAAGTATTATTGCAATGATCAGGAGTTTACGTTTCATAGAACAATTCCCTCCTTGATCTCTCCATCAAAAATGCTGATCACTCTCTCAGCTCTTTCAGCAATCTCTCTGGCGTGAGTGATCATTATGATGGTACTACCTTCCCTATGAAGGTTTTCAAATATTTCCATTACCTGAACTCCGGACTTTGAATCCAGAGCACCTGTTGGCTCGTCAGCCAGAAGAAGACGTGGTTTATTTACTATAGCTCTGGCTATAGCTACTCTCTGCTTCTGTCCACCTGAAAGCTGAATGGCTTTAAAGTTCATTCTCTCTTCCAGACCAACCTTAATAAGTGCCTCTTCACAAAGAGCTCTCCTGTCCTTTCTAGGAACCTTTGCATACTGGAGCGGAAGCTCTACATTCTGAAGCGCAGTCTGTCTAGGCATCAGGTTGAAATTCTGAAATACAAATCCAATATCCTTATTTCTCATGTCTGACATCTTGCGGTCATTCATGGTGGATATATCTTCATCTCCAAAGAAATAAGAACCTTCTGTTGGTTTATCCAGAATACCTATTATATTCATAAGGGTGGATTTTCCTGATCCCGATGGGCCCATTATGGCCACATACTCCCCATCATCAACCTGGAAGTTGATATTCTTAAGAGCAGGAACTTCTATATCACCCTGTACATATGTTTTTGTAATATTTTCTAAGCGTAGAAGCATTCTCTCTCCCTACTGAGGTCCTTCATCTGATATTACTGTTCCACTTCCATCCGGATTATCATCTGCTGGCGAAAGATCTGAGGATGGTCCATCCCCGGAACCACTGCCGTCTGAAGATCCGCCAGGTCCATCAGGAGAAATGATTATATCTCCATCGGAACCTTCTGTATCATCTATAGATTCATCTCCAGGACCTGTACTATCTGTGCCTTCATTATCAGGATTAGTACTTTCCATTCCTTCTTCAGAACCCTCTGAAGAATCTGGTCCTTCTTCGTTCTGTTTCTGAACGTCCTCATAGCTTGTGGTACATTCATTTCCCTCTGCCACATCATCATTAGGAAATGCTATATAATCCTCAGCCTTAAGGCCGTCAACTATCTGGAATACATCCAGGTTTTCATCATAATCACCAACTGTAACCTTGGTCTTAACTATCTTATTATCTTCGCCCTGCTTCCATACATAGTACTCATCATTCTCCTGGATCAGGTAATATGATGGCAGGAAGATACCTGACTTAACATCAGTCTGACCCATATCCAGCTCAATATAAAGATGCTGTCCCAGGATCATATCATCAGTGTTTTCAGGTTTCACATAGAAACTGTAGGAAGAAGCCATGGTTCCGCTACCACCCATCATTCCATAGCCGCCATCAGTATTATTGGATTCTGGCTCAAGGTCTACCTTGGAAACAGTACCCTTCCAGTAAATAGATTCATCCACACGGGATCTGATAAGTACAGGTGTTCCGGACTGGAAAAGTCTGATACTTGATTCATCAGCCGTTCCCTTTATTCTGTATTCACCCTCAGCAATAATGGTGATATAAGCATTCGAGTCCTCTGTAGAGCCTTCATTCATGTCAAAGCTTGTGCTCTCGCCTGCGTTCTCATTTATCTTCTTTATAATGCCGGACATAGGAGCCGTAACTGTAGCCTCATCGATGGCATTTTGCTGCTTTGTAATCTCAAGATCCTTTACTGTCAGATTGTATTCCTGCTCCTTGATGGATGTGTTAATACTATTGATCTGACTGGTATAGCTCAGAATGTCATCTTCATTAGTCGCATTATCTCTCTGAGTTTTGTAATCAGTAAGGGATGTATTGTAGCTGGCTATGGTATTAACAATACCGGTCCTGTCCAGATTCATCTGCTCAAGATCCAGTTCCATATCCGTTGTATCATAACTAAAGAGTTCGTCGCCTTCTTTGACAACGTCCCCTTCTTTTACATACACTTCTTTTACAGTTTTATTAGCGTCCTTATTAATGGACTTTGTCTCCTGGGACTCTACAACACCCATGTATCTGCTTTCTACACCTACACTCTTTGTAGATATTATTCCAACAGACTCAACATAAGTGAGTTTTCCATTTCCCGAAGCCTTGTTTCTGCCTCTATATAAGAATACAAAGACCACAGCTGCTATAATCAGCAGGACGACTATGATTATTGGTATTATTACCTTTTTCTTCATTATCTATTCCTCATTCTTACTGAATACTTTATTTAGCCATAGGATTATATAAATAATTATCGGATATATAATGATAACAAATAGCATAGCTAATATATACTGACTTTGAACTATTACTAAATATATAAATATCCCTAAGAGGACTGCGTAAATTGCAAGGAGCAAAATAGCCAGCACTCTGGAAAGCTTACTTCTCTTCACTCTGTTCACCCTTTATCTTATCAAACCATTTCTTTATATCTGCTTCGTAGCCATTATCTCCCGGCTCATAGAACTTAAGATCCCTTATTGCATCAGGAAGATATTGCTGATCCACATAATGCATTGGATAGTCATGAGCATATTTGTAACCCACATGTCCCAGCTCAGCCGAGCCTGCATAATGAGCATCCTTTAAGTATGGTGGAACCTCTGCATTACCATATTTCTTAACAGCATCATTTGCACTGAAGATGGCATTTACTACGGAATTACTCTTTGGAGCGGTAGCCACATAGATTGCCGCATGAGCCAGAATAATCTGAGCCTCTGGTATTCCCACTCTCTCCGCCGCAAGAGCACAGGAAACCGCCACCTGAATAGCCTGAGGATCTGCATTTCCAACATCCTCGCAGGCACATATCATAATTCTTCTTGCAATGAATGTAACGCTCTCGCCACCATAAAGCATCTTTGCAAGATAATAAACTGCAGCATCCGGATCAGAACCTCGCATGGATTTTATAAAGGCAGAAATAATATCATAATGATTATCTCCGTCCTTATCGTATCTGATGGCTCTACGCTGAATGCATTCCTCCGCAACCTCCAGCGTTATCTCTATCTTTCCGCTTTCTTCATTACGCTCTGTAGAAAGAATACCAAGTTCAATGGCATTTAGCGCCTTTCTGGCATCTCCTTCTGCAACGTCCGAAAGAAAGTCTGCTGCTTCATCTGTAATGGTAGCATTGAAGCTTCCCATTCCACTTTCATTATCATATACAGCTCTCATTACCAGTTCACGGATATTCTGGGCACTAAGTGGTTTTAGTTCGAAAACATTTGATCTGGATACAAGAGCGCTGTTTACTTCAAAATAAGGATTTTCTGTAGTTGCTCCAATCAGGATAACTGTTCCATCCTCAACATGAGGAAGAAGGAAATCCTGCTGGGACTTGTTGAATCTATGAATCTCGTCTATAAAAAGAATGGTCTTCTTGCCATAAGCACCTCTGTTCTGCTTAGCCTTTTCAACCACTGCTTCCATATCCTTCTTGCCGGAGGTGGAAGCATTTAACTCCTCAAAAAAAGCACTGGTAGTATTTGCTATTACCATTGCCAGAGTAGTTTTTCCGGTTCCGGGCGGTCCATAAAATATTACAGAGCTAAGCTTGTCAGCTTTTATAGCTCTGTAAAGAAGTTTGCCCGGGCCAAGGATATGCTCCTGGCCAACGAACCCATCTAAAGTTTTTGGTCTTATACGACTTGCAAGAGGAGCCTCTTTACGCTGCTCCTCCTGTCTCATGTAATCAAAAAGATCCATCTTTCCTGCCTACGCCTCGATTAAGCCCAGTTTCTTGATTATTGCATCAAATTTAATGATGTCTATAGGCTTACAAACATAATCATCATAATCGCTACTTGCATATGTAGCATCAAAGTCCTCATCAAGTGCAGATATCATAACTACCTTACATCTTGATATACGAGGGATTCCAAGCTTTCTCTCAGCATCTCTAATAGACTGAAGAGCCTTGTATCCATCAATCTTTGGCATCATAATGTCAAGACATACCAGATCGAACTCCTTGCCCTCTGATACAGACTTAACAAATTCATCCACTGCCTCAATTCCGTCAGTAGCAAGAACTACCTCACCATATCTGGATAAAAGCTTAGATAAGAACTTTCCACTAGCTATATCATCTTCTGCAACTAAAACCCTCATTACTCATACCTCTCTATACCTTATTATTACACAAACTTTCAATCCATTTGCTATATTGGATATCAATCTCATCCTTAAATGACCTACTCATAACCATAACTCTTCGGTTAAGCGAACAGACTATAAACATCCCCAGCAGACTATCAGCCAGCATCTCTCCTTTGACGTCGGCCTTGATCTCACCATCACTTATGGCATTATCAAAAATCTTTGCCAGGTTTTCTCTTCTCTCAAGAAATCCCTGCTGAACTATTTCTCTGGTATTTGTATTATGCAGCAGCTCCTCATATTGAAGCATGATAGCTGATAATGAGAAATAGTTATTATAGTAGGTTCCATAATTATCTACGTACATTTTTATCTTTTCCAGATTAGTAATATTCCTGGATTCCAATGTACCGAAGATACCTTTATCAAACCTGAAATAAAGATTCACAACCTCTACAAGAATCTCATCTGTATTGGTGAAGCATTTATAGATCATCATCTCGCTCAGGTTGGTTCTTCTGGAGATATTATTTATGTTCAATGACGCTAGTCCGGCGTCACTTATAATGTCAATAGATGAAGCTATAATCCTATCTCTAGCCGATATAAAATCTTCTATAAATGACACCCCCTCTCATCTTTTTCACATACATAACCATTGTATTTCTAATCCCTATCTTTGTCAACCTTAAGAGGCATCAATAAGCGCCGAAAAAGGCAGAAAAAGAGCAGGGGTAAATCCCCTGCTCTTTAAGGTTATGTTCTATAAAAATATTACTTTACGACAGTAACATTTGTAGCCTGTGAACCCTTGTCTCCTTCTGAAAGATCAAACTCTACAGTCTGTCCATCAGCAAGTGTTTTGAAGCCTTCCATGTTGAGACCTGAGTAATGTACAAATACATCTTCCCCATTCTCATCAGTGATAAAGCCGTAGCCTTTCTTTTCATTGAACCACTTTACAGTACCTCTAGCCATTACAATACCTCCATAAATTACTTAATTTTAAGGTTAACTTATGTTGGCAGGATAGTCAATTTACAAAAGACAGATTATGTAAAGAACCGTCATAATAAAATACTGTATGTGATAAAATTTGCGACTCATCCAGAATCACCTCATTCACTTCTTCTATGGCCATATAATAATTAGCGACATCATAAGGCAGCTCAGCGTCTGTGACAACAATAAGCTGATCAATATTCGCAGGCAGAATATAGTAGCTGTCATTCAGTATCTGATATATCTTTTCAAATATACCTGGATAGAGTAAAACATTAGCACCATATTCAAGCGACATATTCGTCAGGCAATAGATATTAGGAGCTTCGAACAAATCATCCGGAGCCGGGACATCATCCATGTCCATCGCCTCAAGAAAATCTGCTATCCTGAAAAGCCTGAAGCTTTCCTCATTTATGCAGGACACAAGGGAATCCGCGAAGATTTCATCTTCATCTTTACCCAGTTTTTCAAGATCCTCAAAGGTTACATCTGAGTATAATCTTTCTAAACAGGGTCCTACTCTAAGCTTTTTTACTACTGCCACCATGTCATAGAAGCGTTTATAAGGTATAGAGTCTAGTTTGTCTTTATAATATTCATAATTATAAAGAACTGGCATGTATTGAATTGTATTATATTTTTTAACCTTTTCATTTTCCATATCTTTCTCCTTTCGAAGAAACCGATATGTAATGCATAAGGTTAAGCGAATGCTTTTTTATTCTATCAAAGAGTCTTTAGGAACTCAACTACTCTTTCCATCTCTTCATCAGTTCCAATGGTAATTCTTAGATAATTATCAATTCCTGGTGAATTAAAGTATCTAAAATAGATGCCATTTGCCTTAGCAGCCTCAAAAACCTCCTTGGCTGAAATGCCTTTTGGAGAAGCAAATACAAAGTTGGCTGATGAAGGAAGTACAGTGTAGCCCATCTCCTTTATCTGAGAAACAAACCACTCTCTTGTATTCTTTATCTTTGCTAGTACTGATCTAAAATAATCCTCATCTGCTATAACCGCACTACCTAGCTTTATGGATGGATAATTCATTGTATAGGAATTATATGAATATTTAACGTCATTCAGATATTTGATTATTTCTTTATTTGAGATAGCATATCCTATTCTAAGACCAGCCATGCTTCTGGACTTTGAATAAGTTCTGACAACAATAAGATTATCAAATTCATCTACCAGGTCCAGAACAGAAGCTCCATCCTCAGCAAAATCAATATATGCTTCGTCAACAATGACAATGCTATCTTTATTAGCTTCAAGGAGCGAACGTATCTCGGCCTTATCCAGATAGATTGCTGTAGGCGCATTTGGATTTGCTATTACTATTCCGCCGTTATCCTGTTTGTAATCATTTATATCAATAGTAAAATCCGGCTTCAGCTCAATAGTCTTAAATGGTATCCTCATCATCTCAGCCCATACTGGATAAAATGAGTAAGTAATATTTGGGAAAAGGATTGGCTTGTCAGAATTAAAGAAGGTCATGAAACACATACCCAGAACATCGTCAGAGCCTACTCCCACAAATACCTGTGATTCATCTACATTATGGTAGTCAGCCAGAGCCTTTACCAGCTCCTCTGCTTTTGGATCAGGATATTTACGTAGTATATCCATTTCCAGACTTTCAGCCATCTTCTTTACTTCTGGCGATACACCATAAGGATTCTCGTTGGTATTGAGCTTGATAACACTTTCATCCTTTGGCTGTTCACCAGGTGTATAAGGTTCTACCTTTCTTATTTTGTCTTCCCAGGCACGTGCCATTATCTTTTCCTCCAAACTACTTCAGGAGTTCAACTAACTCACTAAATTTCATACCATTAGATGCTTTAAGTGTAATTACATCTCCTGGCTTCAGCAGGCCTCTTATATACTCAGCAGCCTGTTTTTTATCTTCAAAATGTTTCTTATTTATAGCGGCTTCTGTAACGCCTTCATAGATATTCTTACTATAATTACCTATTGTGATAAGCTCGTCGATTACAAAGCTTCCATCCTCAAACTTAAGATTATTGATGTACTGACCAACTTCCTTGTGGAATGCATTTGTATTTGGTCCCAGCTCAAACATATCTCCAAGAACAGCTATTCTGCTGCCAGCAACATTCATATCTCTCAGGACATTTACTGCAGCCTTCATAGAATCTGGGCTGGCATTATATGAGTCATCAATAATTGTATAACCACCATCGCAGCTGATAACCTTCTGTCTTAGACCAACAAAGCTTTCAAAGGCTTTAGCAGCCTTCATCAGGTCCAGTCCCATATAATCACAAACAGCCATCGCCGCCAGTGAATTAAGTACATTATGCTTTCCAAGGACACTCAGATTAACCATTATGCGGTCATTTCCGTGTACATATGTATAAGTGTTATATCCATTTTCAAAATAAATATTTTCAGCTCTATAATCTGCCTCAGGATTTGTTCCATAGAAGAAGGTCTTTACCTTCATCTTGCCCTTCATAGCGAAAAGAAGTGGATCATCAGCATTCAGGAACACAACTCCGTTATCCTTCATCTTGGAACAGATATTCAGCTTCTCAGTACGAATGCCCTCTCTAGAACCAAGGAATTCAATATGCGCATCTCCGATTATAGTTACAACTGCTATATCAGGCTTAACTATAGATGCAAGCTTATCCATTCCACCTGGTTCACTTATACCCATCTCTATAACCGCAGCCTCAGTTGGCTTATCGCAGATTCCTGATACGGTAACAGGAACTCCTATCTGGGAATTCATATTACCTGATGTAGAGAAGGTTTCTACATTACTTGCTACTGCAGCAGTTATCATTTCTCTTGTTGTAGTCTTTCCTACACTTCCTGTTACTCCAATAACCGGCTTATCATATTTACTTCTTATTGCTGTTCCAATCCTCTGAAGAGCAGCAACTGTGTTATCAACTTTAATATATGCCACGTTTCCAGGAAGAGCATCCACATCACTCTTGGCTCTTATCATATCCAGGTCTTCTTCTACCAGGATTGACTTTGTAATAGCTGCTACCTGCGGAACGAATTTGTGACCATCCACGTTCTCTCCAGGAATAGCTATAAAGAGGGAACCCTCCTTAACCTGTCTGGAATCTGTAGCTATATCTGTTACAGGGGTTTCAAGAAGCTGACTTCTGAAGTCAGGATCTATATCTCCCTCCATATGTCCTCTTGTAAATTCAAGTATATCTCTGATGGTTATATTCTTCATTTACTTTGTCTTCCTTAATGATAATTTTTGATTTTAACTTATCTGGAATAAACAACTGACTGAGCTATCTCGTCTGCCTTCTTAGAATCAATGAGATTCTCAATTAATTTAAGCGCAAAGTCTGCAGCTGTTCCAAGACCACGGCTAGTAATGATCTTGCCATCCTGTACTACAGGATAATCAGCACCTGGCCACATTGCACCAGTAAGACTGGCTTCAAGACCAGGATAGCATGTAGCCTTCTTTCCATTAAGAAGTCCCATTGCACCAAATACTGTTGGAGCGGCACATATAGCAGCTATGAATTTATCAGAATCATAATAATTCTGAACCATAGCTCTAACCTCATCACTTTCCTTGAGGTAGTTTGTTCCAGGCATTCCACCAGGAAGAACAACCATATCGGCGTCATCTCCAGCTTCCTTTAGAGTTATATCAGCCTTAACTCCAATGCCTCTTGCTCCGGTAATATCAAGTGAATCTGTAATAGAAACCATCTTGATGTCTATTCCAGCTCTTCTCATCAGGTCTACAACCATAAGACCTTCAATCTCCTCAAATCCATTTGCCAAAAGTATATATACCTTACTCATTTTTCTTCTCCTCTATTTAATGAGATTAGCGTAGATGTCATCCACCCAATCCACATCTACATCTTCTATCTTTCCTTCGTCGACAAGCTTTGCAATATCAGGTGATATTGGAATTCTTGCAGTATGTTCAATGTTGTTCTTTGCTGCAACATCTGCAACTGTGCTTGCGCCAAATATCTCATGTTCTTTGCCACAATCCGGACACTTGAAATAAGACATATTCTCCACAAGACCAAGCACTGGTATATTCATAACAGTAGCCATCTTAAGAGCCTTGCCTACTATCATCTCAACAAGCTCCTGTGGTGATGTTACAACGATAATTCCATCCACTGGAAGTGACTGGAAAACTGTTAGTGGAACATCTCCTGTTCCAGGTGGCATATCCACAAACATAACATCTACATCGCCCCATGCCACGTCTGTCCAGAACTGCTGAACAGCTCCGGCAATGACCGGTCCTCTCCAGATAACTGGATCCTCTTCATTATCTACAAGAAGATTAATGGACATAAGCTTAATGCCATCTCTTGTATTTACAGGAACAATTCCTATATCTGAACCATAAGCCTTCTGATGTACTCCGAAGGATTTTGGTATAGACGGACCTGTTATATCCGCATCCAGTATTGCTGTCTTAAGTCCCATCTTATTAGCTTTTACTGCAAGAAGGGATGTGATAAGTGATTTACCTACTCCACCCTTGCCACTGATAATACCTATAACCTTCTTCACATTTGAATACTCGTTTTGAACTTTTCTGAGGCCTTCTGGCATTGATCTTTCAAACGCCTTGTCCATTGCCTCCTGCTGTTCTTTTGTCATCTCTTCGCTCATGGTTTACTCCCTTGATTTAAGTATACTGAGACTAATCTCAGCTCTTGTAACACGTAGGACTTATTGTATCACATACCTCTAAAAAAAACCACATAACAATCAACTTTTTGATGGAAGAAGAAGGCTCTATAAGATATAATAATTATTAGGTTTTTATGTTACTTATCAGGAGGGTTTGCAATGAATAATAATAAGACAGTCTACGTTATCGGCCACAAGAATCCAGATACAGATTCTATAGCCGCTGCGATTGCATATGCCAATCTAAAAAATCTAACAGGACACCATAATTACGTTGCTGCCAGATGCGGAAATGTAAGCAGCGAAACTCAGTATGTTCTGGACAGATTTGGTCTTAAAGCTCCTAAATTCGTGGGAGATGTAAGAACTCAGGTTCGTGATATGGACATGCGTAATATTCCGGGAGTTTCTGAAGAGATTTCACTTAAGGATGCCTGGAAGATAATGAAGGATAATAAAGTTGTTACCCTCTGTATTACTGAAGGTAAATATTTAAAGGGACTTATCACAACCGGCGATATCATGGAATCCTACATGGGTTCTTATGATTCAAAAACTCTTTCCGAAGCAAAGACCAGCTACACTAATATAGTTGATACACTGGACGGTACACTTATAGTTGGTAATATAAGTGATTCTCAGATAGAAGGAAAGGTTCTTATCGGCGCTGGAACCCCGGATATATTAGAAGAATATATTAAGCCACATGACATAGTCATTCTTGGAGATAGATACGAGTCACAGCTCTGCGCTATCGAAATGGGGGCTGATTGTCTGATTGTCTGTGCAGGAAGTACTGTAACAAGGACTATCCAGAATCTTGCAGAGGAAAAGGGATGCAAGATCATCACTACTCCACACGATTCATTTACTGTTGCCAGACTGATTTATCAAAGTATGCCAATCAGACACTTTATGAAGTGTTCTGATCTTTTGACATTCAAAATGGATGACTATATTGAAGACGTTCAGCCTATTATGGCATCTACAAGACACCGCTACTTCCCTGTAGTTGACTCGGCTGGTAAATACAAGGGTATGGTCAGCCGCAGAAACTTCCTGGGCGTAACCAAGAAGCAGCTTATACTTGTAGATCATAACGAAAAATCACAGGCCGTTAACGGTATGGAAACAGCAGATATACTTGAGATAATCGATCACCACAGACTGGGCACTGTTTCTACAAGCCGTCCTGTTTATTTCAGAAACCAGCCACTTGGTTCAACCTGTACAATCCTTTATCTTATGTATCTGGAAGCAGGCGTGGACATTCCACCTCAGATGGCAGGCCTAATGCTTTCTGCTATCATTTCTGATACTCTTCTTTACAGGTCACCAACCTGCACTGATATGGACAAACAGGCCGGAACTGTTCTTGCTACTATCGCACAGGTAGATGAGGAAGAGCTTGCCAAGAATATGTTTACAGCAGGAAGTGATCTTAAGGATAAGACTCCTAAGGAGATTCTCCATCAGGACTTCAAGAAGTTTACTGTTGGCGATACCACTGTAGGAATTGGACAGATAAGTTCAATGAATTCCAACGAGCTTGCTCATATTAAGCAGGCTATAACTCCTATCCTTGAAGATACCGCCAGTGCTGAAGGTTTAGATGTTTTGATGTTTATGCTGACTAACATTCTTGATGAATCTTCAGAGGTTCTTTTCTGCGGACAAAAATCAGAAATAGCTCTTGAAACAGGATTCAATGTAACCTCCAGAGACCATATGAGCGTTACTCTTCCTGGAGTTGTATCCCGTAAAAAGCAGATGCTTCCAACAATCATAAATACACTGAATCAATAAGGATGAGCCATGGAAATCGAAAAGAAATATTTACTTAGATCATTACCAGAAAATCTGGATTCATATCCACATAGTACTATCTCACAGGGGTATCTCAGCACAGACCCTGTTCTTCGCATTAGGCAATATGGAGAAAAATATATTCTGACTATCAAGTCCAGCGGGCTTATGGAAAGAATTGAAGTAGAAAAACCTCTTTCAAAAGAGGAATATGAAGAAATGTCTGTTATGGTAAAGGGCAACCTTATTACCAAGGAGCGTTATCTTCTGCCTCTTTCAGATTATCCTGAGCTTAAGGTTGAGCTGGATATTTTCGGAGGCAAATTCCAGGGGCTTATTGTTGCTGAAGTGGAATTTCCGGACATAGAAAAAGCCAGGAGCTTTGTAGCTCCTGACTATTTTTCTCGTGAAGTAACGGATGATCCCAGATATCAGAACTCTTCTCTTAGTTCCATGAATTCCTCAGAAATAGAGGAATTACTTAGAATCTCTATCTGAAAATCCACCCATAATCTCGTCTATATCTGGCATATGTGGTCCCATAGCTTTATGAATAATAACAACTGTTATCACAATTCCTATAGCTGAAGCTATGAGTGGTGATACCAGGTTACCCAGAGCAATGTTCATATTTACTAAGATTATTCCCAAAGTCTGTGCATAAAAACACATATGGAAAGAATCCAGGAATGTCATAGGCAGCTTACTTACACTGGTCAGACTCTTGAATATGAATGCATAAAAGAGAGCTGCCAGCAGGTACTTTCCTGCCGCTAGTGCTGTACTGAACATGAAGATAAAGAAGATCATTATATAGAAGAATGGTCTCATCTTTACCAGAGTCATATTGTTCATCCCATCCATCAAAACAAGTGAATTAGGATATGAATAAACCTCCTGATATGAGCTGTCATCTTTAATATCAGTAATGGTTACCATCTTGATATTCTTTGCGCCGATGGCAATATAAATACCCTCTCTTTCAAAGTCCCCAAATACAAACTCATTTACTCTCGTATCCATTATTATGTTTACGTTTGAAAGCTTCATTTCAAATGCTTTATCAGCCGTAAGAGTTCCATCAGTATATTCAAAAGCTGGAACCTTATTCATAAAGAGGTTTTTAAAACCTCCAAATGAAGTTATTTTTGAAGCTGTAGGAACAGCATATATCATAAGAGATACCAGAAAAGACATGAAGATAACATATCCTATAAATCTAGAAGAACTCTTAACACTGACAAGCGCCAGCTCCTTAGCTCTTATAAGGGATACCATGAAGATATCCATAATCCCTGCCTTCTGTGGGCGGGGTGTTTCTTTTGTATAATCCATCTTAAAGCTCCTGCATAAGATTTATCATCTCAATTGCACCGAGAGCACAGTCATAACCCTTGTTTCCAGCCTTTGTTCCAGCACGAACTACTGCCTGTTCAATAGTATCTGTTGTAAGAATACCGAACATAACAGGAAGCTCTGTCTCAAGGCTTACCTGAGCTATTCCCTTGCTAACCTCTGCACATACATAGTCATAGTGGCTTGTTTCACCGCGGATAACAGTACCAAGGCAGATTACTGCATCATACTTTCCTGACTTAGCAACCTTCTTTGCAATAACAGGTATTTCAAATGCACCTGGTACCCAGACTGTATCAATGTTATCCTCTGCAACGTCATGTCTTACAAGACCATCAATTGCTCCTGATACAAGCTTTGATACGATAAACTCATTAAATCTTGCTGCAATTATACAGATCTTAGTATCCTTCTTTGCAACTACATTTCCTTCATACTTCATTTTAAAATCCTCCTTATTATATAACAGAAAAATATTATTTCGCAAATTCTATACATCATTAAGTATATGGCCCATCTTCTCTTTCTTTGTCTTCAAATAGAAAAGATCATAGGCTGATGGTTCTATTTCTATCGGGACTCTCTCGACAATGTTGAGATTATAGCCCTTAAGACCATAAACCTTATCAGGGTTGTTTGTAAGAAGTCTGATATTTCTTACTCCAAGTTCTACTAGTATCTGAGTACCAATTGTATAGTCTCTGGCATCTGCTGGAAAACCAAGTTCCACATTTGCTTCAACTGTATCTCTACCCTGATCCTGAAGAGCGTAGGCTCTGATTTTATTTATAAGACCAATGCCTCTTCCTTCCTGACGCATATAGAGAAGTACTCCTCTACCTTCTTCAGATATCTTCTTCATAGCTGCATCCAGCTGCTGTCCGCAGTCGCATTTAGCTGATCCAAAGGCATCTCCTGTAAGACATTCTGAATGAACTCGTACCAGAAGTGGATCTTCTGTAGCAACATCCCCCATGGTCAGGGCAACATGATGCTCTCCATTCAGTTTATTTATAAATCCGTGGATTATAAATTCACCATATCTTGTTGGAAGCTTGGCTTTAGTAACCTCTTCAACAAATACTTCGTGTTCTTTACGATATTGCACAAGTAACTCTATTGTTGAAATCTTAAGATCATGTTCCTTTGAGAAAGCTACAAGGTCATCAAGTCTTGCCATAGTTCCATCATCATTCATAATCTCACAACATAGACCCACCGGCTTACATCCTGCAAGTCTGCAAAGGTCCACTGTAGCTTCAGTATGACCAGGACGTTCAATTACTCCACCCTTTTTTGCCTGAAGTGGAAACATATGTCCCGGACGTCTAAAGTCATCCTTTGTAGATGAATCATCTGCAAATTTTCTGGCTGTGAGTCCTCTTTCCACAGCTGAAATACCTGTAGTTGTATCCACATGGTCAACGGAAACTGTAAATGCAGTCGTATGATTATCTGTATTCACAATGCACATCTGAGGAAGGTTGTACTTATCACTGTAAGAGGCATCCATTGGCATACATATGAGTCCTCTTGCATATTTAGCCATCAGGTTAACATTCTCTGTTGTAGCATGCTCTGCAGCGAAGATGATATCTCCCTCGTTTTCCCTGTCCTCATTATCAAGGATAACTACCGGTTTTCCGGCATTAATATCTTCCAGTATTTCTTCTATCGAATTAAATTCCATTTGTTGTCCTTTCTTAGATAAAACCATTTGTCATTAGTGTATCTAGAGTTAACTGAGAATCCTTCTTCTCCGGTTCCGCCGGAGTGCTAAGAAGCCTCTCAACATATTTTCCAATCACATCATTCTCAAGGTTCACTGTATCTCCCGGCTTCTTATCCAGCAGCGTGGTTTCTGACGCTGTATGAGGGATAACGGAAACCTTGAAGGACTCATCTCCCAGGTCCGCGACTGTAAGGCTTATTCCGTCAATCGCTATGGAGCCTTTCATTATGATGAGACGCAGGATTGATGCAGGAGCTGAAATTTCAACCCACATAGCATTTCCTTCAGGCTTAATTCTTTTAACAGTACCCGTGCCATCAATATGTCCCGAAACAATATGTCCTCCAAATCTGCCAGTAGGTGAAAGAGCTCTTTCCAAATTCACCTTACTGCCTGGCTTTAACTGGCCTAAAGAAGATTTTCTCAAGGTCTCAGCCATAACATCCGCTGTGAATTCATTTCCCTTAATGGTCCTAGCTGTAAGACATACACCGTTTACCGCTATGCTGTCCCCCAGCTTAACATCGTCCATTATATTAGAAGAAATGGTCAGGGCAAATGCATCACCGGACTTGTTGACGGACCGAACTGTTCCGATATCTTCAATGATTCCTGTAAACATTTGGTCACCTCTTTAAATATCTTGCAAATATATCTCCATCAATATTTTCTAATTCTTGTAATTCAAAGGTCTTGGCAAGATTAATATCCTCTATTCCTTTACCGGATACAGGAGTAAGTGCATCTCTTCCACCAAATACCTTAGGTGCTATAAATGCCCTCACCTCATCTACATATCCGCCATTTATCATGCTCCAGGCAAGAGTTCCTCCACCCTCAAGGAGAATGGAATCTATATGCATCTTTCCAAGTTGCGACATAAGCTTATTAAGATCAATCTTTCCAGATTCATCAGCAGGTATAAGAAGTGTTCCTACTCCATGATCCTTAAGCTCTCTTATCTTCTGTCTGTTCTGTTTCTCATGTTCTGCAAGAGAAGCAACATAGGTCTTAACTTCGCCTGCTTCCTGAACCAGTTTACTTTCCATAGGAATACGAAGCTGAGAGTCACAGATTATTCTGATTGGGTCTCTTCCGCCATCCATGTGGCATTTGAGGCTTGGATCATCAGCCAGCACAGTTTCAATGCCAACCATTATACCCATCAGTTCGTTTCTATAAGTTTGTACTTTTTCTCTGGACTTCTCATTTGAAATCCACTGGCTCTCACCTTTAGCAGTACATATTTTCCCATCCATAGTCATTGCATATTTATATACAACATATGGAGTATTCTCTGTTATATAGTGGAAAAATACAGGATTCAGCGCATCGCACTCATCCTTCATACAGTTAGTAACAACTTCAACCTCAGCCATTCTAAGCTGCCAAATTCCATTTCCAGCCACAAGTGGATTAGGATCATTGGAACCTACATAAACTCTTTTAATACCAGCATCAAGTATAGCTTCAGTACATGGTGGCTGCTTGCCTGTATGTGAGCATGGTTCAAGGGTCACATACATATCTGCACCATATACATTATTTCCACGTTTCATAGCATCGGCAAGCGCCTGTCTCTCAGCGTGAAGTCCGCCATACTCCTCATGGTATCCTTCACCAAGTATCTCATCATCCTTTACGATAACGCATCCTACAAGGGGATTAGGATTTACCTTACCTATGCCTCTCTTAGCAAGAGCTATTGCCCTTTCCATATAAATCTTGTTATAAGCCATTTCAAGTCTCCTTTCGTTGTCACGTCCGGCCACTTCACCGGGCAAATAGTAACGCCCCGAGCGAAAGCTCAGGGCGATAAATACTTTTACAAAACCTCTTCCATCCAGACTATACTGTCGGCTCCTGAATTTAACAGGATCAGCCATAACGGCTCGCGGGCTATACCGCCGGTAGGGAATCACACCCTGCCCTGAGATTATTTTTTATATAATTTATTTATCAGATGAATCCATACCGATTGAAAGGAATCCACCTTCGTTTGCATGAAGCATAGCAGCAAGTCCAATGTTTCTTCTGCTTCCATCTTCTGATACATAAATCTCACCAGTCTCAACAAGTGATTTAGCTATCTGAATAACCTCATCCTTGAACTGGATCATCTGTCTACGATCCTTAGAGCTCAGCTTGAACAGATACTGGTTCTTAGAACTGATAAGAAGGATGCTGAAGGAATGGATGTTATCCTTCGACTCTCTCATACCAGAACCAATCATTCTTGAATTAGCGATGATGATTTCAGCGCTGTCATCAGGAAGATACTCGGAAAGTATCAGTTTGTAGATCTTAAGGTAATCATCTTCCGAATCAACCTTGATAGGAAGCTCTGCAACTGCAAATTCGATAACTGAATCGGCAATCTTGATAGTACCACCGTCATCCTCAATTGTAGCAACACTTGAACGTGGTACAAGAAGTCTGAAGAACTTATTCTCGATAACCTTCTGATCACTCTTTGGCTCGATGATAACAAGATCAGGATAAGTCTTCTCCAGCTTATTCATACAGATGATAGCTGAATCATCCCCACCCTCTGCTGTTGACATGAGAACCTGATAGAGCTCTGTAATCTGAGGTGTACGATATTTAACCTTTTCTACAATCTTATCAACTGCAGGCTCGTAAGCCATTGCAGCATTCTGCATATAGAGATTGATAACTTCTTCTTCGGAAACACCCTTCTCTTCCTTGTACTGAATAACCTTGAAGAGGTTAACCTTATCGAAGCCTTCAAACTTATTATCAAATGCTTTCTCGAAGTACTTAAGAGATTTCTTTTCGCCTGAGAAGTTAGGCTGAAGTTCCTGTCTCTCATAAATCTTACCAAGCTCATAAGCAGCCTGTGTACTTCCAAGTCCAAGAGCCTCAAGGAATGCTTTCTCAATCTCGTAATCATTTGCGATAAAGAATACCTGACTCTGCTTCATAAGAGCAACCTTAAGGGCTGTTGCACCTGAGCCAGCCTGTACTGCTCTTTCCCATTTTTCAACAGCACTCTGAAGGTTCTCGCCATGAAGCTCCTTAATATCATTGATATAAGCATCTGCTTCTGAGATACCATTTGCCTGTGCCATCTGGAAATATTTAAGTGCCTTTTCTCCATCTCTTCCTGATGAAAGAAGTCCGTAATAGTAGAATCTTCCAAGGTAGAATGGAACTCTCTTATGTCCAAGTCTCTCAGCATCTTCATACCACTTAAGAGCTTTTGTATAATCTTTTCTTTCCTGGTCGAAAATATTACCAATCAGGAATGCAAGATCAGGATCCTTTGTAGCTTCAAAGAGCTGCTGAGCATAACTTATAGTCTTATCAACATCACGGTAAGGTGAATCCTTATCGAAGTAAAGATCTATCAGTAGATAACTTGCCTTGATAGAACCAAGCTTCAGAGCCTGCTTAGCATTTGTCATGGCTCCTTCGTAGTCCTCAAGGTAGTAGCAGTATACAGCCTCGCTGTAGTACTGATTATCTTTACGGTTAAGACTCTGATCACTTACACGTGTAGGATTAACGAATGCAAAGGAGTTAGCTGTTTCGAAGATAATCTCTTCATACTGCTCTATAATCTCCATGGTAGCACATACGAATCTCATACATGCAAGACGACGTCCCTGATAGAATGCAAATGTAACAATACCTTTATTCATTTCCTTATGATAGAAGGTTGTACAAATACCATCTGCATACTCAGTGATGTAGGATTTAAGCTGAAGCTCTTCATCGAAAGCATCGTTACAATATCTCAGATAATTCTCAAGAGTTTTCTTGGACTCTCTTGGGATACTGTCATAGCTTACATACATCTCAAAGTCTTTATAAGTAAGATTTGGAGCATAGTACTCCTCGTCTGTTTCTTCGTTGATTGTTTTTACCCAGTCCTTAGGCAGCTTGTGGATATATCCATCAACCTGATTGTGAACATAGGTATACTGATACTGGAGTGAAGCAGGGTCTATGATCTTGTATCTAGGCTCCTTACCCTTCTCCTTACGTTTCTCGGAAATCTCAGTATAGAGCTTATCCTTCTCTTCGAACTCAAGAGAATCTGTATGCTGACTTGCATACTCAACTCTGTCGTATGCCTTCATGGCATTCTCATCACCAAGATCAGATAATTGCTTATACCAAGCCATAGCTCTGTCGAGATCGATAGGAACTATGAATTCACTCTTGTTTCCGTATTCATCTATGCGGCAAAGTCCATTTTCATAAATAGATCCCAGATTCATATATGCAGACTTAACACCTGAATTAGCTGCTTTTTCAAAAAGGCCGATAGCCTTAGAGAAGTTCTGAGCTTCCAGGTACATCTTAGCTGCCTTATATGTCATATCTGCATCATTTGAGAGGTTTGTATACTTCTCAAGATATGTAGCTGCTTTATTGAGATCCTTATCTGTTTTGGAATTACTATATTCACCAGTTTCGAAAAATTCACTAAGAACCTTGAGGGCGTCTAAACCAAGCTGTTTATAGGCAGAATCGTTAATACCTATATCAGCTATTCCTTCCAGGATATCTATAGCATCCATACCATTAGCATTCTCGAAAAGGCTCATAGCCTTGTCATATTGAAGCTCAACAGTACTTTTATTGGATTTCTTCCCGCCTCCAAATGGCGCAAGGGAAGTAAATTTTTCTTTCAGGTCACTGAAAAAACCCATTAGTAATTCCTCCGTAAAAATGCAAATTCACAACTAGTTCATTATAACATACTAACTGCTTACTATCAATTATTTATCTGAAGGATTCATGTAGTCAATGATGGCCTCAATAGCCTCATTTTCATCAGTTCCTTCAGCCTCAACCTCTATCTCCTCATTGTTACAGAGACCAAGACTCATCATTCCCATGATGCTCTTTGCATTTATCTTCTTATTGCCCGAAATAAGGAAGATCTTGCTTTCAAACTGACTAGCTGTCTGAACTATCTCAGCTACAGGTCTAGCTTCATCAAACTGTGGAATGTTAACTGTGAATTTTTTGTTTGCCATAATTTTTTCTCCTTGAATATTACTATATTACTTTTCATCTCTTAACTTATCTGCAATATCACTGAGTTTTCTGAGTCTGTGACTGACTCCGGACTTGCCCAGGGGTGGGTTTATCGCTTCGCCTAATTCCTTAAGCGATAAATAGGGGTATTCAAGTCTCATTACTGCGATATCACGAAGTCCCTCTGGCAGATAATCCATTCCAACTGTGGAAACGATATACTGAATATCATCAATCTGTTTCGCAGAGGATCTGGCAACCTTGGCCATGTTTGCGGTATCGCAATTAACCTCTCGGTTTATGCTGTTTTTTATTTCTTTAAGGATTCGGATGTTCTCGAAGTTCATAAGACTTGAAGCAGCACCCATGAATCCCAGCATATCAGCTATAGTATCACCATTCTTGGTATATACAACAAAGCGATCTCTATGCTCCACAAGCCCGGCTTTCATATCCATAACACTCAGGATATTTATAAGCCTGTCAGCTTCCTTCTGACTAAGAGTTGCAATCTCCATCTGATAAGACTTTTCAGGATCTCCCACGGAGCCACCTGCCAGAAATGCACCTCTGAAATAAGCCTTCTTACAGCAGCCTCTCTGAGTGATAATGCCATCTACCGACAGCCTGTTATCATATCTCCTGAGTTTCAGCTTCTGGAATAACTCTTCTGTATCGCCTGTTATAATAACCTTCCTGTGATGTTTCTTCTCATTCTTGCAGAGAACCGTATCATCAGGAATTTTAGTGATCATTCTTATGAGCCTCTGGACCATGGCTTCAGATTCATCGCTGTCGACTCTTATAGCTAGAACTTCCGAATCTTCATACTCTTCCATTCGTCCATTTATGGAGATGTACCCAGCCAGCTGAGCTATCCTGCAATGGATGGCTCTGTCTGATATACTCACCAGCTCATTTCTAAGTTCGGTGTTAAATGACATTACATCTCACCCTTAACATATGAATCATTTATTATATCTCTGTGGAATACTCTGAATGAGTAAGGCAGTCCCTGCATCCTGTCATAGAGTTCATTTGCTACAGTTACGGAACGGTGTCTTCCACCAGTACAGCCTATTGCTATAACCAGCTGATGACGTTCTTCCTTTTCTTTATTTTCCTTGATCAGAAATGACATCATTTCCTCAAGCATCTTAAGGAACTTGCCACTTTCCTTGGCCTTCATAACGTAATCCTTTACTTCCTGGTCATTACCAGTCTTACGTCTCAAGTCCTCTTCATAATATGGATTCGGCATAAACCTTACGTCGAATACATAGTCGGCATCCTGAGGGATACCAAATTTATATCCAAATGACATGATAGTTACTATCATGTTGCTATAGTCCACATCATTAGAGAAGATTTTAAGAACTTCCCTTTTCAGCTCTCTTGTAAGAAGTCCGGTGGTATCTATGGTATAATCCGCCATCTTGCTGAGGAAATCTATCCTTCTTCTTTCCTCATCAATACCATCATTCAGATTACCGCCCTGAGCCAGAGGATGTTCACGTCTGGTCTCTCTATATCTCTTAACAAGAGCCTTGTTAGATGCATCCAGATAAAGAATCTCAAAGTTGAATTTTATCTCCCTCATACCGTTAAGTATGTCGGACAGTTCACCCAGAGCTTCACCACTACGGATGTCAACTCCAACTGCTACCTTGTCATTATTAAAATTACTGTCGCTTGTAAGCTGGACCAGCTTGGTTATCAGCGGAACAGGAAGATTATCTACACAGAAATAACCCGAATCCTCCAATGCCTTAAGAACAGTTGTCTTACCAGCCCCACTCATTCCGGTAACAATAACAAAACGCACCTTTATTTCTCCTTATTAACTGAAATCGCCCATGAGTTTTACCTCAGGTTCCAACATTACCCCAAACTTTTCCTTTACCGCTTCCTGCACATGAAGTATAAGTTCATATACATCTGTTGCAGTAGCATTTTCATAATTGATAACAAATCCACAGTGCTTTGGACTTACCATGGCTCCACCAACTCTGTAACCAGCGAGTCCACTATCCATAATAAGCTTACCTGCAAAATATCCTTCAGGTCTCTTAAAAGTTGATCCGGCACTTGGATACTCCAGAGGTTGTTTATCTCTTCTTCTGGAATTAAAATCATTCATCTTGGCAACTATCTCATCTTTATCTCCTTTTGCAAGTGAGAATACCGCTGAGACGATTATCATATCCTCCTGCATAGCTCTGCTATGTCTGTAACCGAAATCCATCTCATCGCCTCTAAGTGTAATGAGCTCGCCATCCTTTATAACATCTACACTCTTAACGATGTTTTTAATCTCTCCACCATAGGCTCCAGCATTCATGTAAATAGCTCCGCCTATAGAACCTGGTATTCCAGAAGCAAACTCAGCTCCTTCCAGATCATTCTCCATAGCCGCTTTTGCGACCTTTGAAAGAAGCGCTCCAGCCTCAGCTGTGATAGTTTCGCCTTCAACAATTATTTTGTCGAAGCCGTTTCCAATCACTATCACAGGAGGCTCAAGACCTTTATCTGAAACAAGCAGATTGCTGCCATTTCCTATTATTATCGGCTTTTCATCGCCACATATATCAAGAACTTCTTTCAGACCATCTACAGAATATACTTTATAAAGCCTCTTAGCAGTTCCGCCAACCTTGAAGGTAGTATATTCAGCCATGGACTGGTTCTCTAAAAATTCATAATCCATATCTATGTTCAGTCCTACTTTTCGCATAATTTGAGCAATAAAATAAAACTCTACAATGTACAAGTTTACATTATAGAGTCTTATTTTTCAATTCGTAAAAATTGTTAAATTTTTCTTTGTTTATAAGGTTTTACTGTTAATTTTGTACCAAGTAAACAGTTTCCCACCATGGCAGCTCTACAGTACTGAAGCAGCTCCACCGTACATACCTGCATCATTTCCAAGAGTAGCCAGACAGAACTCTGTATTTCTGCATGCGTGGAATGCATATTCCTGATAATATTTCTTAACAGTATTAAGAAGAATGTCACCAGCTTTTGAAACTCCACCACCGATTACAAATGCCTCTGGGTCTACTACACAAGCAACGCTTGCAAGTGCATAACCAAGTCTCTTTCCATGCTCTTCCATAAGTTCAAGAGCAAGATTGTCACCACTCTTTGCTGCATCGAATATCTCTTTTGCAGAAACATACTTAGCCTCTCTAAGTACTGATGGCTTATCAGATGCCTGAAGAGCTCTGTTTGCAAGTCTTACAATTCCTGTTGCAGAAGCATACTGCTCAAGACATCCCTTCTTACCACAGTTACATACATCCTGCTCTTCTGGATCTATAGGCATATGACCTATCTCTCCACCAGCTCCATTAACACCGGAGAGCATTTTTCCGTTAATGATGATACCACCACCAACACCTGTACCAAGTGTGATCATTACTATGTTCTGATATGACTTTCCGCCACCCTGCCAATATTCGCCAAGAGCAGCCATATTTGCATCATTACCAACCTTTACTGGAAGACCAACCAGTTCACTGAGTTCATCAGCCGCATTGAATACTCCCCATCCAAGGTTAACGCATTTAACAACTGTTCCATCTTCTTTTACTGGTCCTGGAACTCCCATTCCAACACCCTTAACATCTTCCTTTGAAATACCTTTTTCAGTCAGCTTTGCATTAATTGAATCAGTTATATCCTGAAGTATATAAGCTCCACCGTCATCCTTTCTGGTGGTTATCTCCCATTTATCAAGAAGCTCACCTTCTATTGAGAAAAGTCCTATCTTTACTGTAGTGCCTCCGATATCAACACCAAATACATAATTAGCCAATTGTAAGTCCTCCCGTTTATTTATTAAGTAAGCATCTTAATTATTATTGATGCCCTTAGTTACTCTGTTATACATTTCCTGAGCCGCATTGTAACCCATCTTCTTCTGTCTGTGGTTAACGGCTGCAGATTCAACGATGATAGCCAGGTTTCTACCCGGTCTGATAGGGATAGAATGTGAAACCACCTTGGTACCAAGAAGCTCAACATAATTATCTGAAAGTCCAAGTCTGTCATAGTTTGCATCCTTGTCCCACTCTTCGAGCTTAATAACAAGGTCAACCTGCTGTGAAAGCTTAACGCACTCTACACCGAACATGGTCTTAACATCAATGATACCAATACCTCTCAGCTCAATGAAGTGTCTCGTTATCTCTGGTGACTGACCAATAAGCTGTTCATCACTAATCTTTTTAATCTCAACAACGTCATCAGCAACAAGTCTGTGGCCACGCTTTATCAGCTCAAGAGCAGCCTCACTCTTACCAATACCGCTGTCTCCCATGATAAGTACACCCTCACCGAAAACATCTACCAGAACCGCATGTATTGAAATACGCGGTGCCAGTTCCTCATGAAGATATCTAACTGTCTCATGAATGAAGCCAGATGTTGTGGCACTACTGGTAAGTACTGGAATACCATGTTTAATTCCTGCTTCTATAATAAAATCGTAAGGTTCTATATCTCTACAGAAAACAAGACATGGTATGCCATAACCAAAGAGCCTGTCAAATATCTCAATGTTTTCTTCTCTTGTATGCATATCCGCAATATATGCATGCTCCACATTTCCACATATCTGAATACGGGTATTATCAAAATGCTGGAAGAATCCATCCAACTGAAGCGCCGGCCTGTTAATATCCGGGTCTGTGATAAGAATTTTGTCCGTGTCAATATCCGGAGTATTATTCTTAAGATTCATCTTCTCGATGAACTGAGTAAGCGTAATGCTGTATTCCTCTTGCATAACTCCCCTCCTACATAAAAACTGCATACTATTATACATTATACAGGCTTATTTTTCACTACTAAAATTAGAGCTTAACGTGTATAATCTTATATTATGGAAATATTTGATATCGAAGAAGAATTAACAAAACTCCCACATAAACCAGGGGTTTATATAATGCATGATGAGAACGAGGCTATACTCTATGTTGGAAAAGCTATAGACCTCCATAATAGAGTGCGCCAATACTTCAGATCCGGTCATGGTCATAACAATTCTCCAAAGATACTCCGAATGGTTTCACAGATATCATATTTCGAATATATCATCACCGCCTCTGAAATGGAGGCTCTGGTTCTTGAATGTAATCTCATAAAAGAACATAGACCTAAATACAACACATTGATGACTGATGATAAGGGCTACCCTTTTATCAAGGTAACTGTGGACGAAAAGTTTCCACGTATAATGATGAGTCACAGGATGTCCCGTGACAAATCCTTGTATTTCGGTCCTTTCACAGATAGAAAAGCTGTGCATGATACCATAGCACTTGTCAAAAAGCTTTTTTCCATAAGAAATTGTAATAGAGACCTGAATTATGGTCCATACAACGAAAGACCTTGTCTTTATCATCAGATAGGACAATGCGACTCCCCTTGTTCTGGAAATATATCCGCTGAAGAATACCAGAAAAAAATCGAGAATGTCGTAAGCTTTCTGAATGGTAATACAAAGGATATTTCCAATGAGCTAAAGGCAAAGATGCAAAACTATTCTGAGAATATGGAATTCGAAAAGGCTGCTGAGATCAGAGACTTACTGACGAGTATTGAGAAAATCTCTGAAAAACAGAGGGCTGAAAATACCAGCTCCGAAGATAGAGATATTATCGCTCTTGCAAGAAATGAAAAAGATACTGTTATATCTATATTCTTTGTAAGAGATGGTACTCTCCTTGGACGAGAGAACCACCATATGTCCACAGATAGTTCAGATACTGATTCCGAGATAATCACTGAATTTATTAAGCAATACTATATGGGTACTCCCTTTATACCTAAGGAAATTCTCACCGTTACCGCTATAAATGAGGAAAATCTTATAACTGATTTTCTATCAGAACGTAAAGGACAGAAGGTTCATATAACTGTTCCTCAAAAGGGTGAGAAAAAAGGTCTCATCAAACTGGCCGAGGATAATGCGAACCTTGTTCTTCAGCAGGATATCGAAAGGATTAAACGACTTGAAAAGCGCACCACCGGTGCATGTCAGGAAATCGCAGATATTGTTGGGCTTGAAAGTGTTTCCCGACTCGAAGCCTTCGATATATCAAATATATCCGGTTATCACAGTGTTGCCTCAATGGTTGTTTTCGAGAATGGAAAGCCCAAAAGGAATGCATATAGAAAATTCCGACTTCGTACTGTAGAGGGACCTGACGATTATGCTTCCATGAAGGAAGTCCTCTCCCGCCGTTATACTGACGAAAAGATTGGAACTTTTCCAGATGTCATCATGATGGATGGTGGTAAGGGACAGGTTCATGTTGCCGAAATGATAGTCGATAGTCTGGGACTCGACATTCCTGTCTGCGGAATGGTTAAGGATGACAATCACCGCACTCGTGGTTTATACTACAAAGATGAAGAGGTTGAATTTCCACCTGGAAGTGAGGCAATCCATATGATTACTGCCCTTCAGGATGAAACTCACCGCTTCGCCATAAATTATCATAAACAGCTGAGAAGTGAGGGACAAACTCATTCCATTCTGGATGATATTCCTGGTATTGGAGCTGCCAGAAAAAAAGCTCTTCTACTTCACTTCAAGGATGTAGATAACATTAAGAAGGCAAGTCTTGAGGAACTTGCAGGTATTGAAGGCATGACTCATAAAGCCGCCGAGGCTGTGTACAATTTCTTTAATTAAGGAGACTTTCAAATGGCTAAATTTTTGTTCCCAAGTGAATACTATAACTCTACATATAGCATAGACTTTGAGAAATACTATAGAATGGGTTATCGTGGTCTTATTTTTGATATAGATAATACTCTCGTTCCGCACAATGCCATGCATGATGACAGATCCAGAGAGCTATTCAAAAGACTTAAAAACATAGGCTATAAAATTTGCTTTGTTTCAAATAACAAGGAACCAAGAGTTAAAGAATTTAATAAAGAGGTGGGTGGCGATTACATCTTTAAAGCTGGCAAACCTAAATCTGCCGGATTCAAAAAAGCCATGATCAAAATGGGAACGAATACAGAAAATACCCTTTTTGTGGGCGACCAATTATTTACTGATATCTGGGGAGCAAACAATGCACATCTCCACTCTATCCTGGTAAAACAGATCGACAAAAAGGAAGAAATACAAATTGTTCTAAAAAGAATTATAGAAAAGCCGATTATCTGGCTTTACCTTATGCATCACAAGATTAAAGAATAATAAAAGTGGATTGGAAATTTCCAATCCACTTTTTCTCACCCTATTTTCGCGAACATCCTTTACAGGATATCTGCTCTAAGTTTCTTAAGAACCTGGAATGTCTTTGTTCTAAGCTCTTCTGCCTCGAACAGTGAAAGCATTGTGTCCATATCGAACTTAGCCTTCATAAGACTATCTATCCAATCATTAACATAGTCCTTAACATACTCAACATTTTCTTCTGACTTATCCTTAAGAATAGCCTGAATATTATTGATATTATCTACAACAGATGGAGTAACGGTTGTATTTGAACCAGATGGAGTTTGTGAGCCCTCATCCGAAAGCTCTATAACCTTACCAGTCTTTGTAATGATAACCTTCTTGTTAGGTGTAGATTCAGGCTTAACACTTGCTCCACCACCCTTCTTATCAAGAAGCTTCTCTGTAGCCTTGATAAGACAAACAACTGAGTAAGTAGCTTCCTGAGGTGTCTGTTCTGACTGACCCTTACCTTCATGCTGATGCCATAGCCATTCAGACTTAAGAAGCATTTCCTCTATCTTAGAATCATCAAGAAGTTGTTTAAGATCATTATCCATTGAAGGAGAACTTGCGCCTCGTCCGAAAAGACCACCGCCCTGCTTCTGATTATGATCACTTCCGCCCTTTCTATATCTGGCAGGAACAACTATTTCTTCGTATGTCTTAACAAGAAGCTTTTCAGCTGTCTTTGGATCATACTCGCTATTAATAATAGCAATTCTACCACCGTTAAGACCATTGACTATCATATCCTCAGCAGCCATGAATACAAGTGTCTTCTGACGATCATCAATCATCTGCTTGATTTCATAATTAGTCTTAGACTTTTCAAGGATTGCATTTTTTCGAACCTTAAATGCCTTAATCTTCTCTTTAATACTGAAGAACATCTTCAGAAGTGAAGGATTTGCATTTACGTAATCATTGATCCATGTAATCTCAACATACTGATGCTCAATCTTATTTGAGAGCTCATATACATTGTAGCCATCGAATACAACATTAAGTGTTGTATAAAGCTTTTCAAGAATCTCATACTTCTCTTCCCAAGGACGTCCTGTAACTTCTGAGTTAACAAGCTCCTTGATACCGCACTCATAGAATACCAGGTTGTATTCATAAAGTCCTTCGAAGATATTAGTCTTACCTGTAAGCTGAGCACCTGCTCCGAGAATCTGAAGGTTCTTCTTCATATCAGGCTCATTCTCAATGTAGAGATAAACCTTCTTGACAAATGCTGAAACTTCACTGATAAGAGTATCTATTCTCTTGTTATAAAGCTCCTGCTTAGAAATAGCTGTAAGAACATTTCTACTAAGAACGCTTGTATCCTGAGTAGTATTGATGTTTCTGATGAGCTCTTTGAAGCTCTCATATACAGCCATATTATCGATAGGAATGTACTCTGCATTAAGTCCATAGAACTCAAATGCCTTGTTGTAATCCTTGTTAGCAATAAATGTATTGAAGAGACCTATTGAAAGCTGAGTCTTGTAATCATTTCCAACGTGTGGATCTTCAACAACATAATCATAAAGAACTTCAAGGTTGCTAAGATATGCATCTGAATTAGCAAGGGATGTAGGAAGACCCATATCCATTACTACGTTGATCAAATCAAGATATCCAAGAAGACCCTTATCAAAGTTCTTAGGTCTGTCATCATCCTCAAGTATCTGATAGCTTACATTGATAAGAAGTGGTGCTATACGCTCACCAATGAGTCTCATAGCCTCTCCGAACTTCTCACTCTGATATAAGTAAATCAGCCAGATACTGTAACGATAGATACCTGTTGTATTGATTGGTGCATCGATATCTGATGGATCAATGTCGCCATATACAAACTTGAAAAGTGGCTCAATCCACTCATCAATCTCGTATCTTCCTTTTGCCTTAATATTCTCGTCAACGAACTCGCCCAATTCATACAGCTTTGTACACTGAGCCTTAACATCATCATCAACGCTCATGTTCTTAAGGTCAAAGTTACTATCCTTCAGATAATCGATAACTAAAGCATAGAAACCATCTTCAACCTGCTCGTTCAAGAAACGAATAAGTAACCCCTTATTGTTAGAAGCTGCAATGGATAGAACATTATTATCACTGCCCGTTATGTTAGCTGGTAATGCCATACTCCCATCCTCCTCTTTTTATTCTAGCACCTTACATTTTACTTGAATTGTAAAATATAGTCAACGTCATTTTGTCAATTTTTTACCAAAATATTTGTTAGTTTTGCACAAGACCAGCCATCTCCAGAATGGCCATTGCGTTCCTTGTGGTGCACCTTCCATCTCTAATCTTGTAATCAAACTTGAGCTCTCCATTTTCGTAATGCTCCTCAAAGTGATAATTGTCTTCACTGAGGTCACAAAGCTCAAAGTCATGAGTCGAAACCATAACGAGGGCATTTCCTTTGGACAGCTTGCTAAGCGCTTCCTTTGCACCTACTATTCTATCCGCCGAATTGGTACCCTTGAATATTTCATCAATCAGGCAGATGGCTGGAACCTCATTTCCAGATGCAACATATTCAGCCATGTCCTTAATCCTGAGAATCTCTGCATAGAATGTAGAAATTCCGCCTGCCACATCATCCATAATTCTCATAGATGTAAATATCTTCATATATGGAACGCTGAACTCATCTGCGCAAACACCTGCTCCAATGTAGGAAAGAACCATGTTGACAGCAACTGTTCTGAGGAATGTGGTCTTACCAGACATGTTGGAACCTGTGATGATCGTAAGCTTTCCATCTATCTTTGCATCGTTGGCTATTACTGTATCAACACTAAGGAGTGGATGATAAACATTCTTCATTTCAAGAGTCATATCATCTCTTATCTCAGCCTTGGTTGTATTTCTTACCATTGAAAGAACTGCAAGAGAACCAAGCTCCTCTATATCAGAAACTATGTCTATACAATCCTCAAATACGTTCTTGTTTTTCTTGCTCCAATTAGAAGCTGCAAGGGCAATATAATAATCCCAGCCCAGGAAACCAGCCAGAACTATATGAATAAGCGGATTAAAGGAAATATTATTTACTGCTGCTATCCTGCCCATGGATTTGATTGAGCTAAGAAGTCCATCCTTGCTGGCAGTCTTCTCGTATACATTCTTTAGAAGCTCAGACTCAAATTCATTTTCACTTATAAGAGTCAGCATTCTGTGATAATCATTTGCCGCAATACCATATTTATAGACTGGGGCAATAAGATAATCCTGAATAGTCTTAGGAGCGAATGTAATAATCACACCTAGTATGAATGTTGTTAAAATCCTCATTGGACTCATATCTCCAACCAGAACCATAACAATTGTAACTATATTCATAGCAGGAACAAGGAGCATAAGTGGATACATCCATATTGGGAAGGTTTCAGTCTTAGGTTTCTCTGTAGCCTCCTCTGTTTCTTCTCCTCTCCGTTCCATTTCTTTTTCACGCTTCTCGAGTATTCTTTCCGAGGAAGCTTCGAAATTCATAAGAAACTGAGTTTTATTTGTAAGTTCAGTTACCGCCTCATATCTTTTATCGACATTTTTAATATCTGGATTCTTTAGAGAAATGGTATCTGCAAGCTTCTTTCTTCCAAGAGAAGTATGTGCTATAGATATCATCTGGAATAGAGAATTTCTTCCAAGAAGATCAAGATCATGAGACAGATTGTCCTTAGGTCCAAGAAATTCACTTCCGTCATCCTTGAAATTTTTCCACTCACCTGAGTATCTCATCAGATAACGATTAAGAACCTGAGACTTGGCACGGATGCTCTGAATCTCTTCATTTAGATTGCCGTGAATCTTAACAAGAACAATAAATATCACAGCAAATAGAATTCCCAGGCCAATCAGGAGAAAGCTATGCTTTCCAAAGCCTGCAAAGATAAGAACAACAGCTACCAGAAAGACCAAAAGTCTAAAACCTGCTATACGTGAAAAACGTTTATCCAGGCCTAAAAGCTCCTGTTCCACCTCATTTTTTTCTTTTAAAATATTGTCATTCATTAGACATAAACCTCACATCACTGATTTAGTAAGATTAACACATTTTCCATTGATTTTTCAAGCTTATTCAATTACAATAACATATAGTGTTTCTATGCTAATAATTCGAACAGAAAGAGGGGTAAAAATAATGGCAAGAAGAGGTTTATTTGGAGGATTACTTACTGTAACAGCTGCCGCTGCTGCTGTAGCCGGAGTTGCTTATCTCTTTAAGGATGAAATCCGAGGAACTGAAACATATAAGAATCTGAATGAGAAATATGATGTAGATAAAAAGATCAAGGATTATTCAGAAAAAGCCAAGGATACAGCTTATGATCTTAAGGATAAGGCAAAGGTTGCTGCAAAGGATATTAAGACTAAGGCTGAGGAATGGAAAGCTTCTCAGGAAGATGACATCTTTGAAGATGACGAAATAATCATCGATGGCGACTTCTCAGATGATAGAGATTATGTTTCTATTAAGGATGCAGCTGAAGATGTTAAGGATGCTGTAGAGGACAAAGTTGAAGATGTCAAAGAAGCTGTAGAGGACAAGGTTGAAGAAGTTAAAGACGCAGTTGAGGATGCTACAGATAAATAAGTAAATTAAAACCGGTGCTTCGGCACCGGTTATTTTTTTACTCATTTTTCTGAATATCTATATGGGAAACATAAGCTTCAATAACATAATGTTCTGTAGCGTATACATGTCCCTCCTGCTCTTCTATATCTTCCATTTCTTTATTTAGAATCTTGATGAGCTTTTTCTTAGATTTCTTAATTCCTATCCTGTTAATACCAAAAATAAGTTCTGGTCTGATAAGTGCGATTATCATATAAAGGATAGTCACGATAATTAATCCTGGAACTACTTTCTTAGCAATATTTAGAATAAGGATTCTTCTGTAAGGAAATTTCAGTTCATTGATCATAATGGTCTGAACTGAACCAGAGAAAACATCGGAGCCCTTTCCTACTGTTTCAGCATAGGACTGTTCAATGTATTTACTCTTGGTAACATCCTCTTCCAACTTACCATATATTGTTACTGAGCCTGTTTTCTTCAGTTGTTCATACGTCTTATCCTTCAGGATAAAGATTCTTATGGTTTCACCTTCAAAAAGATAATAATAGCTTCCCAGCTTTTCCCCTTCTGATATCTCGTCAAAGCCTGCGGGCAAAAGCTCCTGCTGGCATTCATAGGAAACATTCTTTGTTCCCCCGCTGTACATAACGCCAAGTCCGTTTAGAGAGGTTATATTATGGCAGGAATAATCTTCCAGCAGACTAAGCTGGTATACCATCATCAGAAGTGCACCTTCTATAATGAAGATGGGAACCAGCATAGCTATTAGATTTCTTCTGAGTAGTTTGGAAAACATAGACTATTCACCACTACTTTGCAACTATATTGATAATCTTACCAGGCACATAAATCTCTTTGATCACTGTCTTACCATCAAGACGATTTCCAAGAGCTTCCTTAGCAGCAGCAAGGATATCATCTTTAGATGCATCTGCTGGTACATTGATAGTAAGCTTTGTCTTTCCAGAAACCTGAACAGGAAGTGTTATCTCGTCTGTTACAAGATGCTTCTCATCAAATGAAGGCCAGCTCTCATTAAATACTGTTTCAGTTCCACCAAGAGCCTCCCAAAGCTCCTCACCAATATGTGGAGCAAATGGAGCAATAAGTCTTACAGCAGTCTTAAGTGTTTCCTTGTCAACTCCTGTAGTCTTTGTAAGATCAACAAACTTATTATTGTATTCCATGAATGCAGAAATAACTGTATTCAGGTTAAAGCTCTCAAGTCTTTCTGTAACAGCCTTTGTAAGACCGTTTCTAAGACGAAGAAGCTCTTTTGTTTCAGGAGCATCCTTCTCTAAGTTGTCCATAACCATTGTATAGAATCTCTTGATGAATCTGTAAATACCATCTATTCCGGCATCATCCCAGATAGCATCTGCTTCTGGTGGTCCAACAAAGAGCTCATACAGACGAAGTGTATCACAACCATAATCACGAACAATGTCATCAGGAGAAACAATGTTACCAAGAGATTTACTCATCTTAGTTGGCTTTCCAGTTTCTCTGTCACGTCCGCAGATCATTCCCTGGTTGAAAAGCTTCTTGAATGGCTCGTCGAAGCTTACTACTCCGATATCATAAAGGAACTTAGTCCAGAATCTTGAGTAAAGCAGGTGAAGAACCGCATGCTCTACTCCACCAATATACATATCTACTGGAAGGTACTTATCAGCCTTCTCTTTAGAGATAAGTTCATTTTCATTATTTACATCTACATATCTAAGGAAATACCATGATGAACCAGCCCACTGAGGCATAGTATTGGTCTCTCTCTTAGCAGGGCCACCACACTGAGGACATGTGCAATTAACCCAATCTTCAATTGCAGCAAGTGGTGATTCACCTGTTCCAGTTGGCTCATACTTCTCAACCTCAGGCAGTCTGAGTGGAAGTTCCTCTTCTGGTACAGCTACGCAGCCACACTTCTCACAGTGTACGATTGGAATTGGCTCACCCCAGTATCTCTGACGTGAGAATACCCAGTCACGAAGCTTGTAGTTAGTTGTAGCTTTACCATAGCCCTTCTCTTCGATGATCTTCGGAGCCTCTTTCTTAAGTACAGCAGACTCCATACCATTCCAGTCACCAGAATTAACCATGATACCAGAAGCAGCTGTATAAGCCTCTGTCATTTCATTTCCATCCTGAACGTCGTCCAGTGTTGGAGCGATAACCTGGATAATTGGAAGATCAAACTTCTTAGCAAACTCAAAGTCTCTATCATCATGGGCAGGAACACACATAATAGCTCCTGTACCATAATCAGCAAGTACATAATCTGAAAGCCAGATAGGTGTCTTAGCACCATTTAATGGATTTATTGCATAGCAGCCTGTAAATACACCAGTCTTCTCCTTATCAGCCATACGGTCGATTGAAGATTTAAGAGATGTCTGATAAATGTAATCTTTAACAGCAGCCTCTGTTTCTGGAGTATAAAGCTTTGAAGCAAGCTCTGACTCAGGAGCAAGTACCATAAATGTAGCTCCGTAAAGTGTGTCAGGTCTTGTTGTATATACTGTAATAACCTCGTCTCTTCCATCAACTGGGAAGTTAACCTCTGCACCCTGTGATTTACCAATCCACTCAGACTGCATCTTCTTAACCTTCTCAGGCCAGTCAAGCTTGTCCAGATCGGCAAGAAGTCTGTCAGCATAAGCTGTAATCTTCAGCATCCACTGACGAAGGTTCTTCTTTGTAACATCAGCGCCGCAACGCTCACATTTACCATCTTTAACCTCTTCATTTGCAAGACCTGTCTTACATGAAGGACACCAGTTGATTGGCATCTCCTTCTCATAAGCAAGACCCTTCTTGAACATCTGAACGAAAATCCACTGAGTCCACTTAAAATAATCTGGATCAGTTGTATTAATTTCCATGTCCCAGTCATATATTGCAGCAATCTGCTTGATCTGTTTCTTGATATTGGCTACATTCTTAGCAGTTGAAATTGCAGGATGCACACCATTCTTAATAGCATAGTTTTCTGCAGGAAGTCCAAATGCATCCCATCCCATTGGGTGGATAACATACTTTCCATGCATTATCTGATAACGGCTCCAAACATCAGAGATAACATATCCTCTCCAATGTCCTACATGAAGTCCATTTCCTGATGGATAAGGGAACATATCCAGGCAGTAATACTTTGGCTTTTTACCATCGTTTACATTTACCGGCTTCTCCTCCCATTTCTTTGTCCATTTTGCTTCGATTAACTTATGATCGAATCTAGCCATTTATTTTTCCTCCGTATCGCTAGTATCTTTATTATGAGAAACCTTATTGATAAGGTCTTTTGAATGCTGTAATCTTTCGAGATTCCTAAGTCTCTTCTTTCTATCCCTCTCAGACTCGAACCTTACTTTTGGTCCTCTGATAGGTTCTCCATTTTCATCGAATCCCCTTAGGGCAACGAAATAATCGGTATCGTTTTCAAGTCCCTTCTTGTTAAGAGAATCCCTGAGATGTCTTGTGAGTATAGCGTAAATGCAGGCAAATGTAGGCACACCCAGAACCATTCCAATAGGCCCAAACAGATTGCCTCCCACAAGGATTGCGAAGAGTACCCAGAAGCTGGATAGTCCAGTTGAATCGCTAAGAATAAGCGGCCCGATAACATTTCCATCTATCTGCTGAAGTATCAATATGAAAATAATAAATACAATACACATCTTCGGAGACTCAACAAATACAAGGATTGCTGAAGGTATAGCTCCAATAAATGGTCCGAAGAAAGGAATAATATTTGTTACTCCAACGATAACGCTTATAAGTATTGCATATGGCATCTGCACTATTGCACAGAAGGCATAGCATATAAATCCAACTATTATGGAATCCAGAATCTTTCCACCTATAAATCCACTGAAAACGCCATCTGCGTATTCAAGGCTTGCAAGAACCTTATTTCCCATTTCCATATCGAAGATTGCATAAATGATCTTCTTAAACTGTGCAGAGAACTTATCCTTGCTGAGAAGAATATACACTGCAGCAATAATACCAATAACAAAATTCAGGATAAGCTTCAGACCACCAACTATTCCATCTCTGATTGCGGTTACTATACTGTCCATGTTTGGAAGCAGGTTTTCTGCAAGCACCGTTTTAATGGTTCCTTCCAGATCATCCATATAATTATTGACTACATTAATGATATCAGGATTATCCTTTATAAGTTTATTGACGAAATTATCTATATTTGTGGCATATCTGTCTATGTTTGTATAAAGACTATTAATACTTTCATACAACGATGGCAGAAGAACCCAGAAAAATGCAGTGAGTACAGCCAGGAAGAATAACAAAGCTACTACTACTGCCAGGGTATTTGCCGTACTTGATATTTTCTTTTTATTTCCTTCAGGTTTTATCTTTGTAAGGAGTGTTCTAAAGGAAACTCTGAATCTATTAACAATAGGATTAAGAAGAAATGCTATAACAAATCCAAAAATGATCGGAGTCATAGCAGAAAGGATTTTGCCAATAGTACTAAAGACGCCAGATAGCTTTCCTATAAGGAGATAGAAAAGCACTATAATGCAGCCGGCACCAGCAAGTGTCAGCATTTTTCGAACATCTATAAGTTCTAGTCTTCTTTTCCTTTTCTCGTTGTCCAAAGACTTTTCCTCCTACGCTTTAACCTGTCACCATCACCAAATAAATATAATACCATAAATCCTATTAAACTTCATTATTTTGTTTTAATTTCAAGAGCAACTTTTCTCTTAAGCAAATGAAGTCTGCCATAGGCTTTGCTTCTGCCTGTTATCTCGCAGAACCGCATAAAATCTTTGCAATATATTTTGTATCTCTTTAATGCTGCATTTCTATCACTATTTTGTCTGCCTGAAAAGCTTTGAACTAGTCTTGCATTCACTACAAGCATTGTGCAAAGATCATGTTTGCTAAGATTATACATAAGAGTGTAATCTATCATATCCAGGAAAAGGCTTTCATCAAAACCGCCAATCTTCTCCAATGCATCGAGCCTTACAGCCATACCACTGCTTATGCAGCATACATCCTTATAGACTCCAGGCTTTTTAATACAATTCTTTTCGTTATAAATAAATGTAAAGCCATTAACAGGAGACATTGGTTTTCCGCCACTCTCGATTATTCCTGTGATGACATTTATCCCATCAATATCTCTGTTAGGATCCTTATGAGCCTTGTAGATTTCCCGCATATAGTCATAGCTGATATCTGTATCATCATCTAGGAGCATAAGAAAATCAGACTTAGGATCTTTACTGTCATGAAGGGCATACTCCAGAGCTTTATTATAAGCTTTGGACAGACCAATATTACCACCGGAATTAATATAAGCAATTCCGTGAGTCGAAACGAAATTAGCCAGGTTCTCATCGCTATGACTCGTAAAGCCTCTTTCTGAGTTATCAATAATAACTATCTTTGCACTTGCTTTACTCTTCTCTTCAAGAAGCTGATTAGCAGAATATCTGGCAACAATATCTTCTAATTTTTTGTTATACATAACTATTGCAACATATAACATCATTCTACCTCTTAATAAGCTTTAATCTTTGTCCAGAGATCTGAATAGTAAGCTCTCGTCTCTGTATCCTGATACCTGAACACCTCATTATTCTCAGCACCAAAATTCGGTATATATGCATTTATTCCTTCAAACTCTTCCTGCTTCATATCCTCGCGAACCTGAGTAACAGGAGTTGTATAACCAATAAAAATGGAATTGTCATAAACCACATCGTACTCAAGCATGTAGTCCATAAAGGCTTCAGCCAGATCTGTATCAGTACAATCTTTAGTCATTACCATGCAGTCGCACCATTCATTTGTACCCTCTTCCGGCTCTATGAAACCCAGGTCTTCATTTTCAGCCATTATGTAGGCTCCATCTCCTGAATAAACAACTGCTATAGCTTTATTACCTGCAATCATATTATCCATTACATCATCGCCTGCATATACTATGTCCATATTTTCCTTCTGATCAATGAGCCACTGATATGCTTCCTGGATTTCCTGTTTGTCAGTTGTATTCATGGAATATCCTAAGGCTTTAAGGGCAACCATAAAGCTGTCTCGCTCGGAATCATACATATAAATATCACCCTTGTACTTAGGATTTCTAAGAAGCTCCCATCCTTCATTCAAATCTTCAGGATCTACCTTGTTCTTATCATAAAGAATTCCAACTGTACCAACAAAATAAGGAACTGAGTATTTATTTGTAGGGTCGAATACATATCCCATGTTCGCAGGGTCTATGTCATCTTTGTGAGTAATATTATCCCAGTTAACCGGTTGAAGCTCTTTTTCCTTTATGAGCCTTTCAATCATATAATCACTGATGATCAAGATGTCATACTCCGAACCACTCATAAGCTTTGTATACATGGACTCGTTGGAATCGAAGGTTTCGTATACAATTTTACAGTCATACTTCTCCTCAAAGTTTTCTATCAGCTGAGGATCCATATACTCTCCTGAATTAAAGACTCTAAGAGTTCTTCCTCTTCCCTTTAATCCGGCAAATGTAGCAAATCCAACTATGACCACAAGACCAACAAGAAGAATTCTCTTCATAGCATTCTTGAAATGATTAGGAATAACTCTGGACATGATTATAAGCAGAGCTATCACAAGAATAACTATGGTGGAAAGCGCATTAATAGTAGGATTTGTACGCTTGGTCATATTATATACCGTGATGGATATATTCTCTACACCATTACCTGTAACAAAGTATGAAATTACAAAATCATCAAAGCTCATTGTAAATGCAAGCAGAATACCAGCATAAATGCCATCTCTGAGCATTGGAATTATAACCTTGATTAGCGCCTCAAATGGAGTAGCTCCAAGGTCCATGGCTGCATCTGCAATACTAGGGTCAAGCTGTCTGACCTTAGGATAAACAGATGTAATAACAAAAGGTGTACAAAAAGCTATATGAGAAACAAGCATAGTCATATAACCCTTAGTTATCATGGCTGACGAAAACAGGATCATAAGACTGATTGCTGTTACGATATCTGGATTAAGGATAGGGATATTATTTATATTAAGCACAACATCCCTTATTATTTTTCTACTCTTTGAAAGGCCTATTGCTGTAATAGTTCCAAGAACTGTGGAAGCAAAGGTTGCAAACAATGCTATCGTGAGGGATACATATACCGCTCTCATAATAGAGCCATCTGAAATAAGCCTTGAATACCATCTAAGAGATACACCGCTCATGCTTGTAAGACTCTTCGATGAATTGAAGGAAAATACCATCATAACGACTATTGGAAGATAGAAGAAAACAAAGAGGCACACGATATAGATTATATATGCCAGTCTTCTTTTTTTATTATCACGCATCACGGTCCTCCTTTTCCTCCTTGTCGAACTTCTTCATAAGTGTGAGTCCCACAAGAATAATCAGAGTAAGGATGATGGAAATAGCCGAACCAAAGTTCCAGTTACCTACAGAGATAAACTGGTTTTCGATCAGGTTTCCGATCAGCATGTATTGTCCTCCGCCCAACAGCTTTGGAATTACGAAGGTTGAAATAGACAGGAGAAATGTCATGGTAACGCCATTAATAACTCCTGGAATTGACATCTTAAGAATAACTCTCGTGAAGGTCTGGAAGCTGTTTGCCCCAAGATCATGGGAAGCTTCTATGAGAGATGGATCAATTTTTCTAATGGATGTATGGATAGGGATGACCATAAACGGAAGAATGTCACTGATAAGACCTATCACAACCGCAAAGTCTGTGTACATGAAGCTGCCCGCATTCAGGCCAAAAAGCTTAAGGAAGCTGTTGATCACACCATTATCTGAAAGCAGACTAATCCAGGCATATGTACGAAGAAGTGTATTTATCCACATTGGAATAGTCACAAGAAGAATAAGGATATCCTGCGTGGAATCCTTAAATCTGGTTATGAAATATGCGAGAATATAACCCAGAATCAGGCAGATGAATACAGAAATAAAGCCCAGAACAAAGGACTTTTTTAGTACATCAAGGTAGACAGGCTCGCCTATCTTCTTAAAGTTTTCAAGAGTAAATCTAATATTTACAAGACCATTACCACCTGTTGTGAATGCATACAGGATGATCATAAACAAAGGTACGAGAATAACAAGTACGGACCAGACGATATATGGACGGATAAGCTTTGTATAATGTTTCATTTGATTTCCTTTCTGTCTCTTCTTACGAATTACTTCTCGGATATTCGGAAAGTACGTGCTTCGCACTCTACTGCCTCCTTCGGAGGCACTTTCCTCATACCTTCGAAGTAGCATCTACGATGCTACGAAAACAAAATTATTAATTCCTTGGCTTGCGAGCAAGCACGGAATTATAATTTTGTTTTCTAATTCGTAAGTCTACCATTCCATTGGATACATGACATGAATCTCATCCGGCCCAAACGTAAGGCCTACTTTCAGGCCTGGTTCGTAATAGTCAGTTGTGTGAATAAGGTAATCGCGGTGCTCAGTCTCTACTACTATCTCATGGTGAACTCCCTTGAAGATAATAGATTTAACAACACCTTTAACCTTTGCCTCTTTAGGCTTCACTATATCAATATCTTCAGGTCTAATTACAACCTCAACATCCTCATTATCTTTAAAACCTTTATCTACACACTCAAAATCTTCTCCATCGAAAGAAACAAGAAGATCCTTCTTCATAACTGCCTCGATAATATTTGACTCACCAATAAAGCTGGCAACAAATCTGTTTTCTGGCTCATTATATATATCCTCAGGGGTTCCAATCTGCTGAATAATACCTTCATTCATAACTACAACAGTATCAGACATTGAAAGGGCCTCTTCCTGATCATGTGTAACAAATACAAAGGTGATGCCCACTTCTTTCTGAATCTTCTTAAGCTCAGTCTGCATTCCCTTACGTAGTTTCGCATCAAGTGCGCCCAGAGGCTCATCAAGAAGAAGAACCTTTGGCTCATTTACAAGAGCTCTGGCAATTGCAACTCTCTGCTGCTGTCCACCAGAGAGACTAGATACATCTCTCTTAGCATATCCTTCAAGTCCCATAAGCTCCAGCATGCTGGAAACCTTATGGTCGATAATGGAATCATCCATCTTCTTTATCTTAAGGCCAAAAGCCACATTATCATAAACATTCAGAAACGGAAAAAGAGCATACTTCTGAAAGATAGTATTAACCTCTCTCTTGTATGCTGGTATTTTTGTAAGATCAAGGCCATCAAAAAGGACTTCACCACTTGAGGGCTCTTCAAACCCTGCAAGAATCCTAAGGGTTGTTGTCTTTCCACAGCCAGAAGGTCCAAGTAAAGTGAGAAACTCATTCTCATAGATATTCAAATCTATACCCCTAAGCACCTGCTGATCTTCAAAATTCTTTGTAAGGCCTTTAATTTCTATAAGTGCCTTCTTCTTTTCTGTCTCGCTCATATGTTTCTCCATAAATCTAAAAAAATATCAAGGAAAATATTAACAAAATATGCGATATTTCGCAATAAAAAAGAGCCTTACGGCTCTTTTTTATTTATACTCTTTCGATGGACTTGGATATACTCTATATAAAGGGGCAATACTCTTTCCCGATTTTTTATATCCTGTCCAAACTTCAGCTGCACCAGAATCATCGCGTCTATATAGTATCCAAAGCTCTGGTGCAACTTTCTGTCCCTTATAAGGTCCAACCTTAGCAAGCAAAGGTTTATTGTACTTAACAGACATATTTAAGTCTGTCTCACCGTGATAGTTTTTGTTATTTTTATCATTTCCACCCTGTGCCATTTCCTGAGACAAGCACCATAGAAATTCATCGGTATACTGTCTTTGCGACTCACCTATCGCCCCTGTATCATCGAGAGTACTTTTAAATAAAGTATTCTGCCACTCAGCAGTCTGTCCATACGTAATGTTATATCTAACACCTCTACACCACGCAACTGGTCTAATAACATACTGGCCACTACCCGGTTTTTTGGTTCTCGAAATATTCCAGTCGGCTGGTGTACCATCAGAATTAGCCATGACCATTGCAGGATAATCCGTATTCTGATAAAAATCTACACATGCAGTCCAGCCATAATAAGCATCATCTTCACTGGTTGTCATTGCAAGATCAGCTGCATCAACAATAGTCTGTGCAACCTCAATATCACGTGCTTTACGCGCTTTTTCAATATACCTAATTACTGCTGGCGCGAGGGCCGCAGAAAGAATGGCCATAATAGCTATAACTATTATAAGCTCCACAAGAGAAAAACCCTTTTTGTTGTTAATAATACTACGCATACTTCTCTCCCATCGTTTATAAAATAATTCTAACAAATAATAACTTTATAAACAACTATATTTTGTAGAGCAAAATGCTTTATTTATATTCTGGACAACAGTCAGGATATAGCCGATATGCTGGATCATCTGTACCTGTGGAAATCCAAATTTCAAACCTGACAGGCTCATCAGAATCATCAAGCTTTCTACCAATCATAAATCCAGTCGGCGCCCCATTTCCCGAATCGCCTTTAAACTTAGGATTAGAAAAATCGGAACTACCGCTCGACTCCTTACCGAGAGTCTGTCGAACTAAACTTAGAAAATGTTGCATTTCCGGGATAGCTGTTGTAAAAACATCTCCATCTGATGCAACTGATACAACTTCAAGAGAATATGGATCCTCCCCGGTTATTCCAACAACATTTCTTTTTATATTAGCAGTATTGACAGTATCCGCATCTTGCAAAACGTTATTTACTTTACCTTCGAAAGAATACGCTTCGCCATATGCCGAATTTACAGCGCTTACAATAACACTAGCTGTTTCAACATCGGAAGCTCTCCTTGACTTATTAATATATCTAATAAGTGCAGGAGCTATTGCTGCTGCAAGAATAGCCATAATAGCAATTACTATTATCAGCTCTACAAGTGAAAAACCCCTGTTTCTCCTGGATTTGTATGGGCTGACAGGAAAAATGTTATATTCTTTTGTCATAATGGAACCCTCACAAATAGTGTATCTATCGCGCATCTTAATAGACTGCGATATTGGAAAATGAGACAAAAAAACTACCATTTGACGCACACTATAATAACTATTGTTATAATATGCCAAACAGTAGTAAACATTGCAACTGGCTACCTGATTCTTAAGCTCTCACCCTTAAAGACACCAGGCCCTATAGCTTTGCGTCACAAGATCACTCCTGCTTTGCCCATATATGGCGTATTTTACCACTTTTTTTATAAAAAAGCAATAATAACGCCGTTTATATTTGTTGAAAACACACAAAAAACACAATTGAAACGGAACAAAATAAAAGACCATCATTAAAATGATGATCTTTTAAATAATTTTGCGGATAACAGGAGTTGAACCTGCACGGGATTCCCCACTAGAACCTAAATCTAGCGCGTCTGCCAATTCCGCCATATCCGCTTATATCGTTTTTGATAAAAAAAACTGAAAACCAATAAATAGTTTTCAGAGAAGTGAGCCACGGGGGAATCGAACCCCCGACAACTTGATTAAAAGTCAAGTGCTCTACCGACTGAGCTAGTGGCTCAAAATATGCTTTGAAAATATGATCAGATCTGGGCTAGTTGGATTCGAACCAACGAATGCAGGAGTCAAAGTCCTGTGCCTTACCGCTTGGCTATAGCCCAAGGATTACTCATGTCATTCAGTTGTAATAACTAGCATCCACACAAGAGGGTGGGTAGAGGGACTTGAACCCTCGGCCTCCAGAGCCACAATCTGGCGCGCTAGCCAACTGCGCCATACCCACCACGTTACAAGATTGCTTTGCAATCTTGGAGTTAGCAGTTTCAAAGAAACTGCGTAGTAAGCTGCAGGTTTTTATATAAAACCTACAAAAAACGTGCCCGAAGGGATTCGAACCCCCGACCCACGGCTTAGAAGGCCGTTGCTCTATCCAGCTGAGCTACGGACACATTTGGTGACTGTAAAGACAGTCTAAAAGCGGGTGATGGGAATCGAACCCACATATCCAGCTTGGAAGGCTGGTGTTCTACCACTGAACTACACCCGCATGTTTAGCGACTTACAGCTAATAAATAATATATAATTTTTTTCATTCTGTCAAGAGAAACTCTTCTACAGAAGTCGGGGTGACAGGATTCGAACCTGCGACCTCCTGATCCCAAATCAGGCGCTCTAGCCAAGCTGAGCCACACCCCGATATAAATCGGAAGTTTATTCCGTTTTAAAGTAGCGGGAGGGGGACTTGAACCCTCGACACTACGGGTATGAACCGTATGCTCTAGCCAGCTGAGCTATCCCGCCATATTGCTTGATTTCTAATCAAGCTACTAGATAATCTAGTATGGGGCCTACAGGGCTCGAACCTGTGACCCTCTGCTTGTAAGGCAGATGCTCTCCCAGCTGAGCTAAGACCCCTCACTGGTGCTTTTCTTGAACAGCACTTGTACTATTATAGTGAGGCACCACCACTTTGTCAAGCGGTTTTTGTATAAAAATTTACCTATTTTTAATATAAGTTTTTCTGTAAAAATACATCGCAAGAGTCCGGCTCTTTTAAAGCCAGACCCTTACTTTTTTTCTTATCAGTTTTGTGTTTCAACTAGTGGGAAAGATATATTAACCTTAAACAGATCTCCATCAATAGTTATATCAAATGAACCATTCTGAAGTTCCGTAAGATTCTTCGCAATTGAGAGTCCAAGTCCTGATCCTTCTGTATATCTTGACTTATCTCCTCTTACAAATCTCTCTGTAAGTTCTTCAGCGGAAATATTAAGCATTTCCTTACTTACATTCTTTACGCTAAATACAACTCTGCCCGGGCTAGGATTTCCTTCATTTGCGCCAACAGCATTTAAATCCATATAAACTCTGGTATTTGGCTGTGCGTATTTAGAAACATTATTTAGTATGTTATCAATTATTCTGAACACTCTTCTACCATCTGCATTGATGATGGCATTTTCAACCTTAAAGCCCTTAACAACTTCTAATGATAAGGATTCAAACTTTTCCTCGTACTCACCCAGCCCCTGATTGATAAGCTCTACAAGGTTCAGGTTCATACACTCAAGTTCTATATTACCAGTACTGGTCTTAGAAGCCTCTATAAGATCTAGTATGAGTTGTTTAAGTCGCTGAGACTTCTGATCCAGTACATCTATATATTCAGACGCCTTCTCATTATCAATTTGTTCCTTCTTAAGCAAGTCAACATAGTTGATTATTGATGTAAGAGGGGTCTTAATATCATGACTTACATTTGTTATAAGTTCCGCCTTAGTTCTTTCATCTCTGATAGATGAATCAATGGCCTTTGAAAGTCCATCACCAAGGTTATTTAAGCTCTTGCCCATTTCACGTGCATTAAAAGACAAATCATCTACATTTATCTTTGCCTCTATATCTCCAGCCTCAATACATTTGCTGGTCTCAAGCAGTTTATCAATATCTGTCATATACCTAAATGTAATCACCGCCATTGCTATATCCAGAGCTAATAAAACAAGTGCTGCTATAAATGAACCTGCGCTATGTATAGCCAGGAAAATCAGAAGCAAAATGCTAACTAGCATAAATCCTATAAATATAGCAAATAATCTCTTCTTGCCCTCAATCCTGTCTCTGTTCTTCATATAAGATTTATAAATAAACTTGATCAATAAAACTATTATGAATCCTTCAAGGAATTTCTTTACCTTTATTCTTCTAATAACATTCATAAGTACAGCTGCTGTAGAAAGGTAAGCCACAAGTACAAGGGATAAGAAACCGAGAGCTACACCTACCCTGTCATTGGCAAGCATCATCCAAAATGCATCTACATGGAAAAATGCGAATACAATAATTACTAATAAACTTATTACTCCGCCATAAAGCATACCCCAAATAATATAAGGCATTCTATCTATTAGATATAACTTAGCTGGTTCACCTATGATAAGTAAAACAACGCAGGTAAGTAGTGCCAAAATACTAAGTACTGACAGCCATATTGGCAGGTAAGTATCTCTACATAGATCATAAAAAGTTTTGTCAAAAAGCCCCGCACCATTACTATCGGACATATTTATGCCAAGAACAAAACTATTATCACTTTCGCTGGTAAGATTTGAAAGCTCTTTACTACTTATATAATCGTAAGAAACCTTCTCACCCTTGCCATTCTTATACCACTGTTCAAGAGTTTTTGTTTTAGCATCATAGCATACAAATATGTTGGAGTTTTCTCTGTATAGATCACATAGTTCAGCAAATGTTACATTATAACCTTTTGCATCAGTTCTTTTTACATCTTCTAAGCCTTCTTCGTCACATATCCAGGCATGGCTTACAGTTTCACCATCTAAACTATAAGCTGTATTATAGCCATATGAATAATAGCCATCCACATCTGTACTCTTTGACATTTTTGCTCTGTCATTAATATCAAGAGTTGAATAAACAACCTCTATATCACTTCTATAAATATAAGAAGATAATATATAACTTTCTAACTCGGATACATCCTTAAAATCTTCAATATCCTTTGAATAAGGGAAATACACGTATTCATTCTTTAACGAATCACCAGGGAGTAAAGTAATTCCCAGATTCTCAAAATAAATTGAATTTGATGAAACATTGTAGCAGAATAGTTTACCATCTATAAACTTAAAATAATCTCCATCAACTATTCCCTCAAAGTTTTCCAGACCATAAGTTTGATCAAGCATTTCATACTGCTTTTTCTCTTCAGATTCATCATCTTCAAATTCCTCAGAGTAAAGCATATCATCATACCTTACCGAACTATATTTATAAGTATTATTTTTAATTATTTCAAAATATTTTTTCCAGGAGAGTCTGATAAACTTATTATCCTTTGGTGCTGTTATATCAGGATATGCATTATATATAGAACCTTCACCAGCACTTTCATCGCTATAAGCGCTCAGCTGCTTATATACATCCTTATCAGCAAACATTTCTTTTATAGTTGTACTCTGAGCTATATCATCTTCAGAGCCAGTTTCTTCAACTATCTTGTCATAATCATATAATGTAATCTCTGTATCTAAAATATCGAGATTATAGATTGCATTTTCCTTTTGGGCCTTATTCTGTAATATCTCCAGTTCGCCCTCTATATTAGATGCAATAATTGCCGACTGCTCGTATGCTTTATCCATTGAAAAACCCGGAAAAGCTGCAAATTTAATGGACTCAATCGCTATTGTCGCCACAACAATAGCCGAACATATAAATCCTAAAACATAAAGAGCAAGCCTTATCCATTTATTCTTAATAACCTTCATATAATCAACCTCTCTCAACCTTATAACCCTGGCCCCATACAACTTTTAGATATCTAGGTTCCTTAGGGTTAATTTCGATTTTTTCTCTGATATGCCTGATATGCACTGCGATGATATTATCAGAGCCGACTGCATCTTCATCCCACACAGCTTCGTAGATCTGACTTGTATTAAACACTCTTCCACAATTTTCAGTGAGATATAACAAAATGTTATATTCGATCGGAGTAAGCTTAACCTCATCGCCATCTACTGTAACCGTCTTGGCGCTGTCATTAATTACCAGTCCTCCATTCACGATAATTTTATCATCATCACTGGCCATCTCTGTAATAGCACCAAGCTCTGTGTAACGACGGATCTGTGATTTTACCCTTGCCACAAGTTCAAGTGGATTAAAAGGTTTTGTCACATAATCATCAGCTCCAATATCAAGTCCCAGAATCTTATCAGCATCCTCAGACTTTGCAGAAAGAAAGATAACAGGTACCTGACTTATTTCTCTGATCTTGCGTGTTGCCATGATTCCATCCATATTTGGCATCATTATATCTATGATCACCAGGTGAATATCCTCCTTTTTCAGCTTATCCAGAGCCTCAAAGCCGTCATATGCTTTCACAACTCCATAACCTGCTGTTTCCAGGTATATGCTGATTGCTTCCACGATATCCTTATCATCGTCACAAACAAGTACGTTATACATTTCTCCCTCCACTCTGTTCCGCAATTTGCAGAACCAATAAAACGTTTTATGGTTTAGATTGTAGATTATAGTTCTTAAAAAGAAACTATCTAATTATTAAGATTTTTTTAAGACATTGAAAATACTTTATAAAATTCCATAAAAAGAGGGACTATGTATAAAACATAATCCCTCCAGATATTCAATATATTATTTAACCTGAATTATGCCTCTGATGGGACAACATCATCTGTGAAATCTGTATCATCATCAAAGAAATCATCATCAAAGTCATCATCAAACTCATCAAAATCATCAAGATAATCAGGTGTAAGATACTTATAAACTGCAACTGCGACACCTGCTATAAGTGTTATAACACCAACAATTATACATACAGCGATTATCGCATTCTTTGCTGTCTCAACTGCATCTTCCTTAACTACTACATCGTTTCTCATATGAAGAAACCCCCTTTCAGTTAATATAAGCCTTATTGAATGTAATATTCATAATATGCATGAATTATATCACACTTTATGTACTATGAAAAGTGAAAGTTTAATCCAAAAAACTACTGAACAACAACCTCGCCGTTACTTATAACATCCTGGAACAAGCTTTCAATAAGCTCCTCGGCATGCTCATCTGCAGCCTTTACAAGTGCATCTGTATCAGCATTTTCAAGTGCGTCATTCTCCGCATTCTTTACTGCATCAACACCATCCTGCTTATCATCCCAATTAAAGATTGCAAAGCTCTCATCATGGAATTCAATAGAATCCGGATCAACATAGACCGACTGAACCTCTGCATCTGGCATTTCAATGATAACCCTGTCACCACTTTCATAAACCTTTATATCCTCAACATTTACACCTGCCTCTATCTCAGCAGTATATGTCATAGAATAGGTCTTCTTATCTATAAATGGGATATCCCCTTCCTCATAGTGGATATAGCCGCTATAAATAGTCTTCTCCGTTGTTAGCTCGCTGGCCTCTTCCAGTCTTTCGGAAACCTGATAGGATGTTATCCTTTCTTCCTTTTCATTCCTGTTTAACCAGGCTTTATGAATGAAAATGCCTCCAACAATAGCAGCAACTATAATTATAAGCAGCAATACTATTGCGATTATAGCCTTATAAAAGGTGCCAAAAAAAGATGGTTTTCTTTTTCTATATTTTCTGTCTTCTCTATCCTCTCTATCCGACATAATACACCTCTAAACTTTCTTAAGCTTTGCCAGTGTAGCAAACATCTTCTTTTCTCCTACACTGTCAAATACAACAGTTATCTCATAATCATCGGCAGTTTTGTTCATCTCAGTGACTGTACCCTTACCAAACTTAATGTGTCTTACCTTGTCACCAACAGTATAATTAATAGAATCTACTGTGGTCGGTGCTACCGCTGGTCTCTTGAATGACCTTGGTGGCGGTGCCACATATCTAGGTTCAGGCGCGGTAAATGCAGGGTCCTTCTTTATTGTATTAGCCTTTATACCCGTCCTGGTCATATAATCCTTCGGAATCTCAGATATGAATCTGGATTCTGCCGGATACTCTCTTGAACCACGAACCATTCTTGTTGTTGCTGAACTGAGGTAAAGCTCTTCCTCTGCTCTCGTAATACCAACATAACAGAGTCTTCTCTCTTCTTCAACTGCATCCGGATCATCGGAGTCCATAGCCATTCCGCTTGGGAATAGCCTTTCCTCCATACCAGTTATGAATACAACAGGGAACTCCAAACCCTTTGCACTATGGAGAGTCATTAGAGTAACCTTGTTATCACTATCATCTCCATTATCGTCTGTATCCGCAACAAGAGAAATATCTTCCATAAGACCCATGAGGGAAGGTTCATCCGCCTCCTCTACATAGCCTGCAATCTTATTTCCCATTTCTTCCAGGTTTTCCAGGCGTCCCAACGCTTCGTCTGTTCTTTCCAGCTCAAGTTCTTTTCTATAACCTGTTTTATCCAGGATCTCCTCATATAAAGCCTCAAGATCGCCAGACTCAACATTTGGCTTAAAAGACTCCATAAGAGAAATAAATTCACTTACCTTTTCCCCTGATCTTCCAAGCTGAGTTTTCAAATCTTCCTTTAAGCAAAAATCATACATTGAAAGACCTGCATCCAGACTGAGCTGCCTGATCTTCGCGACAGTAGCCTGTCCTATTCCACGCTTAGGAACATTTATTATTCGACTGAAGGAAATCTCATCTGCATCATTATTAAGAAGCTTCAGATATGCAAGTATATCCCTTACTTCTTTTCTGTTATAGAAGCCTGTGCCGCCCACTAATTTATAAGGAATGTTGGCATATACCAATTTCTCTTCCAGTGCACGGGACTGAGCATTTGTTCTATAAAGAATAGCAAAGTCAGAATAAGGTCTGCCCTCTATATTCTTTTCAAGTATGGTATTTACCGTTCCATGAGCTTCCTCGTATTCAGTTTCATAAACAGTATAACTAATCTTCTTCCCGTCTTCCTTATCAGTCCAGAGACTCTTATCCTTTCTGCCTTCATTATTAGCAATAACAGCGTTGGCAGCATTAAGGATATTTGCAGTAGAACGATAATTCTGTTCCAGCTTGACCACCTTGGCATCTTTATATTCATCCTCGAAATTAAGAATGTTATAGATGTTAGCGCCTCGGAATTTATAGATGGACTGATCGTCATCGCCTACAACACAGAGATTACGCCATTTAGCAGCCAGCATTCTCACCAGTTCAAACTGCGAATCATTTGTATCCTGGTACTCATCTACCATGATATATTTGAATCTCGTCTGATAAAACTCCAGAACTTCCTTATCCTTTTCAAAAAGCTCCAGTGTCTTAAAAATGAGATCATCAAAATCCAGAGCATTGTTAAGCATCATTCTATTCTGATACTCACGGTATACTCTGGTCATCTGAATTGCACGATAATCTGATCCCGCCTCGAGATCCATATCCTCAGGAGTCTTATAACCTTCCTTAGCATTTGAAATGAAACTAATGCATGCCTTTGGCGCATACATCTTCGGATCCATGTTAAGAGTTTTAAGAACCTCTTTAATAACAGCCTTCTGATCATCTGTATCATAGATAGCGAAGTTATTATTTCCTCCAATCCTAGAATAAAAACGTCTAAGGATCTTTACGCACATAGAGTGAAATGTGCTCACCCAGACGCCTTCACCACTCACGTCAATACGCTGTTCAACACGTTCCTTCATTTCATTTGCAGCTTTATTGGTAAATGTTATGGCAAGAATATTATAAGGATCAACACCCATCTCCTCTATGAGATAGGCAATCCTGTGAACAAGTACCCTTGTCTTACCGCTTCCTGCCCCTGCAAGTATAAGAAGAGGCCCCTCGGTGTGCGAGCAGGCCTCCCATTGTTTTTCATTAAGTCCTAGCATTACTCAAGTCCTTTTATTTATTGTTCTGATGTCTGTCCAAGCTGTGCTTTAAGTGCTGCAAGCTCATCCTGTACTGCTGAATCTGGTGTTGCATCATACTTAGCTGATAAGCTGTCAACTTCACTTGAAGCTGTTGTTGCATTCAGCTCAGCCTCAGCCTGTGCCATATCAAGCATAGCATCAGCCTTATCTTCTATTCTCTGGAATGCAGCAAAGCTTGATGAAGAATCAATCTTCGATGTAACCTTATTGATATCCTGCTGAGCCTTAGCAAGTCTAACCTTAGCCTTGATGGCATCACGTCTTGACTCAAGCTCTGAAATATCATTAACAAGCTTATCATGCATCTGGCGCATCTTCATTGCATTTGCAGCTGATACATCATAAACCTGCTGAAGTGTAGCCTGCTTAGCAACAAGCTTTGACTTCTCTGTAAGGAATCTTGTAGCATCAGCATCATTACCAGCTAAAACAGCCTTCTCTGCATATGCCTGCATTCTTGCAATTTCCTGAGTGCACTCATCTAAGTTTCTCTTAGCCTTAGCCTCATCAGCCATAACACTAGCTGTCTCATTCTTAACCTTTGCAAGGTCTTCATTAAGATTTCTGAGTGTCTGGTCAACCATCTTCTCAGGATCTTCCGCTTTATCCAGAAGAGCATTAATATTAGATGACATGATATCTTTAAATCTTGATAAAATACCCACTTTTAAATCCTCCCTAATTTATCTTTTAAACTACATCCGTAATTATACCTTATTGTGTAATCACATTCAATTTTTTTTGCAAATTATAATGTCATTATGGATAGGCTCTTTTAGATCACTTTTAATAGTTATAGCCTTCTCCATCATCTTTTTTGCCGATTTTAATTTATATTTATCATCGGCATAAATAAGAGCTATTACATCACCTTCACTTACCTCATCAGAAACGGTCTTTTTGAACACAATACCCGCTCCCATATCAATCTCATCATCCTTGGTGATCCTTCCAGCGCCAAGCGCCTGAGAGGCCCTTCCGACTTCATGAGCTGTAATACCACATATGGTTCCAGACTTATTTGCTTTTATTTCAACACATCCTGAACTGACGAAGGATTCTCCGAGTTCATCCAGAGTATCAGGAATACTGTCGATGAAGGACACATCTCCACCCTGATTAGTCACAAACTCTTTGAACTTCTTATAAGCCTTACCAGAATCTATAGATTTAAGGATAAGTTTTTCTATTTTCCCATCCGTCATCTCAGGAACGTCCTCACTCTGTTCCAGATAAAGCTTATACATTTCACTGCACAGAGTAATCACAAGAGTCTTAAGTCTTGGATTCTGAACTGTACCTCTAAGGAACTGAACAGCCTCCACAACCTCGAGAGTATTTCCCACTGTATAGCCGAGAGGTTCATTCATATCCGAAACAACAGCCTTGCATTTCCTTTTAGCAAGTTTTCCGACCTCTATCATAATACCCGCAAGTTCTTCGGCATCTTCTCTCGTCTCCATAAATGCGCCACTACCGCATTTTACATCCAGAACTATTCCGTCCGTATACAGTGCCAGCTTCTTGCTCATGATACTGGAAACAATCAAAGGGATACTTTGAACTGTACCTGTAACATCTCTCAAAGCATAGAGATACTTATCTGCAGGCGCAAAGCTTTTAGTCTGAGCACCATCCACGAATCCTACTGTAGTAAGAGCTTCGATAAACTGTTCTTCACTTACATTCGAAGAAAAACCAGGGATAGCTTCCAGCTTATCTATTGTACCTCCAGTAATTCCAAGCCCTCTTCCACTCATCTTTGCAACTGGAACCCCAAGGCTTGCCATTATAGGTCCAATAATAAGTGTTGTCTTATCTCCCACACCGCCTGTTGAATGCTTATCAAGAACCACACCCGGAACGCTTGTAAGGTCCAGGGTATATCCACTATATGTCATGGCCATAGTAAGATCTTTGATTTCCCTATAGTTCATTCCGTTTATACATATAGCCATAAGAAGGGCTGATTGCTGATAATCCGGAATAGACTGGTTAGTAACGCCCTCGACAAAATAATAAATTTCTTCCTTTGTCAGTTCTTGCTTATTCTTCTTCTTTTCAATTATTTCTATTATGTCCATTTTATTCATAGGCTTTATTTAACTCCTCAGTACCTGGAAGTACAAATTTACCCTCGACAATAATATCTGTTTCTTTTCCATCATGACCAACTGCATACAGTCTTCCCAGCTCATTATATGGAATTGTAATGTCTGTATGACAATTAAAGTAAGCCTTTTCAGGTTCTGTATCTCTGAGCAGAGAAAAATCATTTTCACGGCTGATAATCTCTTTTCCATCAGGATTAAAGACTGCATGGTCCTCCGCATGACTGTAGCAGGTATCTCCCACAGCAAAATGCGGTCCTGTCTTTTCCACAATAAGAATTGGGAGTTTATCTAATATGTTATATTTATGAGCCACGGTATAAGCATAGGTATTTGTTCCTATAGCAAACTCACCTATAGGCAGGAATTCATGATTGAAAAGTATATTTTCCTTAATATATCTTTTTCCGGATTCCTCATCATCAAAATTCTTACAGCTGTAATCCTTTACAACTCCATCCTCGAATACCAGCTCAATATCCTTGAAATTATATCCATTCAGGTAAGAGCTGCTGACATTTAGTACTCCATGAGTGCCCTTAAGAACTGGAGATGTAAACACCTCTCCCAGCGGAATATTAACGTCCGCCGTACAGTTTTCAAATTGAGTCTCCTTATCAGGATTCTCAAGCTCTCTCATCTTAACTGTCATGTCAGTGCGGTTGCCATTCATTCCAACAACCCTTACAACATCAGCCTGATCTAGTACATCTATAATACTCTGCTGAATTTTCTTATACTTTTCATTATCAAGAGAATTAATGATTATGGTCTCATCAAAAATCTTTTCAAAGTCTTCACCAATATCAGGCATAGGAAACGCAATTATAGTGAAGCTATAAGAATCTCCCGGAAGATATTTATTTGAAATCGCTCCCAGCTTGGAATAAAGCTTTGTAACAAGCTCCTGCTGTTTATCGTTATAGCCTTCAACGCTTTCCTTTGCGACAGGTGAAAACAGCTCTTCACCAAATGTCTCTATTACTGCCGGACCCGCAAATCCCGTCATATATTCAGCAAGTTCTTTAGATACAGCCTCTGCAGCCTCTATTCTTTTATTAACAAATTTACCATCAAGGAAGATGCGATCATCATTTCTGTGATCATATTCAAATTGTTTATTTGGAGAAGTTGATTCATAACCCTGCTTAACCACCTGTCGTCTGATGGAACGGTTTATTGCGCATCTGCAAACTATTACCTTAAGGCCCATGTCCTCAAAATTCTTAGCTGCCTGTCTGACAAGTCTTTCCTGACCAATGTGATATCTTATCCAAACACTGTTCTTTCCCTCAAAGGAAATGCCCATGGTGTCAAAGCCACGTCTAAATCCATCTGTATAAACCGCAGCAAGAGATTCTATCTTTTCATCAGATAGAGAATTCATATATTCCGCCAGCCTGATCTCCGAATCAGAAATATATTCCCCATACTTATAAAGATAGTCTGTATTACCGAGATTCCCATTCTTAATAATGTCAAATGCCACCCCACGCTCTGGTATGTAGCAATCCTCCATCCTGTCTCGCATAACATCTTCTATATAGTCAGAAACATAATACTGAATTGTTTCTTCAATATTAGTAAGTTTAATCTCATCCCCACTTTCAAAGAGATAATAGATCATAAGGAACAGCTCAAGAAGGCAGACTATCTGCTGCTTTTTGTCATCAAAAATCAGTCCGGGAAGCCCCTGCAATTCAGCAGAAATGTAGGAAAATACACTTCCCATCACCCCCATCTTTTCTTCAGCATAATCAGGATTACTGAATGAAGCTGCGTAATTATCTGGAAGTATATCCTCATACATCTTCTTATTATTAGCAGCATCTGTATAAGCAGATATATTCTCATAAACATCCAGCATATAGCTTATATATTTAGATTTAGAAATAAAAAAACCCAGATAATCACAGGCGTCATTTGCTGTGACACCTGATAATTCCTCTGGTATTTCTTTTATCCTTGCCTTAGCAAGAAGCAGTCTTTCGTCTAATAATTTTTCGTCCATTAACAAACTCCGATTTAGTTTACATAATTCAAATAATCTACTATATCAGATATAGAACCACAAGTAATGCTATATCTATGATAGAGATGATCACAGACCATCTCTTACTCAGGATACCTCCATCAGAATCTCTGTATGAAAGAAATCCAAAGATAACACCGGTAATAGCCATTATTCCAGCAGCCAAAAGCAGAGCTCCCATTTCAAAAGGAACTTCTCCCTTAAGCACAATGCCCATTACAACTACAAATATAATACAGATGAGCCCGGTAACACCAAAAATAAGTGATGTTACCGCGTCTCGTGAAATTACTTCATCTGAAAATTGATAACCTTTTTTCTTCTTTAATGCCATTTCTTTTCCTAAAGATTATTTTACACAGCCACGTATCTCATCCAGTGATTCAATACCCTGACTCTTCATAAACTCTTCTATTCCGTCTACTATTTTACTTGTAACTGTTGGATCATTAAAATTGCTTGTACCAACAGAAACAGCTGTTGCTCCAGCCATTATGAATTCTATCGCATCCTCAGCAGTCATTATTCCACCCATACCTATAATAGGCACATCAACTGCATTTGCAACCTGATGAACCATTCTTATAGCTACTGGTTTAACTGCAGGACCAGACATTCCGCCTGTCTTATTTGCAAGAGCAAAAGCTCTTCTATAGATATCTATCTTCATTCCAGTAATGGTATTGATAAGCGAAAGTGCATCTGCTCCACCATCAACCGCCGCTCTTGCCATTTCAGTAATATCAGTTACATTAGGACTGAGTTTCATTATGATAGGCTGTTTAGCCTTGCTCTTAACAGCCTTAGTAATGTTATTCAGAGATGATGGATCTGTGCCAAATGCAATCCCACCCTCTTTTACATTAGGACAGGAAACATTTATTTCCAACAGATCAACATTATCGCACTCTGCCAGTCTCTCAACACATTCCTCATATTCCTTAACTGAATGACCACATACATTTACAATAACCTTTGTATCAACTTTCTCAAGAAATGCAAGGTCTCTTTCTATAAATGTATCCACACCTGGATTCTGAAGGCCGATAGCATTTAACATACCACCATAAACCTCAGCAACTCTAGGAGTAGGATTACCTTCCCATGGAGTTATTGCAACTCCTTTAGTTGTAACTGCTCCCAGCTTTTCCAGATTAACAAACTGGCTATATTCCATACCTGAGCCAAATGTTCCAGAGGCAACAGTAACTGGATTTTTCATTGTGACTCCACAAATCTTTACAGAAGTATCCATTACAGTTCCACCTCCTCTGCATTAAACACAGGTCCGTCCACACATATTCTCTTATTATTAACCTTTGAATGATCATCTACGTCTACAGACTTGCAAACGCACGCAAGACATGCACCGATACCGCAAGCCATTCTCTCTTCCAGAGAAATAAATGCAGGCACATCCTTTTCATAAGCATAAGCTTTAATTGCCTTAAGCATAGGCTTAGGACCACATGCATAGATTGCATCTCCTGTTACCACATTCTCTTTAGCCGCATCAATGACTGTACCCTTGGTTCCAACGCTTCCAGAATCACTGGAAATGTAAACAGTAGCAATCTTCTTGAATTCATTTAATAGAAATGTATTATCTCTATATCCAAGGATTACAGAAATATCATTCTTTGAAAGCCCCTTAGCACTGAACTCCTTAGCAAGTTCAAGCATAGGTGGAATTCCAATTCCTCCACCCATGAGAATAGGATGAGAACCATTTAGTTCATATCCATTTCCAATAGGACCAACTACTTTAAGACTGTCGCCTTTTTTATAGCCACTGAACTCTGTAGTTCCGGCACCAACAGTTCTATAAACAAGTCTGATAGTTCCAGCCTTCTTATCAACCTCACAGATACTGATAGGTCTTGGAAGAAGCCTCGCGCTGTCCTTTGAATATACAGAAACAAACTGTCCACTATGAGCCACCTCACTTATAGCTGGGCAGCGAAGGATCATACTGAAAATGTCATCTACCAGATGCTCCTGTTTAGTTATATCAGCGTACATTTCAACCATTTTAGTTAGCTCCTAATGCATTTACTCTTATATCTTCTATCATATCGATAGTTGCAGCTCTTGCTGCTTCCTTGTAGTCCATACCAGCATACTTTTCATTCTTGTAAGCTGCAATGATTCCTCTTGATGAATTTACGATAGCTCCAAGGCCATCTTCGTTGAAGAATCCCTTGAGATCCTTACCACTTCCGCCCTGTGCGCCATAACCTGGCACAAGGATATAAGTCTTAGGCATAAGCTTTCTGAGACGGACACCCATTTCTGGATATGTGGCACCAACAACCGCACCTACATTACTGTAATCGCCATCCATAGACTCAGCGCCCCATTCATTTACCTTTTCAGCAACAACTTCATAAATAGGAGTTCCATCTGTTTCCTTATCCTGAAGCTCTCCTGAAGAAGGATTAGAGGTTTTTACGAGTACAAAAATGCCTCTATCATCAGAGTTGCAAACATCAACAAATGGCTTAACACCATCGGAACCAAGATAAGGATTAACTGTAACAATATCCTCATCAAAAGGCTTTATGCTCTTATCTCCAATCTTGACAGTTCCAATATGTCCTACGGCATATGCTGTTGAAGTTGAACCAATATCGCCTCTTTTGATATCTCCTATAACAACAAGTCCTTTGCTGTGGGCATACTCTACAGTCTTTTTATATGCAACAAGTCCAGGAATTCCAAACTGCTCATACATAGCTATCTGTGGCTTCACCGCTGGGATGAGATCACTAACGCTGTCCATAAGACCAACATTATATTCATATATGGCTTCACCAATTGCCTCGAGAGTCTCTCCCTTTTCAGCATACCACTTGTTAAGTATTTCTTCTGGAACAAATGAAAGCTGTGGATCAAGGCCAACCACGATAGGTGCATTTTTCTTTTTGATTTCGTTAATAAGTTTAGATATCATATCTATTCCTTTCCTTGTTTAGAAACTAATAAACTATACTATTTTAGTGGGGCATCTGTCAGCAGAGCCACTTTGTAATTGTATCAGATATGGAAATATTTCTCAAGCTTATGACGGCAGGATCTGGACACCTTAATTGCTTCTTTTTGCCCTTTTAGATGGACGCCACTCTCATCCACCATTCCAATGTATGACGGATTAATAACATCCCTTCTATTGAGAGGAATAAAGTATCTCATTTCTTCATGACCGAGAATCTTTCTTGCAGGTCTTGCATCTAAAAGTTTCACATAATCTGAAAATACAAACTTATAAGTTTTAGATGTTTTCTCTATTCTTATCAGATTCTTTAGATTCACAAATAAAGTTACTTTTCTGTCAGAACTGGAGCTAAAGATATTGAAGGCATCAATATCCAAAAGAACTAATCTCAAGACTTTAAGCATGTCTATCATATTATTTGTATCATATGATAATTCTCGTTTCATAAACAAATCCCCTCTCCCCATAAAAAAGGCATTATTTTGTTACCAACAAAAAAGACAGGGAATTACCCTGTCTTTTTGTTATTCCGCACTCTCTCCACCACCATCATCAGCCGGTGCCTCACCGCCAACAGGTGTGAAATATGCGTAAATTGTATGTGCTGAATTAACAGCTGTAAATGTGTACTCAGAAACCGCACCCACACTTACATCATCAACCGTTACATCTCTGATGGCATAGCCCTCACCTGGAGTGATGTAGAATGTAACATCACTTTCCGGAGATGCCACAACAGAATCAGAAATTGTTCCGCCTGTATCTGCCCACGAAGTTATCTTAAGTCCTCCCTCAACTTCAGGATGAAGTGGACACTTAGATGAAAATATTGACTTATCATACTCGAAATCTGCACCGATAATCTCACCTTCACCATCATCATTGTAAGTGATAGTATATTCAACCGTATCAGGACAAGTATTGGTTGCCTGCATATGGGACTCGGTACAAATAACAATCTTGTTCATGTGACCCTTACATATCTTTGTAGGTATATGGTCTTCGTCACACAGGTCAGTACATGTAGGACAACTGTCTATAGGTTTAAGACCTGTTATCTTACATACCGTAGCTTCTACAAGACCATCTGGCTTATCCCAGTCTTTTTCAGGATCCTGGTTTTCCATTATGGCAATCTTATCCATAATATCACGCCACATAACCTTATGGTTATTTGTATTAACTGTAACGTTTGAATCGTATCCAAACCACACAGAAGCTGTATAATAAGGAGTCATTCCACAGAACCAGAGGTCATAAGACTGTGATGTTGTACCTGTCTTACCCGCACACTTAATACCGCTTGTCAGGTTTGCTCTAGTACCTGTACCAGATGTAACAACATCCTTCATGGCATCAATAAGCTGATAAGCTGTTGTATCTTTACACATCTCATGCTGTCTTTCAACAGGTTCTCTGTTATCTATAACCAGATTACCATCATGATCATAAACCCTGTCATAATAAACAGGTTCTGTATATTTACCCATGTTAGCAATACCAGCATAAGCAGCTGTTATCTCAAGGTTTGTAATACCATATGTAAGACCACCAAGAGCTGTTGCCTGCTGGATATCCGAATAAACATCTCCATCAGCACCAATCTCTTTATCAACGATGGTTGTAAAGCCTTCCTTCATCAGATAATCATAAGCAACTTCAGGTGTAACTGCTGTGATAGTCTGAACAGCGATGATATTCATAGAATCCCTGATTGCATCACGAAGTGAACTAGGACCTCTGTATCCACCGTACCAGTTCTTAACAGGTGTTCCATTTTCGAAAGAATAAGCCTTATCATCAAAACATGAAGCAAGACTTCCTTCAGTATCGATATATGGAAGGAATGCCGCAAGAACCTTAAATGTAGAACCTGGTTGACGTTTAGCATTTGTAGCTCGGTCAAAACCAAGGTTTTCTGTCTTTTCTCCTCTACCGCCACCGATAGCTTTTACAAAACCAGTCTTCTGATCTATAACAACAAATGAAGCCTGAGGCTGAACTGCAGTCTTGAACTCTTCGTTCAGGAATGTTGCACCCGTCTCATCCAGCATAGCCTCTTTATAGGTATCAGCCGCTGCTCTTGCATCCTCTTCGGAAGGATAAATGTTATTATATTTAGAATTCTCTGTCTGCTGTCTATAGTAAGTAAGCAGAGTATTTGTATCATAGTTATAAGTTGTTATTCCGTCATTTCCAAGAAGTGTCAGCTTATAGTTAAGAGCAACCGATGTACTGTCCGGATAATATGACGCATCATTAATGACTGTATCAACTATATTCTGGATATTATAATCCTGAACCGAGTAAACACTGTATCCACCTGTGTAAATCTCATCATAAGCTTCCTGCTCTGTCATGTCGTACATTTCCTGGAAGTCTTTGTTGAGCTTACGCATCAGGTCATCTGTATAATATGAGTTATACTCAAAATTCTCATCGTTAGTCTGCTTGATCTTCTGAATACGCTCATAAACATCATCATTTAATGCCTCTTCGTATTCATCTTCTGTTATGTATTCAAATTTAAGCATCTTATCAAGTACAAACTTACGACGCTTATTATTCTCTTCTGGGAATACAACAGGATCATATCCATAAGGGTTCTTTGTAATAGCTGCAATAACAGACATCTCCGCTATTGTCAGGTCGCCACAAGACTTATCAAAGTATCTATTGGCAGCTGCCTCAACACCATTACAACCCTGTCCAAGATAGATTGTATTCAGATATGCTTCAACAATCTGCTCTTTTGTATATCTCTTTTCAAGATCCATAGCAAGATACTGTTCCTGAACCTTACGTTCAACCTTCTGTATCTTGGTGGTCTCGTTCATACCAACATCGAACACCTGGTTCTTAATGAGCTGCTGAGTAATAGTAGATGCACCCTCGTTGAAGTTACGAGCCATAACGTCCTTAACCAGCGCTCTGAAGATACCTCTCATATCAATACCATTATGGCTCCAGAATCTTTCGTCCTCGATAGCTACAAAGGCATTGACCAGCTGATCTGGTATATCATCATAATAAACATATACACGGTTAGAATTAACTGTTGAAAGGGTGTTACGTTCCTTGTTGTTCTGGTCATAGATTATAGTCTTAAATCCCTTAGGTTTAATACTGATGGTTGAGATATCCGGAGAATCATCCAGCATACCTTTCATCATACCAAAACCAGCACCTGCCATAATAAGAACAAGTAACACAAAGATGACAAGTACTACCTTGAAAATCTCTATAAAGAACCTTCTTTCATATCTTCTAGTTCTTGAAAGAAGCTTATCTTGTTTTTTCTTAACGCTTTCTTTACTGAAATTCAATCTTAAAGCCTCCGCGAAATACTTCTAAAAACCAACCTTCATTATATCACTTTTTTATCTTTTCTGAAACAGTTTCTTTGCCACCCCTATAAACTGCTTATTATCCTTAGTCTGTGAGAAAAGCTTAAGAAGATCCTCTGTCACATCCTCCGCCTTCAGGCTATGGAACCTTCTATGAATAAGATCACAAACTTCTCTCTCTTCTTCAGAAAGAAGCAGGTTATCTTTTCTTGTTCCTGACTTGGAAATGTCAATCGCCGGGAATACTCTCTTCTCCTGAAGATTTCTATCCAGAACCAGCTCCATATTACCAGTTCCCTTGAATTCCTCAAAAACAACATCATCCATACGGCTTCCTGTCTCTATAAGGGCTGTAGCAAGAATTGTAAGAGAACCACCCTCTCTCATATTTCTGGCAGCACCAAAGAATTTCTTAGGCATATGAAGTGCTGCAGGGTCAAGACCACCAGAAAGTGTTCTACCACTTGGTGGAACTGTAAGGTTATAGGCACGGGAAAGTCTTGTAATGGAATCTATAAGGATAACAACATCATTTCCGCTCTCAACCAGCCTCTTAGCTCTTTCTATAACCATCTCTGAAACTCTCTTATGATGTTCAGGGAGCTCATCAAATGTAGAATAGATAACCTCAGCATTTGGTCCTTCTATAGACTCCTTAATATCTGTAACCTCCTCTGGTCTTTCATCGATAAGAAGGACAAGAAGGTTCATTTCAGGATTTGCAACACTGATTCTCTTAGCAATCTGCTTAAGAAGTGTTGTCTTACCAGCCTTTGGTGGAGAAACTATCATTCCACGCTGTCCCTTACCAATAGGGCTGAACAGATCAACAATACGAAGTGAAACAGGAGCACCTTCATAATCCAGATGAATTCTTTCATCTGGGAAGATTGGAGTCATATCCTCAAACTTCATTCTCTTTGTAATCTCTGCTGGAGAATAACCATTAACTGATTCTATATAAAGAAGTGCACTGAATTTTTCATTTGCACTATTCTTCTTGCGGATAGGACCTCTTACAATATCTCCAGTACGGAGTCTGAACTTACGGATCTGTGAAGGAGAAACATAGATATCCCTTTCACCAGGCATGTAATTATCACTTCTGATAAATCCATAGCCCTCTGAGAGAACCTCAAGAATGCCTTCAGCAACCTCGTTGCCTTCGAAGCCCTTGCCTTCTGTTTCTTCCTCTTCCTCTATAAACTCTTCTTCAGAAACTGAAACCTCTTCAGAAGCTGCAGCCTGCTGCTTCTCAGCATTCATCTTGTCAATTCCTGTCAGGATATCAACAAGCTCTGCCTTCTTTACGTTTCCAAGATTGCGAAGACCTCTTTCCTCAGCAATTTTCTTTAATTCACTAACCTTCAGCTTATTATAATCCATACATTCTCCTTCCCTTTATCAGCATGAATCACTATAGTAAAATAACTTGCAAATCATATATAAGTGGCGTATCCTATTATTCACAACACTATTAACATCTTTATGGGGTTAACAAATGGAAAATCAAAATCTAATGCTATATAAACTTATAATTTTATATATGTTAGACCGAATAGATGAGTATACGCTTACTAACTCACAGATAACCAGTTTTATACTGGATAGAGGATATACCAATCTTTTCAATATTCACGAATCACTCAGCGAATTGATTGATAAGAATTTTATTTCTGTTACGACTATCAGAAACACTCAGCACTACCAGATAACAAATCAGGGTGAGGAAGCACTTCTCTACTTCGAAAACAGAATATCTAACAACATTAAACAAGAAATCAGAGATTATTTCAAGAAGGAAAAAATAAATCTTAAGAATGAATCCGAAATCTTCGCTGATTTCATATTCAATGAACATAACGAATATACAGTTAAATGCGCCATCCGCGAACGTCGTGAAACCCTGCTGGACATCCGTATAAACGTCCCAACCAAGGATATGGCCCGTTCAATCTGCGACAACTGGCGTGCAAAGAGTACTGATGTTTATCAATTTCTCGTAAATGAATTATGGGATAAGGACTAAACTAATAACTCATTAAGAATCATAAGAAGTTCATCTCGTCCCGCTTTCGTCTCTGACGAATAAGGGACGATTTTTACGTCCTTTTCTGCCCCAAGGGTTTCCCTGACAATCTTCAGGTTCTTATCCTTCTGACTACGTTTAATCTTATCCAGCTTTGTTGCAACAATGATAGGTTTAAGTCCATTTGCTACTATCCACTCATACATCATAACATCATCCTTAGTTGGTGCATGTCTGATATCAACAAGTAAAACAACAGCTCTAAGCACATCACGTGTACTCAGATACTTTTCTATCATCTTGCCCCACTTAGCTCTTTCCTGAAGTGAAGCTTTTGCATATCCATATCCTGGAAGATCTACGAGATAGAACATCTCATTTATGATATAGAAGTTAATCGTAACTGTCTTGCCCGGACTTGATGAAGTCCTGGCAAGGTTCTTACGATTTAACAAAGAATTTATAAGAGACGATTTGCCCACATTTGACCTTCCGGCAAATGCTATTTCTGGCAACTCTTCGGCAGGAAGCTTAGATGTTGGTCCACAAACCGTTCTAAGCTCTGATGATTTAATCTTCATAAAGGTATACTACTCCGTCTTAGGGTCAGCGCCCTCTGTTATAGTTTCCTTAGTAATAGTTACTTTCTTAATATCTTCGTTAGATGGAATTTCATACATAACATCCATCATAGCAGTTTCAAGAATAGACCTGAGTCCTCTAGCTCCGGTTGCTCTCTCCATAGCTTCCTTAGCTACCTCAACGAGCGCATCCTGCTCGAACTCAAGTTCAACATTATCAAACTCGAACATCTTCTTATACTGCTTAACGATTGATGACTTTGGCTCTGTAAGTATGCTTATCAGTGCCTGTTCATCAAGCTGGTCAAGTGTTACAACTACAGGAACACGACCAACAAACTCTGGGATGATACCAAACTTAACCAAATCCTGTGGCTGAACCTTTCTGAGAAGCTCACTATCCACAATAGATCTTTCTGTCTGAATATCAGCGTTGAAACCAATTGACTTCTTACCTACACGGCTCTCGATAACCTTATCAAGTCCATCAAATGCACCACCACAGATAAAGAGGATATTTGATGTGTCTATCTCTATGAATTCCTGCTGTGGATGCTTACGACCACCCTGAGGTGGAACTGAAGCAACGGTTCCTTCAACTATCTTAAGAAGTGCCTGCTGAACACCCTCACCAGATACATCTCTGGTAATAGAAACGTTCTCTGACTTCTTTGAAATCTTATCGATCTCGTCGATGTAAATAATACCCTTTTCAGCTCTGTCTATATCATAGTCAGCAGCCTGGATAAGCTTAAGCAGAATATTCTCTACATCCTCACCTACATAACCAGCCTCAGTAAGGGTTGTTGCATCTGCTATAGCAAATGGTACATTTAACATCTTTGCAAGAGTCTGGGCCATATAAGTTTTACCTGAACCTGTAGGACCTATCATCAGAATATTACTCTTCTGAAGCTCTACGTCGAAGTCTCTTCCAGCCACTACTCTTTTATAGTGATTATAAACTGCAACAGAAAGTGCTTTCTTAGCTACTTCCTGTCCGATTACATAATCATCAAGGAAAGCCTTGATTTCTTTTGGCTTAGGCAGATTAAGCTCTCCGCCTTCTTTTTCCATATTTTTAAGTTCGTCATCGATGATATCTGAGCAAATGCCCACACACTCATCGCAAATATAAGCTCCAGGACCGGCAATAAGCTTTCTCACCTGATCCTGAGTCTTATTACAAAACGAACATCTAAGTATCTCGTCATTACGACTAGCCATTATCTTCTCCTAATGTTACTTACGATTTTCAACTACACTATCAATGAGACCATACTCACGTGCCTCATCAGCTGTCATCCAGTTGTTTCTCTCACAGTCAGCATAAACTGTATCATAGTCTTTTCCAGCATTCTCAGCCATGATCTTGATAAGGTTTTCTTTAATGCGAAGCATATGCTTAACATCAATCTCCATATCAGTTGCCTGACCCTGAGTTCCACCAAGTGGCTGATGAATCATAATCTCAGCATTTGGAAGAGCAAATCTCTTACCCTTTGCACCACCTGAAAGAAGGAATGCTCCCATAGATGCAGCCATTCCTACACATATAGTAGAAACATCACACTTAATGTAATTCATTGTGTCATAAATAGCCATACCGGCAGTTACTGAACCACCTGGGCTGTTTATATAAAGGTTAATATCCTTATTTGAGTCCTCTGACTCAAGGAAAAGAAGCTGAGCTACAACCAGACTTGCTGTTACATCATTAACCTCGTCTCCAAGGAAGATGATTCTTTCCTTTAAAAGTCTGGAATATATATCATAAGCTCTTTCGCCTCTATTAGTTGTCTCTATGACTGTAGGTACTAATGCCATTCTTATAACCTCCCTAAAAGATTATTATTTCTCCTTTGCCTGATCAGCAATATACTCAACTGCCTTCTGCATTCTTATATCAGCCTTAAGTCCTTCAATCTGCTCGTCGCCCATGAATTCCTTAATCTTCTCGATTTCCATCTGATACTGCTTAGCCATCTTCTCCATCTCAGCCTGAACATCCTCATCTGAAACTTCAAATCCCTGAGCATCAGCTACTGCCTCGATAACAAGGCTTCTCTTAATCTGCTTCTCAGCCTCAGGTCTAACCTGATCTCTCATATCATCTCTTGTCTGACCTGTCATATTCAGATACTGCTCAAGGTTCATACCCTGATACATAAGCTGCTGGCCAAAGTTATCAACCATCTTCTCCTGCTGATAAGCGATCATTGGTTCAGGAAGCTCTACTGTAGACATCTCTACAAGCTTATCAATAGCTTTCTCTTCTTTCTCATGCTTAGCAGCGTTAGCCTTACGCTCTTCAACCTGCTTCTTAACATCAGCCTTGAACTCATCAACTGTTTCAAAATCAGTTGTATCTGAAACATATTCATCATCAAGCTCTGGAATAACTGTTTCCTTAAGAGCTACTAGATCGCACTTAAATACTGCATCCTTACCAGCAAGGTCCTCTGCCTGATACTTCTCTGGGAATGTAACATTAACATCGAAGCTGTCACCAACATTGTGACCAACAATCTGATCCTCGAATCCAGGAATGAATGAACCTGAACCAAGTACAAGTGGATAGTTCTCACCCTTTCCGCCTTCGAAAGCAACTCCATCAACAAATCCTTCGAAGTTGATTGTAGCTTCATCCTCAAGCTTAGCAGCTCTATCTGTAACTTCGTTCTTAGTTGAGTTAGCCTTAAGCTTATTCTTGATCTCGTTCTCAACGTCTTCGTCTGTTACTTCAGCGTCAACCTTCTCGATTTCGATTTTCTTAAGATCTCCAAGCTCTACAGGTGGCTTTGTAGCAACCTTAGCCTTGTAGATGAAATCCTTACCCTTCTCAATCTGGCTAACAGAGATGTCAGGATTTGAAACGATATCAAGATCACAATCCTTGATCTCCTCGAAGTATGTCTTATTAATAAGGTCATTTGCAGCATCCTCATAGAATACAGCAACACCATATGTCTTCTCTATTAATGCCATTGGAACGTGACCCTTACGGAATCCATCGAACTGGAACTTATTCTTTGATCTGTTGTAGACATCTACACATGCCTTCTTAAAATCCTCTGCTGGAACTGTAATTGTAAGCTCCGCCATGTTTCCTTCAAGCTTTTCGTAAGTTAAACTCATCTTTATTTCCTCCTTATGACCTACAGGTCTATTAATCATTTTTTTAATTATTATCTATGTTTTACATATAATAAAACACGGTCAGCGTCTCATATGGGCGCTAACCGTGAAATTATATCATAGTCTATATTTTTAGTCTAGTACAAAAAAGCTGTTTTATGAATCAAAGAACTGTCTTCCATCCTCTGTAACCAGTCTCTCGCTCTTTGGATATTCAAAGGTTTCAGGCTTGTCTTTGTTTTCTTTAAGATAGTCTGCGAAGCGAGCCGCATAATACTTTGCAAATGGAAGGTTATGCATAAGGCAGTTACCGCAATTCTCTGGTGCTGTTCCAGGAACCTCCTTAGCATCCTTTACTGAATCAAAAGCTGCTATTAAAAGATCGCATATATCCTTTGATGGACGGCGACCCTTTAGGATTAAGTAGAATCCTGTAAGGCAACCCATTGGTCCCCAGTAAATAACATAGTCCTTCCACTCATCGTTGTTACGAAGGTATGTTGCTATTAAATGCTCAAGTGAGTGCATGGCAGCCACATCTATTGCTGGCTCAATATTTGGATGAGTAACTCTTACATCATAAGTTGTTACTATCTCTCCTCCCACAAGATCTTCCCTGCTTGTAAAAATACCAGGAACTATCTTTGTATGATCAACTGAAAAGCTAGGTATTAAATCCATAATTAAAACTTCCTTTCATAAAATTTTCTGGATTATAACATTTTCATCATTTCTGTTACAAGCTTAACAGAATTTTCGATTGCTTTTTTCTGGAATGTTGGATAATCCATCTCTGCACTATCATCTGCCTTATCAGAAATAGAACGAATGATAAGATAAGGAATCTGATTCAGCCATGCTGTATGAGCAATAGCTGCGCCTTCCATCTCTGTACACATTCCATTAAAGCTTGCTATCATCTTATCCTTCATATCCTTCTCCGAAACAAAGATATCTCCGGAAACTACTCTTCCTTCAAAAACCTTTACATCTGGACAAACCTTTTCGCATGCTGTCTTTGCAACACTACGAAGCTTTTCGTCTGCCACATAAATGCTTTCCTCCTGATCAGGGATTATGCCTCTCTCATAACCAAGTCCTTTAACATTCATGTCATGCTCCAGGGCATCCGTTGAAAGAACAATATCTCCAATATCAATATCGGCATCAAGACTTCCAGCGATACCTGTATTGATAATAGCTCTTACATTAAATATGGCTGCAAGTGCTTCTGCTGCTACAGCTGCATTAACCTTGCCGATTCCACTTCTTACAAGAACTACTTCATGTCCTGAAAGAGTTCCTGTCCAGAATTCCATTCCGGCATGTTTTTCAACTTTAGGCTGACTCTCTTCTCCAAGACCACTCATTACGGCCTTAAGATCGTCCACCTCTTTATCCATTGCTCCGATAATTCCTATCATATAAAAAATCCTTTCATTCAAGTTTAATTCCCCAAATTTTTCCAGCACGGGTTCCGACTACAAGATAATTTTCGTATACCGCTGGGGATGCCTCTATGGTTCCATCTGATATAGCCAGGTGACTATTCTCTTCTCCTGTCAGTCCGTTCAGACAATAAAGCCTTCCATCGCTGGCTCCGTAAATAACCTCACCGCTGCCATCATCATTATAAACACAGACTGGTGATGACCATGTATATGGAATGGTATTCTCCCATGCTTTAGAACCATCTGCTTTCTTAAGGGCAACTATGTTACCACTTCCGGTACCCTGTGTCATTGCAACAGTAACGTAAATGAGATCATCAAATGAATTCTTTCCAACTGCTATAGTTGACTGAACTCCACCAGAAACACCCTCCATAGAACTGCATTCATAATCAGTGTGCCATATTATTTCGCCAGTCTCCGCATCTATCTTCCAGATTGGGACTGTAGCTGTAGAACCACTTCTCCATCCCAGATGGAAGGATGTACTAACATAGATATAAAGCTTTCCATCCTCAACAGAAAGAACTGGTGTGGAGTTAGAATCATCAAGAATATCCTGAACCCAAACAGTCTCAAGGGTATTTAGATTAAGGCAGAACAGATTAGCACCATTATCAGCTATAAACATATAATTCTTATAAATAGCTGCACTGGTTTCCATTCCTGGCCAGAAAGCACCATTAGATGTCCTCTTACTGCTATATCTCCATTTAACCACCTTATCAAATGACATACTCAGCTTTCCAGCAGCTTCGTCATACTGAGTTCCAAGGTGTATCATGTACAAAATTCCATTTTCACCTGGATAGATAAGTGTATCCGTTTCAGGATCTACCAGCGCTGAAGAATCGAAATAGCTAAGAGAACCTCTAAGAGAAAATGGATCATTATTTCCAAATGTATACATTACAGAACAATCAAGAAGATTTATAACAAATACTCTTGCTGTCTCTGAATCATTATCGTATCCAGCTCCAACATACATTACAGGATAACCTCTTGGATCAAGAGCCCCTGCACCCTTAAAGGTGAATCCGAGCCACATTGGTTCACGAGTCTTCTCTCCTGTCTTTATATCCAGGAAGTAGATGTAACCATCCATGCATGCATAGATTACTTCCACAAGAGAATCATCTTCCTTAGCCCAGTCATACATATTCATATGAGCTTTTGCTTCTCTGGACCAATGTCTCATAAGAGGCTGACCAGTCCAACCACTGCCGCTCCAGGTTGCATCTTCAAATGTAAGGGAACCTGTAACTATGCTCCACTGAGATGTAAGCGAACCCCACTCATAATTAGCTGTACCATAGCAAGGATTATCTCGGAAGTTGTTTCCACGGAAGGTAAATACGCCTTCCTGATCTGTATACTTAGAACCCTCTTCAAAGGAAATATCTCCCAGACTTTTAGAAGCATAATCTGCTTTTGAAGAAAGAACAGTATCATCTACAGCCACTTCAGTTGATACAAGGAAATTAGAAGGCTCAGTTGAGGCTACTGCATGGGGTTCAAAACTAATGCCATCATCAGAAGCCGCATCTGTCGATGTTGCATCTTCTGTCTTCTTTGATGTGTCCTCTTCATCTCCTGCTATCTCTTTTACATCTTCAGAACCAAGATTAGAAAGCTTACCCCAGATACCTGAATCAGCCACAGCTTCATCCTCTACTTCGTCATCAGAGGTAAAAAGCGCTTTCAGTTCAGATTTCATTTCAGCTTTTATATCTATATCCGGTTTCACTCCTCGAATAGTAAGATAAAGCGCACCAATAATAAGTAATTCAATTATTATAATTTTTAATGTCAGTTTCAAAATACTATACCCACATTCGTATTTTAAAATCTAGTAATCTATATTCTGTCTTTTATATAAATATGTACTTCAGAATAAACAGCACTGCCAGTACATACATTATCGGATTGATCTTCTTAGCATTTCCACAACGCATATTAATAAGTACGTATGAAATAACACCAAGTGAGATGCCCTCTGAAATACTATAGAACAGAGGCATTGAGAAAATAGTAATATATGCAGGAATAGCTGTTGCATAATTATTCTCATCCATCTTAAGATCTGAAATACCAGTAAACATCAGGAATCCAACAATGATAAGTGCTGGAGCTGTTGCAAATGATGGTATTGATGTAAAGATAGGCGCAAGGAATGTAGAAAGTAAAAACAGGATTGCTGTTGTAAGAGCTGTAAGTCCTGTTCTACCACCAACACCAACACCTGATGCAGACTCAACGAATGTTGTAGTTGTTGATGTACCAAGTACAGCACCTGCTGCTGTTGCAATAGCATCTGAAAGAAGTGCTGGCTTTATAGCTGGAAGCTTTCCTTCTTCATCAAGCATATCAGCCTTTGAAGAAACACCAATAAGTGTTCCGATAGTATCGAACAGATCAACGAACAGGAATGCAAAAACTACAACTATAAAATTAAGAATTCCTACACTCTTAAAATCAACATTGAAACACTGTCCAACAGTTTCTCCAAGCTTAGAGAAATCTGTCATATGGAATGAAGGAATAAGATCATAAAATCCAGCTTCTGGATTTGGAACATAAAGCTTAAAGAACTGAGCATCTATTCCTAAAATCCATGTAATAAGAATACCTATAAGGATTGATCCAGGAACCTTCTTTATATAAAGAACAGCTGTTATTGTAACACCCATTGCAGCAAGAAGTGCTGTTATACCCTGTGTAGAGAAATTCTCTTTGAAGTTAACCATTTCTACAAGTGTAGCTCCACCTACAACGAGCTTCGCATTCTGAAGTCCGATGAAGCAAATGAAAAGACCAATTCCGACAGAAACCGCTTTCTTAAGTTCAAGTGGAATACAATTGAAAATTGCTTCTCTTACAGGAGTAACTGAAAGGAGAATGAAGATTACACCTTCAACAAAAACTGCAAGAAGGGCAACCTGCCATGTATAACCCATACCGAGAACAACCGTATATGCGAAATAAGCATTAAGACCCATTCCGGCTGAAAGTGCAAAAGGCATATTAGCAAGAAATGCCATAAGTGCTGTACCAATAAATGATGCAATACATGTTGCAAGAAGAACTGCTGTAGGGTCCATTCCTGTTTCTGAAAGAATACTTGGATTAACCGCGAGGATATAAGCCATAGTTACAAAAGTTGTAAGACCAGCTAGTATCTCCTTTCTTACAGTCGTTCCGTTTTCTTTGAGTTTAAATAGCTTTTCCATTTTTACACTCCTTTATTTATAAAACTCAATTTATTAGGTTCTCATCATACTCAGCTATGTAAGGAAGATTTCTATAATATTCTCCATAATCAAGTCCATAGCCGATAACAAAATAATCCGGAATAGTAAACAAAGTATAATCAGCTGTTATATCAGCCACTCTTCTATCTGGCTTATCAAGAAGAGTAACTATTTTAAGTGACAGAGGATCTCTTTGTTTTAATATATCTACAACAGCAGAAAGAGTTCTTCCTGTATCCAGAATATCTTCTACTATAAGAACATGATAATTACTGATATCCTGTGCCAGGTCGTAAACAATCTGAACATTTCCAGATGAATCAGTACTATCAAAATAACTCTTAGCTGCCATAAATCCTATCTCGCACGGAATAGACATTTCCTTCGTAAGATCGGACAAAAAAACAAACGCACCCTTTAATATGCTGACAAGGAGCAGAGGTTTTCCTTCATATTCTTTGCTCAGAAACTCTGCATACTCAGAAACCTTCTTCTGAATTTCCTCTTCAGATATAATGATGCGTTTAATGCCATCTTCAAATATATTTTTATCTGTAAGTACCAACGGATTATATCCTCCCCTAAGTAGTTTTAAAACCAGAAAAAAGATATTCCCATTATAACAAATATCCCCCTCATAAAAAAGGACTTATTCATATAAAACATTAAAATCTACAGCAGTGCTTATTCCATCTATTTTTCCAGTGGAACTGTGCTGCCACATATAGTATTCTCCAGCATATGTAGTCTGTGAAGTATAGTTAGCAAGCCACACCTTATGATTACTGCTGTTAGTCCATGTGTTCTCCAGGAAGTTCTTACTACTATAAAGGCAGGCCTCATACCCCTCCTTCTCAACCTCTTCGCAGAAAACCTCAAAGCAGTTATTTATATCATATAAGTTCATTCCATATTTCTGGAAGCCATAAAAATCTTCCCAGTCATAGGCTATAGGAAAATCAAGACTTTCTCCACCCAGAAGATTCATAAGATAATCCACACTGCCTCTCACTTCATCCATGGAGCTTTCCTCAGCATGCCAGTAAATACCAACCTTAAGGCCGGCCGACTTGGCATTCTTTATATTATCCTTGAAACAGGAATCCTCATATCTTTTTCCATCATCCAGTCCGCCAATTCTGATAATAACAAAATCACATCCAGCGGATTTAACTTTTTCAAAATCAATAGTTTTCTGCCATCTGGAAACATCTATTCCAAGTGTAGTACCTTCTTTTTTATAATTGGATTCAAAGGATTCAAAGGTCTCTGAGCCTCCATCGCTTGAAGGTTCAGTAGTATCAGATGTACTCTCAACCACTGTAACTGTCATATTATTAGTTTTTGTATGACCTGCATCATCTTTAAGTGTAAGCTTTACTGGGTAAGATCCTGTTGTAGATGTATCTACTTCGCCAGAAACCTCCAGCTCCACATCTCTATCATAGTCATCAGCATAACCTACATGCTCCTCTGCATCAAAGGCCGTTCCTTTTCCTATAGAAACAGATGATGGACAAATAAGAAAAAATGGATCCTTTTCATCCACCATGTCCTTATCTTCCACTATTGCCGCAGCTGTCACAGTGGCTGGCTGCTGTACAGTATCTGTAGAGCTTGCCGTGTCCTGAGTAGTATCTTCTATTAATTCAGGTTCAGCCGCAATATACTCTGTTGTTGCTTCAGTAGTAGCTTCAGTGGATGGCGCATCTGTTGGTGTTACAAAATATGTTTTTTCACCATTAGAAAAAGCCTCATCATCATCCTTTCGGTTGAATAATGAGACTATTATCATTATCGCTGCTCCGAGGACTATAACTCCTCCGAACACAAGTATTATCTTTTTTACTAAATCACTAATTCTCATTGTTACTAAAGTGTGTGAGCTTCCTATAGAATCTTGTAAGAAGTGTCATGAAGAACTGGAGCAGACCAGCTATTACGTAAAAAGCATGTGGAAATTTATAACCCATAAGGTCCATTACGAAACCGTATACAACGACCGTAAAGAATGTTGCTACCATTATTCTTCTTGCTTCTTTAACGCCTACGCTATCAGGTTTTTTCGTATAAAGCTTAAATACAAAAAATACTATACTGCAGAATAATGCATAGAAAGGTGTAACCATTATAACGATATTCATATAAATAAGTGATGCAAATTCATAATTCAGCTCACTTATAAGCATAAGTGCTGTTACATAGGAAGCAATTATGAAAATATAATCCACAACAAGAAGAACGATGTTATAAACATCCAGCTTCTTCTTTTCTTTTTTTACACCTTCTTCAGCAGTTTCTTCGGTATCTTTTACTTCTTCAACCACCTCAGATGCAGACTCTTTTATCTCTTCATTTTTGACAGTATTTTCTTCGCTCATTATTTCACTTCCTTCTCTAAAAATACAGCTCAAATACATTAAGATTTTACTATAGTTTTAAGTGGCATGTCAACCTACGAAACCGTAAAAAGCTTATGTAAACTGGCCATATTTTTTTGAAAATATCCTATTTTTATGAGGAAAATTTCTCTCTGTTGTGGTATAGTATATCCAACTGGGCAAAATTTCGAAAAGTGATTTCCCGGGGACTATTATTGGAGGACAAAACTATGTCACAAAGAACAGATATTCACAAAGTTCTGATCATAGGCTCAGGTCCAATCATCATTGGCCAGGCTTGTGAATTTGACTACTCAGGTACACAGGCGTGTAAAGCTCTGAGAAGTCTGGGTTATGAAATAGTACTGGTTAACTCAAACCCTGCTACTATCATGACTGACCCTGAGATGGCAGATGTAACTTACATTGAGCCACTCAACGTAAAACGTCTGGAGGCGATTATCGCTAAGGAGCGTCCTGATGCTCTTCTGCCAAACCTTGGTGGACAGTCAGGTCTTAACCTTTGTGCAGAGCTTGCAGATGCAGGAGTACTTGATAAGTACAATGTAAAGGTTATCGGTGTACAGGTAGATGCAATTGAGCGAGGCGAAGACAGAATTGAGTTCAAGAAGACTATGAACTCTCTCGGTGTAGAGGTTGCTCGTTCAGAGGTTGCTTATTCAGTAGATGAGGCCCTCAGCATTGCAAGCGAACTTGGTTACCCTGTAGTACTTAGACCAGCTTACACCATGGGTGGTGCCGGCGGTGGTCTGGTATATAATAAAGAAGAACTTGCAACAGTATGTGCTCGTGGTCTTAAAGCTTCTCTTGTAGGACAGGTTCTTGTTGAAGAATGTGTTAGCGGATGGGAAGAGCTTGAGCTCGAGGTTGTACGTGATAAAGAAGGAAACATGATAACAGTATGCTTCATAGAGAACATTGATCCTATGGGCGTACATACAGGTGATAGTTTCTGCTCTGCCCCAATGCTTACAATCTCTCAGGAGGTTCAGGACAGACTTCAGGAGCAGGCTTACAAAATCGTAGATGCAATACAGGTTATCGGTGGAACAAATGTTCAGTTTGCACATGATCCAGTAAGTGATCGTATAATCGTAATTGAGATCAATCCTAGAACATCTCGTTCTTCAGCACTTGCTTCAAAAGCAACTGGATTCCCAATAGCTCTTGTTTCAGCTATGCTGGCATCTGGTCTTACTCTTTCAGAAATCCCATGCGGAAAATATGGAACACTTGATAAATATGTACCAGGTGGTGACTATGTAGTTATCAAGTTTGCTCGTTGGGCATTTGAGAAGTTCAAGGGCGTTGAAGATAAACTTGGAACACAGATGCGTGCCGTTGGTGAAGTAATGTCCATCGGTAAGAATTATAAGGAAGCTTTCCAGAAGGCTATCCGTTCTCTTGAAAAAGGACGCTATGGTCTTGGACATGTTAAGAACTTCAATGACATGACAAAGGAGCAGCTGCTTCAGGCACTCATCACTCCTTCAAGCGAAAGACATTTCCAGATGTACGAAGCAATCCGCAAGGGTGCTACAGTAGATGAGATACACGAAATCACAAAGGTTAAGAAGTATTTCATTGAGCAGATGAAGGAACTTGTTGATGAAGAAGAAGCTCTTGTAAGTGAGTTCTCAGGTAAAGTTCCTACAAATGAGGCTCTTACACAGGCTAAGAAGGATGGATTCTCAGATAAGTATCTCAGCGAGATTCTTGATGTTGCTGAAGATGATATCCGCGAAGCTCGCGAGGCTATCGGTGTAGTTGAGGCATGGCAGGGTGTTCACGTAAGTGGTACTCAGGACAGCGCTTACTACTACTCTACATATTGTGACGTAGATAAAGATGAGATTAGTACAGACAAGCCAAAGATCATGATTCTTGGTGGTGGTCCTAACCGTATAGGTCAGGGTATTGAGTTTGACTACTGCTGTGTACATGCAGCTAAGTCTCTTAAGAAGCTTGGTTTCGAAACAATCATTGTTAACTGTAACCCTGAGACAGTTTCTACAGACTATGATACATCTGATAAGCTCTACTTCGAGCCACTTACTCTTGAAGATGTACTCTCTATCTATAAGAAAGAAAAGCCAGTTGGTGTTATCGCACAGTTTGGTGGTCAGACACCACTTAACCTTGCAAGTGACCTTCAGAAGAACGGCGTTAAGATCCTTGGTACTTCTCCAGAGGTTATCGACCTTGCCGAAGACAGAGATCAATTCCGTGCAATGATGGACAAGCTTGGTATTCCAATGCCTGAAGCTGGTATGGCTACAACAGTTGAGGAAGCAACAAAGATTGCTAACGAAATTGGTTATCCTGTAATGGTTCGTCCTTCATACGTTCTTGGTGGACGTGGAATGGAAGTTGTTTACGACGATGACAGTATGGCAAATTATATGGCTGCTGCCGTTGGTGTTACTCCTGACAGGCCAATACTTATTGATAGATTCTTACATCACGCTATGGAGTGTGAGGCAGATGCCATTTCAGACGGAACACATGCTTATGTTCCAGCTGTTATGGAACACATAGAGCTTGCCGGAGTTCACTCAGGTGATTCAGCTTGTATTATTCCTTCAAAGCATATCTCAGAAAAGAACCTTGCTACTATTAAAGAATATACACGTAAGATTGCAGAGGAAATGCATGTAGTTGGACTTATGAATATGCAATATGCTATCGAAGACGATGTAGTATATGTTCTTGAGGCTAACCCACGTGCTTCACGTACTGTTCCACTTGTATCAAAGGTTTGTGGTATCCGAATGGTACCACTTGCTACTGATATTATTACAAGTGAGCTTACAGGTCGTAAGTCTCCTGTTGCTGATCTTAAGGAAAGAGAAATACCTTATTACGGAGTTAAGGAAGCAGTATTCCCATTCAACATGTTCCCAGAGGTAGATCCAATCCTCGGACCTGAAATGAGATCCACAGGTGAGGTTCTGGGTATTTCACAGTCAGCCGGTGGTGCTTACTTCAAGGCACAGGAAGCTGCAAAGGCTGAGCTTCCAATGGAAGGAACAGTTCTTATATCTCTTAATAAGAGTGAAAGACCTGAGGCTCCAGAGGTTGCAAGAATACTTCATGATAACGGATTCAAAATCCTTGCTACAGGAAATACATATGAGACTATAGTTGCTGCTGGTATTCCAGCTGAGAAGGTTAATAAGCTTTATGAAGGAAGACCTAATATCCTCGATCATATTTCAAACGGAGATATTCAGCTTATAATCAACTCTCCTGCAGGTAAGGAATCAGTTCATGATGATACTTACATCCGTAAGTCAGCTATCAAGTATAAGATTCCATATATCACTACTATTGCTGCTGGACATGCAGCTGCAGAAGGAATTGACCACATGAAGAAGCGTCATCTTGGAAACATCCATTCACTTCAGGAGTGGCATACATCTATAGTTGAGAAATAACAAAGACATAGTTTTAATAATAAAAATATCCCGACCAGTTTCCTGGTCGGGATATTCTTTTACTTAAAACTAACTATTTAGTTATTAGAAATTGACGGTGTCCAGTACTCACTGTTATAGATATCTGTTAAAAGATATGTGATCTTTGACTTTGAACCAACATCCTCATAACTATATGTAAGATCGTCACCATAGATTACTGTATCACCAAGCATGTAGCTATCCTGATAATTTCCATCATAGTCATAATAGTCGCAGATGAAATCTATCTTAGCACCAGCTTCAAGTTCTGTAACACCCTTAGCTGTTGTCATATCAGCTGTATCATCTATTCCGATCTCACTCATATCATCTGTATAATCATATCTTGCACCTGCGATATATCCATTTGGATGAGCATCATCAAATACAATTATCAGATTACATCTTACATTATCTACATAAGCAGGAACGCGTCCTGTAACGATGGTCTCGCCGTCCTCAGTCTCTGTTGTATCCTCATAATAGAAAGCCACCGGCTGGTTGCCTATTGAGAACCATGTATTATCAGTCTCACCTATCAGATTTCCATCCTCTGTGAAGTAATACAGATTATCAAGACCCATATCTACATAACCTTCACCATCATCTACGAACATATTAACTTCGAGACTCTGAATAAGCTGCCAGTCCTCTTTTTCCATCTTGAGAACATGAGTTCCATCATTTCTCTCTGTCCAGATAAGCTTTCCAGGATCAAACTGATTCTTAGCTACATAGTCTGCTGCAGCATCTGCATCATATACAGTGCTATCATTCATGAATGAAGCATCTTTACTGTCCATGCCAGGAACGCTCTTTCCACCACCGAGGAAGGCATTCAGAAGTGTACCAATAGCATCTCCACCTGATGTAGTTCCACTTCCGCTAGACATACCGAGAAGAGAACCAAGGGCTGAGCCCTCACCACCTGCAGCAACCTGACCAGTTGTCTCAAGTCCGGCAAATGCCTGCATACATTTATTATATTCGTTATCAACACCGATATCGTTATTAATAGCTGAAACAGTATTTACTTTAGATGCCTTCTTATAAGGGAAGTACATCGAAACACCGTAAGCATTTGTCATGGTATTAGATGTCCTGTTGTACTTAACTGCACTAAGGATTGCATCTGAAAGCGCCTTAGATTCATCAGTACCGATTGAATTTGCAAAGTTTACAAGGTCAATCTGGTCAATCTTTGAAGATGTTGCAAACTCTCTTGTACCTGCTCTTGCATCAGAAACTGTCTTAAAGCTATCACTCTTAATAAGATTTGTTGTGGATGTTGAGAAAGCCTTCAGCTTAGAAGGTACTGTCTCAGAGAACTCTGAAAGATCGATAACTGAAAGTGTAGTCTTCTGACCGCCGCACTTACGATTACACTCATCTACAAAGCCATCAACGATCGCCTGTCCGAGTTCAAGAGTTGGGATAGATGTATTCTCACCGATAGCATTTACCCACTTTGTATGATACCATCCAATACCTGGCTCGGTTTCCTCTGAAGCAATAAGATAATCTGCATAATTGCTACACATCTGAGCTGTCTCATATGTAGCCATAAGACATGCATCAAATCCAATCCAGTCAAACTTCTGTCCTGAAGATTTAAGCGCCTGATTTATCTCAGAAAGATCCATAGAGCCAGCATTCTTATGCTTCTCATCGTAACCATAACCAGTTATTGATCCGCCACCGTGATCCCAGAAAATAAGAGCCTGTCTGTTTGCAGGATAATTATCTGCACAATAATCTATAAATTCTACAAGAGTATTAGGATCTGTCATAGCCTTGTCGCCCATATCGGCCTCAAGGAGTTCCATCTTACCACTCTTAACTCTGAAAATCTGGTTTTTACTACTGCTAATACCAGATGTCTTCCATCCGTTACATCCACCTGTATAAACAATAAGATTTAAGTTATCAGGTATCGTTGCAGCAGCCATCTCACCCAGGTCATTAGAAGCCATTCCTGAACGTGACTCAAGATCAGTACCGCACATAAAGATCATTATAGTAACTGTATCCTTACCATCACCAAGAATCTTTGTATACTTCTCTCTTGCACTAGGTGAAACTTCTTTATTCAGCTTACCTGTGTTATTAAGACCATTCTGCCAACCCGTAGTTGTAGAACCACCGGAAAAACCTCCGAATAAGCTACCAACATCACCAAACGAACTTGCAGAAGAACCACTACCAACATTACTTGTGCTTGTAGTTACGCTGTTTGTTGTTCCACCCAAGTTATTGGTATTACCAGTATTTCCACCCGAACCACTACCTCTCATGAGCATAAATACTATGATTATAATAAGGATGAGTGTACCTGAGCCACCACCTACTTTAGCAGCTCTTCCACCAGCGGAACTAGCTTTACGTCCAGCATAAGCATCCTGTCTTCCAACAGGACCTGTGCCTAAACCTTCACCACGACGATGAACACCCTTGGAATTCCCTGTCGTAGTTTTCTGTCTGTTACTACTTCTTGGATCCATACTATTACTCTCCAATCTGTGTTTTTTTACTCAATAATTATAAACGATAAAACTAGCAACCGCAACTAAAGGAGCGCTCCAAAGAAATAAGCATAACAAAATTGCAACAAAAAAAACGGCCAGTTTTATAAAAACTGACCGTTTAAATCTTTACTCTTCTACAGCTTTCTTATTATTAATTGCTTCTGTAAGAAGTGGAACTATCTTATTAAGATCACCAACTACTCCATAATCAGCTACATCAAAGATAGGTGCTGTCTCATCCTTATTGATTGCAATGATCATATCTGACTCTTCCATTCCAGCTGTATGCTGAATAGCACCAGAAATACCGATTGCAAAATATACTTTAGGACGAACTGTTTTACCAGTCTGACCAACCTGAAGATCCTTTGGCTTCCAGCCATTATCTACAACGGCACGGGAACAAGCAACCTCTCCACCAAGTGCCTTAGCAAGATCCTCAAGGATAGCAAAATTCTCTGCGGAACCTACTCCTCTACCACCAGCAACAAGTATATCAGCCTTCTGGATATCAACTGCATGATTAACAGCCTTAACTATATCAAGAATCTCAACATAGCAATTATTTGGTGTGAATCCAGGATTGAACTCCTCAATCTTAGCTGTTCTTCCTACAACCTTTGGTGAACGCTTCATAACACCAGGTCTTACAGTTGCCATCTGTGGACGGAACTCTGGACAGGCGATTGTAGCTATTGTATTACCACCAAATGCAGGTCTTGTCATCAGTAACTGATTGTGTTTCTGCTCTTTTCCTGGAATAGGATTAAGAGGGAAATCGCCAATCTCAAGTGATGTACAGTCAGCTGTAAGTCCTGTATGAACACGTGCACAAACACGTGGACCAAGATCACGGCCTATTGCTGTAGCACCGATGAGGAATACATCTGGCTTATATTTATTAATTACTTCTGAAAGCGCATGTGCATATGGTTCTGTTCTATAATCCTTAAGTTCAGGATCATCTATAAGAATAACATTATCAGCACCATGCTCTTCAAGGTGATAAACCTTATCTTTTATATCTGAGCCGAGAAGAACTGCTGTTACTTCTGTATCCAGGTCCTTTGCAAGCTCCATAGCCTTTCCCAGAAGCTCATATACTATCTCGTCGATATGATTATCTACCTGCTGGGCAAAGACATATACTCCTTTATATTCTTCTAAAGACATATCTCAAGTCCTCCTATTATACTTAATTAATTAGATTACAAAGTTTTCTACAAGTTTGTTAAAGATGTAGTCTGCTGATTCATTTGCTGTATCAAGTACAACCTTCTCACCAGCACCCTTAGCAACCTTATCTGATGCTTTTGCAATCTGTGTAGGAGAACCTTTAAGTCCTACATTACCATCTTCCAATGTATCAAGGTCATCTCTGTTCCAAACAGTTATCTCCTGCTCGAATGCATCGAAGATTCCACCTGGTGTCATATAACGTGGCTCGTTTAACTCTGAAAGAGCTGTTATAAGACAAGGAAGCTGAGCCTTTAAGATATGATGTCTGTCATCATACTGTCTCTTAACTACAACTGAATCTCCCTCAACCTTTATCTCTTCTGCATATGATATTACAGGAATTCCTAAATGCTCTGATATCTGAGGTCCAACCTGAGCTGTATCTCCATCAATAGCCTGACGTCCTGTAATTATAAGATCATAATCAAGCTTTCTAATAGCAGCAGCTATAGTCTGTGATGTAGCCCATGTATCAGCTCCACCAAGTCTTGGGTCTGTTACAAGAACACCCTTGTCAGCGCCCATAGCTATCGCTTCTCTAAGAACATCTTCAGCCTTTGGCATACCCATTGTTACTACTGTAACCTCTGCACCCTGCTCATCCTTGATTCGAAGTGCAGCCTCAAGACCTGCCTTATCATCTGGATTCATTATAGATAACATTGCATTTCTATCGAGAGTACCATCTGGCTTAAACTTTACTCCACCTTTTGTATCAGGTACCTGTTTTACACAAACAACTATTTTCACGCCTGTACCCTCCTTATGCCAACAGATTTCCTGAGATAACCATGCGCTGAACCTCGCTGGTTCCCTCATATATTTCAGTAATCTTAGCATCACGCATCATACGCTCTACTTCATACTCTTTAATGTAACCATAACCACCGTGAAGCTGAACTGCCTTAGTGGTAACTTCCATAGCAACCTCAGCTGCATAAAGCTTAGCCATTGCAGCCTCAACGCTGTAAGAAACCTTTGCACCATCAGCAAATTCCTGCTTCTTCATAGCAGCCTTGTAAACCAGCATCTTTGCAGCCTCAACCTTAGTAGCCATGTTAGCAAGCTGGAACTGTGTATTCTGGAATGCAGAAATAGAACGACCAAACTGCTTTCTTTCTTTAGTGTAAGCAACTGTTCTCTCAAGAGCACCCTCAGCAATACCAAGAGCCTGAGCAGCAATACCAATACGTCCACCGTCAAGTGTATGCATGGCAATACCGAAGCCCTTACCCTGAGCACCAAGAAGTGCATCCTTAGGAATACGAGCATCCTCAAAAATAAGCTCATATGTAGAGGAACCACAGATTCCCATCTTGTTCTCTTTAGTACCAAATGAGAAACCAGGAGTACCCTTCTCTACTATAAATGCAGATATCTCCTTCATCTTACGACCGCGCTTCTCAACAATACCTGTAACAGCGATTACGATGTAAACATCAGCAACCTTACCATTTGTGATAAAGCACTTAGAACCATTAAGTACCCACTCATCTCCATCGAGTACAGCCTTTGTCTGCTGCATCTGAGCATCTGTACCAGCACCTGGCTCTGTAAGAGCAAATGCACCAAGCTTCTTACCTGTGGCAAGATCAGCTACGTACTTATCCTTCTGTTCCTGTGTACCATATGTAAGGATTGGATCGATACAAAGTGATGTATGTGCAGAAAGAATAACTGAAGTTGTTGCACAAACCTTTGCTATTTCTTCAACAGCCATGATGTATGTAAGCACATCACATCCCTGACCACCGTATTCCTTTGGTACTGGAATTCCTAAGAATCCAGCCTTAGCCATCTTCTCCACTGTCTCACTTGGAAATCTGTGCTCTTCGTCGATTTCCATAGCAAGTGGCTTAACTTCTGCTTCAGCAAACTCTTTGAAGAGATTTCTGGCCATTTCATGCTTTTTATCAAGTGTGAAATCCATGATTTATCCTCCGATAAAATTTATATCTTGTTTTATATTTTTCTTACAGGGCATCAACTGGAGTCTTTGTACGGTCTTCATTATACTTATAGAATCCCATACCGCTCTTAACACCAAGGTTGCCGCCACGTACCATCTTACGAAGAAGTGGGCATGCACGATACTTGCTGTCGCCTGTTTCTGCATAAAGAACATCCATGATTGCAAGACAAATATCAAGTCCTACGAAATCACCAAGCTCAAGTGGTCCCATTGGGTGATTAGCACCAAGCTTCATAGCAGCATCAATACCAGCGATATCTGAAACACCTTCCATCTTAATGAAAGCAGCTTCGTTGATCATTGGGATGAGAATTCTGTTTACTACGAAACCAGCAGCCTCATTAACCTGAACTGGAGTCTTTCCAATAGCCTCAGCTATCTCAACTATCTTCTTAACTGTATCTTCTGGAGTATTAACACCTGCAATAACCTCAACAAGCTTCATTCTGTCTGCGGGGTTAAAGAAATGCATTCCTACCATAGGTCTTGTAAGACCATTTCCAATCTCTGTGATTGAAAGTGATGAAGTATTTGAAGCGAAGATGCACTCTGGCTTGCAGATCTTATCAAGCTCAGCAAATGTTGTCTTCTTAACTTCCATATTCTCAAATGCAGCTTCTACGATAAGATCGCAGTCTGCACAGATGTCTTCCTTAAGACCTGGAGTGATCTTAGCAAGGATGCCGTCAACCTGCTCCTGTGTCATCTTCTCTTTAGCAACAAGTCTAGCATAGCCCTTAGCTATCTTATCCTTACCGCCTTCAGCCCACTCTGCCTTGATATCGCAAAGTGCAACTTCATATCCATCAACCTGAGCAAATGCCTTAGCAATGCCCTGTCCCATTGTTCCTGCGCCAATTACGCCAACCTTCATATCAATTCTCCTTCTTATTTTTGATTTAAGATTCTTCGTATCTAAATTATTTGTTCTGGAAAGGTACAACCTTCAGCTTCTTTTCTTTGTCCTTCTCGAGGAAGTTAGCCATTGCAGCCTTCTGATCCTCTGTTTCAAAGCAATCGCCGAAGAGTTTTTCTTCTATAACAATAGCATCATCCATTGTAGCATCAAGACCATCGTTTATAGCCTTCTTGCAATTTCTAACAGCTATAGGAGCATTTGCAGCAATTATACCTGCAACCTTCTTAGCCTGCTCAAGAAGCTCTTCCTGTGGGAATACATCATTTACAAGTCCGATAGCCTTAGCCTGCTCAGCCTTGATGTTGCGTGCTGTGTAGATAAGCTGCTTAGCAATTCCTACACCAACTATACGAGCAAGTCTCTGAGTTCCACCAAAACCTGGTGTAATTCCAAGACCAACCTCTGGCTGACCAAAGATAGCATTATCAGAACAGAATCTGAAATCACAGCTCATTGCTATCTCACATCCACCACCTAAAGCAAAACCATTTACTGCAGCAATTACAGGGATAGGGAATGTCTCTATCATTCTAAAGATGTCATTTCCCTTTTTACCGAAGGCCTCACCTTCAGCTTTTGTAAGTGTTGACATTTCTCCAATATCAGCTCCAGCAACAAATGATTTCTCACCTGCTCCTGTAAGCACAAGTGCACGAGTTGTATCTAAATCAACTGAGTTAAATACTTCCTCAAGGTCATTTAAAACCTGTGAATTAAGAGCATTGAGTGCCTGTGGGCGGTTGATTGTTATAACACCAACAAAGCCGTCCTGCTCGTATGTTACGAATTCTGCCATTTTTATTCTCTCCTATTATTATTTAGCACCAGTTTAACGCTGCCTGCTTCTACTTGCTTATCAGCAAGCAGAATCGTGAATTATCGCTCAACGATTGTAGCGCAACCCATTCCACCACCGATGCAAAGTGTTGCAAGACCCTTCTTGAGGTCCATATCTTCCATCTCGTGAAGAAGTGTTACAAGGATACGACATCCTGAAGCGCCAACTGGGTGACCAAGTGCGATAGCACCACCACGTGGGTTAAGCTGCCTCTCAACATCAATTCCAAGGTCCTTACCTACTGCAACTGACTGTGCAGCGAATGCCTCGTTAGCCTCGATAACATCAAAGTCTTCAATCTTATATCCAGCCTTAGCCATAACCTTCTTTGTAGCTGCAACAGGTCCAACACCCATGATTTCTGGAGCAACACCTGCAAGTGCACCTGCTACAAATGTAGCCATTGGCTTAACGCCTAACTCCTGAGCCTTCTCTTCAGACATAACAACGATAGCTGCAGCACCATCATTGATACCTGATGCATTACCAGCTGTAACATATCCGTCTGGATTGATTGTTCTCATTCTTGAAAGACCCTCAGCTGTGATACCTGCACGAGGATTCTCGTCTGTATCAAATACAACTGTCTCTTTCTTCTTCTTAATCTCTACAGGAACGATTTCTCTCTTAAAAGCGCCCTCTGCCATAGCCTTTTCACATTTCTGCTGTGAATTTGCAGCAAACTCATCTAGCTCTTCTCTTGTAAGTCCCCACTGCTCTGCAACGTTATCAGCTGTCTTGATCATGTGATAGTCATTGAATGCATCCCAAAGTGCATCCTTTACCATTGTATCAACAAGTGCTCCCTGGCTGTTTGATGGCCATGTCATTCTATAACCATAACGACCATTTGGAAGCGCGAATGGAGCCATTGACATATTCTCCATACCACCTGCTACTACTATGTCTGCATCTCCTGCCTGAATCATCTGAGCTGCCATATTTACAGCATTAAGACCAGATCCACATACAACGTTGATTGTAACAGCTGGAGTTTCAACAGGAAGTCCTGCTTTAATTGATGCCTGACGTGCAACATTCTGGCCCTGACCAGCCTGGATTACGCAGCCCATATATACATGGTCAACCTGATCTGCAGGAACTCCTGCACGATTAAGTGCTTCCTTGATTACGATTGAACCAAGATCAACTACAGGGGTTGTACTGAGTGATCCACCCATTGTTCCGATTGCTGTACGGCAAGCGCCAGCGAGTACGACTTTCTTTGACATAGATTATTCCTCCATAAAAATATATTGATTTAATAGTTACATAAATTAATTGTTACTTATTATAAATGTTATCTCGAATCAGACGAGAAACACGTACTTTCGCACATTAAAGTGTTAAACTAGGTAAAGACCTACGCGCGCTTTTTAATAATATCATAAACACAATAAATATTGCAACAAATAACATCTTGACCTAATGTTAATATTTTCAAGGGATTTTTAGATAAAATAGACAAAATACACAAAAATCATTCCATACTCAGAATTTTACGTGCTTTAGCTAGCTGCTCTTCTGTAGGTGGAAGGATTTCTGGAATAGGATATTGGATATCTAAAGATTCATATTTAGGTATTCCAAGTCTATGATAAGGAAGCACTTCTACCTTAGTTACTGTATTTAGAGATTGTATAAACTCTGCAAGTTCATATAGATATTTATCATCATCTTCTTTAGGACTTGTTTCATTGGAAAGATTACCAATAGTAATTCCAGGAACAAGGACATGTCGAATCCACATATCTTTTCCCTTATCGGAAAGATACCTGGCCATATCCAGGATGTTTTTATTTGAAAAACCAGTTAACTGTTTATGTTTTTCTTCATTTATATGTTTGATATCTAATATGAAAAGATCTGTATATTCACAAAGTGTATTAAACTTTTCTAAGAATTGTTCTTCGTAAGTAAATGGATTTCCAGATGTATCCAGACAGGTATTAACACCTTCCTGCTTCGCCAGACGGAAAAGCTCTGTTACAAAATCTATCTGAAGTAAGGCTTCGCCTCCACTAACAGTGATACCGCCACCATTCTTCCAGTAGGTTTTATATCTTAAAGCTTGCTTTAGAACATCTTCAGCAGTACGCTCTTCTACCTTTATACCATGTGACTCTAGAAAAGCTTTATTCTTCTCATTCGGAAGTGTGAACCAAGTCTCTGGATTATGGCAATATTTGCAACGCATATTACAGCCCTGGAGAAAGACTATAAATCTAAGTCCAGGGCCGTCAACTGCACCAAAGCTTTCGATTGAATGAATATATCCTAATGTTTTATCCATTTAATTTTCCATTTACTATATATTTAATAAAAACGAATTATAAACTCTCGTGGAATGTTCTATTTATAACATCCAATTGTTGCTCTCTTGTAAGACTTATGAACTTAACTGCATAACCAGATACACGGATAGTAAAGTTAGCATATTCTGGTTTTTCAGGATGCTCCATTATATCTTCAAGAGTTTCACGGCTGAATACATTTACATTCAGGTGATGTGCTCCCTGATCAAAGTATCCATCCATTGCATTTACAAGATTCTGAACTCTCTCCTCTTCTGTATTACCAAGAGCTGAAGGGTTCATGGACTGTGTATTTGATATTCCGTCAAGAGCCCATACATAAGGAATCTTAGCAACAGAGTTAAGAGATGCAAGAAGACCTGAAGTTTCTGCTCCGTAGCTTGGGTTTGCTCCAGGAGCAAGTGGTGTCCAAGCCTTGCGTCCATCAGGAAGACTTCCTGTAAACTTTCCGTATACTACATTAGAAGTAATTGTAAGGATTGATGTTGTTGGCTCAGAGTTACGATATGTATGTCTCTTCTTAATATCTGTAAGGAATGTTTTAAGAAGCCAAACACCAATATTATCGGCTCTGTCATCATCATTACCATACTTAGGGAAATCGCCTTCTGTCTGATAATCAACAGCAAAACCCTCCTCGTCACGAATAACCTTAACCTTTGCATACTTAATAGCTGAAAGGGAATCGATAACATGTGAAAAGCCTGCTATACCAGTTGCAAATGTACGACGAACATTTGTATCTATAAGAGCCATCTCGGCAGCCTCATAATAATATTTGTCGTGCATATAGTGAATAAGGTTAAGTGTATTTACATAGAGTCCTGCAAGCCAATCCAGCATGAACTCATATCTTTCTATAACTTCATCATAATCAAGATATTCTGATGTGATTGGTCTGGCAGCTGGGCCAACCTGAACTCTGGACTTTGCATCAACGCCACCATTGATAGCGAATAAGAGACATTTAGCAAGGTTAGCTCTGGCTCCGAAGAACTGAATTTCCTTGCCAGTCTGAGTTGCTGATACACAGCAGCAGATAGAATAATCATCTCCCCATACCGGTTTCATAACATCATCATTCTCATACTGAATGGAACTTGTATCAACAGATATCTTGGCAGCATATTTCTTAAAGCTTTCTGGAAGCTGTGAAGAATAAAGTACTGTAAGATTTGGTTCTGGTGAAGGACCCATATTCTCAAGTGTATGAAGGAATCTGTAGCAGTTCTTTGTAACAAGTGGTCTGCCATCCATACCGATTCCACCAACCTCAAGCGTAGCCCATACAGGATCACCTGAAAACAGTTCATTGTAAGACTGAATACGGGCGAACTTAACCATACGAAGTTTGAGAACAAGATGATCAATAAGCTCCTGAGCCTGCTGCTCTGTTATAATGCCCTTCTTCAGATCTCTTTCTATATATATATCAAGGAATGTAGAAACACGGCCAACAGACATAGCCGCACCATTCTGAGTTTTAACTGCAGCAAGATATCCAAAGTAAAGCCACTGAACAGCTTCCTTTGCATTCTTTGCAGGACGTGATATATCACAACCATAAGCAGCTGCCATCTTCTTCATACCTTCAAGAGCCTTAATCTGTTCAGCAAGCTCTTCACGAAGTCGAATAATATCATCAGTCATAACTCCATGACCGCAATTCTTCTTATCTTCAGTTTTCCACTCTATAAGCTGATCAATACCATAGAGTGCAATTCTTCTATAATCACCAACTATACGTCCACGACCATATGTATCAGGAAGTCCTGTTATAATATGACTTCTTCTGGCGGCACGCATTTCATCTGTATATGCATCAAATACTGCCTGATTATGAGTCTTATGATACTCAGTAAATACTTTATGAAGATCCTTATTAGGTTCATATCCATACATTGTAAGAGACTCTTCTGCCATCTTGATTCCTCCAAATGGCATAAATGCTCTCTTAAGTGGTTTATCTGTCTGAAGACCCACTATCTGTTCAAGGTCTTTCATGGATTCATCTATATATCCAGGACCATATGAAGTAAGAGTAGAAACTACATCTGTTTCCTCATCCAGGACTCCACCCTTATCACGTTCTTCCTTCTGGAGCTCCTGAAGTCTTTTCCAAAGCTTATTGGTTGCCTCAGTTGGACCTTCCAGGAAGCTTTCATCTCCAGTATATGGAGTATAGTTATAGGTAATGAATTCTCTAACGTTACACTCCTCTTTCCATAATCTTCCAGTAAATCCATCCCACTCTTCATAATCAAGCATAATATCCTTTTGCATGTCTTCATCCTCTTTCACATAATGTATTTATGAAAAAATACTAATAAACCTAAATCAGCATTTAAAATGTACCACTATATGATGTGTATGTCAATCACATAAACACACTATATAGTGTGTTTGGGCGATTTATACATTAAAGTGAAAAAGGCACCTTATCTTTTGGATAAAATGCCTTTTATAAATCAGTTTAATTATTACTTTTGAGGATTATTTTCTATCCTCTTCATCCTGAACCATGATGTATTCACCTGCCATTCCGGCTCCGGCTGCAACTACATTTTCAGGTTCATCAGCTATTACAGCTCTGATACCAGTTTTGTCAGATATCAATCTGTCCATACCATAGATTAGACTACCACCACCGGAAAGAAGTATTCCTTCTTTAGCCACATCAGCTACAAGCTCCGGTTCAGCCTTCTCAATAACCTGTATAATGCCATCGATTATCTGACTGGTTATTTCTTCAAGAGCTTCCACAGTTTCATTGGCTCCAAGGTCAAGCCTTACTGGAAGTCCATTAACCATGTTCTTACCTTTTATCTCGTAAGAAGAATCAACCTTTCGTTCTATAACGCTGGCTATTTCTATCTTTGCATCTTCTGCAGTCTGTTCACCCAGCTCTATACTGTACTTACGACGAACATATCTGGCAATTGCTTCAGTGAAATCATCTCCACCAACCTTAAGAGATACACCGTAGGATATATCTCCAGCAGATATAACTGCAATATCAGTAGTTCCACCACCAATATCTACAACCATATGTCCCATGGTTTCCATTATATCTACACCAGTTCCAAGAGCTGCCGCTATAGGTGATTCCAGGAGGAAAACTTCTTTAGCACCTGTTTTAACGATAGCATCTTCTACTGCTCGTCTCTCTACCTCTGTTATTCCCTGAGGTACAGCTACACAAATATTTGGTCTTCCCAGTATTCTTCTCTTACGGAGTGCATTCTTTACAAATGCTTTTACCATTCGCTCTGCAAGAGCATATTCTGAGATAACTCCATTTTTAATAGGTCTGGCAACAATTATATCATCTGCTGTTTTACCAAGCATACGCTTAGCTTTTTTTCCAACTGCGATGATTCTTTTTTCTTTCTTTTCATATGCGAGAACTGAAGGCTGATTGATCACAATACCTTTATCTCTCATATAAACACATACTTTAGATGTTCCCAGGTCTAAACCAACGTCAATACGATACATACTAGCACCACTTTAGTCTTAATCAAAATCCTTAGGGATTATCATTTTCTTGCTGTCATTTCTAGCATCACTCTTAGCAATTGCTTCATCAATTGCTGTAATCATTCTATCCAGGTTACCCTGTTCCATACCCATAAGGATATTTTCAATCTTGGACTCAAGATCATCAGAAGCTTTGTAACCTCTCTGCTTGATATAACCAAGTGCAACCTTGACCATATCGCTCTTCTCGATCTTTGTCATATCGATCAGGTACTCAAACTCAGAAACAACTTCAGCTGTTTCGCCAAAGAGTCTTGAGATAGAATCGATTTCACCTGTAAGGATAACAACGAAGTCGTTTACATCCTTAGCTGAAAGCTTAACGATCTCAACCAGTCTCTCTGGTGCAACAAGACCAGCATTCTCAATAACGAGACATCCACCTGCAAGTTTCTCCATATTAGGCTTAATCTTATCAAGTGACATCCTATTAAGAGCAGCAGCCTTGATCTTAGCTATTGTTCTAGCACTACAGATACCCATATCATAGAAGCTTCGTGCGAAGTCTTCACCAACTGATACTGAACCAAATCCATACTGTCCAAGAATAACGATATTTCTTGATCTGATGGTCTGTTCCATATTTGCTGCGATATCGTTGAATGTTTCAACAATCTCATCAGCTGATCCTTCGATACCAAGATACTTCTCAAGATAAGTAGCAGCAAGTGGAAGTCTTGAACCAGGAGCGATCTGAGTAAGATCAACCTCCATACTGTCAACATCAGCAGCCTTCTTCTCAGCAGCCTTAACAGCTTCCTTAGCTTCCTCAAGTGCCTTCTCAAATGCAGCAACATCAGGTTTTCCTGCCTTAGCTTCAGCTTCAGCCTTCTCTTTAGACTTCTTCTGCTCTGCTTCAAGCTCTGCCTTTGCAGCTTCAATATCAGCCTGCTTAGCATTAGCTTCATCTTCAAGTTTCTTCTTATTATCTTCAGCTACCTTAACACCAAGCTCTGCCTTAGCAACTTCGTCCTTAGCAGCATTAACTCTGGCATTAATATCAGCCTTTGTGTTCTGAAGAGCATCTTCAATACTCTTAACACTCTGCTCAGCCTTTTCATCAGCTTCAGTCTCAGCCTTTTCAGCGGCCTCATCCTCTGCCTTAGCAATTGCTTCAGCTATAGCAGCAGCTATACCAGCCTCAGCTTCCTTATTTGCAGCCTCAAGAGCACTTCTTCTCTCATCAGCAGCCTTTGTCTTCTTATCATCGATTGCAGCGATATCCTGCTCGATATTCTTAATAGCCTGTTTCTTATCTTCAACAGCTTCCTGAGATTTCTTAAGCTCATCCTCTGCAGCAGCCTTAGCATTAACAGCAACTTCAACTGAAGCCTTGTATGCTTCAACTTCACCCTTGTATGTCTCAACCTTTGCTTCTGCCTCAGATACCTTACCCTCAGCCTCTGCAACCTTTGCCTCAGCTTCAGAAACCTTAGCCTGAGCATCTGCAACCTTTGCCTTTGCGGATTCAACTACAGCTCTTGCTTCCTCTTCCTTAGCCTTAGCATCTGCAAGAACCTTTTCAGCTTCCTCTACAGCAGCCTGAGCTGTTGCAACTTCAGCTTCTGCAGCTGTTACCTCTTCCTCAGCACTTGCTACATCAGCGTTTGCAGTCTCAACCGAACCCTTAACAAGTTCAACATTATCCTTAGCTGACTGAACACCAGTCTCTGCTGATTCAAGCTCTGCCTCAGCAAGCTTAACCTTGTCTTCTGCAGATATAATCTCGGCCTTAGCAGCTTCGATATTGAATTCGTTCTCAGCAACCTTTGTCTCAGCGGCATCTAATTCAGCATTTGCATCTTCAATGCTTGCCTTAAGCGATGCTGCTTCGTCATCAAATTTCTTAGTATCCTCAAGAATCTGAGCTTCTGCATCAGCTTCTCTTGACTTAGCTTCTTCTGCCGCTTTATTTCTAATAAGAAGTTCTGCTGCAGCACTTGCTTCTTCAAAAATCTTAGCCTTGATATCAGCTATGCCACCTCTTGCTTCAGCCTTTGCAGCCTCAATATCTTCTTCTGCCTTCTTCTCTGCAGCTTCAATTTCAGCCTGTACACTTTCAACGTCTGCTTCCTTAGCCTTAACGTTATCCTTTGCAGCCTCAATATCAGCATCTGCAGCCTTAACAGCAGCCTCAGCTTCTTCCTTAGCCTTTATAGCAGCTTCAACCTTAGCCTCTGCTGCCTCTTCAGCCTCAGACTTAACAACCTTAACTTCAATAGGCTTATCTGCAGCTTCTTTTGCTTCCTTAAGAGCCTTCTCAGCTTCTTCTACAGCAGCCTTAGCTTCTGCAACCTCATCTTCTGCCTCTTCTTTATACTTCTGACGCTGAGCCTTTGCAGCTTCCTTACGAGCAAGTTCAGCCGCCTTCTGTCTCTGTTCTTCAAGCTTCTTACGCTTCTCAGCAAGTTCTTCTGCTTTCTTGGCAGCCTCTTCAGCCTCACGCTCTGCTTTCTCTTCAGCCTTCTTCTTGTATTCTTCTTCGGCTTTCTTTCTTCTTTCAGCATGAGCAGCTTCCTCTTCTGGAGTCATCTCATGCTTTTCTTCTGCCTTAGCCTCTTCAGCCTTAGCCGCCTTAGCTTCTTCTTCAGCCTTAGCTTCGGCATCAGCTGCGCGTTCCTTCTCGAACTCAGCTCTCTTACGAGCAGCAGCCTTTTCTCTTGCAGCAGCAAGTCTTCTTTCCTGATCATCTATGCTGCTGGAAGCTTTCTTCTTACGCTTCTTATCTTCTTTAATTTCTTCTTCAAGTTTAGCATTCTTCTCTTCGATAGTATGATCTTCTTTTGGTTCTTCCTTCTTCTCATCAATATCCTGGAAGCCATCCATCTCAGATGCCTGAGCAGCAAATGGAGAATCATCATCGTCGATATCATACATAGCATCTACATCATCTGTAGGTGTAGTTCTATTTGTAGGAATGATACTGTCAAGGTCAACATCAAGAGTATTGAAGCCATCAGACTTCTCATCCTTCTTATCCTGAACCCATCCGCTATCTTCACTAACTGTCTTAGTTCCATCTGCAGAGAATGAATATTTACTCTCATCAGAACCATCTACAACAGTTACTTTGTCGGATCCACCTTTATCAAGAGTCGCACCAAGACCACCACCCAGTCCAGCGCTGCCAAGTCCGCCACCTGATGGGATGTCTCCAAGTCCGCCTGCTTTCTTATCTCCGCCTGTAATTCCGCCAAGACCACCCTTAAGTACATCTGTCTTGTCAAGATCATCATCTTTTTCAGCTTTAGCTTCTTTTGTCTCTGGAGCAGCTTCTTCGGCTTTTGGTTCTTCCTTCTCTTCTGGTTCGTAAGGAATACCCAGTTCCTCTGCTCTCTTTCTTCTCTTTTTCTCCTCAATACGAGCAAGCTCTTCAGGGGACAGAGTCTTATACTTCTTGTGACCCTCATCCTTCTTGTCGCCAGACTTTTTCTTAGAAAAAGCCATAGCTTCTTGTTCTCTTTCGAGCTTTTTCTGCTTTTCTGCACGTTCCTTCTCAACCTGTGCACGAACAGCAGCGATTAGCGCCTCTCTCTGATCAACAGCCACGGTGCTACTACCTCCTTATGTCTTTTGCTAAACTCTTATAGTTTTATACCCAGGGAAGCAAGAAGTGCTTCTGCTTCCTTAAGTTTTGCTTCTTCTTCTTTAAGACCTTCATCAAGCTTTTCGCCCTCAGTCTTAATAACCTCATTAAACTTGTTCTCTACCTTAACCTCTTCCTTGCTAAGTCCAGGGAATAAATCCGAACCAAACTTGGAGAAATCGATTGAAGGAGCATCATCAATCATGTATGAACGCTTGAACTCTGGAAGATCATCCTTAGCAGTTGTTGCTACAACTGGCTCTGGCTCAACCACTGGTTCTGGCTCAGGTTCATATGTTTCCTCTACTACAGATTCTGGTTCAACCACTGGTTCTGGTTCAACCACTGGTTCTGACTCAACTACTGATTCTGGAGTAGGTTCTACAAATGTCTCTTCCTCTTCTTCCTCAAGCTCTGGAATTTCTTCCTCTACCTCAGGAACAAACTCTTCCTCATCTTCTACTTCAGGAACAAACTCATCCTCAACCTCTTCCACAACAGGCTCTGGCTCATATGTTTCTTCAACTACTGGCTCAGGTTCAACCACTGGTTCTGGCTCAACCACTGGTTCTGGAGTAGGTTCTATAAATGTCTCTTCCTCTTCTTCCTCAAGCTCTGGAATTTCTTCCTCTACTTCAGGAACATACTCTTCCTCAGCTTCTACTTCAGGAACAAACTCATCCTCAACCTCTTCCACAACAGGCTCTGGCTCATATGTTTCTTCAACCACTGGTTCTGGCTCAACTACTGGTTCTGGAGTAGGTTCTACAAATGTCTCTTTCTCTTCTTCCTCAAGCTCTGGAATTTCTTCCTCTACCTCAGGAACATACTCTTCCTCAGCTTCTACTTCAGGAACAAACTCGTCCTCAACCTCTTCTTCTACTACAGGTTCTGGTCCTCTTAATTCCTCTTCAGTAGGTATAGGTTTTTCAAGGATAATTGCAGAAGTTTCTTCTTCCACTGTTTCTTCTTCATCTTCATCCTCAAGTTCTGGAATATCTTCCTCTACTTCAGGAACAAACTCTTCCTCAACTTCAGGTTCGAAGGTTTCTTCTATCTCATCCTCAGCTGGCTCGAAGATTGCAGTTTTATTATCTTCATGATAAAGTGTGAAATCTCTGAAAGCACTAAATGCTTCATCAGCAGAATCTTCAAACTCATCATCCAGATCACTAAGTCCTGCTATTGTATCTGATTCAGGAGCAAATCCATCATCAAACTCATAAGTAACAAAGTCAGGTTTATAAGATTCTTCTTCCTCAGCTTCAACTGTAACTTCCGTTTCAGCCTCTGCCTCACTAAGAACTTCTGTTTCAGTTTCTTCTACGGAAGCCTCTACATTCTCTGTACCTTCTTCAGCACCTGCTTCTGATGGCACTTCTTCGACAGGTTCCTCAGTTGCATCTGTTGGAACAGCAACCTCTTCAGTAGAACGTTCAGCATTATCTTCAGTAGTTTCGGCTGTCTCATCCTGATTCTCATCAGTTTCCTCAACCTCTTCCGCTGTCTTCTTCTTGAATTTTTTCTTAATAAATCTCTTAAGGCCTTTTTCTACATCATCTACATTCTTGACTTCCTTTTCCTTCTCAGAAATCATTCCTGTAATGACTGCCTCGTCGTCCTCACTTGGATTAATCTTTTTATAGTCAATCTCAAGTTGAACCTTTTCCATTTCACGGGTCTCTTCTTCTTCAGGATTATTGTCCTGCTGAGGTTCCTCAGCGTAGATAAAGAAGCTATCCCATGCTACACTCTTTTCTTCAACAACCTTATCAACCAGGTGGAGATAAGGACTTGTTTTAAATGTAGCTTTGTAATCAGATGAAATGATATCGATCTCGCCCTTATCCAGCAACTTTGTCAGAAGAAGTAGTTCAAAACTCCACTTCTCATCCATGTTATCTCTGTAATAAGGGAATAACATATCATACAGCTCTATAAGATCTGGTGCCTTTGCTTTCTTCATAATGTATCTGACATTTGAAAGCTCTCTTCCACCACCGCTACTAAAATGAACATATTCCTCGAAATATCTTTCAGCCAGATCAAAGTATCCAACCTTCAGATAGTATTCGATAAGTGAAAATATAATTCTTGTAGCTTCAGGTGCTAGAGTGTGGGCCTTCACATATAGATGCCTAGCTTCACTGAGACGTCCCACGTTTTCGTAAATCTCTCCACACAGTCTCAGAAACTGAGGATTGTATGACTTCTCTAAATCCTGTGAGTCCAGGATTGGAGCAGCCAGACTATACTCATGTGACGCTGCAAGTTCTTTTATTTTGTTTACGCTGGCCATACTAAGTCCGCTACCCAAAACAATTCACCTCTAAAAACTAAATCTTATTCGTCTATCGACGCATCTTCGAAGACTTTCTCAACCTTTTCGATTACAGTCTCCTTCATGTTTCCTCTTGTCTTCTCATACTGAAGACCAGATTCCATGATCTCAAGAAGTTCAAGTCTCATACCTGAATCAATCTCTTTGATATATTGCATAAGCACATCTTTAATCTCGACTACATATTCCTTTTCTTTCATGCGGTCGATCATTTGCTCGTAGTTAAATGTGGCCTTTGTCATGATATCTTTCTGCTTACGTCCACAAACAACGCATTCCTCAGAACCTTCTTCATTTACATGACCACAGTTACATGTCCAGATCATTCCATCTGTTCTATACTTCTCAACTGCATCAATACCACGCTTAGCTTTAAGAGCTTCAAGTCTTCTTGTGCTAAGAGTAACATTGATAGGCTGATCATTACATGCATATACTCCACGAGGAGTTGCATACTTAGTAAGAACAACCTTTGCATCCTTAAGAAGTAACAGGTCGTTTGGAGCAACCTTGCTCTGAACATAATCCGATTCAATTACTGATAGATTTATATTTTCACTGAAAACAAAATCGATATTCTTGATAACGAGTCTCTCGTCATAGAGATTAGTAAACTCAACGTCACATCTGATTGCCTGTATATCTTCATGATTGTAGTTATAGCAAACAACCTTCATATTGATTTCATTTGAGTTACCATCAAGAACTATTTTAACTGGTCTAGGAACCAGTCTGTTATAGTAGTTTGTCACGAATATTTCTTTATGAACTGCATCGCTTATCGCGATATTCTTTGTAACTCTTACAGCTGTTCCGGAAACGATGATTCCGAATGAACCAGCCTCGAATGGTGCATAGGTCATGTTAACACCTATGATTGCATTTGCACCTTTCTTTTCTGCAGCCTTGATAAGCTGTTTTCCAGCATCCTCACGACACTGTTCCAGTTTTGCTGTATCCTTACGTGCCACATCTGTCATATTTGCAGCAATTCCAGAAATAAAGTTAGAGCCAAGAATTGCCTGGCTCGATACAAATCCAAGATATTCTACTATGCTGTACCCCTCTAATCCTGAACCTGTTGTAACAAGAATTTTGTCCGCCAATTTAATACCCTCCTAAGTTCAAAATACGCACATTTCATTATACCATCTTCAGCCCTTGATTTAAAGTTTTAATTCCAAATTATGGTAAACTTTTAGGAGCTTTATTTTTGTATGTTGTGAAATAATATTCTATGCTAAAACAAGTCTGTTCTTCGCTTGTTTCTGCCACTTCCCAGTTATCTTTTTCATCAAGATTTGGGAAATATGTATCTGCCTGATATGCATAATCTATCTTAGTTATGTAAGCAGTATCACAATATGGCTCAAGCATCTTGTAAATAGTGCCTCCCCCGATAACAAAGATATCATCTGAATCTATTTCCTTCAGCAGATCGAAAAGCTCCTGTTCAGAATGAACTATGGTAGCATCTCCTGCTGTAAAATCCTCTTTTGTAGAAAGAATGATGTTTCTTCTTTCAGAAAGAGGAAGACCTTTTGGAAATCCAGCCAAAGTCTTTCTTCCAAGAACAACTGTGTGGCCTGTAGTAAGACGTCTGAAATTCTTCATATCGTCTGGGATATGTATTAGCAGTCCGTCTTTGTATCCAATTGCCCAGTTTTGATCCACTGCTGCGATTAATTTCATATTTTTCTCCTTAAATAGCGATTGGAATATTCTTAATCTGCTCGCCAGTCTTGTAATCTTCAATCTTAAAGTCATCTACAGTAAAGTCGTAGAAATCCTTAACATCAGGATTCATTGTAACCTTTGGTGCAGGATAAGTTTCACGCTTGATAAGCTCCTTAACAATAGGGATATGCTTATCATAAATGTGAGCATCGGCTATAACATGTACCAGCTCACCTGGCTTAAAGCCTGTAACCTGAGCGATCATCATAAGAAGCGCTGCATACTGAACAACATTCCAGTTTCCTGCCGCAAGAATATCTTGAGAACGCTGGTTTAAGATAGCATTTAGCTTATCTCCTGTTACGTTAAATGTCATGCTGTAAGCACATGGATAAAGATTCATCTCATTAAGGTCCTGATGAACATAAATATTCGTCATAATACGTCTGCTATAAGGATTCTCCTTCAGATCATAGAGAACTCTATCCACCTGGTCGAACTCACCTTCTTTGTATTTATGCTTAACGCCAAGCTGATATCCATAGGCCTTACCAATAGAGCCATTTTCATCAGCCCATTCATCCCAAATGCTACTATTCAGTTCATGAATATTGTTGGATTTTTTCTGCCAGATCCATAGTATCTCGTCTATAGCAGACTTGATATATGTTTTTCTGAGAGTGATCGCAGGAAATTCCTCCTGAAGATCATAGCGATTAACCACGCCAAACTTTTTGACAGTATAAGCAAAAGATCCATCTTCCCATTTAGGGCGAACCTTCTCTCCTTCAGTGCTTATACCACTAGACAAAACGTCTTCGCACATTTTGATATATATTTCATCAGCCTTACTCAAAACCCGT
>Ga0310691_10000108_pt1 | contig 162482 bp, 142 predicted proteins | sample 176DNAGHGlowgp2_FD_203887 | JGI IMG/M metagenome (GOLD analysis project Ga0310691, IMG submission 203887) | Sheep rumen microbial communities from Palmerston North, Manawatu-Wanganui, New Zealand - 1766 DNA GHGlow gp2 (v2) (version 2) | ecosystem: Host-associated > Mammals > Digestive system...
GAGCCATTCAGCAACTAGTCTTAATCCTTGTTTTAGTGGAAGATGGTCTGCGAGAATCGTATAAATTTATGAAAATTATGAAAAATAAGAGTCTTAATCCTTGTTTTAGTGGAAGATGGTCTGCGAGACTTAAAGTAAAAGTTGGCAAGATTTCTTTGCAAGAAGTCTTAATCCTTGTTTTAGTGGAAGATGGTCTGCGAGACATCTTTAAAGTAGAAGATGAAAATAAGTCATCATTTGTCTTAATCCTTGTTTTAGTGGAAGATGGTCTGCGAGAAATTAAAATTTAAACATTAAGGTAAGAAGACCTGGTCTTAATCCTTGTTTTAGTGGAAGATGGTCTGCGAGTTTTACTTATGGAATTTAACAACTTTTCTAAAAAAGAGTCTTAATCCTTGTTTTAGTGGAAGATGGTCTGCGAGTACAGCACTATGAAGGTAATTTGTAGAGGCAACTTGTCTTAATCCTTGTTTTAGTGGAAGATGGTCTGCGAGTTTATCGTAGGGGCTCAATATAAGCCCCTTGGTTTGGTGTCTTAATCCTTGTTTTAGTGGAAGATGGTCTGCGAGGCTAGCAGAACATTACGGAAACGTAATCACAAGAACGTCTTAATCCTTGTTTTAGTGGAAGATGGTCTGCGAGTTGTTCTGTCTTGCGGGTAAATGTTCACCTTAAGAAGTCTTAATCCTTGTTTTAGTGGAAGATGGTCTGCGAGAAGACATTTATTGTCGTTGCAGTGCTTTTTGGGGCGTCTTAATCCTTGTTTTAGTGGAAGATGGTCTGCGAGGATTTTTATCTACGTTGCTGCAAGTATTGCTGGTGTGTCTTAATCCTTGTTTTAGTGGAAGATGGTCTGCGAGAATCGTATAAGGAAATGAAAACAATAAAATTAAAACGTCTTAATCCTTGTTTTAGTGGAAGATGGTCTGCGAGAAGCAGAGGTGTTCACATCTAAGACAGCAGGCATCAGGTCTTAATCCTTGTTTTAGTGGAAGATGGTCTGCGAGTTGACTACAGAGTTTAATCACAATATCTATGCAGTAGGTGTCTTAATCCTTGTTTTAGTGGAAGATGGTCTGCGAGTGCAGCAAGTGCAGTTGTATGCGTAGCTGGCGGTATGGTCTTAATCCTTGTTTTAGTGGAAGATGGTCTGCGAGGATTATGGAAACAAAGAATAATAATGTTGTAAATTTGCGTCTTAATCCTTGTTTTAGTGGAAGATGGTCTGCGAGAAGTTTAATCAATGCCCGAAAAGGACGGGTAGGCTAAGTCTTAATCCTTGTTTTAGTGGAAGATGGTCTGCGAGCTATGACGGAAATCGTTATTATTCCATCCACAACGGTGTCTTAATCCTTGTTTTAGTGGAAGATGGTCTGCGAGTGTGGTTAAAGTTTGTCACGGAACTTTTTTGAAGACGTCTTAATCCTTGTTTTAGTGGAAGATGGTCTGCGAGGGGTACAATGGTCAATTCCTATAAGGAAATGTGGCAGTCTTAATCCTTGTTTTAGTGGAAGATGGTCTGCGAGAAGTGCAAAAAGAATTGTCTGCGACCTTTGATGACAGTCTTAATCCTTGTTTTAGTGGAAGATGGTCTGCGAGCAGAGGCACCGCAAGTGGGTGGATAGTTACATCACGTGTCTTAATCCTTGTTTTAGTGGAAGATGGTCTGCGAGAATTTGTAGTGGCAACTTTCAAGTTGCCTATTTTATGTCTTAATCCTTGTTTTAGTGGAAGATGGTCTGCGAGATAAACAATGAAAGACGAAAGAGATGATGTTCTAGAGTCTTAATCCTTGTTTTAGTGGAAGATGGTCTGCGAGCTTTGCAATACAAAACGAAACGAAATAGTCAAGGTGGTCTTAATCCTTGTTTTAGTGGAAGATGGTCTGCGAGAGTATTGTGGTCACGTAGTTGAGCGTACACAGACCTGTCTTAATCCTTGTTTTAGTGGAAGATGGTCTGCGAGTCAAACGATTTTTAACTTACGACCCAAACAAGCTCGTCTTAATCCTTGTTTTAGTGGAAGATGGTCTGCGAGACTTATATTATTAGCGATGCCGCTCAAGAAGGTGAAGTCTTAATCCTTGTTTTAGTGGAAGATGGTCTGCGAGCTGTACTAACATCCTATGGTAAAGAGAGAGATTAGTCTTAATCCTTGTTTTAGTGGAAGATGGTCTGCGAGGCACAGCACGGATTTGATGAGTATAAACTTGATTTGTCTTAATCCTTGTTTTAGTGGAAGATGGTCTGCGAGACTATGACGGGGATAAGAGTTACTCCATCCACAACGGTGTCTTAATCCTTGTTTTAGTGGAAGATGGTCTGCGAGATTGACAAAAATGGCAACCCAATTCCTGCAGTAGCGTCTTAATCCTTGTTTTAGTGGAAGATGGTCTGCGAGGACGAATACGGCGAGCAGCCATTCACCTACATCTTGTCTTAATCCTTGTTTTAGTGGAAGATGGTCTGCGAGAGGTAAAAATGCAACTCGCAGATTTGCAGACCTTTATGTGTGAAAAATGGCCAAAATTTCAAAAATCGCATGAAAAAAAGTACATTTTTCGTCTACAAAAATATAATTTTTTCCAACTCAACAATACGTTTTTTTTATATTTTTTTTCACCTCAAATCCATCGAATAATTGCATTTCGGACATATCGCTATATTCATGTCGCAATTCTCATTTGTCATTTTGTGAAGTTTGCCGGATTGCGAAAGAGTTTTTCTTGATATGATTTGTCTCATTATCAATATCTCTTTTCTTCCACATATTTCACACACTCCATTTTGCAGTCGCTCTGCCATGATTCTTGTCGTGACAAATGGTTTGTATTTTTGTGTCATGCGGATTCCTCTTCGCATTGCTTTTGATATTTCTTCTGGTACAGTCATTTCTAATTTGTCATTTTCTGGATTCTTCCAGATGTCATATCCAAGAAATCGTATTTTCTCTGTCGACGACGTTATGAGTGTCTTTTCTTGCGACAACTCAAGCCTAAGCTTTTCTGCGATAAATCCAGCTATGGATTTTTTTAAGTTCTCACAATCTTCTTTTGTCCCGTTCACTCCTATCAGAAAATCATCAGCATATCTGATATATTTGAGCATGCCTTCATTATTATTATTCGTTAGCTCTTCAATATATCTGTCAAGCTCATTCAGATAGATGTTGGCAAGCACTGGGCTTATTATTCCTCCTTGCGGTGTGCCTCTCTTTGATGGAAAATACATTCCTCTTTCTATATGACCGGCTTTTAGAAACTTGTCTATCAGTGATATGAACTGATTGTCTTTTATTTGCCGGATAAGTATTTCCAGCAGAATATCGTGGTCTATATTTTCAAAACATCCCTTTATATCTCCTTCGATAAACCATTCAATACCATTGAAATTTCTTTCGATGTCGAAAAGTGCGGTGATCACGCTCATACCTGTGCGGTATCCGTGGGAATGTTTATCGAAAGTGTGGTCGTATATCGCGTCAAGCAAAATCCTTATTTCTTCTTGTACGATTTTGTCGTCGGTGCATGGAATCCCTAAAGGCCTTGCCCCTCCGTTCTTCTTCGCTATGTAGATACGTTTTGATGGAGATGGAAAATATTTTCCTGACTGTAATGATTCTCTCAGGCATTCAAGCCTTTCCAATGTCATGTTGTCGAGGCTCATATTGTCGACTCCCATCGCTTTTATTCTTGATTTGTGGCTGATATTGTCGTATGCCGTGTAAAGAAGATCCTCGCTATGTATAAGGTCGTATAGATTATCGCAATTGCCTCCCTTGGCGATATTTCTGATTGTTTGTGCTACCATGCCTGACATAAATTTAGAAAAACAGTGTGTTTTTGGATTTTGTAATCACGTCGACGCTGATATTTTTGCCTATAATCTTCATCGATTTGAGATAATCTGTGGATATTGGCACCACAAGAATACTGTCGAGATTTTCATAGGCAGCCTGCACTTCCGTCAGATCATTTCTTATCTGCTCATATTTTGAAGACGGGAGGTCTGCGAGAAATATGGATTTTTGTATTCTCGTGCATCCATTTTTCACCAGATATTTCGACACCAGATTCCTTACTCTGTTGTCCTCTATGTCGTACATCACAAAAAACAGCATATTTCCTGCATTATTTTCTTTTCTCTCCGTTATTTCAAATATCATGTCAAGCCTTGTCTCCAGACTTGGCACCGTCTCATCTGTTTTCTCTATTTCTCTGTTTGGGGATGCCGACTCTTTGAGCCCGGCTTTTTTTATCGCTTTTACACGAGCCACAAAATCCCATTCTTCGTATTTCCGTTTTGGCATAGTCGTTCAAATTTTTAAGATGGAAGGGCAGACGCTGATATCTGGGTCCTTTGTATGTTTGGCAGGTCGAACACATACATGGAGTTTATGTATTCATTGACGATGTCTGCCATCAGATCGTTAAGTTCAGAATCGGTTCCTGTCCGTGGCGTCTTCACTACAGAGAATCCTTTTTTCCCGTAAAAGAGATTTATTTCCGACTCTTTGATGCCAAGAGCCATTGAAAGTTTCTTTCCATATTGGATGTCTCTTATCTCTTTCACCAGGATTCCCTTCATCTCTATATGTTCTTTCAGACCTCCGATTATATCGTTTAATATCTCAGGCACGAATGCTGGAGGTCTGTTTTCCTTCTTTTTTGCCAGTTCGGGATTCAGTGTGGCTCTGATCTTATCCATTTCCGATTTTTCAGGACTTTGTTTCACCTCTTTCTTTTCTGGCAGATTGGATATACATTTCTCAACCTCCTGCAACAGGGTGTTTTGAGCATCCACGTCGATTATATCCACAAAATCTTCGAGTCGTATAGTCGAGGAGACGGGATTGAAGTAGACATTCGGGTCGTGGCTGACAAAACAAGCTCTGGTGACATCACACGTCTTCATGTCCACCGCTTGCGTGATGCCTTTGTCTTGAGCGAATTGATGGACGAATATTTTATAGAAACGGGAGTACAATCCTTTGTCGTAGCATCTTTCCTGAAATTTGAAAAACACTTTCAGCCCGTCTCCTCCAGGAGAGACGAAGCATGCGGCGACTCTGTCGTCCGACACAATTTTAGCACGGACCTGCTCTATTTCCATCGATTTGTCGGAAATATGGTCGATGTCTATTATGAAATATTCGGTATACGAGAAATCATCGGATCTTCGGATTCCTGACGCGAACATTCCACAGACGATATATGGCAGAGTGCGTTTGGCTGCCGAATACTTTTTCTCATCAATATCGCGCAGCAATCTTAGCTGGCGGATTCTTGCCTGCATCTCAGAATTCGGATTTCTCACTGCGTCGCAAACGGTTCGCAATTCTATTCTCTGGAGAAGATCTCCCATCATTGTAATATTGTTTCCTATTGATATCATAGTTATTCAAATTTTTTAAACATTTGTGCTAATTCCTGACAATACAAAAAGATCTGTGTCAGTCTGCTTCTTTTTATATTTCCAATACCTACTATCTCTTCCAAGTAGTCGTTGAGAGACTGGATGAGCACTCTTCTGCCAAGAGGCTCGAGCCAGTAGGAACCATCGTCCCTGACACTGTAGAACTCATCTGTGATGATGTTTTGGCAGAGTAGGGAGAACACAACATAGTCCACCCACACTCTGTATATTTCAATCACGTCGTATGCCAATACCGGACGATTGTAATTGTCTCTGTGTAAAACTCCTATATAAGGGTCGATACCACTTTTTATCAACGCGCCCTCTATTTTTGAGTAAAGGAGACCGTATCCATAGTTGAGCAATGCGTTAGCGATGTCCATGGCGGGGTGTTGGGATCTTTCGTCGAAGTGATATTTTTCAGGAAGGAAAATGTTCATGCAGTCGAAGTATATTTTAGACGCTTGTCCTTCCCAACCTCTCAGTTTTGCGGCGATATCTGTCACGAAATCACCATCCAGCGAAGTCAGTTTTGTCAGATAATCCTCAAGTCTGTTGATGGCTTTTGTTTTAGCCGCTTCATAAGCGGTGCTTCCTTTTGAGTCCATGGACAGAAGCAGAGCCTGCTGGTTTTCAATCTTTTTGCAGATTGTCTCCTTTATCCACACCACAGAGTCGTGAGTGTGAAGAAAAGCAAGTTGACCTTTGCGGATTGTGGAGATAGATCCGTATTTTGGACTCCATACACGTCCCATCGGGTTGCCTCCCTTTGTCATAAAGATGATTTCGATCTCATTCTCGATTGCGAAGAGCACGGCGTCGCTTGAGATGATGGCTCCATTGCTGATCTGTATCGATGTAATACCATCCGTCGGCACTCTTTGTTTGGAATCGCCTGATGAGACCACAAAACCATTTTGGTCACGGTTCAAGTAGCTTCCGTATGTGTTGAGAATCAAATCCATATATTCCAGTAAAATAAGTTGCTAACGGCCTAAATAATCGTTTAGAGCATCCCAATCGCCATCCCAATCATCATAATCAATGTCCATTCCGTCGGTCAGAGCGTCAAAAGACTCTCTTTCCCAGTCGTATGAATCCTCTTGATCCTGCCATTCCCAATCATTTTCCTCATTGGGGCAATTTTCTATATCTCTATCCATATTCATAAATTTTAATATTTTTTGTAAAACGTACTTACTGTTTTGTCATCCATTCTTTCAGATGTGTTGTGTGGTATCCTGCGCAAGCCTCACACCAATAGACTCTCAATGGCTTGAATCCATGCTGTGATTCTATAGTCTCTCCATTGTAGACGAGAAACAGGCTCGCCTCTTCACCCGTTTCAAACAGATGCTTTTGTCTGCCACACTGAGAGCAATGCACTCTGGAAATAGATGTTTGCTGGTCGTATATCTTTTTGTCGTATTTGTTCAAAGAGAAGTAGCGTGTCTTTGAAAGGGATTTTATTTTATTTCTTTTGTTTAGCATAGTTTCTAATAATTTATTGATGGTTTATGAAAAATATTTGATAAATGGTTCCGCTTAACCTCCAGCGGTAGGGGAGAGAGTACGGAAATAATCCGTTTATGCCTTACTCAACATCTCTTTTCCAGCTTGTTTGGCTGCTGTGTTTCCAAGAACAGTGCCAGCTGTAATCAGAACAACAGCTACAAAAGCCTTTACAATAGTATTAGTGCTCATTTTCCACCTCCTTTCTTATTTGTTTGTTCATCACTTTGGGGAATATTCTCGTCGATGAAATCGTTGATTTTATCCCCAATTATCTCTCCTAATAAGACAGCCACTTCGAATGCGGATCCTAGGATTGTTTTTAGTTCTTTCATCATAATTTTTCTTTTTTTAAGTTTTTATATAGTTTATAAGTACGATACGCAATTTCTGCAACAGTTAGTACCATGTTGAGATATCCTACTGTTTTCTGCATTGTTATTTTGTTATTTAAAATTGTATTATTCATAAAATTAATGTTTTAGTTTCCCAGAATTTAACTGCCGTGTCTGGGATTCACGTGGGCGACTTTCGAGTGTGCCCTGACTCTTTTTAGCAATTATGTTAAGGATCATCTCCCTTTCAATGCTGCAAAGCTACAGTATAAAAATCTGTAACGTTGAACATCTTGTTTTCATCATCACTTTTCTTCCCTTCCTTGTCGTGTGGGGAAGAATATTTCTCAACATCTCATTTAGAACGAAATCAAGAATGAATCTCTCTTTTGTTCTGATGCAAAGGTATATTGATGTTTTTCTTTTATTTTAACATTTTATGTTCAATAAAAAAGCCCGACTCACGCGGTGGTGAATCGGGCTTTTCAAAAGGCTATAATTCCTAATCTTTATATGTCTCAACTAAACTGTTTACAATCTCTTTGATGTGATCTCTATATTCTGGGGGACCAATGACTTCCGCATTTCCCCCAAAGGAAAGTATTAGCGAATCCAATTCGTAATTAGGAGAAACTTCAATAGAAACTTCATTTTTTTTCACTATTTTTTGTGAAGGGTGGAGTGGTTTGGTCTTGACGTAGTAAAATGACTTGTCAGAAAATCTGATATAGATTTTACGGACAGGTTCGTTATCGAATTTTGTGACGCCGACAACATCTTTGTAATAATCGTTTTCACCACCAAAATGAATTCCGTGACTTTCTGCATCCTCATAAACAATCTCTGGCTTTATCCTGAAATCGAGAACTCTTTCAAAAGAGATGTTGTAGATATGTTTCATTTCAGGATTCCAACCGAATAAAAACCATCTTCCGTTATATCTTCGTAGATGATATGGATGAATGGTGTATGTTTCCTCTTTTTCAAATTCCCTCAGAAAATCGATTTCTATAACCTGTTTGTTCAGAATACAGGAATAAAAGGGTAGTAGCCAATCCAAGCCCTCCAACTTTTTTACTGATGCATATGAGATGACGGAGTTGTCGCTACGGTGTACTCCAGCAGTTTCGCATAGGTCGTCGATAATATCATCTATTCCAAGGCCTTCCATGTGCGAAAGTTTTGAAATGGTTTCGAAAGTTCTGCTGTTTACATCAATTCTCTGTGTTTTATCGAGATATGTAAAATATACCTTTTTCCCCCTCGTTTTTTTAGAAAATACATTTTCAAATTCTTTGCCTTTGAAGAACAAAGCTATCATATTTTTTATATCCCTATTGAATTGTTGTTGTGTAATATTTTGTTCTAATTCTAAAGCTATCTCTTCCCAACAGTATCCATATGGATGCGATGCGTCACTAAAAAGTTTGTCGTAAACTTTGTATCTTTCATCAGCATTTTTACATTTTGGCATAATCCCTGAATTTTACAAAATTAAACAAAACCTTTTTTTCTCCATTGTCAAGCTCTTCCACGATTCGTTCAGTAGTAGAGCAAACGCAATTGATGTTCATTTTTTGCAGTTTGATGATAATAGCGAAAGTAAGGGTCATTTCTCCCATAATATGGACGACGGAGTGTGTGCCATTAGCGATAGAATTCACTCTCTGAGCATACTCGTTAGCTAAATCGTCAATATATGTAGTGTCGCCTGCAGGATCAACATTGGGAAATTGCATGTCAACAATCTCGCCATATTGTTCTGCTGCTTTGATCTGTGATTCCGTCCATTTTGAAGACGGATGATTTGATAGGTTGATGAACATATGGTTATCTGGCATTTATTTTTTCTAACTCGTCATTTAGCAGTTGTAATATTTTGCCTTGTCCTTCTTTCAAAGAATAATCGATAATTTCGTAGTCTTCACATTTCTTTTTAGCAACTTCTGATTTTGCAGCGTCGGTGACAAACAAAGATTTAGCACCAAGACCACCGTATGTCTTTACTACAGTACGGAATTTGTCGATATCTGTAGGTTTTGTAATCTGAGTCTTACATTCCACAAATAATAATTTCGTTCCTGTGTTCACTATTATGTCGACCTCATTTTTGTCAATGTTATTTTTAAATGGAAATCTACAATTTAAGCATATGTCTTTGGCATGTTTCCATGTAGACAAGATAGATGCTATTTTATACTCAAACCAGCCCGAATTAAATGCCAATTCAAATGCATGAGGACTTTCCAATTCAACCTCAGAGACACCTTTCTTGTTGAATAAACAGATTCTCACAAAAGCGTCTGAATCTTTTGTCGCTTTTATCCATTCTACATAAGAACCTGTTGGTAAGTCAAATTTACCTGTCTTATTTGTGATTAAACCCTTTTTGGAACCTTCTAATACTGCTAATAGTTTGTTGAAGTCTGAAGGATTGGTATTTCTAATTCCTTCAATTTTTTTTGCTACTTCTTTATCTGCTTCGTTATAATCTGATAGCCTTGTGTACTTTTCAAGAGGATTGCCATATAGGCGGAACAAAGTAAACATGTCAAAATTAAAGTCAGAACTACTTTGTTTTGTTTTGTAATTCCACAAAACATTATTTTGATCCATATAAATAACGGATGCATTTTCTTGATTTTGAAAATGGTATCCGAATATATGAGACCACGATTTTAATCCGCTAGAAATATTCACTACTATTTCGTCATCTTTATACTTCTCAGCTAAATATGAGACAAGGTTTTCAATCTCATTAGGATCTGTTGGACTTAATGGTGGCAGTGTTTCTGCTTCTTCTATCTTAATCTCGTTACGTAATGAATTAAGAGATTTTAGACTTTGTTTGTCATTTGAATAAACATAAATGACTTTGTCTGGATTGTCAGCTTTTATTCCATTGTAAACAGGAGCGGGCTGTCCTCCAACTAATGTGATATGAACTTTCATGACAAATTACTTTTCTAATTTAATTTCTTTGTTTTTCATGACATTTCTAACTTTCGGGCTCGTTAGGAGAATAATCTCTTTGCGGACATTGTCGGGAACTGTTCCTCCTTCATAAAACTGTGCACTGACAATGTTTGTGACATTTTGCACGTTGTAATACTTTTTTCTCACGACAAAAGAACCGATGCTCAATTTAGGAAGCCAATCTGTTATGGCCATATAAATCGCAGAAATAGAAAGTATTCCTGCAACTCCTTTTATTATGTCGCCTATAGAAGCGACTTCTTGCATAAAATCTAATAAATCTTCCATATTATAGATCATAATTTTCTTTAATCAAATTTCCTATTGCATACAATGGATATACTTTAAATTCTATTGCTTGAGTATCTCCATGGCTTTAGACTTTTATATATTTGTATTTCAATGTATTCTTCACCTTTAACTTCAATTTTCGGTATCAAAGATATGATTCTGATTTCAATTTTCGGTATCGGAAAGTGAAATGAAATTTTAATTTTCGGTATCGAAGCACTGCTTTAGTCGCATTGAATGTCAGTTTTTAATAAGATTTACATCCAATGACCTCTTTGTTTTGTTTCGTGAATAAAACAAAATTGAATGAATTTTGTTTTGCTGATAAGACGAAATGTAATTTTTGAGGTCTGATTAGCGATGCTTTCGTATTAGCTTCAATGCCAATGCTGACCATTTTTCGAAGTTGGACAAATCCAGATACTCCAAATCCATCCATAGCGGATTGCCAATCTCTGAGTCGAACGTTAAGTCTGCATTGCCTACATCAACGGTAAAGACAACCCCAGTATGACAATGCCCGACTTCTGTTTCCTCTTCGTCAATCATACCTATTAGATTGAATCGTTCCTTGGAAACAGAAATTCCTACTTCTTCAAGGAACTCCCGTTGTAGCCCACTGGTCAATCGTTCTACTACGGAAGAACCTTCGTCATGATCGTTTACATGCCCGCCAATTCCCACAGAATAGAGATCCGATAGCCGTTTCTCTGATCCGTGTCGTTGGTAACACAAAATTTCACCTTTGTTATTCCTGACAATGGCATAGGGAATGAGTTGCTTGTGGCTAAAGTCGATTTCTGCTTTTGCACGATGAATATAGCAGAAGGGGAGGGCGTTTATCTTTGATATATCCGCTTCCCAATATCGTTTGCTGGTGTCAAATGCGGTATGCAACGCATCCAACGGGATACAAATTACATTTTCGTTTGTCATAACTTTCCATTTTTTATTAAAACAGCTAAATCTTCTTCTGCCTTTCGAATCAATTGCTTCTTTTGTTCATATGGATAAAATGCGGAGCGGAATCCATTGCAGATCATTTGCAGAATCTCCCATTTCGACAATCCACCACTTGTCATACGAGCCGCTTTGTGTAGTTCGTGTGTCATGTCGGTGAGTGAGATGCCTGGGTCATCCGTATTTACGGAGACCTTTAGTTCTTTGTCGAGATAGGCTTTCAGTGGATATTCCGGCAAACTTCCAGTCTCTTTTGGGAAATAGTTGTCGCGGAATCCGACTATTTGGTAGTTGCTTGAAGGACACAATTCCACACCGATGCCCCGTTCCAGAAACTTGTTCAATAAATCTTTTTTTTGGAGTAGATGAAGTCCATGTCCGATTCTTTCTGCATTTAGGTGATAAACAGCTTGCCAGATGCTTTCCACCTCTTCCGTCTCACCCGCATGAATAGTGATGTTGTAGCATTCCTTCATGATGTCCATGAAAGAATTCCGTAGCTCTTTTGGAGTTTTTATGCTTTCGTTACCTGCAAGGTCAAAACCACGGAAGAATTTTTTGAACAGAGGATTGTCTTTCATGCGTTTCACCAATTCAACATAATCAGATGTAGAATCTCCTCGGTGACGTGAAATAATGAAAATGAGAGATGTCTCGAGTTTGTCACACACAGAATCCATCAAGTGACAAATTAACAGTATGACATCTTCAACGGAGAAATCATTTCGGGCATAGTTGAATGGAGAACAACGGATTTCCAGATATTTCACATTCTCATTGATGCAACGATTCAGCAACAAGTTCATTGTCAACTCTAGACTGTGCGGATGGTCGAGAAGTGAAGAACCCTGCAAATCGCCGAGGCGTTCGTATTTCTCTATCCCAACTTCGCAAAAACTTGTCTCGAGGTTCTCCCCATACCAACGTTTTGTCAATTCATCTTCTTTGCCTTTGAATTGCTGCAGAATTGGTGTTGCGACACAACTTTTAGGCATACTATACTTTTCTGCAATCTCTTTAACGATGTTTTTCCATTTAGGAGTTATATAATCCAAAGAGGTGGAATAATCAATATCGTTGAGCCATGCAGCATAATTGGGATTCTGTTCTGCAAATTTCTTTATAACATCGCCTAATCCAATAGCCACATCAACAATTTCTTTGAGATTCAGTACTCCACCCAAATGACAGTGCAAATCTGTTTTTGGCAATTGTCTGAGCCAAGCCAATTCTTCATTCTGTACATCTGGACAGACTCCTATGTGATCGTTTTTCAATTGCTCTATCCTTGATGGTGGCAAGGTATATAACACATGAAAATTGGAACGTGTCTCCTGTTCTTTCAAGTAGTAGGATGTATAAAAGTGTTGCGACTGCTGCTTTTGCTGTTCTATATCCGTTAGAAAAACAGATTGTGGAGGACAACGTAAAAAGTTCTCACTTGGAAAGTCAACGTGTTGAGGTTTTATGGCCTCGTTTCGGGTTACATTTCCCATCAGCACAGGTTCTGCGTTCTCTTTGTTTTCTCCCAGCACATGGAGCAATTGGTTGCAACCAAATATGTAAGCCGCATCTTGCATGTCGGAGCTCATTGTTTTTCGTCCGCAGGCGAGCGAGAGGTATAGCTTCCCTTCGCTTCTTGATTGGTGGGCGAATGCTACCACGCGTAATAGCAGGTCGTGGAAAGCCTTTGCATCAACTTCATTGGTAATGTCTGCGATACCGTCGAGTACAAACATGCGTATTGTAGTCCCATATGCCTTGCAATGCTCGCATATATACTCATAGCTTTCTTCTGCGTTAAGAATAGGAAGACGATTTGGAATCTCTTTATGTAATTGATCCGTAGCCACAAGCCATACTTCATCAATAAAGCAAAGATTTTCACGCATGGTTTCCACTCGTTTATTTCCTTTGTAGAAGTCGATATCCTTTCTATAATTGAATATTCCAATGGTTTCTTCAATTATGTCTGGGGTGGCACCGAGGGTGGAGATGAGGATGTTTTTTGTTTGCTCTTTATTGTTCATGTATGAGTTTTTTATTGTGGCATAATAAAAAATGTAATTTTATGCGTTGGCCAAATAAGAAAAGGTCATTTGCTTGTGATTTCTTGATGCCAACGTGCTGAAAAATAGAAAAGTCATTCTAAGATTGACAATTTTACAAAGCCCATCAGAGACAAGTTCTCATTCCATTCGGCAATTTTGCGAGATTTAGCCGACTTCTGATTGTTTAACAAACCTCTCGAAACTTTTTTACTTGTATCTAATCCATTGATAGAATAGTCATCAAACTGCCAATCGCCAGTAATAGAATGGAATCCGCTACCTGCAGACATCTTTAGTATGCATGATTGGTTTTCTTCTAATAAGTTATTAGTCTGATGCAAAAGTTTTTTTGTCGAATCTATTATTTCTTCTGACCTCTCAGCTTGGCTATAATGTTTAAAAAAGTCTAATTCTTTTTTTAAATAATCGTATGTGTGTGAATTTATCTCGTAAAATAAATTTTCGATTGGTTCATACTCTTCATCTGAAAACAATTTTTTTTTCTTTTCATATTCAGGTTGATTATCTCCGTATTTGTCAAACAACCTTACGGCTAATGAAATTGTACACTTTGATTTTTGCCCAACAGTTAGACATTCGTATAAAGTGTTGAATCCATTCTTGTTAAAGTGAGAATTAGAACCATTAAGAGCATGTTTCCATCCGCCTTGCCAATTGTCACCTCCACCTCTAAGATTGAAAATCTTGGTATTTACCAATTCTGTCTTGTCAAATTCCGCATCCGAAACCTTGATAAATCGCATAAACTCGTCGCCATTGGTTGATGATCCAAAGACTTCCTTCCCATCTTTCGATTTTCCTCCCAAGTATTGAAACAGGACAGAACGTATCGAACCTTTCAACGAACTACCAGTAAGTACAGCATTTCCTGTGAGTTGGTTTTTGACAAATGTCTTTACGTCATTGTCGCTTTCTGCAGGAAAGGGAATGGCGAAATCGGAGACGGATTCTAAGTTACCTGCTAACAAGGATTTTAGACCTTTTTCGTTTTTAGAAGCGAAAAGATTTGTCAAATCTTCGGCTTTTATACCGCAGGCTAGAATCTTTTTAAGATTGAGTTTGTATAATTTGCCGTTGTTCACAACAAAATCCACTCCACGCACCCAATCTTTTTCTGCACCTGCACCGATAGAAAGCGGTGTGAGCACCTCTATTTCGAGATTATATTTTTTGTTAACTCCTTCCATATCAATTCAATTTAATGGGTAAGAACAATGCACGTCCGCAACGCCAAATCGAATGCTCCAATTTGGCATCCCAATTGATTTCTGGTTTTAAATCAACACCAACTTTTCCCTTACATTCAATTCCACTGCATTGCGATTTAAACACAGATGCGGCTGTGAAAGCATATATCACATTCTTTCTCAGTGTGTTATATGGTGGTGTGGTAATCCAACCTCCACGACGTTGGAAGTCATATGCAACTTCGTTTGATTCGAGCATCGCTTGCAACTGTTTTTTCGACTCTGGCACAAACGAAGAAAGAGACATGACAAAATTGGCATCGTCTGGAATTTCAAGATCAATTAAGTCCTTTTCATATTCAAAATAGCCGTTGCCCACATTTCTGTCAGTGCCTATTCCCTCATGTTGAAGAAGATTCAGAGCCTTTTCAAGCAACGACACGTCACCATCGGCTATGAAGAACAAGCCAGAATATCCTTTGAATGTAACTCTGTCCATATAAAAAGGCTTAGCATCTTCACTGAAATCACGCGAAACGGTCACTCGAGGCGACACCTGAGAACTTATGAAATCCTTATCAATAAGTGCATCTGTCATGAACTCGCCTTGAATGGCATTGCCCCCAATGGTTTGTTCGTCGAACAATTGTTCACCTCGCAAAATCTTGGTGAAATACGAGGCATCGAGCCAAGTAACTTTCTTTATTTTCTTGCGTTCCTCCACTGCCTTCTTAGACTTCGGCAATGTTTGCTTTAGCGGTTTCGGGAAGAATAAAACAGCATTGCCATCCGCTTTATCTTTCTGATAGAAAGGGAACAAGCTGCTTATGGTGCACTTCAAATCACCATCCTTGGGGATTTCTTCGCCGAGTTTTGCCAAGCTCGAAATCAGCGCGGCGTACATGGTATCAGATGCTATCGACTTGAGACTGACACCGTAATCGTCGCGGGCATCGCCCAAGTGCAATGGCGAAGTGAAATGCAGTTTATATATATTAAACGTATGTTTCGCCATATTTTATGCTTTCCAATTATTTGCATCCGACAATTCGGTTTGTTTTAGTTCGCCGAACTTGATTTGTCCATAGCCACGCGAACCACTTCCGCCTAAGTAGTCATTTTCGAGAGCATTGATGCCTTTCTTCAATAGATTGACCAAATCTTCAGCCTTGTCATCGCCCCAAACATTGATTACAAATTCGACATCAAACGAAACACCAGCAGGGATACGCTCGGTTTGGCGAGGATGCTCCGCTGTACCTTTCACACGGTCGATTACATTCTCCCACTTACCTTCGGTATAGGGCATGTCCAAATTTTCACAATCACGTAGTCTCTTAGCTGACGTGTCGGTTAGCATTGCATCACGGACAATGAGTTTTGAGGGTTGATTGGTTTGAGAAAAACCGAAAAGATTATTGATTTTGTCGTTTCCTCCAACTTTTGCGGAACCTGCTATTTGCTCCAACAAGCAACGCATTTTGCCTTTTAGTGAACTACCTGGAATGTATGGTTGGTTATCTCTTGTCGCCAATTTGATAACTGGGTTGTCAATTCCGCCGATTTCAACATTATCACCACTTCCTCCAATGTGAAGTCCTGTCAATAATTCCAATGTTGTGTTTATCTTGATTTTTTTATTCAACTGATTCATATTCATTATTGTTAAATTAATTAGACATTCATTTTTTCTTCTGCGGCTTTGTGATAAGCGACAATTGCTTCAAAAATCTTTATAAAGTTTTTGAAGTGTTGTTCGTTATGAACTTTGTCAATAGCATCAGAAATAACCACATAAAAGTCTTTGATTTTTGAATCCTTTTGTTTTGCACGTCCAACTGCGTATGCTAATTTGGGTTTTAGTAGCACAAAATCAGTTTGATCGTAACCAGACATCTGTTGACGTTTTACCTCTCCAAAAAACTTACGAAGTTGATTTGTCGTCAACTTGTTACCTGATGGTTTTCCCGTTTTAGGATTGGGGTCATCTGTTCCCAAGTAGGAACCAAATCTTTGAGCAAACTTCACTGTTCCATCTGTGATTTTCACAGTGATTTCGCTTTCGGGAATTAAATCTTGTTTGTTCCAAGCCATAATTAATCGTTTTTATTGTTATTACTATCTTTTATTTCTCTCAATTCTAATTCTGCCCAACGAGCAGCAAGTGACACAAGTCTGTAATTATCTGTTTTTACCAATTGCTTATCTCGTAAATCTTTGCAGAAGTCATATACAACCTTATTATCTTTTTCTTTGCCCATAAAGCGAGTCAGATAATAGGCGGCATGCCACAAATAGCTCATGTCGGGCTTACGCTTGTAGTTTCCATTCTTGTTTTCCTCTTCAATGGTTTGATTCTCCTTCACGATGGCTGCATAGGTCATGATTCTATGAAGAATACCTCGTGAAAGGCCACATTTCTCAATTAAAGAGACAAATTGTTCTTTGTACGATTTCACATAATCGAACTCGCCATCCCACGAAACGCTTTCGCCAAACATATTGAAAGCGTTTTTCTTGCCGTTGTTGTATTTCTTTGCTGCATCTTCGGCTTCTCCAGCTATTTCGGCAGCTTTAGCAATTGGGTATTTGGCATTAACTATTGCTATACCGCCAGAAATCGATAACGTGGTATCATTCAACACATTCTTACAATAAGCTGCGAACTGAGTCCTGACGTCATCTGCAAAATCAATCACCTTGTCCCATCGGCCAACCACAAAAATGTCGTCACCGCCAGCATAAACGATATTCAAATGCTCTTTATTTTGTTCTTGAATAGTATGGAGATTGCCATTCTCTGCATCAAAGAACTTGTCCAATTTCCCAGAAAAGTCCTTGTACTTCTCCATAGATTCAAAGCCTTTGATAAATCTTGCACCCAATCCATCAACATCCATACGCAGAACACCCAAATAGGTTCCATCGGCATACTCTTCGAGCATTTTAAAATGCTGCTTGTCACGAAGTTCAAGCCCTTTTTTTATCTGTTCTTTCACAGAATCAAGAACATATAGTGATTCTTTATCTCCATTTTCATCTTCAAATGGAAGTCCATATTTTTCAGCACCTTCAATACCTGTTATCTGGCACACATTCACTTCGCCACCAACTTTCTGAACTTCAAACAGATCATTTTCAAGCAACAGGCTTTTGAATTTCTGATTCTTCAATGCATTGAATTTTTGCGTGATATGAGTCCAAAGAATTCCGATATTCCCAGTTTCATCACCGACGGTTACCTGCTTGCCAACGTAGCAGAACGGTACATAATCAATATTTATTGACAATTGTCCTTTATGTTCATTCCATAATTTTTCCTCTGTTTCTTGTTTAATTTTCTCAATGGTATTCCTTATTTGCTCTGTATCTGGAATCTGCAAATAGAACTTGCCGCCAGAACAGTAGATTTTCATATCAGATTTTGCTATTGTAGAATTAGACAACTCTGGTATGTTCAAAATTTTATTACATATTTTTTCTGTAAAGTCCTTCAAATAGAAGGAGCGACCCTTCAAACTGACCATCGCTCGTTTTGAAGTTATATTGTATATAAACTTTTGTATGCCGGACAAATCGCCACCGACAAAAAGTAAGTTTCCGTCCATATAATCATTCATTTTTGTTGTTATTCTTATTGTTGTATTTTCTCGTCACCATTCCAAACCCAAGACTCACGCCTTTGCCCAATCCTATATAATCGGGTAAACTGATATTGCTCTTGAACTCAACGTCGAATCCCATCATCTTTACTTCTTTATGGGTATATGTGTTGGTGTCGAGAATTTTTGTGATGACACATTTTATTTCTTTATCTACTGTGAGATTAAGTCCTTTGCAAAATGATAGGATGTTGCCTACCAATATGTTTTGCAAAAATTGAACTTGTTCGGATATCCCTTCTAATGAACGGTAGCTACGATAGTTTTCTGAACTCAATGGTAGCCATTTGCGAATGTTATAGTGGAATTCCTCATTCCAGACTTGTACCAATGTTTGCTTTGCTTCTATACGATCAAATTCCATTTGTTCTGTACGATCGCCAATTTGTATGTTTACGTCTGATTTATTGAAAAATTCTCCTATCGCCTCTGTGCCTTCTCCCACACAAACAATGGCTGCTTTGCCTCCTATTCTTTTATATTGAATAAGTGGATATGAATATCTTAATCCATCGTCTGTATGATTATGGAAAAGTATGCTGTGGTTTTCTTCCAAAACAGAGTTTATTGCACCTCTGAAGGCGGGAATCTCACTCTGCCTTATATCTGTTGTGAATTTTATTAATATAGTCCTAATTTTCATTCCTTTTTCTATTGATGCTACTAAATTATATAAAAAATTATTAGTTTCGTCTAAAATAATAATGTTGTTTGACATGATTCGTTTGCGAAACAGCAATGTTTATTTCTCAAATTAATAATGTTTTTTTATTCGTCGCAAAGATATACCCATTTTATGGTGATTATTGAACATTTTGTGTTCAAGGATTTTGGTCATTGTGATTCCCCATTTTGCTCTGATTGTTTAAAACAAAAACGCATCCAATTTCTTGGGTGCGTCGCTGCTTTGCTTTAGATCTAACAAACAAACCAAATTAGAACTTTGGAGCGTACTTTTTGTAAAGCTTAGTCAACAAAATATTAATAAGTACCATCGTTTATATTTTTTAAGTCTTTTTTTTCTTTTTGACGATGCAAAATTATGCTTTATAACACACAAATGCAAGTGTTTTGGGTAAAATTTTAAAAGAAATTTATGCTTTTTGACACTAAAATTAAATTGAAAGAATTTTGCTTGTTTTGCTTCAAGTTTGAAACTTTTTGTATCCTTTTGGTTAAAATTTTGAACAACAATTTTTGAGTGTTTGTTCATATTCCATTTTCCCCTTTTCTTATAAATAAAGAATGGATGGCTTTTTTGATATATACATTGCATTAGAGTGTCGTCGTTACTCCAAATAATAAAAAACTTATCATATTTTATGCTTTACAACTCCTTTCTACATATTTATTGCTTAATTCTCTTTTTTATCCTTATTTTTATGCCCTAAAAAACACAAATTGTGAAGAATATTAATTGGCTATGTGGATAAACATGCGATATAGTGGTGTTGATGAACAGGATGGGGTAGGTTTGGATTTTATCCATACAATTAATTTAAAACAAATGAAATTCTAATAGCAATATGAAATCTAACATTTCAGCAGCGTTGGCTGCATTTTCACTTTTTACTGCCGCTTATGCCGCTCCACCTTCTTCTTCAGGGTGGACAATGGTTTTTAATGACGAGTTTGAAGGAAACTCTCTCGACAAGAGCAAGTGGAACCCTACTTATAATTGGGGACATACACATAATCACCAGGCATACTGTGTCGAGGAAAATGTCTCTGTCAAGGATGGAAAACTGATTATCAGGGCTGACGCTCGTCGCCATCCGGAAGCTCCTGCCACATGCTCCAATGGCGGAAAAACATATTCTTTGGACTATACTTCAGGAGCTATCGACACGCGTGGACATTTTGAAGTGAACGGTGGATATATAGAAGGTCGTTTCAAGATGCCGTGGCAACTTGGCACATGGCCTGCGTTTTGGACTTTACAGGATGGTTGGCCGCCTGAAATAGATATTTTTGAGGTGCCGCACGAGCGTAATCTTCATCACTACTATTTGCATTACACTAAGACAGATTGGTATGCGTCTCACGGTTCGGCTTGGGATCATGAAGCTTCCTTCGGTGGCACTCACACTGGTCCTGACAAAAGTGCGGATTTCCACACTTATGGACTTGAGTGGACCAGCTCATATTTGAAATTTTACTTTGATGATAAGGTTATCGCTACGTATAATCGTCCGACGGAGATTAGTCAGCTGAAAGGAAATTATATCATCATCAATCTGGCTGTAGGCGGTTGGGCAGGCGATAATATTCAAGTGACAAATGCCAATCCAGCGTATTTAGAGTGCGACTGGGTGCGTGTGTGGAAGAAGGATGCGAGTGAGATGATACCTTCTGATAAGGTCAAAGTGATGTCAGTGAGTGAAGGGAAATGTATGAGCGGTGTCACCGGTGATTTGAGCCTGGTGGATTGCAACAGCGACGACGCTTGGATTAATTTGTTTGAACAGTATAGCGGAACATTCCGTCTGAATATAGCTGGCAAGGTGCTTGATATTGAAGGAGAAAGTAAAGAAGACGGTGCTAAAGCAGGAATTTGGGACTGGAATGGAGGTGGACATCAGCAGTTCGCTTTTGAAAAACAGCCAAACTATACGGCGAATGTAGTGACGATGATGGCCCGACATAGCGAAAAATATCTTCAGGTCGGAAAAGACGGGACTATCTTCCAGGCTCCGTTGCCAGACGACAAATCAGCTCTTTGGAGAATTTTCCAGCCTGGAGAAGAGATTGTTACTTCAGCGGATGATTTGAAAAGTGGCGATCAAGTTCGTTTCATAGATAATAAATTGGTATGGAGTGGGGAAGAGCAGCAAAAGATGCTGGTGGAGGTCTATGATTCACGTGGAGTCTGCTGTATGGTGGATGAAATTGGTGGTGGCAAGACGGAGGTGAGCCTGCAAATGTTGCCGACTGGAATCTATTTCGTCACTATCAATGGAGGAATGATGATGAAAATCAGAAAATAGAAATGCATAATGCTTAATGAATAAAGAGGGTGTATCAAAATCACATTTGATACACCCTCTGCTGTATTTAATTACGCATTACGCATTACGCATTACGCATTATGAATTATGAATTATGAATTTATCTAAGCATATATCCGAAGAATAAACCGATGCTTCTTGTTCTTGTGTTACCCACGTTATGTTCTGGTTTGGTGATGTCTGTCAGACCCATGTCGAAGATGGCTCCGATACAGTACCTTCTGAACTCGTAAGTGGTGGCGAACGAGAATCCGAAATCGAAACGTTTGTATGGAGCAATGCGAGACATGCTGTTGTTGTCGTAGACACTCTCGTCGAAAACGTCGATTTTAGTTTCTGTCTCGTGAATGATCATATCATCCACGTCGCTTATATATCTTTCTTTGACTTTTCCGTGGATTCCAAATGCCATATACGGACCTGCACTTATATCAAAGCGTCTTGTTTCATCAAACCAGTTTCGCAATGTCAACTGACCAGGAATCTTTATATATCCGATTCTTGTGATGATCGCATTCTCACTTTTGAAATTAGTGGTGTCGATAAAACATTTGCGATGGTTGGCCTTCTGTGAGTAGAACACTCCCGTAGATATAGCAAAGTAGTGATGTACAGGAATGTCAATCACGATGCCACCTTCAAGATATGGCAGGAACACCTCGTTCGCGCTAGACTGCAGGATGTCGATGTCTGTATGGTAAGCCACGCTATGGCCAGATTCTCTTGTCCTTTCAGAAAAACGGCTTATTCCCAAGGTTCCGCGGAATCCTACAGATACGGGTTCACGACATGGCGGATCTGGTGGAACAGGGTCTACCACTACCGGACACGGAGCTGGTGGTGGCGGTGGCACTGGTACAGGCACCGGCACAGCCATTGGTTGCTGAGCTACTGGAGCTGTTGTCTGAGGTGCTTGGATTGGAAAAATATTCACAACAGATGATGCACCTGAAGGTGTAGTGACAGACTCTGTTGGCGCGGGAGCAGGTGTAGAAGCTGGCACGGAGTCTTGTGCGTACACATTATTAGACAATACAATTATTGAGGCAAAGACCGAACAATAATTCCTGAATTTCTTCATTGTTGATAAGTCATTAAAATAAGTTGATGGCAAATTTATAATATTTTATTGTATTATTAATGAATTATTTGATGAAAATGCTGTATGTCAACGACTTTTTTACTAATTCTAGCTCTTACTCTCGCAGATTAGAAGGGAAAATTCGAATAATTATCAAGCTCGGCCCCTTGACAATCCTCATTTTTTAGATGCGAAATGAGGTTCTGCCGCAAAATATTCCAAACAAACTTAAATTGTTTCTTAAATGTTGACTGATTTGCACTTGATTTTATGTGGATTTTTTATCAAATTATGTGGATTTTTTCGATGAAATGGCGTTTTTTAAAAAAATCCACATAAAAATTTAATAATTGAACATGCGTGGTTGAATAAAGCAGTAACATTGCAGTACAAAAAGATTTTGACCCTATTATAAATTATTATATCTACTTTATTGCGTGTTGTGAAACAGAATGCAATATGATGAAAACTAACTAACATAAAAAACCGAATGATTTATCGTTCGGTTTTTTGTTTAATAATGTGAGAAACGATATTATAGAAGGTGTGTGTCATAAATGAGGATTCCAAAGGACGGGCGAGCACATAAATTATAATAAACCACAGAGACACAAAGTTTATAGAGAAAGGATATGCCTTTTTTATGAGAAAAAGTGAGAATTCAATAAGAAAGTGGAAAATGATTCACAGATTACAATAACGATCAATCATAAAAAAGTTTTTCCCTCTTCCTGATTGAATCTTCATTATGCTATTAGTGATTTTGATCCGTATCATTTCTGGTATCCCGTGAATATTGTAATATAATTGATATCTCAAATCCTTGTTTGGAAAATTTTAAGCTAAACTTGAATTATCTATATACATAGACAAAAATACCATACTTGTTTGTTTTCTCCTGTTTGATTTGTCATTTACATTTTCATTTGTACTTTTATGGAGTTAATTAATGAAATTTATGTACTATGAAACACACTTTATTATTTACTATAGTATTGACTCTTGTGGAAATGATATTTTCTCCGGTAGTCGCTCGAGTGTATCATGCTACACCACATAAATTTGTTCAACCTGATGGCGACACTGTGTCGGTTCGCCTTTTCGGTACGGATCTCTATATGGATGCGGAAAGTGAAGATGGATATACACTTATTCGTGATGAGGTTGACGGCTTCATCTGTTACGCGATGCTTTCTGCCGACGGTAGGGAATATGCTTCTTCAGGAATAAGATACAACGGCGGGGCGGCTCCTTCTGAAGTGAGTATGATTGTGAAGCCACATATCCGTCTGAATGCGGAAAGGAGAACTGAAATCATAGAAGACCATAAAAGTTTGCTCGGATTGGATAAAGACTCCGCTCCACAATTGCGAGCAGCGACGTCGCTCCCTGATACCGTCTACGGTGTCTGTCTGATGATTGATTTCGCCGACAGAAAATTTACGGTGTCTCGTGAAGACGTGGAGACATTTCTAAATTCAAGTGATCGCACCGTCTACGGGAACGCACGTTCGATTAAGGAACATTTTCGTTGGATGTCTGGCGGTAAACTGACGTATATCAACTATTTGCCGAAAGATATATATCATGCTCCGAATAATTTCGAATATTATTCACCATCTGATGCTACAGACTATACTACTGACCGCTTTTTCCCAGTTGTGACTGATGCATTGCTTGCCATTTCGAAGGAGAAGGATGGGTTCGACCTTAACGACATCTCTTTCAACGGCAGGAAAATAATGGCTATCAATATTTTTTATGCTGGAGCATCTCCGTCGAAATGGGCTACTGGACTGTGGCCACATCAGGGAGGATACACATTCAATCTTAAAAGCAAATACTCTAATATTTCATCAAGAGAATGGCATGCTTACCAGATGTCGAATCTTGATAAGGAACTCACTATGGGTACATTCGTCCATGAAAACGGACATCTTGTGCTTGGTTTGCCTGATTTCTATTCTTATGAGGATGAAAATGACGACAACAATATCAAGGATTTCAATATCGCCAACACTTTCTGGACTCCTGACGACAAAAATCCGGAATTGCTAAATCCATATTCTATGGATGAACTGGGTTGGCTGACTAACAAACAGGATATCACTAATATAAAAGACGGTCGTAAAATCACTATCAAACAGGAGGTTGGAAACGCTGCCGTCTTCTATGGCACTGGAGCAAATGCCAATGAACGCTATTATATGGAGGTGCGCGACAAGCATTATGCAAACTATTATGGCACTAAAAATCCTGGTGTTATGATCTGGCATGTGAACACTAAGGGCGATAATAACCATGCTGGAAAACCGGAACTTCTTGACGGCCGTCCTGCCACATCTAAGAATTGCATGTGGAACTCAAAGAATGGTCCGAAAGTGTTCGACGACAATAGCAATCCGAGTGCTAAATGGTATGATGGCAACAACAGCGGCATCTATCTTTGGGAGTTTTCCGATCCCGGCTCTACAATGACTTTCCGCTGTGGAAATGAGTTGAGCACTCCTCTCGCTTTTCTCACAGAGTCGCTTCCTGATGGAGAGGCTGGCGTGGCTTATTCCGCAAAAATTGAAGGCGAGGGTGGTGAGCAGGATTATTTGTTCTATTTGAAGAATGGATCTCGTCTTCCTGCGGGTCTTTCTTTGAGTAGCGACGGTGTTGTGTCTGGAGTCCCTTCTGAAGGATTCGATGGAAATGTGACTATAGTGATGAAAGATGCTAATAACACGAAGGTCGAGAAGGAATTCTATCTGAAAATCAAGCAGATCGTTACTGTCAGAGAGTATTCTTTCGATGTCAATGTTGACGTGAATGATGGCTACGATGGTACAATTGTTGATATTAATAATGACGAAATCTCCGACATTTTTGGAATATCATTTTCAGAGTTGGTGTCAAGATTGGGAGGTGAAGTTTCTCTTTATTCGGTTGAAACCAATGGAGATGTGGTGAAAGATTTCACTGCAAACAATGGTTATTGGTACAATTTGAGTGGAAATGTTGAGAAGTGGAGCAATACCACTAAAACAGCGGCTGTGTATGTTGAAATCGATTTGGAAGGCAACGGAATGCACGTTGGTCTGTATCCGGGAAATACACAAGCTGGTGATTCATGTACGGTGAACCAGATCATGATATATGAAGAGCAACAGATAATGTTGACTTACAATATCAAAGTGACAGACAGATCCAATCCTTCTGATGTTGAGGATGTACTTGTGATTCCGACTGATGATGGCAACATTCGCGTTTATAATGAAAAAGGCCAATTCATCGGAGAAATTGACTCATTTACAGAGCTTGAAAACATCGGTTCTACACATGGCGTCTATATGCTTGAGCAGTGTGGAGTATGGTATAAAATAGTTAAATAAATCGTTTTTCCACGGAAAAGGCGGAGATGTATATTTAATATGTTTCTGCCTTTTCTCTTTTTTATGGTGCATGGTTGTAACAAAAAGAGGTGCAAAAAATATATGGTGTCTATTTTAATGGAAATTTTGTTGTCGTGACGGAGTTTTTATTATTCATTTGCCGTAAACAAAAGTTTTTGTGATATGAAAGGATTTGTCACTACTCTAATAACAACCGCTTTTTCAGCATCTGTGATTGCTGGAGTGAATAAGCAGAACTTCGATTTCGTGGTCGGGGTAGACGGTACATGGGCTCAAGCCAAAGCTGCCGCAGAGTCGTCTACAAAAGCTCGCTACTATATATTCTTGCCCGACGGTCAGTATGATTTCGGCCGCATGACAGGAGACTCCAACCAGAAAACTACTTTTTCCGGAGCAAACGTGTCGTTGATCGGGCAGAGCATGGACGGAGTGGTGTGTTATAACGCCCCGTCGGCTGAGGGCATCGGCACAACAGCTACTCTTTATCTAAAGAAGGGTGGCATATATATGCAGGATATCACTTTGAAAAACAATGGATATGTGAATCCTAATGCTTCTGCCAATCGCTTGGTTTGTCTGCAAGACGAGGGTGATAAGAATATCTATAAGAATGTGAAGATGCTTTCTGGTCAGGATACATATTACACTACTAAAGCTGCCCGCCGCACCTACCTTGAAGGATGCGAGATCCACGGGACTGTGGATTTCATCTGTGGAGGTGGACAGGTCTATTTCAACCGTTGTCTGCTGTATTGTGAAAACCGTGCCAACGATGTGATCACAGCTCCCGGTGGAAATGGTGAAAAATATGGATATGTCTTTGAAAGTTGCACGATCGACGGTGCTGTTTCTGACGGAAGCTTCACTCTGGGACGCTCTTGGCAGCAGAAGCCTAGGGCAGTCTATTTGAACACAACGATGAAGAAGAAACCGTCGGCGGCAGGATGGGGTAATCCGATGAACACTTGCCCTGCATTGTTTGCTGAGTATAACAGTAAGGATGTCTGGGGAAATTCAGTCGACTTGAGCCAGCGTCGCTCTTCTTACTCATGCAGCAAGGATGGCTCCACAGCAAATTTCAATCCTGTGCTTAATTCGTGGGAGGCGTCGCAGTATACTATTCAAAATGTGGTCGGCTCAGACGGATGGGCTCCGGATGCCGCCGCAAAATTGATATCTGCACGTCAACTTACAGCCAATGGCAACAAACTTTCATGGAATGATGATGAAAACGCAATGTGCTATTTCATTTTCTGCGACGGCAAATATCTGGCAAACACAACCCAGCCGTCGTATACAGTGAATGGAGGCAATCTCAATTCCGTCTACACGGTGCGAGCTGCAAATGCGATGGGAGGATTGGGAGCTTCTTCCAACGGTGTGACTTTGAGCGGAGAGATTGTGCCACCTGATACTACGGAAATCTTGGAACCATCTGAAAATGAACATGTTTTCCATTTCGACAATGGCAAGACGTCGATGAGAGCCGGCACAGACAAAGAGAATGTGTGGAGCTGTACTGATGAGGGGTTTGACGAATATAAATGGGAAATCATTTCTCGTGACGACAAACCAGTCCTTTATGGCAATGAGGTGACGTATCTAGGAAGATCCTACAAAACATTCAAAGGATCCAATGGTGCTCAGGCAAAACTGACAATGCCAGACGGAGTGGCTGCCAAGAAAATAACATTTATCGGATACACAAATGATGCGGAAGTGTTGTCTGTCCTGACTGAGATAAACGGCGATTCCACCGTCTACATGACTTTTGACAAAAATTCCAGCAATTATGCGTCGTCTCCAGCGAAGATAACGTATGAGTTTTCAGAGCCGGTGTGCAAGGATTTCACGTTCACATTCAGTGTGAAGCAGGCGTGTTTCATTATAGTGCTGGACAGTGAGTATTGCGGATGTGAGAAAGAGAATGGGGGAGAACCTTCAGCCGTGGAACTGATGATATCCGATGAAATGGATGATTCAGAATACTATGATATTTATGGGAGAAAAGTGACACAGACGACTGCTGGAAAAATTTATATTCATGCAGGAAAAAAGATTTTGATACGATAATCTTATGTGTTTGATACGGAAATCCTATATTTTTTGTGTTTTTATCCTTAATTTTGCAATGTAAATATAAAAGGTATGAGACATTTCTATAACATATTGCTACTGATGATTGCGTTGTTCGCACAAGTGCCAGTTTGGGCAGCTAGTGTGAACCCGAATGACTTTATCATAAAGCATGGAGATGGATCTGCATTTCAAACGGTGATGTCAGGAGATAAAATAAAACCGTTTTATTATGAATATGAGGAAGGTGTTTTTATAGATCATGTGCAGGTGCCCGACGCGATATTCACAGTGGAGCATGACAAAAAAAATCGTAAGATTTATCTTACAGGTATAGCTGGTGGTCCTACAAAATCCTATGATATTAGAATTTGGGGTTTGGTGACGAACGACACTCTAAATAATGAGAGAATCAGTCGTCCCGGAAAAATTACGGTGTTGAGGCCTTATCTTGAGGTAGAAACAACAAATTTTGACATAGATACCGAGACTATTCTAGATCCTATCAGAATTGATTATACAAAGTTCACATACTCAGTTTGGACTTCAGAGCTTCCTTACGGTATGAAACTAGTGAAGAGTGATGACCATTGTGAGATTGTATCCACAGATGTTTTGCCATCTGGAGAGTATCGTTTCAAGGTGTATGGCGCAGATTCATTGTATTACTCAAAAGATTCCATTATCGTTTGTGACACTCCAGTGAGTTCAATCGATACGATGAAGTTTCATCCAAAGTTGTATTGTGATTCGATTGAATTCAAAATCAATGTGTTTGAAGGAGGATTGATGAAGATTGGAACAGGAGGAACAAAGCAGGTGGTGGAGCTTGGAGATTCAATTGAGAAGTTTGGATTTGAATGGAAAGCTCCGGGAAAACTTACCAATGAGCCATTGACTCCTGGTTTGGAGATGGTAGTTGATTCTGCGAAGCATGATATATGGATTCAGGGAGCACCTACAGAGCTTGGATTGCATGAGTTTGACATCGCGTATGAGACTCAGTTCTCATTTGTTGTCTACAACATAGAGGTGGCAGTATTGCCTGAGATTCGTCCGATCATAGAGGTTGCGGATGAAAGCACGTTGGGTCAGGTCGTTTCTGTAGGCGACATGATCAATGGAATAGAGCTATCATACTACAATTCAGATACAGTTTGGGTGGAAGGATTGCCAAAGGGAATTGAAAGCACGATAGATGAAGAGGAAGATCAGATTTCAATTTACGGAACTCTGCAAGAGAGTGGCAATTATGAGATAAAAGTTCATGCTCGCAATGAAAAGTATGAGACGGAATTGAAAATCTCACTTTCTACATCAGACAAGACAGGAGGACTTTCTGGAATCGACGACATTATGTCGGACAACGCAGGAAGGACAATAGTTTACGACATTTATGGAAGACGCGTGTCTCCGGAAAATATGGGAGTAAACACCGTCTACATTATAAATAGGAAAATTGTTATACGAAAATAATTTCATTGATGTATTATTGAAGGTTCCTGAGCGTGAGTTTAGGGACCTTTTTAATTCATAATTCGTAATTCATAATTCATAATTATTGGGAATTAATATGAGTCTGATGAATTTTGAAAAACGTGGTGTCATTATATTATAATAGACATTTTCCCAATAGTCAATCATTTTCATGATTGTAGGGACAGGTTTCAAACCTGACCGCAATAGAAATTATAATCAAACAGAAAACAGCGTCAGTAATATCTGACACTTGGAAAACCCACAAACAAGTTTGTGTGAGAAAACTCCCCAACGGAGAAAACAAAGACAGCGGAAAACCGATCTGTTTTCTATGTCTTTCATTACATGTTTTCCTGCACCTACAACAATGTTGTATTTGTATAGGCGTTTCCCATTTTCTATTTGTTTGCAATTTAGATTAATCTTAGACAGCTTATTTTTAATCGGCAAAGAATTTTGCATTATAATTTTATTACATTTGTGGAGAATTTGAAAATAAAAAGATTGTAATGAAATCGCATAAAATAATTTATGGCTTTATTGCTCTTGTGTTGGCATCGTGCCAAGGCAAAGTGGAGAATAAGAATAATGATAAAGCAGACGGGATGTCGCACGACTCTGTTGCGGCGCAGATTGATTCTATTCCGTCTGCAGACAGCATATCAATTGATAAAGATTCTGTAAGCAGGGATTCTGTTGTGATGGCAGACAGTACGCCGATTCCAAGAATTGTCCCAAGGGAGTTGATTGAGCAGACGTTGCAGTTTGACGATACTTTCATTGTCCGCAAAACATTGAAAAATCATCCGCCTGTGAAGGGAATCTACGTGAGCGGACCTATCGCCGGACACAGCCGTTTCAAGGAACTGCTTGAGATGGTGGAGACGACGGAGCTTAACGCTATGGTGATAGACGTGAAGAACGACAACGGAAATGTGACATATAATATGGAGCATAAACTGGTGAATGAGTTTAAGGCAAACATTCGCTATATCCGTGGTATACAGTCGTTTTTGGCTAATCTGCACAGCAAAAATATCTATGTGATCGGTCGAGTAGTGGCATTCCGTGATCCGTTGTTGGCAAAGAAAAATCCTGATTGGTGTGTGCATAGAAAAGACGGTTCGATCTATTACGATCGTGCGGGGCTTGCGTGGGTGAATCCATACAACCGTGACGTTTGGAAATATCTCGTGTCGATAGGAAAAAGAGCCGCAGCCGACGGTTTCGACGAAATACAGTTCGACTATATCCGTTTCTCAACAGAGGTGAAAGATTCAGAAGTCAATTATGGATACGGTTCCGACACGATGTCGAAGCAGCAGGTGATCACAGAGTTTGTGAAATATTCGGCTGAAGAGTTTGGCAAGTGCGGTATCGCATTTTCAGCGGATGTGTTCGGCACAGTCATCGACAACGATGTGGACACACGTCTTGTGGGACAGAATTATGCTGATATGGGAAAGTATGTATCCACTATTTCTCCGATGATATACCCGTCGCACTACGGACCAAAAGTGTTTGGCATTCCGATTCCCAACAATGCTCCGTACCAGACTATTCTGGGCTCGATGAAATTGTCGAAGAAAGTGTTGGATTCGCTCGACCGCAAACCCAATGTGAGGGCATGGCTTCAGGATTTCAGCGCTCCTTGGGTGGCTGGGGCACGACCTTATACAGCGGCGGATGTGCGAGCACAGATAGATGCCATCTATGATGCCGGCTATGATGAGTGGCTGTTGTGGAATGCCTCAGTAAGATACAGGAAAGAGGCATTGATTAGGGTGGGAGATACCGTTCCAGCTTATAAAAAATATAAGAGCGCGGCACCACAGAAACCTGTGTCATCCACTACAGATTCTGTCAACAATCAAAAGAAAAGTGATATTGTCGCAAAAGATAGTATTGTCGCCGCACCGTCGAATATAAAAAAAGACAGTATTTCAGATTGATTTTATTTGGAAAATATTTAATTTTGTGAGTGATAAGTGGAAATGAATACTTTTTGCGAGATTTTTTTAGTGATAAGTGATAATTAAAATGATTGACAGATGATAAGTTTGGTAAGACGTAATGTATCGCTCCTATTATATATGGTGGCGATGATCTTGCTTTCTTCGTGTGGAAGCAAGATGAGTGAAGATGAGGTGAAGGACTACATCTCAGGATTTACTTCCAAATATTTTGGAGGTGAAAAGTCTTCAATTCAGGTTGTGTTCAATGATGATGTGCTGAAAAACAAAGAAGAAAAAGATTTGGCGCAGTACATCGAATTCTCTCCCTCTTTAGATGGAACATTTGTTAAGAAGGACGACTACACATTGTCGTTTGTTCCTGATTTGAACAGTGTCAAATTCGGATCGACCTACAAGTGTACGATTAAGATGGAGAAGTTGTTCAACAACGACAAGATGCCAGACTTCTCGTTTGATGTGGAGACGATAGCACCGTCGGCAAAATTGAAAATCAACTCCGTGCGTGTCGATTTGGTCAATTCGGATGCGGTGATAGTCAGTGGAGTCCTTTCGTTCACTATGGAAGTCGATAGAGAAATACTCCGACCAGAGATGTTCTCCATTGACGGAGCCGATCAGAAGGATGTTTTGATTGAGCAGATGTCTTCGCCAAACATGTTCCGTTTTGAGGTACGCAATGTGAAGAAAGGAGACGAGTCGAAGAAATGTAAATTGGAGTTTAATTGCTCTTATTTGCGATTGGACAACAAGCCTTTTGATGAGTTTGATCTTCCTGTCAAGTCGTTGTTCCAGCCGATATCTGTCTCTTGTACAGGAAGAAAAGAGAAAACCGTATCTGTATATTTTTCAGAGCCATTGGATTCAAAGCAGAATTTGAATGGATTGATAGAGGTTTATTCCAATGAGACAAAGGAATCTGTCAAGATTGAGAAATATGAGGATCATGTAAAATTGATTTTCACTTCAAAAGTCCGTACCACAAAAGGAAAGGTTGTTGTCCTTCCTGGAGTCAAGAGTAATAATGGCAAAAAACTTACATCTCCTTATGAATTTCCAATATCATATTCAATAGGTATTCCAAGTCTGTCGATTTTGGACAATGGAAGCATATTGGCGAATCCTGCCGACGTGAAGGTCAGATTCAAAGCTTCCAATATCTTTGCTGTCGACGTGGATATCTTGAAGATATATTCCAACAACGTATTGTCTTATCTTCGTGATGGAACATCAGACAATTCTTATTACGATTATGATTATGATGAAGAAGAGTCTTATGGAGGAAGTGGTTTTGATGTTTCCATGCGTCGTTATGGAAGAATGATTTATCATAAGACAGTCCGTCTTGATGATGCCGAAGATTTTAATGGAGAGGAACCTCAGCTTTACACAGTTGATCTGAGTGGATTGTTTGATGATGATCCTACTGCAATCTATCAGGTATACCTTTCTTTCAAGAAAGAGTATGCAATGTGTAATGCCGGAGGAAACACTCGTGCGATAGAGCTTAACACAAAAGAGGGTGTCAGTGAGAGAATGGAAGATCTTTTTGACCATGATGGTTATTTCGATCTTCAATCAGCAATGGGATTCAGTTATTGGGGTTCGGATGATCCTACAAGCGACAGCTATTATTCTTGGAACAGATGTGTGAAGAGCAATTTGTACAGACTGAGTGACCTTGGTATCATAGTTAAGCGAGCAGGTGGCAAAAATATATGGGTCAGTGTTGCTGATTTGGTAAACGCCACTCCTGTAGGTGGAGCTAACGTGACTGCATACAACTATCAATTGCAACCTGTCGCACAGGGAAAGACAGATTCAGAAGGATTCTGTGACTTGGAATGTGTGAATCTACCTTATTTTGTTGAGGTAGAAAGAGGTGGATTGAAGAGCTATGTCAAGGTTACTAACGGTTCTGAACTTTCATACAGTAGTTTTGACGTTTCCGGAGTGGATAAAGAACGTGGTCTGAAAGGGTTCATCTACGGAGAGAGAAACGTATGGCGACCAGGAGATACTCTTCATTTGTCTTTGATGCTGGAAGATACAGATAAAAACTTACCAGAGAATTGTCCTGTGACTGCAGAGATGTACAATCCGCAGGGTCAGTTCTATTCAAAACATGTCACACGAAACGGAGAAAACGGCTTGTACGCATTCTCGATCCCAACAAAAGATGAGGATCAGACGGGTGTATGGCGAGTTGTGTTTGAGGTGGGAGGCCGTTCATTCACAGAGTATGTGAGAATCGCCACAATCAAACCAAACAGATTAAAGATAGATCTCAACAGCAACAGCGACATTATCACTGTTGGAAAATCAGTGGATTTGCAAATCAATGCGAAATGGCTTACAGGAACGCCCGCTGCAGGTTTGAGCTATAAGGTAGACGCGGATATCACCGTCGACAGAAACCCATTCACGGCATATAAAAACTATACATTCATCAATCCATTCGTTGATTTCAGCAGGACATCGGTTCGCATGGGAGAAGGTGTTTTGGATGCAAATGGACGTGATGATGTGTCTGGAGGCAGTGGTGATGATGAAGACGAAGTAAAAACATTTGAGTCGTTGTTCTCAGATTCAGAGTTCGCACCGTCTTTCCTACATGCTACAGTGACAGCAAGAGTGTTTGAGAAGGGAGGAGACGCAAGTATCGTGTCGAAGGATTTCAAATGTTCTCCTTTCAAAAAGTATGTCGGAATAGATTTGAAGGATAGAAATTTTGAGACCGATAAGGATTTGAAATTCAACGTTGTTGTGCTTGATAAGGATGGAAAGAAGACCAATGCGAAACTAAAATACCGCATTTTCAAGATGGAATGGCGTTGGTGGAATGAATACAACAGCAACTATCTGCGTGATTTTGTTTACAACAAGCATAACAGTCCGGTTGCGGAAGGAACGTTGGATGCTGCATCAGGAGTCGCTTCCGTTCCGTTCAGAATCAACTATCCGATGTGGGGTAGATATTTGATTGTTGTCTCTGACGTGGATGGCGGACACATGGCAGGAGGAACAGTTTTGATTGATTGGCCGTCATCTCGTGGTATGAGCAATAAGGAAGACGCTACAGCTTCCACAATGTTGATGCTTTCAACAGATAAGGAAACCTATAATGTGGGTGATGATGCGGTCGTATATATACCTGCGGCTAAGGGCGCGAGAGTGCTTGTCTCGATAGAGAGTGGTAGCAAGGTGATGTCGAGAGAGTGGGTGTCAGCTACAGATCAGGTGAGCAAGTACATTATCAAGATCACAAAAGAGATGACTCCTAACGTGTATGTTTCGGCAAGTCTGATCAATCCGCATGCTGTTTCGGCAGATGGTAAGCCAATTCGTAAGTATGGAGTCAAGTCGTTGACTGTTGAGGATCCGAAATCACATCTTGTGCCTACGATCAACATGCCTGATGAGTTGCGTCCTCAGACAAAGTTCAAGGTTAAGGTGGGAGAGAAGAATGGCAGAGCAATGAGCTATACATTGGCTATCGTCGACGAAGGTTTGCTAGACATCACGTCGTTCAAGACACCTAATCCTTGGCCAAGCATGAACGAAAAAGAGGCACTTTCTGTTCGTACTTATGATATGTATGCTGATGTGGTAGGTGCGTCTACTGATTATTTCAAAAATATCTTGAGTGTCGGTGGAGACGTTTCAATCAACAAATCGGCACAGAAAGAGAAGAGATTCAAACCAGTTGTGAAGTTTATCGGACCGTTTACATTGAAGGCTGGAGAGACTAAGGAGCATGAACTTCAGTTGCCAATGTATGTCGGAAGTGTCCGCACAATGGTAGTCGCATGCGACGGAGACAAGTCATATGGTAGTGCGGAGAAAACGACTACAGTGTCGGCTCCGTTGATGGTGATGAGCTCACTTCCTAGAATCCTTACTAATGGAGAGACGGTTAAGTTGCCAGTCAATGTGTTCTCTTCTGTTAAACAGGGACAGAATGCAACTGTAACTGTTACTGTAGACGGACCGCTTTCGATAGTCGGTTCAAATACAAAGAGTGTCAATTTCACAGTCGCAGGAGATAAGATGGTCTACTTTGACTTGAAGTGTGATCCTACAAAAGAGGGCGTGGCTCACGTGAAGATTAAAGGCTCTGGTGCAATGCAGGCAAGTGAGGAGATAGCGATTGAGGTGAGAAATCCACAGCCTATTATTATTGACAGCGAATCGCGTGTTGTAGATTCTCAGACAACATTCTCTTGGACACCATTTGCGAAAAACTCTACAAATAAGGCAAGTGTGACAATCAGCCCAATGCCAAACATCGACGTCCAGGCTGCATTCTTGAAGATGATTCACTATCCATATTGTTGTAGCGAACAGGTGTCTAGCCGATTGTTGTTCTACTTGAACGCGGAGAAATTTGTCAATCCAGACATGAAATCAGCGTTGTCTGGCGAGGTCAACCATTTCTTGACAGTCCTTTATGGTCGTCAGATGTCGAGCGGAGCATTCATCTATTGGCCAGGAGACAGCCATATCAATGAATGGATCACGAATATGGCAGGACATGCGTTGCTTGAGGCAAGAAGCAAGGGCTATACAGTGCCTGACGACGTGATTGACAGATGGTTGAGTTACCAGAAGACAAGAGCACGTGAGGCTACACCAAGCACAACACAGGCTTATCGTCTGTATACTTTGGCTTTAGCTAAAAAGGCTGATGAGGCAGCTATGAACAAGATGAAAGAGAAAATAACCAGTCAGGATGTTCCGGCTAGGATTCTCCTTGCTTCAGCCTACTCATTAGCAGGAAAGAAGAATATTGCAACCACTATCCTAAGCAAACTTGAAGATAAGTCGTTGGATTACTACAGATACCATTGGGATAGAGAGTGGACATTCGGCTCATCGTTGAGAGACCGTGCTTTGTGGCTTGAGTCGTTGGCGTTGAGTGGTGATTCAAAGAAGGCATTTGAGGTGGCACAGAATATCGCATCTAAGTATAATGCGAACAATTGTTGTACGTATGAGACTGCGTATACGATGCTTGCGTTGAACAGACTAAGCAGTGTTATAGCTTCAACAGCGAACACATCTGTTGTCCAGAAAGGAAAGACAGTAAAGACAGTCCAGACATTGTCGATTGTTGATCTTGATCCGTCTGCAGGAGAATGTGTAGTCAAGAATAATAATCAGTCTACTTCTTATGTTACACTATGTAAGACACATAAACCAACAGCGCAAGAGATTGTTCCAGCTAAAAACAATGGTTTGGAGATCAGCGTCGTCTATGAGGATGAGTCTGAGAAAGAGTGTTCGATCGCAAATTTGAAGCAAGGAGCGGAGATTACAGCACGAATCGTTGTTAAGAATGGTTCGTTGGCAAAGGATTATCGTCTGCTGGCATTGTCGTATGCATGGCCTTCAGGTTTTGAGCCATGGAGTGACATTGCTTCAGATAGTGACGGTTGTGATTATGTCGACCAGCGAGACGACAAGAAGATCTGGCATTTTGTAATGTCAAGCAAAAGTGTGAAGACATTCAAGATGAAGCTACGTGCCGCATATTGTGGTGACTTCATTGTGCCATCAACAGTTTGTGAGGATATGTATGATGCGGAGATAAATGCACATACAGCATCGTCGAAGGTCAAGATCTCAGAATAATTTGAAATTTATTAAAAAAAAAAGACGGAGGAAACTCCGTCTTTTTTGGCGTTTAAATTTGTTCAATAAATACGTCGTAGACATTTAATATTGGTAGATAAATACGTCGTAGACGTTTAATGTTTGTAGACGTTTAATATTGGTAGCCGTTTAATTTGTTCACATAAATACGTCGTAGCCGTTTGATATTGGTAGCCGTTTAAATTTGTTTACATAAATACGTCGTAGACATTTATGGTTTGGCGTTTAATTTGTTTACATAAATACGTCGTAGACGTTTAATATTGGTAGACGTTCAATATTGGTGGCATTTAATGTCGTTTGATGAATCGTAAGAAAATAATAAAATATTCATTGGTTGGTTTATTGGCAATATTCATAACGTGGTTGTGGATAGTGCCGTGCCGGTTGTTTTCAGATGTCAGCTATTCGACGGTGGTGGAGGATAGAAACGGACAGTTGATCGGTGCACGAATATCGCAGGATCAGCAGTGGCGATTCCCGTTGCAGGATTCGTTGCCTGAAAAATATGAAAAATGTCTGGTCAGGTTTGAAGACAAAGGGTTCTACCATCATTTGGGTGTGAGTCCGTCTGCAATTGCCCGAGCTATCAAACAAAATCTGGAGGCAGGCAGGATAAAGAGTGGTGCCAGCACAATCACAATGCAGGTGGCACGTATGAGCCGAAGAAAAGAGCGTACATTCATGCAGAAGTTGATTGAAGCTTTTATGGCTTTTCGTATTGAGGCTCAATATTCCAAACATGAGATTCTCCAGCTTTATGCCGCCCACGCTCCGTATGGCGGAAATGTGGTTGGCTTTCCTGCAGGATGTTGGCGTTATCTTGGTCACGACGGAAGCAATCTGTCGTGGGCTGAGGCAGCTGTCATGGCGGTGCTGCAAAACTCACCGTCGATGATCAATCTTGCAAAGAAACGCCCATTGCTGTTGGAGAAAAGAAATCGTTTGCTGAAATCGCTTTACGAAAGCGGCGACATCACCAAAGGTGATTATGAACTTGCGGTCGAAGAGCCATTGCCGTCTAACCCGAATAAGATTCCGAGTGCGGCTCCACATCTGGTGGAGTGGTATGCCCAGAAAAACAATGGAGAATATGTGCGCACCACCGTCGACCTCAATCTTCAGAAAGATGTCGAGGCGATTGCGAAGCGACGTAATGATGAGTTGCGGGTACGAGGCATACATGATTTGGCGATTGTTGTGATTGATGTGCAGAGCGGAGAGGTTATCGCTTATTGTGGAAACGCCAATTCATCGGTGAAAAGAGCAGGAGTATGCGTGGATGTGGCGAGATCACGACGCAGTTCGGGCAGTTTGCTGAAGCCGTTGCTTTATTGCGCCGCTTTGCAAGACGGATATATCCTTCCGAATACGTTGCTCCCGGATATTCCAATCAATATCAATGGATTCCGTCCAAGCAATTATAACAAAGAGTTTTGTGGGGCGGTGCCGGCATCCGAAGCGTTGAGCAAATCGCTTAATGTGCCGAATGTGTTGCTTTTGAGAGATTATGGAATCGACCATTTCATCGAAATTTTGAGACGTTGCGGATTGTCCACAATCAACCGTACTGCGGATGTCTATGGACTGTCGCTGATTCTTGGAGGAGCGGAGATCTCACTGCTCGACATAACTCGAGCCTATGCAAAAATGGCAAGAAATTATGAGTATTCCGTCGCATCAAGGAATAATGATTATGACAATCCAGGATATGTGGAGAATTTTGAGAAATCATTCATACTTACCGATAAGGCTGCTTTATTCCACACAATTGAGGCGATGAAGCGAGTGGAGCGTTTGGACCACATGGATATGTATAAGATCAGCGGTTACCGTGATATCGCGTGGAAGACAGGCACCAGCTACGGAGCCAGGGATGCGTGGTCTGTCGGCTTTGACCATCGTTATGCGGTGGGAGTGTGGGCAGGAAACGCTGAAGGCCAGGGAGTGGCTGAGTTGACGGGAGTGCATACAGCGTCGCCAGTGATGTTTGACGTGTTCAACCATCTGACATACAGTAAGAAAGATGGTAAGAAATGGTTTTCAAACTTGAAGGTGAGCGACGGTGCAGAGATGAAAGTCTGTCGGGAGTCTGGAATGCTGGCAAGTTTGGAATGCCCGAATCCAGTCACACAGGTGATGCCGTTCAACGGTGTCAATTCAGGAGTATGCAAGTATCACCATGTGGTGAAGGTGACAGAGGATGGAAAATATCGCGTCGCCAACATGGATGAGGCAAGCGTCAATGCCACATATTTCACATTGCCAGCCAACATGGAATATTTCTACAAGAAGAATCATCCGGAATATATCACGTTGCCTCCATACAGCGACGTCTTCATCGGAGAAAAGAGTAAGAGCAATCTTGGATTTATCTATCCTCAGAACGGAGCCGTCCTGTCGTGTGTGGGAAAGTCGGCGGATGAGGAAAACGGAGTGCTTTTTGAGCTGGCACATAAAAGGCCTATGACAGAAGTGTTCTGGTTTATTGATGGCAGATACCTCTCTTCCACAGTCGGAGAACATAAGCTCCAGATTGAAATGGAAGAGGGAAAACATAAGATTTCCGTGGTGGATGAGAACGGCGACAAAGCCGAAGTGAGGGTGGAGAATAGACGATAGTTGAGACGAAAGACGATGGACGAAAACGAAAGACGGGAAACGAGTGGTGATAAAAAACAGATTATTATGGAGAAACAGCGTGCAGGAAGAAATAGGACGATGACGTTGAGTGACACAGAAAAAGAGGAGTTGAGGAAAGATCTTTCTTTTCTCTCGGAAAAATCTGCTGTCGACGGTGCTGTCGACAAAACATTCAACCAGGACCTGTTTGAAGCCTTGGAATACCTTCCCAGACATTTTGTTGATCTGCTGATTATCGATCCTCCTTACAATCTTTCCAAGAATTTCGCTGGAAATAAGTTCAAAAAGACCGATGACGTCGCATATATAGAATACGTCAGAAGCTGGCTGCCGAAGGTGATGGAACTGCTGAAACCTAATGGCAGCGTCTACATCTGTTGTGATTGGAAATGCACAAGTGCCATCTATCAGGTGTTGAGCGAGTGCGCTGTGGTGGTCAACCGTATCACATGGCAGAGAGAGAAGGGCAGAGGCGCAAAGACGAATTGGAAAAATGCGATGGAGGATATATGGTTTGGAGTGGCTGATGAGAACAACTATTATTTTGATGTTGAGGCTGTGAAGCAGAAAAGGAGAGTCGTGGCACCATATAAAGAAGACGGAAAACCCAAAGATTGGGAAGAGACAAATGAAGGAAAATTCCGTCTCACATATCCGTCCAATTTTTGGGATGACATAAGCATCCCGTATTGGTCGATGCCGGAAAACACCGATCATCCCACACAAAAACCGGAAAAACTAATTGCCAAACTGATTCTGGCATCATGTCCTGTCGACGGAATTGTATTTGATCCGTTCTTAGGCAGCGGCACAACATCCGTCGTCGCCAAAAAACTGGGTCGCCATTATTGTGGAGTGGAAATCAGTGAAGAATACGCATTGTTGGCAGCCAAACGTCTACGCAAAGCCGAATCCGATCGCAATATTCAGGGCTACAACGACGGAGTGTTTTGGGAACGAAACACGTTGAATCTGCAGAAAAAGAGAAAATAGGATCACATGTCATGTGTAGACACACGGATGTGTGTGGTCAAAGAACAACGCAAAATGATGAATTGGAGTGAAATGAGGATTTCAAAGGAAAATTCGCTAAAAAAACATAAAAGATTTTATGCATTGTTTTTTTTTGTAATTTTGTACCATAAATAAGTTTCAAGCGATTATCAAAGAGTGTTTTTCGATTAAACTTACTATAATAGGGTGTTTTTAGTTGTATGACTTTTGTAAAGTTTTTTCGCAAGTGCAATCCACACTCTCAAATTTAATTTAATCAGTCTGCATAGGATTGCAACAGATAATAGGACAAAATGAGAAATATTATTTTAAGTATTGGTATATTATCTATGTTGGCAGGTATGTTTGTTTCTTGCCGTAGTGATGATGATGAAAAAAAAATAGTTAGGAAAAAAGAAAATCCTCAGAATACGACTCAGAGATCTCTCTCTTTTTCTACATATGAAACAGTAGGCATTGATTTGGAGACAAAACAGCGAGACTCTATCAAACAGAATCTATACTATGACTATGACTCTGAGGGCAGAGTTGTAAAAATTTATGACAGCAACGGTTACAGAGAAGACTTTGATTATAAGAGTTTAGCTAAGACTACTTTAGAAAATGGAGTAGAGACATCTATTGGAAAACTTAATGTTGATGGCTCGATTGCCAGCGATTCTGCACTTAATGGCAGCTACAAAAAAGAATATACATACGACGAAAATGGTTATGTAAAGGATTATAATTCTGTGTTTGTTGTTGATGAGGAAGATAGAAGCCATTATACATATTCGTATACGTGGGAGGATGGAAACATAGTAAGTTGTCAAGTGAAAGATGGCGGTGTGCACAATGGTGCCGCTATGGAATTAGGTGTTTATGACTACCAGTATGAATACACTAATGAAACTGTTACGACTCCGATAGAGAACAAGTCTGGATTGGTATTCCTTTTTGATAATGTCATGGATTTTTCTTATGCTTTCGGAAAAAAATGTAAGAATCTACCAGTTGCAGTTAACAATCAGAAGATAGAGTGGACTTTAGATGAGGCCGGTTATCCTGTCAAAGTAGTCACAAATAAAGCTACTGCAACATTTACATGGAAATGATACTGATTCTTTTCATAATGATATAATTGAGCCAGGTGATTCAGCCTGGCTCTTTTTGTAGACAAGATATAAATCGATAGAATTAAAAATCGTAGGGGCAGGTTGCAAACCTTGTCTTATTTCAATGAGACGCATGTCCGTTCGCTTCTACAAATTCTTCATTTCGTATTTTTTTGGAAGGTGCCAAACGTATCATTTTAGCGGTAAAAATGGGTGCTGCCGATTTTTTTGTCTGTTTTGTGGGTCTGTTATCCTTATTTGTTTTTATGTTTGTGCCGATGACAAAAAACTCATTATCATGAAACACACTTACAACTATTTGAAGAATTATCTGTTGTCTGCTCTTGCTCTCGGCTCTTTTGCCGTCTCTTCCGCTCAGACAACTTGTCTTAATGGCCGCACTGAAGGGTTTGGTCAGACTCCTCCTATTCATGTGGAGGGGAATAAACTTATGGATGAGTGTGGCAATCAGGTTGTGCTGCATGGTGTGATGGACACTCCAAACGGATATTTCAACGGTAATTTCAGCCGTTGGGCTTTCGACTGGGGAAAGGGGTATGATGCTCCTACCGCCATACCTAATGTGACAGAATATTTCAAGAAGATATTCACTGTGCTTGGCTCTCAGGATAAAGGTGTCTACTGCAACGTCTTCCGCCTTCACATGGATCCTTGCTGGACCAATGATCCCAACAAAGAAAGAGTGGGCGAGGGCGGTGAGCATAATATCAGCCAGTTTTCTGCCGAACGTCTTAAATATTTCCTAGAAAACCTCTATTTCCCGTTGGCTAAGGAGGCTGTGAAGCATGGCATGTATGTGATCATGCGTCCGCCTGGAGTATGCCCACAGGAGATCAGGGTGGGCGACGCTTATAATGAGTATCTGAAGACAGTCTGGGATATTGTGTCGTCGAATGATTCAATAAAGAAATATGAGGGTGTCATCTCGCTCGAACTTGCCAATGAGCCGGTGCGACTGTACGATAAAAATGGAAAGGAGACGGCTCAGGCACCGTGGGCTCCAAGAGATTTCTTCCAGCCTGTGCTTGATATCATCCGCAAGAATGGATTCAAAGGCATTGTGTGGGGGGCTGGAACGGGTTATCAGTCGCAGTATGGCGGCTACAAGGATTATCCGTTGGTGGATCCGCTCAAAAATCTGGGCTACGCTTGCCACGTCTACACTGGCTGGTATGGAAATGCCGATGAATATGGGTCGACGCAGGGGTTCATAGACCAGTTTAAGAAACAAGTTCCTGTTGTGGAGACTAACCCTATTGTGGTGACGGAGTGCGACTGGAGTCCCGGACACGTCGTCGGCACTAATTTCGACGGATCATTGAAGTCGGAGAACCTTGGCACGTGGGCTACAGGATCCACAAGCAAGTGGGGCGTGCGATTCAAGGCAGTGATGGACAAGTATAATCTATCCCTCACGCTGACAGGCACAGATGATTATGTGGATATGGAGCATTACTTGAAGACAGGCGAGATCCGTTATGCTTTCTATGGCAAACAGGGAGCTGAGGACGCATGTGGAAAAGCCTGCTGGGATTGGTATAGGGAGTATTCCAAGGTCAATTATCCGCAGTTTTGTGGAGAAGCGTTGGAGCCGATCTATTGCCAGGGATTTTTCCCGTTGACGCGAGGATGCTTTAATCCTAGTATTTGGGAGACAGGCACGTACAACTATAAGACTCAGACTTTGGTCACAGGTCAGTATGGCTTTGGAGGATGGCAGTATGATCAGCCGATTGATTTGAGCGGATATGAGAAGATCATTGTCTCTTTGGCAAAACCAAGCGACGGAGCATCATTCCGCTTGTTTGATGAAAGCAGTTATTGGTCCACTCCATACGCATTTGATTTCAAAAACAATACGACAGTTGCCGAGATCAATTTGAGTAGGTGTATGAAGGGCGATAGTGGCAAAAGTCTTGATCCTTCACACATCTATATTGCAGGTTTCTGGACATACGGAGGCGGCGATGGAGTGCAGATCAAGTCGATTGAACTTGTCGCGAAAGATCCGACAGGAAACGTGGAAATCGTAAAAGACAGAGACATTTCGAGTGTAGAGTATGTTTCGCCACTCGGAATCGTAAGCAGTCGTCCATTCGACGGATTGAATATCATTCGCACCGTCTACTCAAATGGCGACTTTGATATTAGGAAAGAGTTTAGAGTATATAAATAAATTATTTATGTGTTCGAGAAGGAGGATGCGGGAGTATCTTCCTTTTTTTTGTTGGTTATATCTTTTGTGTATTCAAATAGATACACTATATTTGCAACGGATTAAGTTCAGGACATGAAATATAAGGAACTTGAGAAAAAATTGAAAGCCTATGGTTGTTATCCAGTCCAAAGGCAAATGGGCGGTCATCCGCTATGGTATTCACCGATAACCGGGAGAGAGTTTAAGATGAGTAATCATGGAAGCGAAGAGGTCGCAACGGGCACACTCAGATCCATTTTAAAGATGGCAGGAGTAAAGTAAAAAGAGTAGGTGATAAAATTCACCTGCCTTTTTTCTATGAAGCAAGAAAGAATTAATAACTAAATAACGCAAAAGATGAAAAATATTAGATCAGTTATCGAACGTGCTAAAGATGGTTCGTATAGCATCTATATGGACATCGATGTCAAGGATTTATCGTATTTTATAACAGGAACGGGAGAGACGTTGGAAAAAGCCAAGGAAGATTTTATTTCAGGCTATGAGGAAATGAAAGCGTATTATGCTGAAAAGGGCAAGCATTTTGAAGAAGTGAATTTTGATTTTAAAATTGATGTTGTGTCCTTTTTGTCATATTACGCAACGGTATTCACTCTTTCTGGTCTGTCGAAGATTACTGGCATTGCAAAGGGACAGCTATCACACTATGTGACGGGGCAAAACAAACCAAATGCAAAGAATGAAGAGAAAATTCTGAACGGGTTAAGAACCTTTGGAAGAGATATCGCTCAATTGGGATAGCTTTTATATTCATGTCAACGAAACCACTCAGAAATGGGTGTGTTTTTGTATGATTTTTCAACAACAATTCCGATTCTGTTGTTATTTTGTTACTTTTGCCCAAAATTTATCTATTCTGATGAAAAAACAGTTAAATCTCAAGGTTGAGAATTTAAAGAAGATCACTGAGCAGCACATCCTTTTGAGTTTGGTTGCTCCCAATGGAGATATGCCGGAGATAAAGGCGGGACAGTTTGTCGAAGTGAAGGTAGACAATGCTCCGACTGTATTTTTGCGTCGTCCTATCTCGGTTCACTTCGTGGATTATGCAAAGCAGCGTCTTGATTTGCTTGTTGCCCTTGTTGGCGACGGTACACGCAAAATGGCAACTCTTTCTGTAGGCGACGAGGTGAGTGTGTTGCTTCCACTTGGAAATGGATTTCCAATGCCTACAAAGGCGGGAGCTAAATGTCTGTTGGTAGGTGGAGGAGTGGGAATAGCTCCGCTTCTATATCTTGGTGACAGACTAAAAGCGGCCGGACATCAGGTGTCGTTCCTTTTAGGCGCTCGCAATGCTGGCGGTGTGATGCTGGAGGACGAGTTCAAAAAGTTTGGTTCTCTTTATCTCACTACGGAAGACGGTAGTGTGGGGGAGAAAGGATTTGTCACAAACCATTCTATCCTAGAGAAGGAACAGTTTGACGAGATCTTCGTATGTGGTCCGACTCCGATGATGAAGGCTGTAGCGAAGTATGCGTACGCTAAGAATATCGAGTGCTACGTCTCACTTGAAAATAAGATGGCATGTGGACTTGGGGCTTGCTTGTGTTGTGTTACAGAGGATAATAAGGGTCATAACAGATGTGTTTGTTCAGAAGGACCAGTGTTTAATATCAACGAACTACCATGGCAAAATTAGAAACAAAAATAGGTGGTCTCACGCTTAAAAATCCTGTGCTGACAGCGTCGGGAACTTTTGGATACGGCACTGAATTTTCAGAATTCATTGATTTGTCGCGTCTTGGCGGCTACATTATAAAGGGCACTACGTTGAATCCACGTGAGGGTAATCCGTACCCACGTATGGCGGAGACTCCTTCAGGAATGTTGAACTGTGTGGGGTTGCAAAACAAGGGTGTCCACTATTTGAAGGATCATATCTATCCGAATATCAAGGATATCGACTCTTGCCTTATTGTGAACCTTTCAGGAAGCACCGTCGAAGACTATGCTGAGGCTGCTGAGATCATCGGCACAATGGACAAGGTTCAGGCTATCGAGTTGAATATCTCTTGCCCTAATGTAAAGCAGGGAGGTATGGCTTTCGGTACAACTACTCAGGGAGTGGAGCAGGTGGTGTCTGCGGTAAGAAAGGCATATAATAAGACTTTGATTGTCAAGCTTTCACCAAACGTGACGTCGATCACAGATATGGCTTTGGCAGCTGAGGCAGCTGGTGCGGATTCCGTCTCCCTAATCAATACTTTGATGGGAATGGCAATCGATGCGGAGCGAAGAAAGCCATTGCTTAGCATGGTGACGGGAGGATTGAGCGGCCCATGTGTCAAGCCTGTGGCATTGCGTTGCGTATGGCAGGTGGCAAAGGCAGTGAAAATCCCTGTTGTCGGTTTGGGAGGAATCATGAACGCTACTGATGCTATTGAGTTCTTCTTGGCTGGAGCCACTGCTATTGAAATCGGAACAGCCAACTTCATTGATCCAGAGACAACAGTCAAGGTTGTGGACGGAATCAACGAGTATTTGGACAGACATAATTTCAAGTCAATCACCGAAATCATCGGTCAATTGGAGGTTTAATCATGAGAAAGGTAAGTTTTGTCATATCTATTTTGGCAGTTTTTGCGGTAACTATCTTTTTTGCAGGAGACTTGTTTTCAAACAACGTGGAGGATCCGATAGAAGAGGTTAAAGAGAGAAACTGGTATTTGAATTCCATCTGTGATGTCCGTCTGATGAACATCGAGAGTGATAGGTTCTCATTTACTGATGCTCAGAGTGCAATGATTACCAATCGTTTGCAGAATGGAGATTTGAAACTTAGTTGCGAAATACAAATAGCTTCAAACTTGAAACTTGAAGGTTTGAAGACTGTGGATGCTCAGTTTGAGTTTCCTCAGTTGAAGATTTCCCAGCCACTAAGTATTCTTTCCGTTTCAGACAGCGTGATGATAGCAAAACTTGACGTCGATTTGGCGAAATATTATGATGGCAAGAACAAAGAAGCTTTGATAGCGGCGATCAACGGTTTCGCATCAAATAATAGTTTTAAGATCAAACCATCGTTTGAAGATTTCGCACATGAGAAAAACGACTGGGTATCAGTCGCAAAGAGACAATAAAAATATCGAGTGATATATTTTATAAAAAGCAATGACGCAAGTCATTGCTTTTTTGTTTTTATGGATATCAACCGTGGCCTGATTTTCATAAATATTCATCTGAAAATCCAGATAGATATAATGAGAGGAACCAAAATTGCAGATATGACGGCGATGATTTTCATAGGCATAGATTTGGCTTTCTCAATAAGTATAGCACTGATGATATGGTATACTGCGTTAGCCGTTAACAACAACAGAATTTTGTCGTAGAATCCGACTGAAAAATAATTGAATGCAAAACAGGCGGACATTATGATGGCGAATGCGTAACATAATATTCGGTAATGACATTTCAGTACAATGACAACCAATGTCAACCAAAGCAAGACGGCCATAAAAATAGCAAAGAGCATTAAAAAGCCACCTCCTAAAGCATCTCCGTCTGATGGATATTTCGCTGAAATTCCAGAGACAATGCATGGTATTATGGTTAATGCGAAAGATGTGGACAACCCGATAAATGCCAGTTTCCGCTTTGTGAAATTGTGGTTTGTGACAATTGCGGAAATTAAAAAAGCTATAAATACCAGTAAGAATATTATACCCATAAGCAACGTCTGTTATACACACTTAATATATAGCCCTATAAAACCGTATGGCACAATAAAGGATGCCAGCGTCAAAGCGACTGCCGTAATCTTCATTGGCGTAGTTTGGGCTTTCTCTATAATGTATGCACAGAGAATAAAAAATGCGGTGTTCGCTATAAATATGAGTGGAGCGGTGGTGGGAGATTTTAACCTCGTCTCTAAACAAATAATGCCGAATTCAATAGCCATGTTGATGAAGAATCCTAAACTTAATACATAAAATGTGTGGGAATTCGATATGATTGGCATCATCAACATTGTTAGCCAAGGAATGATAACAAACATATATATAATTAAAATTATAAATCCATCACCTGGACCATCGCCAATATCAATTACTCCCATAGAACATGGAATAATTGAAAGTAAAAATGATATAGCCAAAACCGTAAATGTCAGTTTACGTTTGGTAAAGTGTTTGATAAATAAAAAGATAAAAATGGCGACTATTAAGATTATTATGTATTCCATAAGCGAAGATTAATATTATCTTTTGATTTTATTTATAAAAACTATTCCTTCCTTTTTTATGGAGACGATCAAAATATTCTCGGTGAAATCGCCTAAATCGATTATATTATCTGATCCAGTCAAGGCTTTTGGGGTAAAAAGAATTCTTCCGTCGACGGAATAGATTGTCAATTCGTCGCAAGTTGGAGCATGCAGTTTATTGCCGTCGATATAGCATACAGGTTCGGTGGAATGGCAGATGTTTTTTGCTGAAGATTTTTGTGTCACTTCCAATTCTCCGATTAAATTGGCTCCGAATAGGGAGTTGTATTGCGACGATGGGTTGCCAAATTGTATGCAGTAGCGATTGTCTTTGGTGAAATCTCCAAGTTCAGAAATACGCAGATACAATTGATATTTGCCGGTTTCTACGTCGTCTGGAAGAGTTATTGATGTGGAGATCTCGTCTGACTTGCGTGATAACCAATTGCATGGATCAATCTCGTCGTTTGGAAAAATCTCATATTTATGAGTCTCTCCCGACAGGATGAAAGATACTCTCTTTTTCTTCGTCAGATTCGCAAATCCAACGTTCTCTATTGTCAAAGAGATAGGTAAATTCTCATTTTGAGCGACAGTATCTGGAAGCACAGACTTGCGGAGTATGAACCTGTAGCCCAAGTGGTTGGCAACGTAGGTATAGCCCTCACAACCGGAATATTCAGCGTCGTTGCCATTGAAAATCATATCTTTCCATCCTAAAATTGTAGGCTGATGCCATTCGTAGTTGAGGTAAGAAGTGTGGGTGCGGAATCCTTCTACCGAAAGATATTCTGGCGTATTGATCGGATTATCTCCATTGTTGTTTGCCACAAGTTCGCCTCCATAAGGTGTGGGTTGCGAATAGGTCTCCAGCCATTTCACCATCATTTCACGCGTCATCTTATGGCCAGAAGCTCCCATTCCGATGGTTCCCAAATCACTGTCGGATCCCAAATATCCATCGTTATACATTCCGACGCGATAGATCGTGTCGCCTTTCTCTGCCAACGCCTTTTTAAACTTCTCTGAATCAATATCAAATCCGGAATAGTTGTTTCCATCGTTCACTTTAAGCCATTCAGCGACAATATCGGGACGACGAACACCGATCTTTATTTCAGGTGGGGTTGCAACGAGCAATGTCTGCAACGCTTCCGCAATATTGGCATTTGTGGCGTTCACACTTGAATGCATCTCTCCCCAACTTCCGTACATTCCAAGCTCTACAAAGACGATTACATCGGTGTTTCTGGAGTAAATCTCGGCTAACTGTTTCAGATGGTTAAGGATCACGCTTTGGTCGGGATCACAATTCTTAGCACCATTATACCACGGGTCGTATGCAAAACGTACTATGGCACTTTTGCCTCTTTTGCGCACATCGTCGAGCATAGAATCGAAAGCATCAAGCATATCCTGCGTCAAAGGCTGTGACACTCCGAATGTGGTGTCTCCCGTCTCCTTATCGATAGATACGACGGCATTGCTGGAAAATTCTGAAATGTCCATACGCAGATGAGTCAGGTTGCCCCATGTGTTGGAAGGCTTGTTGCCCTCAGGAGTGAAATGTTTGCCGACGGGACGATAAAAGCCAATGTGTGGATTTTCAATCTCTTCCAAGGCGTCTGTGTAATCGAGATTCTGAACGACAGAGTTTGCCATCGATGTGGAGAGCAGACAATAAAATGATAATATGGCAAGAATTATTTTCTTCATATCAGTAAATGATTTGTTATCAAAAATATAAAAAAATGCATAATGTTTAGCTCTAGTCTGCAAATTTTGCTGAAAAATCATTTGTCCTGACACATCTCTTATTTCACAATTTTGATTATTTTTGTGGAGTATTAGGGTATTTAGCATAATAAAGGATATGAAAAGATTTTCACTTTCTATAATAATTCTTGCGACATCGCTTTTGGCTGCATTTGCTCAGGATGCTTCCGTGCTTTATTTTGCCAAACATAATCCAGTTCGTCATAATCTGAATCCTGCGTTTATGCCAGAAGGCTACAAGGTGTATGTGGGGGTGCCAGGATTATCAAATATTGATGTGAATGTGGGCAACAATTCCTATGTTCTCAGCGATTTCTGTAAGATAAAGAATGGGGATATTTATTCCGTCTTCGATAATGATCCTATCATAGGGATTAACAGTGTGCTTTCAGAGGCAAGAAACACTGTCAAGGCAAATGCGTCCACCTTTTTAAATATCTTGAATTTTGGATTCACAATCAAAGACATACATTTCATCAATTTCGGAGTGTCGTTGAAAACAGACATTTCGGCTTCAGTACCGTCTCCTTGGATCAAATACATGTTTGATACAGAGGATTTGACAAAATTGTCAGGCTCTTTTGATTTGAGCCGCACCACTACGGATGTCAATCTTTATTCGGAATTTGCCTTGGGATTTGCGGATAAATTGGATGAGAGACTTACCGTCGGAGCAAAATTCAAATATCTTATGGGACATGTCAGCGCACACATGGATTTGTCGAATTTGAAGGTTCAGATGGATTATAATGAGTGGATTTTGAAGGGAAGGGGAGACATGTATGTGTCGTGGCCTGTGCTAAAGATTGAGAATATGGATAATGGCCAGCTCTATTTTGACATTACGCAGAAAGAGATAAAGAATGAAAAGGGAGAAGTGGTTGATTATGAGTATGATATAGATCCAAAAGATTTCTTCAAACCCCAAGGACATGGATTTGCGGTAGATTTGGGAGCGACGTATAAGCTTTTCGACAATCGTCTGACACTATCGGCAAGTTTGCTCGACTGGGGATTTATCAACTGGTCGAAATCAGCACAGAGGATTGTGCTTGATGCCGATGCAGGATTTAAGTTTGAAGCGGCGAATATGCAGGAAGACGATGATCCGATTGATATGATAAATCTTTTGCTTGACGAATTCAACAGAGTGGAATTCAACAAGTTTTATTATGCTGACACGTCAAAAAATCTTTCATACAGTACCAATTTGACGAAAAAACTATTTATCGGAGGTGAATATTCATTTTTGGACGATAAGATAAGTGTTGGTCTGCTATCAAAATTGTATATGGGCAGATATAGGACCAGAGAGGAGCTTTCTTTGTATGGCAATTTCCGTCCACATCGATTTGTGGATTTGTCAGTAGGATATGATTTTGTGACGGGAGCCGCCCATAATATAGCGATAGGAGCAAATTTCAATCTTGGCCCTGTAAATTTGTTTGTGGCTGCCGATCAGGTGCCTTTGAAGTGGAAAGGAGGTTTGCCAGTCCACACTATGGGCACTCATGTTTCAACAGGTATGAATCTGTTGTTTGGATGGACGAAAGGTAAACAACAGCAGCAGGAAGAGAGGAATGATGAAGAATGGTAAAATGGAGTCATTTTGAATTCTGCAAACTATGGGTGCATACAGGAGAAAAACGAGTTTGTTAAATTGGAGATGTTTCGTCACAATTTCGACGAGTGTTTGAGACAAAAACCGCGGAAAAAATGGATTTTTTTGCGGTTTTTTTATGCCTATATCTCTTCAAATTCATAAAAATTGCATATTGTTGCATAGTCTAAACCTGATTTTAACATTTTTTAATAATTTTATTGGACAATACGTATTTATATTCCCGATGAATTGGTATTTTTGTAACATACAAAGGGATGTATACGTTTTATGAGTTGCTGTTATGGCGATTAGGACAAGAAAAGTATAATGGGGGGCTTGATTTGTAGGGTTTGATTTCTTTTGCTACGGTTCTAATAAATTCCAACGAATATTATTTAGTCATTAAGAGGAGATTTCATTATATGGTGGAGAATCTTCGTAAGTGGCGTGATAGTTATATTCCTTTTGAAAAAAGAAATTTTTATACACAATATAGTGTGTTGAGAATTTGTATTCTCCGTTCTAATACTAACCCTACCGTCGCCCTCCGTTCTGAAAGCTAAACCTTCGATCTATCCGCCTATGACATAAAGTCATGGGCTTTTTGTTTTTTTAGAATTTATCCTAAATTTGTGAGATGTTTTGTATTTGATAGTTAAGAGATAAATACTATATGCATGGCCTTAAATAATATGTCGACTGACCCAATTAAATTAATAAGCATTATATCAATGCTTTTTTGCGGATTATTTGTGTTTGCTGGAGCTTACAATCCTCCAAAGGCGGGAATAATGATTGATGGTGGTGTGCACATTGACCATTATAATAAATCTTTCGTGAATAAACTTAAAAGTGACGGATGCATGATTGAATCAAAACCAGGCATCAGAATATCGAGTGGATTAAAAATGGATCCTTTTGGATTCAATATAGTTTACTCACAAGGAAAGAATACGTTCTATGATAAAAATGGCACAAAGACAACGTTTTGTTCTAATCATATTTCTATAAATCCAATGATTGACATTCCTATTCCAATATTTGGAATCAAAGCATATGACAAAGGAGAAGGACACTTGGCATATTTTTCTCTAGCCCCAGACTTATCATTTAATCTGGGCAGGAATGCAATTCCATTTTGTTATAATCCTGTTTTTTTTGGTGGAACTTATCAGTTTAAGATAATGTTCCGGAATGGAATTTATTTTGGAACTGGATTTAGTCACGATTTGACGCGTATAGGAAAGTATGAAGGTGTAAAAATCAAAGAACATTCTTTTATGTTTAACTTGGGATGGTTGTGGCAGTATCTTTTTTTCACGGACTTAAAAGAAAATATAGAAGAACGGTTGAAGAATAATGCTTCTGATTTCGATAAGTAAACATCGATATATATGTGCTCGCCTTCGGCTCGCACTAGAGAGGATGGGTTATGGCGTTCCGCCCTTAACAATCCTCATATTTTTGAGGAAAAGAGACTGAAAATCAGTTATAAACTAGGATACAGCCTTGAAATTTTGTAAAAACACAAAAAAAGCACGGACTATTGGGTCCGTGCTCAATTATGATTTATGCATTAAGAATTATGCATTATTTAGCCTGCTCAAGAGCAAGAGTCTTAGTTGGCTGATCGCAAACCTCAGATGGTCCCCAGTACTGGATTGGGCCAGGGTATACGAATGCAGTCTCGATTGCCCATGTTGCGCGGTTTTCAGCAAGCTTCTTGAATGGAGCACCGTCTAGCTCAACCAAAGCCTTGCGGATAACTGGCTTCATAGCACCATGACGCTTCTCCATGTTCATCATCTTTGTTACAGGCACACCACCAGCGATCCACTGGTCAGCAGGAGCTGTTGTGTTCTTGATCAAAGACATGTAACCAGTCTTGCCAGCAGCCATCAAACATGCTGCGTTGAATCCAAGTGAGTAGCAGTAGTCAGCGTCGAAGTTAGAAGGAGCTGCGCAACGTCCCTCATATCCGAAGAAGTGACCTAGGCCAGAGAACTTACCTGTGTAAGTGCCAGCTGCCTTTCTCTTAGCCAACTCTGTCTTAACCATCTCGATAAGAAGCTTCTCTGTCTCGATTAGAGATACCTGTACGTTTCCGTGAGGGTCACGCTCTAGAGTAAGCTGCTTCTGTACGAAGTCTGGAAGAGATGCGTATACTGATGCTGAGTTAGCAGAAAGCTTCTTAACTGCAGCAGCAACGTCTCCGTTAGTCTCAGCTAGAAGGTCGTTCAACTCCTTGATAAGAACCTTCATCTCAGGGATGAACTCGATAAGACCTTCAGGGATCAAACATACACCGAAGTTGTTACCCTTAGCAGCACGTGCAGCAACTGTGTCAGCGATATTGTTTACGATCTGAGCAAGAGTCATCTTCTTAGCCTCTACCTCCTCTGATACGATACAGATGTTTGGCTGAGTCTGAAGACCACACTCAAGAGCGATATGAGATGCTGAACGACCCATCAACTTGATGAAGTGCCAGTACTTCTTTGCTGAGTTAGCGTCACGCATGATGTTACCGATAACCTCTGAGTAAACCTTACATGCAGTATCGAAACCGAATGAAGTCTCGATCTCATCGTTCTTAAGGTCACCGTCGATAGTCTTAGGACATCCGATTACCTGGATACCTGTGTTCTTCTGTAGGTAGTACTCTGCAAGTACACATGCGTTAGTGTTAGAATCGTCACCACCGATGATAACGATAGCCTTGATGCCAAGCTTGTTGCAAATCTCAATACCCTTGTCGAACTGCTCTGTCTCCTCAAGCTTTGTACGGCCAGAACCGATGATATCGAAACCACCAGTGTTGCGGTACTCGTCGATGATGTCTGCTGTTAGCTCGATGTACTTGTGATCTACAAGACCTGAAGGACCACCCAAGAAACCGTAAAGCTTAGCGTTCTTGTTCATAGACTTAAGTCCGTCGAACAAACCTGAGATTACGTTGTGACCACCAGGAGCCTGACCACCTGAAAGGATAACACCTACGTTCATATCCTTCAAAGTAAGTGGTGAGTTAGAAGCCTCGAATGTAACTACAGGCATACCATAAGTATTAGGGAATAGCTTCTTGATTTCAGCCTGATCTGCTACAGACTCAGTAGCCTTTCCTTCCTTGATAGCTACGTTACCCTTCAAAGCCTTTGGAAGCTTTGGCTGGTAGGCAGCTCTTGCGATTTGCAATGCACTTTTTGCCATTGTTTTTCTTATTTAAATGTTATTTATTTCTTATTCTTCCTCTTCTTTCATGTTGTGGAATACAGCCTGAACGTCATCGTCCTCCTCAAGCTTGTCAAGGATCTTCTGTACTGCCTCACGCTGCTCTGCAGTTACCTCCTTGTAGTCGTTTGGCTGGTATTCAAACTCTACTGATTTGATTTCAAAACCATTTTCCTCAAGGTAAGCCTGGATCTTGCTGTTGCTCTCGAATGGGGCAGAGATGAAGATTGTCTTGTCTTCCTCGTCACGCTCAACCTCCTCAACGTCGTAGTCGATCAACTCAAGCTCGAACTCCTCCATGTCAAGACCTTCCTTGTCAGCAACTGTAAACATACACTTGTGCTCGAATAGGAATGAAAGGCTGCCCTGTGTGCCAAGCTGTCCACCGTTACGGTTGAAGTAGTTGCGGACGTTACCTACTGTACGAGTTGTGTTGTCTGTAGCTGTTGTGACGAAGATTGCGATACCAGCAGGTCCGTATCCTTCATAGATAACCTCCTTGTAATCAGCAGTATCCTTGTCTGTGGCTCTCTTGATTGCTCTTTCGATGTTGTCTTTTGGCATGTTCTCAGACTTTGCAGTCTGGATCAATGCACGTAGACGTGGATTTCCGTCAGGGTCTGGACCTCCTGCTTTTACAGCAATTGTGATTTCCTTACCAATCTTTGTAAAAGTCTTGGCCATGTGGCCCCATCTTTTAAGCTTTGTGGCTTTGCGGTACTCAAACGCTCTTCCCATATTGTTATTTCTATTTATCTAATTTTTGCTTCTAGTTTTGTCTCAAAATTCTTGATCAACTTGTTCATGATTCCGTCGATCTGAGAATCTGTCAATGTCTTTTCTTCATCTTGAAGAATGAATGACACTGCGTATGATTTCTTGCCGAAATCAAGTGTCTTGCCTTCGTACACATCGAATAGGTATACTTCCTTAAGCAACTTCTTCTCTGTGTCGCGTGCAATCTTTTCGATTTCAGCGAATGTTGTCTTCTTGTCGATCAGAAGAGCCAAGTCTCTCTTTACTTCTGGATATTTAGGAATATCGTGGTAAGTCACATTGTGGTTTTTCATCTCTCCCATCAATGCAGTCCAGTTGACGTCGGCATATTCAACCTCCTGTGAGATATCCATCTTCTTGCAAAGATCCTTGGAAACAATTCCAAGTGTCACAAGAACTTTTCCGTTAGACGTAGTGATTTGCAGACCATAGCTCAACAAATCGTCTGAATACTCAACCACTCTTGTCTTTTCCTGCTTGATTCCAAGACGTTTGAAGATATTGTTGACGTATGCGCGAAGTGTGTAGAATGAGGCTTTCTGCTGTGCCTGTGCCCAGTTTTGCTCACTCTTCATACCTGTCAACCACATACCCAAATGGTAATCCTCTGAATATGGCTTCAATGGGTTTTCTGCTGTTTGCTCGGCTTTGCCGTTGTAGTAGTAGCAGTTACCGAATTCGTAGAATGCCAGATTAGGATTCTTACGGTTGATGTTGTAGCTGATGTTCTCAAGACCTCCGAATAGCAATGTCTGACGCATGCAGTTCAAATCGGCGCTTAGTGGGTTCATCAGCATGATTCTGTTTTCGCCCTTAAATTTTTCGCAGTTGTCGTAGTAGGCCGACTTTGTTAGCGAGTTGTTAAGGATCTCATTGAATCCCATTCCTGTAAGCTGCTCAGAAATCAAGTTTTGAAGCTTGTAGCTGTTTACTTTAGGAGAGAATGACAATGAAGATTTCACAGACAAGTCTGGAGTGACGTTGTTGTATCCATAAATACGTAGGATATCTTCAATCACGTCGCACTCTCTCTGAACGTCAGCTCTGTAGTTTGGAACTGATACAGTGAACTCGTCGTCATTTTCATTTAATATTGAGATTTCAAGACCAGCCAAGATAGTGCGGACTTCATCTTTTGCGATTTCCTTTCCAATCAATGAATTGATTCTTGAGTAATGCATGTTCACGATGAATGGCTTGATCTCATTTGGATAGATATCTGTGATTTCAGATGAGATTTCACCGCCAGCTACCTCTTTGATCAGCATTGCCGCATATTTGACGACCTCGATGTTGCAAGCAGGGTCGCAGCCTCTCTCATAGCGGAAAGACGCGTCTGTGTTCAATCCGTGGCGACGGGCTGTCTTTCTGACGTAAACTGGGTTGAAATACGCGCATTCCAAGAATACGCATTTTGTTGACTCTGTCACACCTGAGTTCAATCCGCCGAACACACCAGCGATACAAGAACCGCCGTTAGCGTCGCAGATCATCAAGTCGTTTGCGTTAAGTGAACGCTCAACTCCATCTAGGGTAGTGAATTTTGTTCCCTCAGGCAATGTCTTGACAGAAAGTGCGCCACCAGCGATTTTGTCAGCGTCGAAGCAGTGTAGTGGCTGGCCAACACCATGTAGAATGAAATTAGTAACGTCTACTACATTATTAATAGGGTGTAGTCCGATTGCCGACAACGACTCCTTCAACCAGTCAGGAGATTCCTTGACTGTTACATTATTGATAGTGATTCCCGCATAGCGAGGACAAGCCGTAGAATTTTCCACTGTCACCTTCACTTCACGGTCGTGATTGTCAATCTTGAAGTTTGCAGTGGATGGTTTAGTTAGTTTGTGAGCTGGACCATGGAAAGCGAAGTATGCAGCCAAGTCGCGAGCCACACCATAATGAGAAATTGCATCCGAACGGTTTGGTGTTATATCGACCTCGATGATAGTGTCGCTCTGTCCACCATAGTAATCTTTGGCAAGCATACCGACTTTCGCATCAGCTGGAAGTTCAATGATGCCGTCGTGGCTTCCTCCGATACCAATCTCGTCTTCAGCGCATAGCATACCTTGGCTTTCTACGCCACGAAGTTTGCCCTTCTTGATAGTGAATGTTTTGTCACCGTCAGGCAGCACAGTGCCGATAGTAGCGACGATTGTCTTTAATCCTGCACGACAGTTAGGAGCTCCACAAACGATCTGCAGCAACTCAGGCTCACCAACGTTTACCTTAGCCACATGCAAGTGGTCTGAATTTTCGTGAGCAACACATTCAACAACTTCACCGATTTTTAGGCCTTCTGATAGTTCAGGTGATGCCGACTCTAGTGTGCCGACTTCAAGGCCGATAGATGTAAGAATTTTAGCAATCTCTTCTGGCGACTCAGTGATATCAATGTATCGTTTGAGCCAATTGTATGATATATTCATATTAAATATGTTATCATTTTATCAAAAAACTAGCACAAAATTATAAATAAATTTCTTTTAATCCACTATAAAAGGAGTCAAAACATATTTTTATGGTTATTTTTCCGATATAAGTTTGAAATGTATCTTATTTTTTATACTTTCGCAGAGATTTTTGAATTTTGAAGTAATTAAAAACGAAAATGTCAGATAAAGAATTGGAAAGAGCTCAGGCTCTGGAGGCAAAAGAGAGAGAGCAGCAGGAGCAACAGCAGGCTGCTGAGTTCAGTGAGTCAATGGAGAAGGTTGAAAACGTATTGACAAGTTCAGAAGCCTTCATAGAGAATAACAAGAAACCATTGCTGATCGTTTTGGGTGCTGTTATAGTTGTTGTGCTTGGCCTAATTTGGTTCCTTAAGAGCCATAATGAAAAGAAGGCTGAGGCAAATGATGCGATTTACAAGGCTCAGTCATGGTTTGAGCGTGATTCATTCCAGTTGGCATTGAGTGGAAATGACGATTTCATAGGATTTGAGGAGGTTGCAGACAAGTATTCAAGCACTCCTGCTGGAAATCTTGCATGCGCATACGCAGGTATCTGCTATAAGAATCTTGGTAAGAACGATGAGGCTATCAAGTATTTGAAGAAATTCTCCGCTGACGACAATTTGGTGTCTCCTGCAATTTATGGTGCTATTGGAGACTGTTACTTTGAGTCTAACAGTATTAAGGATGCAGAGTCATATTATAAGAAGGCGATTGATTCGAAGAATAATATGATCGCACCTTTATATACTTATCGTCTTGCTATGCTTTATTTCAATAATGGAGACAATGCAAAGGCCGCTGAGTTGATGGAGAAGTTGAAAGACGATTATCCACAGAGTAATGAGGCTAGCGACGCTGACAAATACATTGAGTATTTCCAGAACTTGAAGAAATAAATTTTTAATTCATTGATAATCGCCTCCTTTTGTGTCTCACATTAGGAGGCTTTTAAATTTATATAATATGTCTACTACTAATTTATCTGCTTACGACGCAAACAGAGTTCCTCATGCAGGGGGAATGAAATTCGATATTATTGTATCCGACTGGAATTCAGAGGTGACATTCGCATTATGTGACGGTGCTGTTGAGACATTAAAGAAACATGGAGCCTTCGACAAGGACATCCGTGTCTTCCATGTTCCAGGAAGTTTTGAGCTTGTGTATGCGGCAAAGAAGAGTTGCCAGTGTAAGAATGTAGATGCGGTTATTGTATTGGGTTCTGTCGTTCGTGGTGGCACACCTCATTTCGACTATGTATGCCAAGGCACTACAAATGGAATCGCGGCTTTGAATGCAGAGGGAGTAAAACCTGTGATTTTTGGTTTGCTTACCACAGATAATATGCAACAGGCACTCGACCGTGCTGGCGGAGCTCTTGGAAACAAGGGTGTGGAGTGTGCACAGACAGCAATTCGTATGGTAGGTTTTACTTGTGACATTGATGAAAATGCTTATGTGGCATTGTGATTCTAAATAATATTGGTCTGAATAAAATTTAGGATTATGAGGACAATACTAAAATCTATATTGGTTGGAGATGACAAGGATGAAAATTTTTTCCGATTTTTCACATTCTTGTTCATCCATTTTGTGTTGGTCTCTATTAATCTCTTTGCTGGATTTGTGACATATTCGATGTCACTCACAGCATGTGTCGGATATTATCTTGTGAATTTATTCATTGTAGGCAATGAAGTTGTGAAAAATATTTTCCCAGACACTAAAGTCTCAAAGGTCGGACGTGCGATAGTGCTGGTGGTAGATTCTGTTATGGCGATGGGCTTTTCTGCCATTGTCATAAATGAATTTTTCAGAAGACTTCATTCTCCTGTTTATTTTTCTGAGCCATTGGTTTGGACAATGATTGTCACATCTATGGTTTCTACGATTAAGAGTCTCATCTATGGATACTGCTGTAACATGGTTTTAAAAAAGACCATTATTCCATTGACGGTTTTTGTATCGATGGTTGTTTTGAAAATATTGGAATGTCAAGCTATTGATTCATATATAGGTCTGGCAGTATCGTTGTTTGTGATTTATTTCGCTGTTAAAATGGTGGTTAAAGCATGGATACATCGGAAAAATTTCTAAAAGAATCAGGGATACGTCCAACGTCGACAAGGGTGTTGATCTGGGAAAAACTCAATGAAGTGCCGTTTGCGTTTTCTCTTACGGACATAGAAGATTTGATTCCTGATATTGACCGTTCGACAATATTCCGGACATTGGTGGTTTTTGAGGAGCATCATCTTCTTCATTCCATAGATGATGGCAGTGGGGCACAAAAATATTGTGTGGCGATGTCGGAGGAGGAACAACATGTGCATATCACATGTAATATATGTCACCACACGTATTGTTGCAAATCTTTGTTGGTTCCCAAAGTGGACGTGCCGGAAGGATTTCAGGTGATAGAGACAAGTTATGTGATAAAGGGTATTTGCGGAGAATGCAGTAAAAAGATTTCGAAATATGGCTATGATGGACGTCATTAATATGATTGATATTATAGATGCAATAGGTGTTTTTGCATTTGCAATCAGTGGAATACGCATGGCTGCGAATAAAGGTTTTGACCTGTTTGGAGCATTTGTTGTTGGTTTTGCCACAGCAATTGGAGGAGGAACAATTCGTGATCTGTTGTTGGGGGTGACGCCGGTATGGATGACCAACTCGCTGTATGTTACTATGACAATCTTGGCGTTGCTGTTTGTGGTGATATTCCGCAAACGACTTATTCACATGAATGTGACTTTGTTCATTTTCGATACATTCGGTTTGGCTTTGTATACCGTCGTCGGGATAGAGAAAACATTGGCAATGGATTATGCTTATCCATGGTGGGTGCCTATTACGATGGGAACGTTGGGTGGAGCAGCCGGTGGTATAATCAGAGATGTGCTCCTTGCGGAGGTCCCTTTGATTTTTAAAAAGGAGATATATGCGACGGCCTGCATATTCGGAGGTGTGATATTCTTCATTTGCGACGCGCTTGGAGCAAATCATTTGGTTTCTGATTTAGTGTGTGCTGGATTTGTAGTGGCAGCAAGAATATTTGCTGTACGTTATGGCATTTCCATTCCTAAAATAAAACGAGAGGAGTAAGTGCTATATTAGTATGTGTCGTGAAAAAATATGTTGAATGACACATTGTTTTGCCCAATATTCAAAAAGTGATAAAAAATATTGATTTTTTTGGGGCAAATGCTTTGAATTAGTGAATAAATGTTTATCTTTGTAAAAAGAACGAAACTACAGAACGGAATTGTGATGAAAAGATTTTTTACGTATCTTATAATATTATTCTCATTATTCACTTTCTCAATAGAGATGGTGGCACAGGAGATTAATTTCAGAGCGTATAAGAGTTCTGCGGGAGTAGGGGCTAAAAATGTTCCTGATGTGTATGCATGGGGACCTTGGGTTGGAAACAACACATCGATTGTCATTAATATGACAAAGAATGTGGTAAATGTAGGTGATGCTACTTATGAAATCATGGAAAAACCTAAGCATTGGGTTGTAAAGAAAGATTTCAAGTATTGTAATTTTGAGTGTGCAACACCTAGTTTTGACAAAGCTAATATTAAACTTTATCAATACGATAGAGGAGAATATAGAATATATGTGAATGAAGAGAAAAAAGCTGTAAGATACGTGGTTAAGTATCTAGACAACTAAATCGTTCACATTTTGGAATAGAAACATAAATTTTTCGCATTAATTATTTTTTTCCAAGGCGTTGAGTATGTGATATATTCGACGTCTTTTTTATTGTTCTTTATATTATGTTGCACCGTTGTCATATTTATTTAAATCCATTAATGTCCGGTAAAAATTTTTCTATTTAACGCAGTTCGACGAATTGATGTTAATTAACGTGTGTTCGCCATAATGAACAATCATAAATAGAAAAGCATTTTTCGTTTTATAACTGATTTTCATCTCTTTCTCTCATAAAACGTAGCTCTCTATGTAAACTTTGAGCCTCTGTGGTTTTATTAAATTCTGTGCACTCGCCTTCGCAGGGGTGCGGATGGAAGAACCTTCACAACCCTCTTTTGGGTTGAAAGATGAATTTCTATAGCATCGTGGAGTCATTGGTGTGCCACTTATTTCTTGTGCTTGCTTGTGTGCCATTCATACCATGAAGGATATATACTATCTATTATTTTATGATTCTCTAAGTCGGTGGTTGATAGACTTTCTAAATAACGTAAAATATCATCTATTTTGTCATAATAGTATGCGACATTGGGTTCTTCTCTCTTGTTTAAGAAACGTATTCTATCTAGGATAATCTCCTTTAGTCTACTGTATTTGTTAGGGTTTACTATTTTGCATAGTGTAAGATCAATCATTGCCCAGTCGAAGCCATTAATTGGCAATTCCAATTCTTCATTTAGAATTGGTTCTATCCTGTTTTTATATGCTGAGGGTAGGGTGCTGTAATTGGTAAATACATATTCGGTACAGTTTAATACTTCTTCATGAAATTTGTTGATTGCTGATTGGTTATCTTCATCTAACCTAAAAAAATAATTTGTATTATAACCTATCATTTCACCTACAAAACCAAAGCTATAACTTGTTTTTGGATCTGATTTTGACCTAAAACTAAATTTGCTAAACCAATTTTCTAAAACATCGTATTTAATGTCATACGCGGGGGAGATGATTAGTTCTCCTGACCATTTGTCGATATGATGGTTGAATACAACTTCTTTTCTAACTCCTTTTCCTTTGAAAGTATATTTAGAACCCGTTTTTTTCAATCCAAAATTATTGATGAGTTTGTCAGATAATCCTGACATTATATCTTCAAACAACTCTTTGTTTTTTGAACGAGTTTCATTATTGTTTGTCAATTCCATCTTCTTTCATTTTTTTGTTTTCAGCTAAATTAGTTTTTTTGAGCTTTAATTCAAACTGTCTCAAAAAACAGACAGCCTAGACGCATGTCGAGTCTAGGCTGTCTGTTATTAAAGGAAATAAATATTTAAGTCTATTTCGCATTAGCGCATTGTGTTTGTTTGCTTTTCGCATACATGTCTACACATCACACATTTCGCAATCACATTTCGCTAATTATTTCGTTCCAAGGCGTTGGTCAGGACTTACGATGACGACGAATCATCAGCCTTATAATGCACCAGATTATTTAGGTGCAACAGGTAATTTCTGTCTGCAGGAATACCTGTTTTATTTTTCCCACTAATCATAAAATTTATTTGTTACTGCAACTATAATTTGTTAGCATTTGTTTTTCTCATTTGTAAAGTTTAAGAAAACGACACCGTATGAAAAAGGGCTAACATGAAGACTGGACGATGTCGTTTCCTTTTACATCTACAAAAATATTTCGAATCAATGTATGAAACAAATTGATTTTATAAATCCGTAAAATGAGTTTGAATTTCCGTAAAAAATAATGTTTTTTACGGATTTGTAAAATGTTAAGTCTGCTTTTATTGGTGTTATTTGTTTGATTTTTAATAGGTTGGTTGTTGTAAGCTGTGCGGTCGGCCAATGTCTTTTTCTTTGCTTTCGACCAGTATTTTTTTTGATTGTCTTTCATAAAAGTTGTGGTTTTCATAAATTGTTAAAATCAAATAATTTTTGTTGGCGGACTTCGTGGACATCATAACATTAAAATTATAAAAGCACAATTTTTAGATCCGAGTGATGTTCGTCATTTTTAATTGACAATTTTTTCTTTTCTTCTTCAGTGCTAGCTGAAGAAGGGTTTATGTAAATTATATAACTGCTCGTTCTTATGAGCTCGCAGAATATGGTTGAGTTAGGGTGTTTCGCCCTTAACAAGCCTCATTTTTGGTTGTGCAATGAAGCTTCAAGAAAAAAAATTAAACAAACTTAGAACAGCTGTTCTAAAATTGAGATTTTATTTTGAGGTGACGGCACGAATGCATCTGCCGCCATCGCGATAGTAAGATTTGATGTTATATTCATTGGAAGAAAAGCCCAGGCCTATAGCATTTTTAGATGATCCGGATTCCACTTCGGAAGTCCAGTAGAATCCCTGGTTGGCGTAGTTTGGATTTCCTCCGTTTGACATATATCCTGTGGTTGGCAGGAATATGGATTTACCGTTTTTAGCTACAATCTTATATCCTGATGGCTTGTCTTGCCACATCCATGTGCAATTGGTCTTCAATTCTTCATATTGTTGTTTGGTCGGTGTCTGCCAACCTATACCCATATTATAAGTTGCGGCATCATAGTCTGCCGTAAGTCTTAAGCTTTTGATGATTTCATGTTTGGTCAAATCAGCAACAGACAGATTGCAAGTCTCACACTCGGCTTCCGTATAATTGCTTCCTGATATTTCTCCCCAGGCAAAATATGATCCTGCCGACTCTGGAACTTTTGCTCCAATATTAGAGGTTGCCCATTTGGTGCCGCTTGGCAAACCAAGGTCTACGTATTCAAAACCATTGACGGTATTCTCTTCGTCAACTCCGCTACAAGAGGCGAATATTATTGCGGAGAGTATCACATTTGCCAATATGTATATAATTCTTCTCATATATAGCTTAGATTTTACAAAAAACAAAAGTATTGGTTTTGAGTTGAATTTGATTATAACTTTTTGTTAAAAAGTATTAAATCTTTTTTTTGTGGTCAGAAAGTGCCCAAAAAGTCAGTTATGACATGTTTTTTTGTTAATTTTGCAGTTAATGTACTATTTTTTGCTTTGAATCGGCAATGTAGGCACATTGGTTTGTAAATAGAAATAGGTATGCTTTTTGACGTTATCAACTCAAGTATTTCAGACATGGTGATTCACCACATTGGATCTCACTCTGATAATTCTGAAAATGTTTATTCGCAGCGTCCGATGTCGTTTTCTGAGGACGACAGTGAATTGCCGCACCTTTTGAAGCAGTTTTTCTTCGACTCATTCCGTGAGCCGAGCCTTTATTGTTTTGAGGATATGGAAGACAGTGTTGCCAAGATGGTCGCTTCTGTGTTTGATAACCCATCCTCGTTTTATGAAAACTCACGTCTTTTTGCGGCGTCGTTGTACGAGAATAGCAACCATCCTAATATCAAAAGCGGAGAGTTGTACGTCGCAATGTTCCGTGATGTACGCATTTTTGATCAGGACGTAAGATGCCTGGGCTTATTCAAGAGTGAACACAAGGATACATTCCTGAAGGTTTATAATCAAGAAGATGGTTTAGCGCTTGGTTATGATGAAGGGTTGGATTTGAAGAAGTTGGACAAGGGCTGCCTGATTTTTGATATTGAGAGAGAGAAGGGGTTTGTTGTCGCATTGCTCGACAAGGCAGCAGGAAAGAGTGAGGCTACATTTTGGAAAAATGATTTCCTTGGACTTGTGACCCGTATGGACAATAATTTCCAGACAAAGGAGTATATGGATTTGTGCAAGTCGTTCGTGACTGACATTTTCCGTCCTTCACGCGAGGAAGAGCCTGAGAATGGAATTGAACGCGCCGACCAGATAGATATGCTCAACCGTCAGGTGGATTTCTTTAAGGGAACGGATATTTTTGATATTGACAGGTTTAAGGAGCAGGTGCTTGGAAACAATGAGTCTATCTGCGACGTGTTTGATGAGCATCTTGCGCATTTTGAGGAGGCTAACGATTTGGAGTTGCCAAAAACATTTGCCATCAGCAAGGAGGTGGTGAAGAAGGGTGCACCGAAGTTCAAGAGTGTACTTAAATTGGATAAGAACTTCCACGTCTACATACATGGAAACAGAGATATGATAGAGCGTTCTTTCGACAAAGAAAAACGAATGCATTATTACAAGATTTACTTTGAAAACGAAGAGTAATTGAAATAAAAATGTAATTTTGTGACATTATGCAGGAAGTGAATATAAATAAGACGGTGCTTGCAATGCGTTTAGGCTTGATTTTGGCATTCTCTTACGTGATGCGGGATTTGATGTCTTTTAATGCTGGCGACGGAATTTTTTCCATCGTCTGTTTGTTCATATCCATCTTTTTCTTGATTTTCCCATTTGTCTTCCTGTTCCGCATGACTGTGAATTATTGTTGTCGGTATAACGACTGCAAATATCAGTTCTCCACTCCGTTTTCAATAGCAATCAAAGGATTTGCCTTTGCGGGCATAATCTATTCGCTCTTCTTCTATTTGTATGTGCAAAACTTTGCGCCTAATCTAATGAGTGATATGGTGAATTCATACGAAAAAGTTTTGGAAGGGCAGGGATATGATGATGTGATTTCGCAATGGAAGGATATGGCTGGTTCCACTACTCCGAAATCGTTGATCCCATCTATTTATATGGGTTTCTTGTTGACTGGACTTGTCGTCAGTCTGATTTCTGTCGGAGCGGCGCGGTTTGCGAAGATGGAAAAACCTGGTGATGATAACACAAGTTCATCTATTGGCGGAGATTCTCTGTATGACAAAAGCGAATCAAATAATAAAGATAATTAATAAACAATAAGATAATGGATATATCTGTAGTCGTACCATTGTACAATGAAGAGGAGTCGCTTGGCGAGTTGTACGCATGGATTAAGCGCGTAATGACAGAGCATAATTATAGTTACGAGGTGATTTTCTGCAACGACGGAAGCACAGACAAGTCGTGGCAGATCATTGAGGATTTGGCAGCTTCCGACAGCAATGTGCATGGAATAAAATTCCGTCGCAACCATGGCAAGAGCGCCGCCCTTTATTGCGGTTTTGAGAAGGCTCAGGGCGACGTTGTGATTACCATGGATGCTGATTTGCAGGACTCTCCAGATGAGATTCCTGAGCTGTATAAGATGATCAAGGAAGACGGTTATGATCTCGTCTCTGGCTGGAAGAAGAAACGTTACGATTCAAAATTGGCAAAAAACCTTCCTTCGAAGCTGTTTAATGCCACGACACGAATGATCTCTGGAATCAAACTGCATGATTTCAATTGTGGATTGAAGGCATACAATTGCCATGTGGTAAAGAGCATAGAGGTGTATGGAGAGATGCACCGTTATATTCCATATTTGGCTAAAAACGCAGGTTTCAAGAAGATAGGGGAGAAAGTTGTCCAGCATCAGGCAAGAAAGTATGGTGAGACAAAATTCGGATTAAACCGTTTCTTCAACGGATATCTAGATTTGCTTTCTTTGTGGTTCATCTCCACATTCGGAGGCAAACCTATGCATTTCTTCGGCTTTGTCGGAAGCATCTTGTTTTTGCTAGGATTTATTTCCGCAGCTTATGTCGGAATCTCTAAACTTGTGCATATGGCTAACGGACAATTGGATCCACTAGTGACCAGCAGCCCTTATTTCTACATCGCGTTGACGATGATGATCCTTGGCACACAATTGTTTATGACGGGATTCTTGGGAGAGTTGATTTCACGTAACTCAAGCGAAAGAAACAACTATAAGATTGAAAAAGTAATTTAATAAAGGATATGGATATCATTCTTGACATATTGAAATTTTCCGTAAGTGGAATTTTGGTTTTCCTTGCCACTTTCTTTGTTTTGAAGAATTTGCTCGACAACAGAGAGAAGGAGAGAAGACATCAGATGAGAATTGAGACAGGTAAAATTCTTACTCCAATCAAACTGACGGCTTACGAGCGTTTGGTGTTGTTCTTGGAACGAATCAAGCCGGAAAGCATGGTGGTGAGAATCCAGTATCCCACAATGAAAGCAGGCGATCTTCACCTTATGTATATCCAGCAGGTGCGTGAGGAATTTGAACATAATGTCTCTCAGCAGATTTATGTGTCGGAAGACCTTTGGCGTTTTGTCGTAGCTGCGAAGGAGAGCCTTTTGCAATTTATCAATACGTGTTCGGAGTCGGTTCCGAAAGATGTGCCTGCCGTTGAGTTGTCGAAGATTCTAATCGAGAAATACAACGAGACAGAGAATCCGCCAATTGATATAGCATTGGTAGTATTGAAGAACGAAATCAAAACTTTGGCATGATGAGCATTCTGGATTTAGCGAGCAAACGAGTGTCTGTACGCTCTTATGACACTGCCCATGTGGTGGAAAAAAATGTGCTTGACGAAGTGATTGAGGTGGCCCGTCTGGCACCGTCAGCCTGCAATAAGCAGCCATGGCGATTGATCGTTGTGAAAAGCAAAGGAAAGTTGACGGAATTATCTGCCGCTTACGACAGAGATTGGTTTAAGACAGCTCCAGTTGTATTGGCTGTAGTAGTCGACCATACAGAGTCGTGGCACAGAGCTGATGGCAAGGATCACGCTGATGTGGACGCTTCTATTTTTGTGGAGCATTTATGTTTGGCTGCAGCAGAGAAAGGTTTGGGCACATGTTGGGTTTGCAATTTCAATCCAGAGGTGGCAAACAAAGTGCTTGGCATAGATGGGGTGGAGAAGGAACTGGTTGCGTTGGTGCCGATAGGTTATCCGTCCGACAATTCCGTCTTCTCAAAACCTAAGGTAAGAAAGGATATGTCAGAAATCGTTTCTGAGATCTAATAAATGAAGAAACAGTCTATGATGCGCAAAACGTATAATATGGTAAGCAAGCGAGTGGTGGGGGTGTTGGCTTCCATCGCTTTGTTGTTGTCTCTTACTATGTGCGAGACGGATTTTTGCAATGAGAATATGTATGTGGTCGGCACATTGAGAGCTTTCCATAAGCAGTCGAAATCACAGATAGATGTATTTTTGGCGACTATGGATTCAAATGGCGACACGATAAGGTATGTAAACCGAACAAACGGGTCGTACGCTAATTTCTCTTTGAATCCAGAATCCGACACCTCACGATTCTACATTTTGACTGCAGACACGGTGGAAATTGGCAAGATAGCTATTGTGCATACCAATAGAAACGAGTTTGTGAATGCGGAGTGTGGAGTCCGTACGTTGAGCACAATAGATACTGTTTTGATTGAAAACGCATCGGAAGGTGATTCCGTCGCAATATTATTTAAGGATGTTGATGAAAACTACGACAATGGGAATATTGAGATTTTTTTGGCTGGTTTTGAGTAGTCTTTTCATCACATCAGTTTTTGCGCAGAAAAAAGAGGCGCAGGAGGTTAAGGATGAATGGAATTTGACTACGTCCAAAACTTTTTATGGAGTGTCTGTATATGCGGATATCGCTGGCCCAATAACATCTATGTTTAAGGATGGCAAAACGGATTTTAGCTTTGGCGTGGACGCAGATATTTGCCATACCATTTATCCTACTTTTGAGGCTGGATATTCCAAGTATGACGCCACAGAGTCGTATAATTATGGATTGCCTCAGATTCCTGGATATTCCTACACATGCAACGGCTCTTATTATAAGATTGGAGCCAATTTCAATTTCTTGAACGACGGACGTGGAAATAAAGTGATTCCATTGTTGTATATAGGAGCAAAATTCGCTTTCTCACCGTCGCATTTTGATATTGAGAATGTAAGATTGAGCAATGAATTTTGGAATATAGAGAAGGCTTACTCTGTCTCAGGAAAAAGTCTTTGCCGATGGGCTGAGTTCTCAGTCGGATTGAGATATCCTATCGCTAAGTTTTTCTGTATGGGAGTTGAGGGAAAATTGCGAGAGTTTGGAAGAGCAAAAGTCAAGACAGTAGATATGCCTGACGGATCTTCTTTTGATGTAAAACAGAGTTATTCCCCAGGCTATGGCAATTTTAACGGAAGCAAATGGGGTGTGAAATACACAATCGGATATTTCTTCCATTGATTTATGTGGCTTAATCAGGATTATTTTTCTTTGAATCTGTAGGAAAATCTGGCTCCAAGACCAATAGTCTGAATCACTTTGTTTTGTACATCATTGTGAGGAGACAAAGCATTCCAGTCTGCAAAGAAGTTGATGTCGAAATATTGGGTCACCATTGCTCCGATAGAGCCGCCGGTTGTGAAACAAGCCCCAATGCTTGACGGGCATGTGAAAAATACATTTACTGTTTTGTCGTATCTGTTAATCCCTATTAGTGCTTTAGGACTGAAATATATGTGTCTGAATATCTTTATGTAGGAGTATATTCCAGTTTGGAACACAGCCATTTCGAAAGAGTCTCCATTATTGGCTTGATTTAATTCTTCTGGAGTGTCTATTATATCTTTAATGCTATTGTACGAATAATGAACATTCATTACACTTAATCTTCCACCTACTCCAAAATGATGATTCCAATACCACGCTCCTTCGATTCCTGCTGATGTGCCTGTCGAGGTGTTGAACGACATTCCGTAAGCAGGCTTGTATTTTGTTAGGGGAATCTGGAAATTAGCGTAAAAGCCTAGAAATGAAGGGTTCCATTGCTCAAAGTCCACCCAATGGTCTATAAGTTCCGAACTCATCTTCTTACGTTTGAAAATGATATCGCTCAACCAATATGCGAATTCGGTGGACATGATTCCAATACCGGCTCCGGCCAGGATGTCGCTCATCCAATGACGGTTGTTGGCCATACGCATAAGTCCGGTGGCTGTGGCTGTGGCGTATGCTCCCATTCCTACCCATGGACTTAGATCACCGTATTCTTTATTGAGCATTGTGGCTGTCATGAAAGCGGTGGCGGTATGTCCGGAAGGGAAACTGTTGTTGGACGATCCGTCTGGGCGACGGAGTTTGGCTGTGTATTTGATGCTGTTCACCAGTCCGGCCATTATTATTGCGGAAAAAGCGTCGGCAGTAAGCATCTCACCCCAGCTGCTACGGCTTGGCACACCAAACGCCTTCATTCCCAACATCACACCTGCTGGGAGGTATTGGGTGAAGTTGTCGACTTCACTGTGAAATCTAGGCATGAAACTGTTACGCAACTCCCTGAATTTTTTGTTGTGCTCCATTTCGATTATACCTCCGACAATAAGAGGCACACCGATATGAGTGCATTCAATCATTTTTGAATAAGGATATTTGATTATAATAGAGTCATTTATATTATGTAAAGAGTCGTTTGGGGCGACGGAAGTGATTTTGATGGAATCATTTTCCTCAGTCGCGGAAATTGGCATGAGAGTCATAACACCAGCTATTGCGGCACAAATCGTTTTGGACAAAACCGAGGCAGAGACGTGGTGTGCCATATCTCTTAATTTTCTATAACATGCAATAACATAAGTTGTTAAGATCCCTATTATTCTAGATATCTTGTCCGAACACATTTGAATATATCATACTTTTAGAACAAAAGTAATGAATTTAAGTGACGCATTGTTGAATTTGTTCGTTTTTGTATGCCTTTTTCTCCGAATTTCACATTTTTGTAATATCATCACTAAAAAAGATGGTCATACATTTGCATAAACACTGTATTATTTGTTGTTTTGAAGAATGTATCGACGATGCAGTCTGATGCTATCATTAAAACTTATAATTATGAATAACAATAAGAGTTTATTTAAATTTTTGATCTCATGTTTTGTGCTGACACTGTCATCGGGTGTTCAGGCAACTACATGTTGTGATGAAGATTTTACGGATGATTTTGATAAATCAAAAGTCAGGTTTAAGCAACAATATGAAGATTGGCCTGCGGAATGTCTTGCAAAACTGGCAAACAAAGAGTCGTTTATAGATCCGGTTATTGAGTGTTATGATAAAAAAAATGTCAAGCATTTGTTGTCTTTACGAGTAAAGAATGAGCTTGTAAAAGACAGTATAGATAGTACAAAGCCGATAATTCTTCATTTAATGGTGGATGATGATGAAATACCTTTGAAATATTATAAATTTCTTACTTTCTGTTGGATGGATCATACCACATATGAAAGTAATAAAGCAGAATTTGCTGAATCTGGAAAATGGTTTCTTAGAAGTTTATCAAGGTCATCAAAATGTGATTCGTTTTATTTTTGGCTTTCACCGGATGATTCACCTTCTGAATTATATCCGATAGGTCCGTTTGCTAAATAAGAGGCATAAGAGCTATATTTTCAATCTTTATATTTAATCATCAGTATCTCTTAGGTGCCTGATGCTTATCATTAAAACTTATAATTATGAATTTCAACAAAAATCTGCTGAAATATTTGATTTCATGTTTTGTGATGACTTTGTCATTGGGCGTTCAGGCACAGGGTTATGAATGTTCTGATTTTACGGATGATTTTGATAAATCAAAAGTAGGTTTTAAGCAACAATGTGAGGAATGGCCTGTGGAATGTATGGCAAAACTGATAAATCAGGAGTCTTTTTTAGATCCTGTTATTGAGTGTTATGATAAAAAAGGTGTCAAACATTTATTGTCTTTAAATCTTAAGAATGAGCCAGTAAAAGACAGTATAGATATTACAAAGCCAATTATTCTTCATTTAATGGTGGATGAAGATGAAATCCCTTTGAAATACTATAAATTTCTTACTTTATGTTGTATGGATGGTAACCAATATGAAAGCAACAGAGCAGAGATGTCAGAAAGAGGAAAAAGGTTTCTTCTTAAGGCAGCAAAATGTGATCATTCGCTTTATTTTTGGCTTTCACCGGATGATTCACCTTCTGAATTATATCCGATAGGTCCGTTTTCAAAGATTCGATAGTTTTTTTTGATGCAAATTATTACTGTCGAGAATTGGACGAACCGAATATTTTCATGCAAAATGTAATGGCATTTTTGCACCTTATTTTAATAGCTTTATTTTGTTGATGCCGAATTTTTTACTAATTTTGCATCCCGTTAAGTAAAAAACAACATTATACAACATAAAATGACAGACATCAAGAACCTAAGCATTGCTGCGGACAATATCAGAATTTTGACTGCTGCAATGGTAGAAAAGGCTAAATCGGGACATCCGGGAGGAGGAATGGGTGGAGCTGACTTCATCAATGTGCTCTATTCTAAATACTTACGATATGATCCAAGCGACCCTCTATGGGTTTGCAGAGACCGTTTCTTCTTAGATCCGGGTCATATGTCTCCAATGCTATATTCTGTATTGTTGTTGTCTGGTAAGTTTGAGGTTTCTGATATTCAGAATTTCCGTCAGTGGGGCAGTTGCACTCCAGGACATCCAGAGGTTTGTTTTGAAAGAGGTATTGAAAATACATCTGGTCCGTTAGGACAGGGACACACTATGGCTGTAGGTGCGGCAATCGCAGGAAAATTCCTAACTCAAAAGTTTGGAAACTGGATGGACCACAAGATCTACACATTCATTTCAGACGGTGGTATCCAGGAGGAGATTTCACAGGGAGCAGGAAGAATTGCCGGAAATCTTGGTTTGTCTAACTTGATTATGTTCTACGATGCCAACAATATTCAGCTTTCTACAAAGGTTGATGAGGTGTCGAACGAGGATATCGAGCAGAAATACAAGGCTTGGGATTGGAACGTTATCACAATCAATGGAAACGACGCCGCTCAGATTATAGAGGCACTTGATAATGCAAACGCTGAGACATCACGTCCTACACTTATTATAGGTAATACTACAATGGGACGCGGTTGTGTCAAGTCTGACGGTTCTAATTTTGAAGGTCAGGTTTCGACTCACGGACAGCCATTGTCTGCCGCAGGTGTTGATGTCGCTAAGACAATTGAAAACCTTGGCGGTGATCCTAACGATCCTTTCAAGATTTTTGAAGAAACAAAGAAATTATATGCTGCTCGTAGAGAGGAATTGATCGCTGAAGCAGGAAAGCGTAAGGCAGAGCAGGCAGAGTGGGCAAAGAAAAACCCAGAGTTGGCTGCCAAACTGGAACTTTTCTTCAGTGGCAAACTTCCTAATCTTGATTTCTCTAAGATTGAGCAGAAGCCAAATCAGCCTACACGTGCCGCTTCGGCTGCAGTGCTTGGATACTTGGCAGACAATGTAGAGAATATGATTGTCAGCAGCGCTGATTTGTCTAATTCAGATAAGACAGATGGTTTCTTGAAGAAGACACATCCTATTGTAAACGGTGATTTCAGCGGCAGATTCTTGAACGCAGGAGTTTCAGAGTTGACAATGGCTTGTATAATGAATGGTATCGTTCTTCACGGTGGTATGTATGCTGCTTGCGGAACATTCTTCGTCTTCTCCGATTATATGAAGCCAGCCTACAGAATGGCGGCACTTATGCGTCTTCCTGTAAAATATGTATGGAGCCATGATGCTTTCCGTGTAGGTGAGGATGGACCAACACACCAGCCAATCGAGCAGGAAATGCAGGTGAGATTGTTGGAGAAAATTAAAAACCACGCTGGAAAGAACAGTATGCTTGTGCTTCGTCCTGCTGACGTTTATGAGACGACAGAGGCTTGGAAGATGGCGATGGAGAACACAGATACTCCGACAGCGTTGATACTTTCTCGTCAGAATGTCAACGATCTTCCTGGAGACAGAGTGGCAGAGTCGAAGAAAGCAGCCAAGGGAGCTTATATAGTAAAGGCTTGCGACGGTACTCCGGATATTGTGATGGTTGCAAACGGTAGTGAGGTAAGCACGTTGTTTGATGGAGCGAAACTGCTGGAGGAACGCAAAAACTTGAAAATCCAAATTGTGTCTGCGATCTCAGAGGGATTGTTCAGAACTCAGAGTAAGGAGTATCAGGAGGAAGTGATACCGTCGTCAGCAAAGAAATATGCTTTGACAGCGGGAATACCTTGCTCGATGCAAGGACTGGTCGGCGTTGACGGCTATGTCCACGGACTTGACCATTTCGGTTACTCGGCACCATTCAAAGTGTTGGACGAAAAATTCGGATTTAATGCCGAAAGCGTCTATTCGGATGTTTGTGAATTCCTGAATATTTAATTGATAATTAATAAAAGCCACCTTAATTAAGGTGGCTTTTTTTTGTTTCTGTTATGACTAGAGTAGACTATAGATACCATTTCCCGTTGCCTGTTTATGGCGTTGCACTATTGTTGGATGTCGCTATGGTGATGTTTTATCTGGTGCTTGCGTTGCAGACAGCATTTGGAATAAGCGATGATATTCTTCCAAAAGAAAATTTTGGCTATTATTTGACCGGGACATTCATTTTCTCGGCCATACTGGCATTTTGTACCTATATGTTGCTCACAAGTCGTGACACATTCATCTTTGATAATTCGGGAAACCGATATTTTGACGGCTATACGTTCCTTGGAAAAGATAAAGGAGAATGGAAAAAAATGGAAGGTGGGTTTAGCCGCATCGTCTTCCAAACCTACGAGCAGAGCCAGACTTTCAATTTCATGGGTATAAGTAAAAATAAGGTAGACGAGACGGTGTATGAGTTGCGCAAAGTGTACGACGACCAGACTTACGATTGCTTGGTGTCGACATCAGATGTGAAATGTCTGCCTGCCACATTGAAAATAGGAAAGCAAATTGCTGATGCCAATGGAGTCAAATTCTTCGATTATGTGAAGGATAAATATAGAAAGCAGAAGATTTACATCTGATTTCCGTGGATACGCGCAAAAAAAATGTTATGCAGATGTAGCATTCCTATGTCATGAAGGAGAGTAGGGCGGAAAAATTAAAATGACTGAAATTTTGAAAATAAAAAGAGGAAAATAGTAATAAAATGAAAAAATTTTCTATTTTTGTCTTTGATAGTATAACAACGAATAAAAGGAAGTAATAATTATTAAATAATATCAAACATGGCTAATTTGGATTTGTCAAAGTACGGTATTACAGGTGCAACAGTGATTGCACACAATCCATCGTACGAGGTATTGTTCGCAGAGGAGACAAAAGCTGGTCTTCAGGGTTATGAAGTAGGTCAGGTTACTGAGCTAGGTGCAGTAAACGTAATGACAGGTATCTTTACTGGTCGTTCTCCTAAGGACAAGTACATTGTTGATGACAAGAACTCACACAACAATGTATGGTGGACATCAGACGCATATAAGAATGACAACCACCCAATGTCAGAAGAGGTTTGGGCAAAGGTTAAGGATATCGCAAAGAAAGAGCTTTCAAACAAGAATCTTTACGTTGTAGACGCATTCTGCGGTGCAAACAAGGCTACACGTCTAGCAGTTCGTTTCATCGTTGAGGTAGCATGGCAGGCTCACTTTGTAACAAACATGTTCATCCAGCCAACTAAGGAAGAGCTAGAGAACTTTGAGCCAAACTTCGTAATTTACAATGCTTCAAAGGCAAAGGTAGAGAACTACAAGGAGCTAGGTCTAAATTCAGAGACTTGTGTCGCATTCAACACAACATCACGTGAGCAGGTTATCATCAACACTTGGTATGGTGGTGAGATGAAGAAGGGTATGTTCTCAATGCAGAACTACTACTTGCCTCTACAGGGTATCGCTTCAATGCACTGTTCAGCAAATTGTGATATGAATGGTGAGAACACAGCTATCTTCTTCGGTCTTTCTGGTACAGGTAAGACAACACTTTCTACAGATCCAAAGCGTAAGCTTATCGGTGATGACGAGCACGGTTGGGATGACGAGGGTGTATTCAACCTAGAGGGTGGATGCTACGCTAAGGTTATCGGTCTTTCAAAGGAGCATGAGCCAGATATCTACGGTGCTATCAAGCGCAACGCACTTCTTGAGAACGTAACTGTATCTAAGGATGGTAAGATCGACTTCAACGATAAGAGCGTGACTGAGAACACTCGTGTTTCTTATCCAATCAACCACATCAAGAATATTCAGCCAGGTTCATCTGCACCAGCTGCAAAGAACGTTATCTTCCTTTCTGCTGATGCATTCGGAGTATTGCCTCCTGTATCAATCTTGACTCCAGAGCAGACTCAGTACTACTTCCTATCAGGATTTACAGCTAAGCTTGCTGGTACAGAGCGTGGTATCACAGAGCCAACTCCAACATTCTCAGCTTGTTTCGGTCAGGCATTCCTTGAGTTGCACCCAACTAAGTATGCAGAGGAGCTAGTTAAGAAGATGAAGAAGTCTGGTGCTAAGGCATATTTGGTTAACACTGGATGGAACGGAACTGGTAAGCGTATCTCAATTCCTGATACTCGTGGTATCATCGACGCTATCCTTGATGGTTCAATCTTGAAGGCTCAGACTAAGAAGATCCCTATGTTCGACTTCGAGGTTCCAACAGCTCTTCCAAATGTTAACCCTGCTATCCTTGACCCTCGTGACACTTATGCAAACGCATCAGAGTGGGAAACTAAGGCAAAGGATTTGGCTGGTCGTTTCATCAAGAACTTTGAGAAGTACACAGGCAACGCTGCTGGTAAGGCTCTTGTTGCTGCTGGACCAAAGTTGTAATCAAACGCTATTAAACAATAGCTTAAATATAAGAGACGTGAGCAATCACGTCTCTTTTTTATTTTTTAAATTTATGCGGTTATAATATTAATGTCGAATACAGAGTATCTAGAAGCATTGATATAAAAAGCTGTTTTTTAATGTTCTGATGAAATGTTAAATATCTTAAAATAGGAGTAGAGAAATGATATTTTGCCTAAAAAACAGATTGATAAATTAGTAATTTTGCAGTCGTAACAAGTTAATGTAGAAAAAAATGGAAACAAAAAAGTGTCTTACCTGCGGTGCAGAAATTGATGTCAACGCAGTTCATTGTCCTTCATGTGGGGCAGTCAGAGGAAGAAAGAAGCCTATGCCAAACACACATTTAGCCTGGGCAATTTTCACAACTATATTCTGTTGTTTGTTTACTGGTATTATCTCTATAATTTATGCGGCTCAGGTGAGTAAGTCGTATCAGCGAGGTGATATTGTAGGAGCTTATCACAAAAGTAAGATAGCCGACCGTTGGGCGAATGTTGGATTTTTATTGTTTTGGCTACCAGTTATCATTTACATCATAATGACAGTTGCAGGTTTTAGTTTTGGTGTAGTGACTGATTTCGTTAACGGTGGACTTCATTCTATTGGTATAAAATAATAGATGAACAATTTTCTGAAATATAAAAACATATTAATAGCCGTAGTCATTTTTTTTCTGGCTACGGTCTATTATTTTTATGATCCATCTGTTTCAGGAAACATCAAATTTCCTAAATGTCCTTTTTTTGTGCTAACAGGATACAAATGTCCAGGTTGTGGCTCACAGAGAGCTCTCCATGCTTTGCTTAATTTTAGAATATGGGATATGGTTTATTATAATGCGTTATTTGTGCCAGCCATTCCATATTTGATTCTTTTACTATTTTCTTTATGGAAGAGGAATGTTTATACCGAATTCTACAACCGATTAAATTCTTACACAACTTGTATTATTGTGTTATTTGTTGTGTTTGCATGGTGGATTCTTCGAAACATATTTGATTGGTAAATTTGATTTTTTATCTTTATCAACAATTTTGGCCATTTATCAACAATTTTTTGCCTGTTTGTTGATAAAACTATTATGTATGTTTTTGTTGAAAATAGTGATTGATTTATTTTTGTATTGTCTGTTGTGTTAAATAGCAACGGACAATTAGTAAATCATAAATAGCAAAGGGCTTGTTTTTATAGTATGTGTACGATAATTCATCATATATCATCATATATTAAGGGACTCCTATTTCTTGCCGTAATGGTTTTGAACTTAGGAACGCACCAGCTGCGTGCGGAACTTTATCCAGAAGATTTTCTGACACCAGACAATCCTTATAAAGTTAGTACAGCGAAAGATTTGGTTGATGTGTTTGATGCTTTTAATGATTGTTTCGATTTCAATGCTGAGTGGGGTGATACATTCAGTATTTCATTGAAAGCTGATATTGATATGTCTGGAATAGAATTTACTCCAGTACAAAAAGAAGAAGCTGTTCCTGTTAAAATTGAAGGAAATGGATATACCATCAAAAATTTGACGTTTACAGGTATAGAAAGCTCTTATTCAGGATTATTTCCACATTTGGGTGATGGATCTGTAATTAGAAATATTAATTTTGATAGTATCAATGTCTCTTTACCATCAAAAAATTGTGCTATTTTGGCAGGATTGGTAAGTGGACAAGTAGAGATAAGTGATTGCTCCATAACTAATGGAGTGGTGGCTTATACCGTACCTAATAAGGCGTTGAACATAGGCGGATTAGTTAGTGTGGTAAATGTTGGATCAACTTTTGAGTGCAAGAACATAACCGTTGATTTGGATTATAAAGTTGATATAGAAGCTAGATCATTTGGAGGTGTTGTCGGATATTTAAACAACCCATCCTTTTTGAATTTGTCGAATGTGACAAACCGATCAAAGAAAACATTAGTTATTGGAACCGTAGAATATGGTATTGGTGGTATTTTAGGTTTAATACAGGCTGACAAAGTCAAGATCAAAGTTAATGATTGTTTCAACTATATGAATATAGAGTCCGGATCGCCTACAGTTGGAGGTATAGTCGGATATTATTCAAAACCAGAAGATAAAACTATTATAAATGAACTATATAACTGCACTAATGCCGGTGATATTAGTTCTGAATTCGGAGATGTCGGAGGTATTGTGGGACATTCCTCTTTTGTGAAAATTTATAATAGCGTCAATATTGGTGACCTATCGAGTTATGATCCAACGTTTGGTACGAAAGATATAAAAGAACAAATAAGAGGAATAGGAGGAATAGGAGGAATAGTTGGAACGTATATGGTGAAACGTATCAATGTGATGGATTTCACTCTATCGTCTTGTGTGAATCTTGGATATGTTTCTCATACTTTAGAAGGTAATGCTGCAGGTATTGTTGGTGGCTATAAAAGTGTAGAGGAGTATAATGTGTCTGAGAATAATCTATTCCCTTCCAAGATTTTCCCTTTCCAAAATTGTCTTTCTTTGTCTACTGATGGAACTAACCGTATTGTTAAGGATTTTGAGTTTAGTACAACGCCGGGCTATAATTATATAGGAGGCCTATATACAGACTCATCATTAAGGGTCTCAGTGTCAAATGATTCGGTTCATTGTCTGACAAATAGCAATTTGACATCTGGCAAAGTGCCTTTCTATTATTTTTCTTTGAATGAAGATGCTGGCTTTTGGCTTGATAATGAATCTGCATTGAAAAGGGGGATTGATCCTGCTTTTTTACAAAAACCTGGATTTTATCCTTATCTCCCTCTTAATGATGATATTGCGAAACTTGCGTCCCTACCTATATTAGTTGCAGATGGAGAGCGACTAGACAGTATCGCTTCTGGGTTCTCGTGTGGAATTATTGATGGAGTCGAATGGGCATCTAAAAATGGAACATTTGAGGTTTCAGAAGAAGGTGTCGCTACAATATTAAATGCGGGAGAAGATGTTATTTATGGAATCCTTGGAGACGCGGTAATTTCTCGCCATATCAAGGTGTATAAGAATGTGTTTGGAGGTGGTCGTGGAACGGAAGATAATCCGTATCTGATCACGAATCTTTCTCATTTAGAGGAGTTGAGGGATTCGCTTGCCATTGCTGAAGAATGGTCAAAAAACAAATATTTTAGAGTTGCTGCTAACATTAGCGGTTTGGATTTTGTGCTGTCTCCTACGCGAGATACTCGTTTTATGGGAAATCTTGATGGTGGCGGTAACACGATTAAGATGGATATCGCAAATGCGGATGGTGATGCAGCCTTGTTTGTCTTTGCAGAAGAAGCGACAATTCATGATTTACACACGTCTGGCTATGTCTCAGGAAAGAGTTTTGCGGCAGGAATTTGTGCTGCTGCTTATAATTGTGATATCTACAATTGTTTCAATAGTGCTAAAATCTCAGGTGCTACAGCCGGTGGCTTGATTGGATATTCTGATGGCGGCAATTTGTATGGACTGTGTAATTCAGGTACAATTACAGCATCAAGCATCGCGGGAGGTGTGATTGGTAGTGCTGCAGAAATAAATAGTGATGTGCGTATTTCAGATTTGGTGAACTCTGGATATGTGACGGGATATGTTGCGGCTGGTTTGATTGGTGATGCAGAAAGGAATTCGGCAAGCTATGCATTCGACAGATTGATAAATTATGGTAGTGTATGCGGTGTCTCTGAAGCTTATCCGTATATTTTCTCGACAAATTTTTCAGGCTATTCTTATCCAGACTGTCATTATGATATTCAAATTACACGTAATGGCAAATGTATGACTGACGGATTTAATGGAGCTGCAATTGGAGTTGATATTATCCCAACCACTGCGACAGATGTGGAGTATGAACTGTTTTCTGAAGATGCTTCCGCTGTTTATGTTCCGTCATTTGTCAAGAAAATGCGAAATTCTGAGTTGCTTGGTATATTGACCACTTTTGAGAACGAGGAATTGTCTGCGTATGTGCAAACATCTCCTTCGCTTCTCTCTTCCGGACAAATGGTTCTTAGAGGAATAGGTCTTGCTGAAGAATACCATAAATTGTCAGATCTGAAATCTTCAACAGATGTGTCTGCGATATTAGTTCAGAAATCTGAGTTTGGAGATGAACGAGAAACTTATATTACTATTGCTTCCATTCCATTCGATTTTGGTGATGGTTCGGAAGCTGACCCTTATTTGATCAACGGATTGGATGATTTGAAGTCACTTGCTGAAATGATTGAGGCAAACAAGGTGACAGACAAATATTATGTGAATGCAAAATCCAACAACTGGTCGTACAATAAGTATTTTAAATTGAACAGTGATATTTTGGGCGACGGTACTGCTTCAACAATCGTTACAAATGCAATTGCAAGTGAGGAAAATCCATTCCAAGGTGTCTTCGATGGAGGTTGCCACACAATAAAAGTTTCAATCAATAATCAGAACAACAACTATCAGGCTTTGTTCGCAAAAATAGAGTCGGGTGCTATTATAGAGAATTTGACAGTGACGGGTGTTGTAAGTGGAAAAATGTATGTCTCTGGTGTCGTTGCAAGTGCGACTGCTGAAAGAGATGGCGATGAACCTGTCATTCGCAATGTGATAAACAATGTAAATGTTACTTCGTCGTCTGATTGTGTCGGAGGTATTTGTGGTAAATCAAATGCAAGAATTGAGGATTGTGCAAACGCTGGATATATTTTAATCACACTTGACTCTAATCCTTATTATACAGGTGGAATTGTCGGGTCTACTACCTCTAATGTGATACGTTGTATGAATCTTGGTTCTATACACGGACACCGACGCATTGGCGGAATTTGTGGAGGTGCTATGAGCGATGATTCGAAAGGTTTGATTAAGGACTGTGTCAATTATGGAATGGTGTCATCTCAATGTCCGCCGTCTGCCGACTTCGCTTGCGTTGGCGGAATTGTCGGGTCTGCGGATAATTTTGAAGTTAAGACTTCTTTGAATCTCAACAGAGTGTCGTGCCGTAATGAAATATATGCAGACGCGATTGTTGGAAGTGTAACTGGAGAAGTTGACGGTTGCTACTACGATAAGCAGGTTTCTGTATTGCCAAGCAAGAATGGCACTGGAATGTTGACAACAGAAATATCCCAACTGTCTATTGAAGGATTCAATAATAATGCAGGAATGTATCCTACATTGAACAATACGTTGTGTGATGACAAATTGTCAGTTTTGGCATCATCTCCTTTGATGCTCTTTGAAAGTGACGACAAAACTGCTTTCGATGAGGTTTCGAAGATGATGAACTATGGTGATGTGAAAGCAGCCAATCCAGACATCAAATGGACAGGAAAGAACGGAGTGGTGGATGTTGTCAGAAGTGAGGACGGATTCATAGTTAAACCTGTTGTCGTCGGCACTGATACTTTGACTGCTTCTTATGGACCATATTCAAAGCAGATGTCTGTTGATATATATTGCATACCTGTCAGACTTGACACTACGATTTCTGGATGCCAGACTGTTTCTGTACGTAAGAGTGACGGCACTGAAATAGTTTGTACTAAGGACACTGTGTTTACAGAAGTTTATCCGAGAGAAAATTCCATTTGTGACAGCACAATCAAGTATATCGTGAAAATCAAAAAATTGACTGATTATTTGATTGATACTGTACTTTGTGGAAAGAATGTTTTGTCAGGAGCTGTTTATCGTGGAAAGAATTATACAAACACTGATTATATAACACTTAAAGACACCATAGGTTGTGATTCGGCTATCACTGCAAAATTAAGAGTTGTGATTCCTCGCGTCGATTCGGTTTACCATAATTCGGGATGTGATTCTGTATTCTGTGAGGTCGACGGCAAATATTATCATGAGACGGTAAGCTTCTATGATACAGTCAAGTCTTCTGTATGTGATTGCGACAGTGTCATCATCAAAGTGAATTTGAATGTGACAAACAGTGACGCGTATGAGTTTGATGAGGTTTATCTTGACTCATTTGAGATTGACGGCAAGAAGTTGAAGGGTGGCGAGTCGTTGACCTTATATGATACTTTGGTTACTAAAAACGGCTGCGACAGTATCGTTAAAAAGAATATCTACGTTTATAATCGCGTCTACAAGATGGACACAGTTCTGTATGCTTGCGATTTCTATCTAGACAATGTGAATTTCCAGAAGATCACTCGTGACACAGTTTTGGTGGAGCAGTTGAGTGAGACTTTGCACGGAATCACAGTTGATGGATATTATTTGCAGAAGCGTGATATCCACATCTCCCATAATACATCTGCTGATACGACAAGAATGCCAGAGGAGTATTATTGTCATAAATATTTGCTCACACAGAATGTGGATGGCGTGGAGCATGTGTTGGGAACTGTCACAAAGGATACTGTGGTGTATATGAATATTCCACGTGATAGGAAATGTGACAGCGTGGTGGTTCGCACAATACATATTTTGCCGGAAGCAGTCAAGGATACGGTTGAAATTGTGAATTGTGGGGCTTATTACGACGAGACACTCGACACCACATTCACGTCGACACAGGATTATATTGTCCACAAGAAATACAACAACTCATTATGTGATTGCGACAGCTCGATCACATTACGTCGATACACAATCCGAAATACAACGTATGATAAAATAGGGCTTTCTGGATGTGAAAGTGTTTCGTATACTTTTTACGGAGATGAAACGCCAACTATATTTACTTCGAGTGTCGATACATTAGAAGTGATCCATTATGTTTCAGATCCTGATTGTGATAGTTTGGTGAACTACATCCATATATCCGTAGCCAAACCGATTTACGACACGGTGAGCCTTCAGACATGTGGAGATACGATAATATATGAAGGCAAGGTTTATCTGGCAAGTGAGGGCGATTATATAAAAGACACAGTATATCGTTCGTCTGAAGATTGTGACAGTTTGATTCGTCATTATGCGTTCAGATTTGTCGAGACAATAATGGATACATTGCCGACGAAGTATGGTTGTGACTCGGTGATTTGTGACATCAACAATCAGGTATATAAAGAATTTCATACCCTCACAATACCTGTTGGCAAGACGGAGCAAAACTGTGATATTTATAATGTGCAGACTGTGGTTGTGCTACATGATATTATCACAAAAGATACTGTCTTGGGATGTGAATTTGCTGAATTCAATGGAGATATCTATTACAGAGATACAATGATCCAACTCCATTTGATGAGAAAGTTGTGTGATTGCGACAGCACAGTAAATGTTCATATTGTAGTGTTGCCACGTATAGAGTCGCCAACCATAGAATTGTCTGATTGTGACAGTGTGGTTGTCAACGACCCTGACAATGGAGTTGTTGTATTCAAAGAAGACGTGGATGATTATCAATGTATTTATAAAAAAGTGCATATTATTGACGGAAATGAGTATTTTTGTGACAGTATTGTGCATTACAAGATCCATGTGAAGAAACCTACTTACAATTCTGTGGTTATCACAGGAGAAAGTTCGGTTGTCTATGGAGGCGAGACATTCCGTCGCAGCAAGGTGATAAGAGATACTTTGGTAAATGCGGAAGGATGCGATTCGTTTGTTGAGATTAAGATAGTTGTTGAGAAAGATTTGGGCTATCCTGTCATCGTGGATAAGTTCGGATACACTCTGTTCTGCAACAACAATATCGGCAATGTGAAATTCGCGACATACCAATGGTATAAAGACGGAGTGGCTCTTCCTGGAGCTACTAAAGAGTACTACGAAGGAAAAAAAGGAGAGAAACTTAATGGTTGTTACTATGTGGAAGTCACATCAACGACTGGAAGAGAATATGTGTCTGAGACATATTGTGTCGACAAGGATAGGGAACTGAAGATATATCCAAATCCAGTGTCACCAGATGGAGTTCTTGTAATTGATTATCCGTTTACGGATGCAGAGAAGAGAAATTTGAGAGTGGAGGTTTACGATGCAATGGGAATTATGGTAAAGGACTTTGTGCCTACGTCTTATCCTATTCATTTGGACGCTACTCTGCCAGAAGGACATTATTTTGTGTTGATTTTCGAAGCTGATGATAGAATGTTGGATGCACGTTTTATTGTGAGATGATATTGAAAGAAATATTATGGGACTACAAGATATAATAAGAGGATTTAGATGCGTTGTGGCATTGGCGATTGCAGCGGTGAATAGTTCGACTGTTTCCGTTGCAGCGGAAAAGTCTGCCGTAAAGAAAACGTTTGTCGACAGCTTGATTTTCAATTATGAGAATTCAATCTGGGGAAAGAACCCTGCAGTGCCTCTTGAACCGTTGGGCCAGACCGAACAGTCTACACTGAAGGACTTGTCGTACTACGGTGTCTTTGAAGATGCACCGATACTGTCGACGGACCGAACCATATTTGTAGATTCCACTTATAAAGTCCAGCTTCACACAACAAAGCGTGAGGTGTTACAGGTGAAAGATGAGTCTCATTCCCACGTCGGCATAGGAATGACTTTCGGCCCTACATGGATGACATATAAATCAGAGTTTGGAGAAGGCAAAGTTTCCATGTCTCCAGGAGTCCATTTGATGTACGACTATTATCTCAACCATCATTGGGGCTTCATGATCGGTGTCAATTTCTCATTCACTACAGGAACGTTCATCGGAAATGATTACTATGATGAGTACAGCTATGTGGATTATGAGGGTGACAAATTGAATTTCAAGTATAAGGTAGGAGAGATTGAGGAGATAAACAAACTTGTGTTGCTTGATGTTCCTGTCACATTGTCGTATGCGACCGGCAATCTGTTTGGTCACGCAGGTTTGAAGATAGGTGTGCCAATCAAACTTAAATACGACCAGACATTGAAGGATTGCGATTTCACTTGTGAGGTGCCGGCTTATAATACAGTAATGAATCATGGCTTGGCTCTTGGTTTGAATGATAAGGAAAGTCGTTTTGAAGGTCAGTTTTCAAGCAAACCGATTATGATGATGTTTACTCTTGATGCAGGATATCGTTTCCAGCTAAACGATAAGTTTAGCATCAATGCTGGAGTGTTCTTCGACAAGGCGTTGTACAGAAGCAAGTTTAAGGCGGATTCAGATGAGGATAATATCCAGTATGCAAAGAATAAAGATGTGTATGATTTCTTGAAGACGTCGCAACCGAAAGACCAGTCTGAACTTCCTGCTTATTTGATACATTCCAGTGTGTTGAGCGGTCAGAAGATGTCGACAAAGCAAAGAATCGCAGAAAGTTTGGGTTACACGAATTTCGGTGTGAAAATAACGTTCACTTTCGACAGATATGGTAAAGATTTTTATCCGTCGGAGGAAAGTGAAGAGTCAGCAGAATAAAATCACTACAGACGTCTTTAGCAGCGTCTTATAATAAAGAATACGATTTTAATATGAATTTAAAAGAAGGAAAAGGAGTTGCGTTCGACTATCTTGAGCAATATGGAGCGGTTTTTATTATTGGTACGATGAAGGATTCAGCTTGTGCTGAAGAAATGAGATTGGCTTCGGATAAATATAAGGATGTCAAGGATCTTTTTGATAAGATAGAGACTGACACACCATGTGGAGCACAATGTGGAAAGGGCTATCTTTTTTATGTTCCAACAAATAATCCGAACCTGACAGTTGAGTCTATGATTAGAGAAGCGACGGGAATCCTTTCAGAAATAGGCATCCATAATTTAGTGGTAAAGGTGTTCGACGGTGCCAATGTTGATTGTGTAAAGAAAGCTCTTGAATCAAGAGAAAGTCTTGAAGATGTGCTGTTTATTGGATAATGTTGATTTCAATAAATATATGTAGAGACGTTGCTTGCGACGTCTCTTTTGCTTTCAAAATTCCCCTTTTTTCATTACTTTTGTACGGAAACAAATAAATGCGCATATTTTGGAAACTAAAGAGATAATATTGGCATCCATTTCAGGCCCTGATCGTCCGGGTCTGACATCTAAGATGACGAGTATATTGGCACGCTATGGAGCCACAATCCTAGATATCGGTCAGGCTGATATCCACAACACTTTGTCGCTAGGAATATTGTTTTCAAGCGACCAGCAGGTATCCGGATTCATATTGAAGGAGATGTTGTTTTCAGCCTCTTCTTTGGGAATTAATGTCCGTTTCGACACTATCAGCGAGAAGGAGTATTCTGACTGGGTGGGAATGCAGGGAAAGAACCGTTACATCATTACTATGCTTGGACGTGATATCTCGGCTGACCTGCTTGCTAATGTCTCTGGTGCGTTGAGCGACCAGGGCTTGAACATCGACTCCATCACCCGTCTTTCCGGACGAATCCCTTTGGATGGGGTGGAAAATTCCACAGCGAAAGCTTCTGTGGAGATGTCTGTGCGTGGCACTCCGAAAGATAAGGCCGCACTTCAGTCGCTTTTCCTTCAGATGTCCAGCAATTTGGGTTATGACATTTCATTTCAGGAAGACAATGTGTTCCGTCGCAACCGTCGTCTGGTTTGTTTTGATATGGATTCAACTCTTATCAAGACAGAGGTTATTGACGAACTTGCCATGCGGGCAGGTGTAGGAGACGAAGTGAAAGCCATCACAGAGAGCGCGATGCGTGGAGAAATTGATTTCTGTGAGAGTTTCCGCCGCCGTGTGAGTCTGTTGAAGGGATTGGATGAGAGTGTGATGATTGATATTGCGGAAAGCCTTCCGATCATGGATGGAGCCGAACGAGCTTTGCGTATGCTGAAGAAATTCGGATTCAAAATCGCCATTCTTTCTGGTGGATTCACCTATTTCGGCAACTATCTGAAGAAACAGTTTGATTTGGATTATGTGTATGCCAATGAACTGGAGATTGTGGATGGCAAACTTACTGGCCGTCATCTTGGAGATATTGTCGACGGAAAGAGAAAAGCCGACTTGTTGCGTCTGATTGCACAGGTTGAGGGGCTTGATCTTCAGCAGGTTATTGCTGTAGGCGACGGTGCAAACGACCTCCCTATGATTTCTTTGGCCGGACTTGGTGTGGCATTCCACGCAAAACCAAAAGTGAAGGAGAATGCCAAGCAGTCGCTTTCTAATTTCGGACTTGATGGCCTTCTTTATCTCCTTGGTTTCAAGGATTCTTATATGGAGTAGAGACCCAGAGATATGTGACTAGGTTTCAAGTTTCAAGTTTCAGGTGATGCGTTATTTGATTACATTCTCATATCTTGGCACTAATTATCATGGGTGGCAGATTCAGCCGAATGGCAATACAGTGCAGGAGGAGCTCAACAAAGCTCTCTCTACATTATGTCGTGAGGAAATATCCACCACAGGCGCCGGACGCACCGACACTGGCGTGCATGCGCGTATGATGACGGCTCATTTTGATGTGAATGCGTCTATTGGCGACGGTGGTCAGTTTGTCTACCGTATCAATAAACTGTTGCCTAAGGACATTGCCGTCTTCAGCATCAAGGAGGTGGATGATGATTTTTCTGCCAGATTCTCTGCTACAGAAAGGACTTATCGCTACTACATCACGAAAGAAAAAGATCCTTTTACACTCGACACTGTGGCTTATATCAACTTTGATTTGGATGTTGAGCTGATGAACCAAGCAGCGTCGATACTATTCGAATATGAGGATTTCACAAGTTTCAGCAAGGTGAACACCGATACCAAGACCAACAACTGCACGATCACTCATGCAGAATGGAAAAAGGAGGGAAATCTCCTCGTCTTCACGATTTCAGCCAACAGATTCCTACGCAATATGGTGCGCGCGATTGTCGGAACATTGATTGATGTCGGAAGGAATAAAATCACAGTCGCTGATTTCCGAAAGATTATTGAGAGCAAAGACAGGTGTAAGGCATCCACGTCGGCACCAGCTTGCGGTCTGTTTTTGGAAGACATCAAGTATTAATGCTGAATGCAGAATTTCGCATTTCGCATTTCGCATTTATAATTTATAATTTCTATTTATGATTGAAACATTATTGCAGACAGACTACAGTCTGATGGAAACTCTAAATTTACCAGCTTATCATAATTTGAGTTGGGATACATTCTTTTTCAATGTGTCGAAGATAGGGATATGGTTTCCACCAGTGCTATATATGCTTTGGGTGATTTTCCGAACAAAGAAAAAAGAGGGGTGGCTGATTCTGATAGGCATAGTTCTCGTCTTCCTTCTGACAGACAGAATCACGTCAGGATTGATGAAGCCGTTTTTTGAGCGTCTGCGTCCAAGTCACGATCCTAATATCATGGATCATCTTTCGTACGCGTTTGGTTATACGGGAGGCAGATATGGTTTCCCTTCGTCGCATGCTGGAAATTCATTTGCAATAGCTATGTTCCTTTCATTGCTGTTCCGCAATAGATTCCTTACGATAACGGTTACATTTTGGGCGTTGCTATGCTCATACTCACGTATTTATCTAGGCGTCCATTTCCCAGGAGATATTCTAGTGGGCACATTGTGCGGATTATTGTTAGGATGGGTCTCTTTCAAAATTGTAGAATTGCTCAAGAAGAAATTCCCGCAATACACAAGTGAAGAGAATTTCAGAATATCCCATATCCACACATTATGCTATATCATGCTGATAGAGATTGCTGTCATCGGCATCGTGAGTGGAGTGGTGACGAGTTATGTGCCACAGTGATTAACTGTTATTGATATGTGATTATGAAAAAAAGGTACTTGTTTTTATTGTCGATTTATATTCTTCTTTTTGTTTGTTATCTGTATTTTTCTGTAAATGAAACAGAAAAACTAAACGATAAAATCAAAGATTATGAATATGTAGGCGATTTTCATGAAGATCGTGCCATTGTAAAAAAAGACGGTAAGATTGGATTTATAGATAAATCTGGACAATTGATAATCCCAATGAAATGGGAATTTGATAAACATGAAGGCTTTTTAGATCAGATTTATTTTGACAATGGACGTTGTCTTATTATAGGATGTAAAGATACTTATCCTTGCCTGATTGACAAGGATGGTAATGTGTTATATTCAGATGTATATATAAGAAAAACAGATGAGTTTGATATTATGTCTTCTGGGTCTAGTAATTATAAGATTAGTGATGATGGTATAGAAAAAATGGAAGAACTTGAAAATGATAATGCGATAATCGCCCAAACTTCGGATTATAATCTTTCAGAAAAAAGCAAAGATGTCTTTTTTTCGCTTGAAAATTTGTGTGGAGAAAAGGTAGGAATAAACAAATTGAAAGAGGTGTACGGATATAGAATTCAAGGAAGTTTTAATTGTAGTTTTGACAGACAAAATTTGCTTTTGCTCTTTAATACAAAAAACAACAAGTATGGAATCGTAGATCAGAAAGGAAATATTGTGGTCCCATTTGAGTATGATAATCCAATATGTTATTATTACGGTCTGTTGATTGAGATTATCTGTTTTTCTCGTTACTCTGATCTCGGAATGGAAAAATACCCACTTTATTGTAACGTATATAAGGATGGACATTTGTTGTATGAGGGTCTTCCTTTCTTTAAGGAATCATATGCAGGAATGGGAATGTTTATGTTTGAGGGATGTAGTTTAAAGGATATGTATGAAAAATATGAACTTTCGAGTGATGAATTTCAAATACCTGAGTCTGTCGAGAAAACTAAATTCATAGATACTGATGGAAAAGAAGTTTCCAGATTTCCTTTTGGGAAAAATTATCTTCGCTACTTAAATGACAATGAAAGTTTTGACAACTGGCAATTGGAGGATGAAAACGGAAATTTATTGTTTCAGCAGAAATTTTCTTTTTGGTCTCGGTATAAGAACAATATTGTGACAGAAGACGGATTTGTGCTTAATGATACAGGAGACACTATTCCTGCTGGTTATGCAGGATATCTATATGCAGGAATTGTAAAGTACGCTGATAAATTCATCAACGAATTTCCCCTTTGTGAATATAATGAGAGTTTGAGTGAAAGGGATAATAAGTTGAATTGCTTTCATTCTAAAAAGGTGAAAAGGGAATATCGGGAGAATAGATACGTTACGAAATATGAAGTGTTGAACCAAGATGGAACTGCATTTTTGCCGTATGATGTAGACGAAGTATATAATTTTTCTGATGGGTTGCTCCGTTTGAAATCAGATGGACATTATTATTTCGTTGATGAGGATGGAAAAGGGTTTAAGATAGAAAAATGACGGTGAGTATGTGATATTTATGCAATATGCATTATGTTATGCGATTTGAAACAAATTAGAATTTGTTATTTTTTGCCCCTTATTTTTTTTAATTATTAATTATATCCATTCTGAAGTGTAATATTATGTAATAATTAGTATGTTTTTGTTATAGACTGTTAAAAAAAGCAAAGCGATTTGATTGCAGTGGAGATAATGTTTATTATCTTTGCAGATATTGAAATATTTTATTAAGCTAATTATAAAATGGAAGGAACTTTAATAGAACAGGCCTTTACGCTTATGCTTGTCGGTATGATCACCGTCTTTGCAGTATTAGGTCTTGTCATTGCGATGGGTAATGCACTTATCCGTTTCGTGAACAAGTATGTGCCGGAGGAAGAGGCTCCTGCTCCTAAGGCTGCGGCTGCTCCAGCATCTGCTGCTATAGCGCCAGACGTAAAGTCGGCTATCGAGTTGGCGGTTGCTAAAATCACAAGTAATAAAGGTAGAATCGAGAAAATAGAAAAAATTTAAGAATAAATCATGGCTAAAGAAGTAAAATTTAGTTTAGTATTTAGAGATATGTGGCAGGCTGCCGGCAAATATGTGCCAAGAGTAGACCAGCTTGTCAAAGTTGCTCCAGCAATCATCAAGATGGGTTGTTTCGACCGCGTTGAGACTAACGGAGGTGGATTTGAGCAGGTAAATCTTTTGTTCGGTGAGAACCCAAACAATGCAGTACGTCAGTGGACAAAGCCTTTCCATGAGGCAGGAATCCAGACTCACATGCTTGACCGTGCACTTAACGGTTTGAGAATGAGCCCAGTGCCAGCGGACGTACGTAAACTATTCTATAAGGTTAAGCATGCACAGGGAACAGATATCACTCGTATCTTCTGTGGACTTAACGACGCACGCAACGTAATTCCTTCTATCAAATATGCAAAAGAGGCAGGCATGATCGCTCAGGCTTCTCTTTGTATCACAAGCTCTCCAATCCACACTGTAGACTACTACGTGGATTTGGCAAAGAAGTTTATCGAGGCAGGTTGTGATGAAATCTGTTTGAAGGATATGGCTGGTATCGGTCGTCCTGTATTCCTAGGTGAGTTGACTCGCAGAATCAAGGAGATTAAGGATATCACTATCCAGTACCACAGCCACGCAGGTCCTGGTTTCAACATGGCTTCAATCCTTGAAGTTTGTAAGGCAGGTTGTGATTATGTCGACGTAGGTATGGAGCCTCTTTCTTGGGGTACTGGTCACGCAGACGTAATTGCTGTTCGTGAGATGTTGAAGGATGCAGGATTCAAGGTTAAGGATATCAACATGGCAGCATACATGGAGGTCCGTACTCTTATTCAGGAGATGATGGACGACTTCCTAGGCTACTACATTCCTGCACGTAACCGTCAGATGAACTCACTTCTTATCGGTCCAGGTCTACCAGGCGGTATGATGGGATCTTTGATGACTGATCTTGAGACAAACCTTGAGAGCATCAACAAGTGGAAGGAGAAGAACGGTAAGCCTAAGATGACACAGGACGAACTTCTTATCAAGTTGTTCGACGAGGTTAAATATGTATGGCCGATGATGGGTTATCCATGTCTAGTTACTCCATTCTCACAGTATGTGAAGAATATGGCGTTGATGAACGTTATGCAGATGGAGAAGGGCAAGGAGAGATGGTCTATGATCGCTGACGATATTTGGGATATGATGCTTGGTAAGTCAGGTAAGTTGCCTGGCGACTTGGCTCCAGAGCTTATAGCTAAGGCAAAAGAGCAGGGTAGAGAGTTCCATACAGAGGATCCTCAGAGCAATTATCCAGATGCACTCGACACATTCCGTGAGGAGATGCAGAGAGAAGGATGGGATTTCGGAAAGGACGACGAGGAGTTGTTCGAGCTTGCAATGCATCCACAGCAGTACCGTGCGATGAAGAGCGGTAAGGCAAAGGCTGATTTCGAGGCAGATTTGGCAGAAAGAAAGGCTAAGAAGCAGAACGCAGGTGGCGGATCAATGACTTTCCCTCAGACAGTTGTAGTTGAGGTTAAGGGTGAGAAATACTCAGTCACAATCGGTGCGAACGACGGCAAGTCGGTTCCTGCAGCAGCGTCTTCTGCAGCTCCAGCAGCCACTACAGGCACAGGTGAAGGCAATGAGTTGACTTCTCCACTAGAAGGTAAATTCTACTTGGTTAAGGGTGCAGGAGACACACCTGTAAAGGTAGGTGATACAGTTAAGAAGGGTCAGACAGTTTGCTATGTAGAGGCAATGAAGACATTCAACGCTATCGCTTCTGAGTGGGATGGAGTTGTAACTGAGATTTGTCTAACTAGTGGATCTTCGGTTTCTGAGGATGATGTACTAATGAAAATTAAATAATAAGTACGATGAATAGTATTTTAGAGAACATTTACGGTATGACAGCCATCAGCGACATCGTTGCTAATCCTGGCTTTATCGTAATGTATTTGCTTGCCTTCGTGCTACTATATCTTGGTATCAAGAAGGAGTATGAGCCATTGTTGCTTATTCCTATTGCATTCGGAGTGTTGATCGCAAACTTCCCTGGTGGAGGTATGGGTGTGAATGCAGTCGACGGTGAGGGAATTGTAACTCTTGCTGTAGCAGCAAAAGATCTTGCGAATTTTGAAATCGGACACTGTGGTGTAGTTGACATTATCCAGCCAGCAACAGATGGTGCGAAGGGTTTGGTCAAGTTTGATATCTGGAATATGACTCTTCCTGCAATCGCACACGAGTTGGGCTTGATGAACTTCATCTATTATATGTTGATCAAGACAGGTTTCATTCCACCTATCATTTTCATGGGTGTAGGAGCATTGACAGACTTCGGTCCGATGTTGCGTAACTTGAAACTTGCAATCTTTGGTGCAGGAGCACAGTTTGGTATCTTTGCAGTTCTTTTGATTGCCGCCGCTTCAGGCCAGTTCACAATGAAGGAGGCTGCGTCACTTTCAATCATTGGTGGAGCAGATGGCCCGACTGCAATCTTTACAACAATCAAGTTGGCTCCTCATATGTTGGGACCAATCGCCATTGCAGCATATTCATATATGGCTCTTGTGCCTGTGATCATACCATTGGTAGTGAAGTTGCTTTGTTCGGAGAAGGAATTGAAAATCAATATGAAGGAGCAGGATAAACTTTATCCTTCAGGTACAGAGTTTAAGAACATGCGAGCTCTTAAAATTTTGTTCCCTATCGCAGTTACAGTGATTGTTGCGATCTTGGTTCCTTCTGCTGTTTCATTGGTCGGTATGCTAATGTTTGGTAACTTGATCAAGGAGATTGGAGCGAACACAAGCCGAATCTTCGACGCTGCTTCAAACAGCATTATGAATGCTGCAACTATCTTCTTAGGTTTGTCAGTGGGAGCAACAATGACAGTTGAGGCATTCCTTAATCTGCAGACAATCGGTATTGTTGTAGGAGGATTCTTCGCATTTGGTCTTTCTATTGCAGGTGGTATTTGTCTTGTGAAGATTTACAACTTGATCTTTAAGAAGAAAATCAATCCGCTTATCGGAGCAACTGGTTTGTCGGCAGTGCCAATGGCATCACGTGTTGCAAATGATATCGCATTGAAGTATGATTCAAGAAACCACGTATTGAACTACTGTATGTCATCTAACGTATCAGGAGTTATCGGTTCTGCAGTTGCGGCAGGTATCTTGATTTCATTCTTGGGATAATCTGATTTTGACATAATATGAAAAAGCATCGGCGAAAGTCGATGCTTTTTTGTTTTTTGACTGATTAACTTGATATCCTTGCAATTCTAAGTTGTAAAAGTGCCTAAAAATCTGCATTTTTTTTATATTAGTGTTTGATAATTAATTGTTTATGTATGCTTAAACGAAAGATGTATCAAAGTGTCTTGAATTGGGAAAAAAACTTCTCTTGATTCTATTTTGAAACATGAAGATATTAGGTATGGCTTTAAGTTTTCTGCCGGAAATGTTGGAAAGGAAGGGAAAAAAATATCGCTACCGTTTTATATGATTCCTTTCGTGCTATAAAATCTGAGTGTTGTTAAGAACATCAAAAAGCAAATGCCGACATTTCTGCCGGCATTTGTATATTTTGGAATGAAAGAATTAGCCTATTTTGCTGATTCGTTTCAACTGTTCCATATCGACGATTTTGATTTTTCTTCCGTCCATAGTGATGATTTTCTCCTGGACGAACGACGACAATGTGCGGATGGCGTTGGATGTTGTCATGTTCGACAAACTTGCCAAATCCTCGCGTGACAAATAGATGCCGATTGTCGCTTGATCCTCCTCCAAACCATAGCTGTCTTTCAAGAAAAGTAGCGACTCTGCCAATCTTCCACGTATATGTTTCTGTGTCAAACTTACACTTCTTGAGTCGGCGATACCCAAGTCGACAGACAATGTATGGATGAAATACCACGCAAGCTCAGCGTTGTGTGATATAAGGTTTCTGATTACTTCTTTTGGAATTGTATAGATGATTGTTGGCTCAAATGCGGTCGCACAAGTCACGTAGTTTTCTCCTGCAAACATCGCACGGTATGCGAAAGTCTCACTAGGTCCGACCATACGCATGATCTGGTTTCTGTTTCCGACACCTCTCTTGTAAATTTTGACCTTTCCCTTAACAACGCATAGCATATGCGTAGGCACATCACCTTCTGCATAAACCATCTCGTTCTTCTTGAATCTAAGCACACCATAGTTCTGCTTAAGATACAAAAGCTGCTCTGGAGTCAATATCTTCCAAATTTCAGATATTTCCTCGATGCTCTTAAGATTATCATCAATACGTTTAACCATTGTCGTCAATTCTTTATCTGTTTTGCAAATATATAGAAATTCTGCTAAATAACATGTAAAAATGATTTTTTTTTAATGGATTAATTGAATTTTATGCATCTTTTATATCTTTAGACATTATTTTTTCAGCATCATAAATGTATGTGAATTGATTTTTATACGTATTTGTTGGATAAAATACTATATTTTTCCTATTTTTGCATAAATTTTGAAAACTTAAAGAAATATGTCTTTAGGACATAAATTAAAAATAGGACATAGATGTAATATGCCTTATATAGTGTGAATTTACTTACTTAAAATGAGAAAATTTGAAGATTTACAGATTGCTGTTGCGGGAACTGGTTACGTGGGACTTTCTATTGCCACATTGCTTGCACAGCATCACAAGGTGACTGCAGTTGATGTCATTCCTGAAAAGGTCGAAATGATAAACAATAAGAAATCTCCGATTCAGGATGAATATATTGAAAAATATCTTGCGGAAAAGGACCTGAATCTCACTGCGACTTTGGATGGCAAGTCTGCTTATAAAGATGCAGATTTTGTTGTTATTGCTGCTCCTACAAACTATGATCCTCAGAAAAACTATTTCGACACTTCGCATGTTGAGGAGGTGATTGATCTTGTGCTTGAGGTTAATCCAGATGCTGTGATGATCATCAAGTCGACTATTCCTGTTGGATATACTCGCTCTTTGTATGTGAAGTATGCATTGCAATTCTTGTACAAACCTGAGCTTAAGAATAAAAAATTCAATTTGTTGTTCTCTCCTGAGTTCTTACGTGAGAGCAAGGCATTGTATGACAATCTTTATCCGTCTCGTATTATTGTAGGTTTTCCTAAGATTATCAATATCGACGAGAAGAATTTCACAGAGGAGAATGCAGCTATTAAGGCAATCGCTAATCCTGATTCGGAGAATTTTGCTCATATCTTTGCAAGACTATTGCAGGAAGGTGCGTTGAAGCAGAATATTGACACTTTGTTCATGGGAATGAAGGAGGCAGAGGCAGTGAAACTGTTTGCCAATACTTATCTTGCTCTTCGTGTTAGCTACTTCAATGAACTTGATACATACGCTGAGGTGAAGGGACTTGATTCTCAAGCTATTATCCAGGGTATCGGCCTTGATCCACGTATCGGCAATCACTATAATAATCCATCATTTGGCTACGGTGGTTATTGTTTGCCAAAGGATACAAAACAGCTTTTGGCTAATTACAATGAAGTGCCACAGAATATGATGACGGCTATTGTGGAGAGCAACCGTACTCGTAAGGATTTCATCGCAGACCGTGTGCTTCAGAAAGCTGGTTACTATAGTTACGCTGAGGGCAGTTACGATGCAAGCAAAGAGCGTGAGGTGACTGTGGGTGTATTCCGTCTTACTATGAAATCTAATTCGGATAACTTCCGTCAGAGTTCAATCCAGGGTGTGATGAAGAGAATCAAGGCGAAGGGTGCTCAGGTGATCATTTATGAGCCAACTCTTGAAGACGGTAGCACATTCTTCGGCAGCAAGGTTGTGAACAATCTTGACGAGTTTAAGAAGCAATCGCAGGCAATCATCGCCAATCGTTACGATTCTTGCCTTGATGATGTCATCGACAAGGTTTATACAAGAGATATCTTTAAGAGAGACTAATTGTTTTCTCTGTTGATATATGATTTAAAGAGATAGACGCCGTTCGCAACGTCTATCTTTTTTGTTGTTAAATAAAATGGAGATGCTTAAAAGAATTTTATATCCTAAGCATAGGATTGGTTTAGAAACCCTTAAAAAGAATTTTGAGGGAAAAATGGTTGTGATTACTGGAGCGTCGAGAGGAATAGGGTATGAATTAGCAAAAACTTTAATTGCTGCTAAAGCAAATCTTTTTTTGATTGCAAGGTCGGAGAATGAATTAATCTCATTGTGTGAAAAAGCTCATGAATCTGGTTGTCTGGCCACTTATAAAGCCATTGATTTACGTGATAGAGACGCTTTGGATCAACTTTGTATAGAACTTCGACAAATTACACAGGTAGATTATCTTTTTGTGAATGCAGGAAAATCTATTCATAGAAAATTGTTAGACTCAATCGATCGCCTTCATGATTTTGATCGAACTATGGATTTGAATTTCCGTTCTTTGGTTGCATTGTCTTTTGCATTACAGCCAAGTCTAAAATCAACTAAAGGAAAGATCATTTACACTTCATCTATCAGCACACTTTATCCGTCAGCTCCTGGATGGGCCGCTTATCATGCTTCCAAAGAGGCTGCCAACGTGTGGTGCAAGACTGCTGATGTGGAATTTGCGACATTTGGGATCATACTTAAAATTGCCTATATGCCTCTGGTCCATACTGCCATGTCGGATGTAAATGAAGTTTACAAGAATATGCCTGCTTATTCTGCAAAAGAGGCAGCTGATATTTTGATTTATTTGGCTCTTAATAGCCGACATTCATATATGCCGTGGTGGGCTCGTATATCCACTCCAATAGCGTATTTGATTTCTCCTATCATTCGTTTTGTCTACCGTCATTTATTCTGATTTATGAAATTCATTTTATTCAAAGCACTATTAAAACTGCATTTTATCACTCCACTTGGATTTCTCAGACTGATGTATAGTTTTGTTTGTGAAGGGCTAACCATCATGTCAATTCTTCGTTTTTCTCGTTTTTATTATGCGAATGACGTTGCATTTGTTTCAGAGCAAGAGAAAATTACATATGGAGAGTTATATCTGTTGGCGATCCGTTTGACAAAGGTATTGAGGACTGAGCATGGAATCAATGAAGGAATGCGAGTTGGGGTGTTGTGTAGAAACCATACTATTTCTGCTTTATTATTGCCTGCTTTATCTCGCTTAGGCGTCAATGTCCGTTTGTTGAATACCGATATAATGTCGGAAAAAATGGATTTGTTGTTGAGAAACAAGAGGATAGATTGTCTCATATTTGATGAGGAACTCCGTGAAAGATGTTTGCCAGTGAAGTTGCCATGCAGAAGTGTATCTACAGAAACGCTTCGTATACAAATGAATGAAAAATCGAAATATGATGCGGTTAGTCTGCCTCATATTTTGCGTGGTGGTGAAATAGCAGTTTTGACTGGTGGCACGAGTGGAAATTATAAAGAAGCGTCTCGAAAAACATCTTTATTTCAGTTTTTGCCGCCTTTTTTCGCGTTGCTGAAGGATATCAAGATACAGGATTATAAGAGTGTATTTGTCGTGTTGCCTTTTTACCATGGATTTGGATTGGGTGTCCTAATTATAGCATTGGCTATGGGAAAGAAAATCTGTATGTCTCGTCATTTCAATGCAGATGATGCATTACTCATGATTGCAGATGAGAATGTTGAAGTTTTGCCAATAGTGCCCACTATGCTCACACGTATACTACAAACTCCGGAATCGAAAGAACGAATACGCAGTGTCAAGTGTATTATCAGCGGAGGTGATAGGTTGGATAAAAAATTAGTCGACGAGACACATGGAATCTTAGGTCCGGTAATGTACAATTTATATGGTACGTCTGAAGCAGGTTTTTTTATGATGGCGACACCTGCAGATCTGGAGGCTAATGAAGAGACTACTTTGGGCAAACCTATTCGTGGAGTGGAATGTGATGTGCGTGAACTTCGCAATAAAGGAGTCGGCACGTTGTGGGTCCGATCAGAGTGGGCTATGATAGGCACTCAAAATCAGTGGCAAAACACTGGAGATCTGATGTATAGAAATGAAAAAGGCTATTATTTTCATAGGGGAATAGCCAAAAATATGGTGGTCTGTGGTGGTGAAAATGTCTTTCCAGAAAGTGTGGAGCAAGTCATTAACCAACATCCGGATGTGGCGGCATCAAAAGTTTTTGGAATTCCGAATCCTGATTTCGGTTTTGTGTTGAAAGCTATTGTGGAACTAAGAGACAATGCCACTCTTTCTGAAGATGATCTAAAAATATGGTTGAAACCCAAATTGTCGAGAGCCGAAATGCCACACCATATAGAGTTTAAGCAATTGGATGTGTTGTCAACTGGAAAAAGAAGTCGAATGTAGTGAGCTCTACCAGACTGTTTATTCCTCATAGTATTCATATTCCCAGAACTCTCCGTCCGGATCTGATTCTCTGAACCAACGTCTTATTTCCAGTGGCGTTTTACGACCGTCTGTCTGAATACATTCTGTCTTGTTGCCTTTTTCGTCGTATTGGTAACTCTCTTTATAATTTACGTTTATGTTACGACTCTCCACACCTGCTTCTATCAGATTGCTATTTTCATCATACTTGTAAGTCTTTATTAAAGGATACCCGCCAGATGAAAAGAACTCTTTAGATTGAATCTTATTTCCTTTCTTATCATATTTGTAAAATTTTTCGCTTTCTTCTTTATCTTTTTGAAAGTAAATGTATTCCTTTTCAACAGTCAAATTCCCTTTGTTATCGAACTTGTAGATATATTGGCGTCGTAATTTTCCGTCTGACTCGAAACTCTTTTCTATCATATTACCATGATCATCGTACTTAAAGGTGTGTCTGTTGCCTAATTTTCCATTTGATTTGCGTTCCACTACGTTGCCTTGATTATCGTATTTTATGGTTTCTTTTGTCAAATGTTTTTTCTTTAGTCGTGATTCGTAAATAGTCCATTCGACAATTCTTCCGTTGGCGTCATACGTTGGCGTCCTTTTTTCTGCTAATCTTCCCTTATAATGTCGGTCCTCTTTATCTATATTCGTGAAATCAGAATCGTTTTGATCTTTTTTTGATGGATTTTTGTATTCGTATGAATACTCTTCTATATTATTTCCATACTCATCGTACTTGTAGATAGATTTGGAATTTAGGTTTTCTGTAGAGTCGTAATAGCAGGTCTCTTTGCTGGTTCCATTTTTATCGTACTTGGTGATCTTTATTAATCGACCTTTTGTCTCTTTGTCCGTACTCTCATCAGCACTATAAGTCCGTACCTCTTTTACTTTGCCTTTTAGCCCATCCTTTTCCCATACTGTTTGGGGCTTGTCTGATGAAGAAGACAAAACAAGAATTGTGATCAAGCCACTTATGATGGATAATATTCTCTTTGTCATGCTCAAATAAGGTTGGTTTAGAACTAAAAGAGACGCGAAATAATCTTCGCATCTCTTTGATATTTTCGATATAGATCGTTTGCGTTTGGAAAATTCAGGAATTATTCGCAAAAAAACTGTTTCCTCACAAATTCGAAGAATGATTTCGACATTGCTTCGTTGTCTTTCTTTGTGTAACGGATGTCAGTAAACACCTGAGCCAAAGATTTTTTGTTGTTTTCGGCGATGAATTTCTTGTTGCTTTCCATCTCGTCTTTGTACCCGAAAATCTTTTTTATGTCTTCCGCCGAATAATCTTTGTATTCTTCTTCGTGTATCCAGCTTGTCGACGCGATTCTGTCCGTCTTTGTTGGTTCTGATTTTGGATATCCTACGGTGATGGTTGTGATTGGCACCACTCGTTTGGGAAGGTTTAGAATCTTTGAGATGCTTTCTGCTGTATACGTTGTAGTGCCTAAGTAGCAGATTCCCAACCCCTCGCTTTCTGCTGCAATAGCAAATGTCTGGGCGAGTAGGAGAGTGTCGATAGCCGCTGTGAAGAAACTGAATTCATTGTCGTAGCCTGGCTCTGCTCCTGATTCCTCACACCATTTAACGAATCTGTTGAAGTCGGCGCAAAAAGTTATGGCGACGGGAGCATTTGTGAAAGTCGGCTGGTTGAAATGGGTCGGAGCAAGAGCCTTTTTCTTTTCCGCATCTCTTGTCACAACGACACTGTAAAGCTGCATGTTGCCAGTGGTGGAAGCATGCCCAGCGACGTCAAGAAGACGGTTGATCAACTCCTTTGACACTTCTTTGTCACTGTATTGTCTTACAGTGGCGCGACTTTCTAAAAATGCTAACAAATCCATTATTTATCGTTTTCTTTTATGATTTTCTTGAAATTCTTTAAGCCAGTACGCAGGAAATTGATGAATTCACCTGAATTTTCAGTGAATCCCATCGGATGATTGATCGGCATTCCATTCGGATCAAGCAGACAGTAATATGGCTGTGCGTTGGCTCCAAACTTAGATCTTTGAAGATAGCTCCATTTTTCACCCACTGTAGTCAGCTTGATTTCTTTGCCGTTTTCGATGACTTTCTCAACTTTTGGCAATTCAGTCCTGTCATCTACGTATAGAGAGACTAGTATGTAATCATCTGTAAGCAGACTTTTTACAAGAGGCTGGGACCATACGGATGATTCCATCTTTCGGCAATTTACACATGCGTGGCCGGTGAAGTCTACAACGACTGGTTTGTTTTTCAATTCTGCGTACATCAAGGCGTCGTCATAATCTTTGAATGTGGCAGACACTTTGTCGTTATATAGGTTGAAGTCCTGTGTGCTCAATGGCGGCACGAATGCACTGATCGCCTTTAACGGTGCTCCCCACAATCCAGGAAGCATATAGATACACATGCTAAAGCAGAATGTTGATAGGAAAAAGCGTGGCACTGAAACTATCTCAACATCGTCGTCGCCTGCAAATTTGATTTTGCCAAGAAGATAAAGGCCGGCAAGCATGAAGATTACGATCCAGATGACCAAGAACACTTCACGGTCCATGATATGCCATCCGTAGGCAAGGTCTGCCATGGATAGAAATTTCAATGAGAATGCCAATTCAAAGAAACCAAGCAACACTTTCACTGAATTCAACCATCCTCCTGAGCGTGGCATATTTTTCAGCCAGCTTGGGAAAAAGGCAAATAGAGTGAAAGGAATGGCAAGGGCGATGGCAAATCCTAGCATTCCGATAGTAGGCGCGAGCAGACTTCCGTTGACGGAGATGTCCACAAGCAAAGTGCCGATAATTGGTCCTGTACATGAGAATGAGACAATCACAAGTGTGAATGCCATCAAAAGTATTGATAACAGACCGGATGTCTTGTCGACATGCTGGTCGATTTTAGTGCTCCAAGTTGATGGTAGTGCCAAATCAAAACCTCCGAAGAAGGATATGGAAAACAGTACGAGAAGGGCAAATAAAAATATGTTGAAGATGGCATTCGTAGAGAGGGAATTCAATCCGTCGGCTCCACTGAGTACCGTTATTATTAAACCAAGTCCAACGTAAATTGCTATAATTGACAGTCCGTATGTGATTGCTGCTCTTTTGCCTTTTTTAGGGTCTTTGCCTCGTTTCAGGAAGAAGCTTACTGTCATTGGTATGATAGGCCACACACATGGTGTGATGACGGCGATAAGTCCACCAAGCAGACAAGTAAGGAAAGTTTTCCATAGGGAATCTCTGCCTTCATCTGTTTTCACCTCACCGAAGGCTTTCATTTCATCCACGACATTTGCCCACGTGTCGATTCTCTCCTGATGGTTTTCTGCGCTAACCGCAATTGTCTGGACTGTATCGTTGTTGATTGGCAGATCCTTGATTGCGATCAGTGGAGTAGTGTTTGTCTCCTCTTGCGGCTTGTCTTTTACCTCGACCTCAGCTACTGATGAGTTATTTTTTTTTTTTGCTACAGCGTTATGTTGAGATAGGTCGAATTCATAAGTTGTAGGAGGCAAACAGTTTTGGTTGTTGCAAGTCATATATCTGACAGAACCTTTCAGCGTGAAATTGTCTTTGTCCGTGATCTTGACCTGCTGTTGGAATGTGGCTTTGTCCTCATACCAACCGACAGTCACACCGAATGCTGGCTCAAACTGTTCGATGACGCGGCTGCGAGGGTTGATGTCTGATGTGATTTTGACACCTTCCACCTCAGACAATGTAAATGAAGTAGGCACCGGACCATCGGTCACTTCCTTGGTGCTGTACATATGCCAGTCTTTGTCTATAGTCGCTTCGTATGTGATTGTAGCCTTCCCGTCGGCTGAAATTTTAGACAATTCCACTTTCCATTTCACAGGATCGAGGATTTGTGCAAACGAAGGAATGCAAACAAATAAAGCGAAAAATAAGTATAATGCTTTATTTCTCATAGGCGTTGTTTTAATATTGGTAGTCGCAGCAAGAGCGGGCTTCCAGAATTGGTCGGATGAAGTTTTTAGCGACGTCAACATGCAATGGATGCTGAGCGTACTCTTTCAAACCTTCCATATCGTTGTGTGTTGTTGTAAGGGCGATGTCGAACTGTTCGTTTGGATTACAATTGATTCCAACTTCAGCTGTAAGAAGAGTAGGGACTTTCTCAACAAGGGCTGAAAGTTCACTTTTAATTTTCTCACATGCGGCAAGTCTTTCAGATTCAGAGTTGAAAGGCTTCAATTTGAATAATACAATATGCTTTACCATTTTCTATCACTTTTATCACTTATTACAAAAGTATAAAACTGAATCAAGAAAAAAAAGGTAAAATTGGATTTTGTTGAGAAAACAACGAAAAATCATATTGTTTGGACAAAAAACGGACCTTTTATAATTAATATTTTTCTATTGAACTCATTCAGCAACTAAAATGAGGATTGTTAAGGTCACATAATAATCGAAAAAAAGAGACCGTCTAAATTAATTAGACAGTCTCTTGATTTCAAAGAATAGTCTTCTTTATTGAGCCAATGCCGCTGCTCCACCAACGATATCAAGCAACTCGTTTGTGATTGCCTGCTGACGGGTTTTGTTGTACAAAATCGTAAGCTCGTTGATAAGTTCATTAGCATTATCAGTTGCCACCTGCATGGCTACGACGCGAGCTCCATGTTCAGATGCATTGGAGTCGAGCAGGCAAGCGTACATTTTTGTTCGCAATGCCTTAGGCAATAGAGACTCAAGGATCTCTGCTTTGCCTGGCTCAACGATGTAGTCTGCAGTAGACTCGTCGACGTCGCCTGAATTTTTGTCAAGAGCGATTGGCAGGAACACCTCTGTCTGAAGTTTCTGCACTGCAGTGTTCTTCAAGTGGTGGTATACGACAATGACTTTGTCGAATTCCTTTGCCAAAAACTTGTTCATCAATTCATTTGTGACTTCGCTGATTGCATCGAAAGACGGGTGGTCTGCCATGTCGTTGTTGGATTTTACAACTGGCACGCCAAGCTTCTCCGACTGCTCTGTGATCTTCTTTCCGATAGGGTAGACAACAACCTCAGCACCACTATTCAATTGCTCTTTGACCACAACATTCAACTGTTTTGCAACGTTTGAATTGTATGCGCCACAAAGACTTGAATTTGAAGAGAATGCTATAACAGCCACTCGTGATACTGGTCTGACCTCTGCAAAAGCCGACTGGAAATCTGTCTCCGTCGCCAAGAAATTGCTTAATATCTTGTTAAGGCGACTCTGGTACGGAGTGATAGACTCAATAGCGTATTGAGCTTTTTTTAGCTTCGCTGAAGACACCATCTTCATTGCTCCAGTAATCTTCAATGTTGAGTTTACTGAGCCAATTCTCGCTTTTACTTCCTTTAATGATGCCATCTCTTACAGAATTAAACAGTTGCTACACTTCTTCCTGAATTCACCTTGCTGATCACAACCTCAGCCTCGCTCTTAAGAATAGCCTTGATATCGTCGTTGATGATACCTTTCTTTAGCTGGTCAAGAACGTCAGCCTTGTGTAGGTGCTCAAGACGCTCGATATAAACTTTCTCAAATTCGTGAACGTCCTCTTTTGCAAGTGCGTTCAAGATACCCTGAGTACCGCAGTAGATCACAGCGATCTGATGCTCTACTGGATATGGAGTATACTGTGGTTGCTTCAAAAGCTCTGTGTTACGAACTCCCTTGTCGATAGTCATCTTTGTTACAGGGTCCATATCACCACCGAACTTAGTAAATGACTCCAACTCACGGTACTGAGCCTGATCTGTCTTAAGTGTTCCGGCGATTGCCTTCATAGCCTTCACCTGTGCAGAACCACCCACACGAGATACCGAGATACCTACGTTGATAGCTGGACGGATACCTGCGTTGAACATGTTTGTCTCCAAGAAGATCTGACCGTCTGTGATGGAAATCACGTTTGTTGGGATATAAGCCGACACGTCACCTGCCTGAGTCTCGATGATTGGTAGGGCAGTAAGTGAACCTCCACCTTTTACCTTACCCTTCAATGATTCTGGAAGGTCGTTCATCTGTGCAGCCACTGTATCGTTGTTGATGATCTTAGCTGCACGCTCCAATAGACGAGAGTGCAAGTAGAACACATCACCTGGGTATGCCTCACGACCTGAAGGACGCTTCAAAATCAAGGATACCTCACGATATGCAACGGCCTGCTTAGACAAGTCATCGTATACTACCAATGCGTGCATACCTCTATCACGGAAGTACTCTCCGATAGCTGCTGCTGCGAATGGAGCATAGTACTGCATGGCTGCTGGATCAGAAGCTGTTGCAGATACGATGATAGTGTAGTCCATAGCACCGTTCTCCTTAAGTGTGTTAACGATGTTGGCTACTGTACTACCTTTCTGACCTACTGCACAGTAGATACAATATACTGGTTTTCCAGCTTTGAATGCCTCTTTCTGGTTGATGATTGTATCGATAGCGATGGCAGTCTTACCTGTCTGACGGTCGCCGATAATCAACTCACGCTGGCCTCTACCGATTGGAATCATGGCGTCGATAGCCTTGATACCTGTCTGCAATGGCTCTTTTACGGGCTGACGGTAGATGATACCTGGTGCCTTACGCTCCAATGGCATCTCAACCAAGTCTCCCTTAATTGGTCCTTGTCCGTCGATTGGGTTACCAATGGCGTTGACTACACGACCAACCATGCCTTCTCCAGTGAGAATAGAAGCGATACGTTTTGTTCTTTTTACAGTGAATCCCTCACGAACCTGGTCTGTAGGTCCAAGCAACACGGCTCCTACATTGTCCTCCTCTAGGTTCATGACCACTGCATTCATTCCGTTTTCGAACTCAAGCAACTCTCCAGCCTCGGCGTTCTGCAATCCGTAGATACGAACAACACCGTCGCTTACCTGAAGCACCTTACCAACTTCCTCGAATTTTACTCGAGAATCGATGTTCTGGAGCTGCTGCTTAAGTACGTCAGAAACTTCGCTTGCTTTTATAGACATAACTTAAATTCTTTTTTAATTGCTAATAACGAGAAGATTAACACTGTACGTTGGCAGAGTTGGAATATCTCAACTTTTCTCTGATAGTGTCGAGTTGCGACTTGACACTCGCGTTAAGCTGATATGTCTCAACTTCCATTATGAATCCACCTATCAGTGATGGATCGACTGTGGCGTCGAAATCAATTTCCGCATCTGTCACGTTTGTCAACACCTGACGGAATCTTTTTTCCTCATTGTCGGAAATAGGGCAGGCTGTCACTATTGTGGCTCTGACCAAATTCTTCTTCTTACGGTAGAGATCCTGATATACAAGTGCTATACTCTGAAAATAATCTTCTCTCTTATTTTCAACTACTAAATCGACAAACCTTGTGTATTCAGCACATACACTGTCGCCTGCCATTATAGTAAGCAATTCTTTTTTCTTGTCCTTGCTTATCGTTGGGTTAGCAATTGCATCCTTGAGCCCGTCCACACTGACGAATGCTGCGGATACGAGTTTCATAGTCTCGTACACTTTGTCGGCAACATTTGCGTCTGCAGCAAACTCATATAGAGCTTTTGCGTATCTTGCTGAAATTTTACCAGTGTTCATCAGTTTTACGATTTAGCGATATTTACTTCATCCAAAAGCTTGTTGATCATATCAAGTCCGGCTTTGTCGCCAGTAAGCTTCTCACGTACCACCTTTTCAGCGATACTTACAGACAACTCTGCAACCTGAGTGCGAATCTCTTTGATTGCGTTGTCACGCTCCAATTGGATGTCTTCTTTAGCTTTATCAAGCAAATCCTGCGCCTTCTTAGCTGCTTCTGCCTTTGCGTCGGCGATGATCTGATCTTTCTGCTTAGAAGCTTCTTTTAATAGTTCCAATCTCTCGTTCTTTGCCTCGGCAAGCAATCTCTCTGTCTCTGCGTTTGTTCCCGCAAGACGAGCGTTTGCCTCGTTAGCCTTCAAGATTGATTCTTCGATTTCGTCACTTCGCTTATTGATCATCCCGACGATAACTGGCCAACCGTACTTACCCAAGATGAATAAGACGGCAGTGAAGCATATCACCATCCAGAAGACCAAACCGAAGTCAGGGGTCAATAGTTCCATGTAGATGAATTTTTATTTCTATTATACGAATAGAGCCAAGATACATACGATGATGGCAAGGAATGCAACACCTTCCACAAGAGCGGCAGCAACGATCATGTTGTTACGGATCTCTCCTGCAGCTTCTGGCTGACGTCCCATAGCTTCCATTGCTGAACCACCAATCTTACCGATACCAAGACCTGCACCGATAACTGCGATACCTGCACCAATTGTTGCACCTGCTTTTGCTAACAATGCTGGAGCGGCTACCTCCGAAATTTGAGCCAAAATTGCTAATGATAACATAGTATTAAATTTTTTTTGTTTTTATTTCTATTTGTTATGTCACTGTTTTATAGCGACAATGTGTTTTTGTTTTTGTTAGACGCGCGACGGCATCTCTTTTTGCTGTTTAGACGCACGACCGTGCGTCTCTACATTTTATTTGTGCTCCTCGTGTGGCTCAACCTGTGCCAAACCAATGAACAATGCGGATAGGGTAGTGAACACGTATGCCTGAATGAAGCAAACCAAGCACTCAAGCAATGTCATGAAGATTACCAATGCACATGAAAGGATCGATACTCCATAAGCACCACTTCCAATTCCCACATTAATTGAGAAGATGAAAATCAATCCGATAAGCACTAACTGCATCACGTGTCCTGCCAACATGTTGGCGAAGAGACGAATACACAATGCGATTGGCTTTGTGAACATACCGATGATCTCAATCAATGGCATCAATGGAATCGGTAACTTCAACCACAATGGAACTTCTGGGTTGACCATCTCAAGCCAATAATGCTTTGTGCCTCCTTTGAAGTTTGTCACCAAGAATGTGAAAACTGCCAATACCATTGTGCATGCAATGTTTCCTGTCAAGTTTGATCCAAAAATAGGAATTAGTCCTAAGTAGTTGTTAATCATGATGAAGAAGAACACTGTAAGCAAGAATGGACTGAATTTCTCAACGTTCTTACCAACACATGGCTCGATCACATCTTTCTCAATCATTACAATGAGTGGCTCCAAAAATGCCTGCTTGCCTTCTGGCTTTCTCCAATAGTCTTCTTTATATCTTTTAGAGATACTCAAGAAAATCCATAGCATCAAACCTGAACTGATGAAAAGGAACAGCACATTTTTCGTGATTGAGATGTCCCATGGACGCTCTCCTGTGCTTACCTCAACGATCTTGCCTGCATTTGGCTGACCCTCTGCTGCAATTGTGTAACCGTTGTACTCTGTGTAATGACCTCCGTGGCCTAGTTTACTCGACATGAACACATCCAAGCCATTCTGACCATACACTATACATGGCAATGGAATGGCAATGTCGCCGATTATATGCCATGAATATGAGTCTCCGATATGTCCGAACACCAATTCCTTGACGTCGACTTTGCCTTCGCCTTCGGACTCTTGATGCTCATTCGCCTGTGCCACAAGTGGCGCAAACAGAATCATCAGGATTGTTATTATTTTACTGAACAAATTCATGCGAATCTTTTTTTATTATTCTACTTCGCTATTCTCTTTAGACAGCATATCGTTGAATTTCTTCAAGATAAATGCTTCATAAACAGTGTAGCATAAATAACAGACAACGACTGAAGATATGAAACTGATGTTGTTCTCTCCGTTGCACATCACATACACTAGGCAAAACGCAACTAATAATATGAGTTTGACGGTGCGAGTTATCAGATACTTCATGTGGAATTTCTTCGCGTCTACAATCGCCGCTTTTGTGATTGAAATTAGAATTAGTAATGTCAACAAGAAGAAGAATGCGGGAATTGTAGGAAACATGGTGAATCCAAACTCCGGTTTGATTGTGAACACTAATTTACCGATAGAGTAGAGCAGTGCCGCCAACGCCAAATTGGAAATGACAATGTTTTTCTTATAATTCTCTCTATTCATCACCTCTTATCCCAATACTTTTTCTACACAGACTGAAATTTCGTCGTTTCTTACCTCTGCAAAACCACCGTCTACACGAAGAGTTGTCGACTCGCCATTTGATACATAGACGATATCTCCCTCTTTTAGCGACGAGATGATAGCTGCATGGTGTGGCAGAACCTCAAAACCTCCGCCTGTACCTGGAAGTTTTACACTTTCCACGTCTCCTGAAAAAATCAGTTTATCTGGTGAAATGATATCTAATTTCATGCTGATTCTTATTTAACAACCTGTGACATCAACTTTCTTGCCTTCTCCTTAGCGTCGTCGATTGTTCCGACATTCAAGAATGCCTGCTCTGGAAGATCATCAACTTCACCATTGATAATAGCATTAAAGCCTTTAATTGTCTCCTCAATTGGAACCATCACACCTGGAAGACCAGTAAACTGTGACGCTACGTGGAATGGCTGAGACAAGAATCTCTGGATTCTACGTGCACGAGCCACGATCAACTTGTCCTGCTCAGACAACTCCTCCATACCTAGGATTGCGATGATATCCTGCAACTCCTTGTACTTCTGAAGAATCTGCTTAACGTTCTGAGCACACTCGTAGTGAGCGTTACCGATTACGTTTGGATCCAAGATACGTGATGTTGAATCTAGTGGGTCTACAGCTGGATAGATACCTAGCTCGGCGATCTTACGGCTCAACACTGTTGTTGCGTCCAAGTGCGAGAATGTTGTTGCTGGAGCTGGGTCAGTCAAGTCGTCGGCTGGCACATAAACGGCCTCAACGGCTGTGATAGATCCGTTCTTTGTTGATGTGATACGCTCCTGCATACGTCCCATCTCGGATGCCAATGTAGGCTGGTAACCTACGGCTGATGGCATACGTCCTAGCAACGCTGATACCTCTGATCCTGCCTGTGTGAAACGGAAGATGTTGTCCACGAAGAACAAGATATCCTTACCACCCTGACCTGAATCACGGAATGTTTCAGCCACTGTCAAACCAGACAATGCAACTGATGAACGTGCTCCTGGTGGCTCATTCATCTGTCCGTAAACCAATGTTGCCTGTGATTTCGCTAGTTCGTTGTAGTCGATCTTAGAAAGATCCCAATCTCCTTCTTCCATCGATTTCTTAAATTCTTCGCCGTAACGGATGATGTTTGACTCGATCATCTCTCGAAGCAAGTCGTTACCCTCACGAGTACGCTCTCCAACTCCCGCAAACACTGAATAACCGTTGTATCCCTTTGCGATGTTGTTGATAAGCTCCATGATAAGCACTGTCTTTCCTACTCCGGCACCACCGAACAAACCGATCTTTCCTCCTTTTAGGTAAGGAACCAAAAGGTCGATCACCTTAATACCTGTGAATAGAATTTCCTTTGATGTTGCTAGCTCATCGAATTTTGGAGCCTCTCTATGAATTGGTGAACGCTGTACATTCTCAAATGTCTTCATTCCATCAACTGGAGCTCCTACGACATTCAACAAACGTCCTTTTACTTGTTCACCCATCGGTACAGAAATTGGAGAACCCAATGCCTTTACCTTTAATCCTCTTTTTAATCCATCAGTTGAGTCCATGGCGATTGTACGAATCGAACGCTCACCAATGTGCTGCTGACACTCTATAATCAATGGAGATTGTCCTTCACGTTCCACCTCTAGGGCATCGTGAATCTGTGGTAATGTTGCATCCACTTCAGCAAAACTGACATCGACTACCGGTCCAATAACCTGGATTATTTCACCATAAATTTCAGACATAGCGTGTTTTTTTATTGTGGTATTAATTTTTTTAATTTTCCTTTATTCTATCTCTCAAAGCATAGTTACCCACGCTTTTGTTTATGCAAATATATTTATTTTTTTAGATTGAAAAACTTTTTGCCATAAAAATAACGGGTTGTTAGAAAATATTTCTCGTTTTTAACAGACTGTAAATGTTGTTTAGCATATTCTTTCGATTTGTTATGAATATCTATGTTTGTTCGGGTGCGACGGAATTGTTGTGTACTTTTCGTGGAATATATAGTCTACATCGGACATTTTGTATATTCGAAGGTTTGGCTTTATACTTTTCCGAATTTTATTCTTATCCTCTTTTTTTATAATTATTCATTATAAAATAGATCGTAGGGGCAGGTTTCAAACCTGCCTGCAATAGAAATCCTATGAATTTCGTTCTTCTGTGGATTTATTAAATTTTATGTGCTCGCCTACAGCTCGCACGTGGGGATGGGTTAGGGCGTTCCGCCCTTAACAATCCTCATTTATGACACTCCAACTATAACATTCTTCTATTTCGTCGAACTTACATAATATAAAAAAGTAGACGCAATTTCTCGCGTCTACTTTATTAAATATTGACAATGGGAATTAGTATTTGATAGCTCTCAATTTTCCTCCGTCCACTGCGTATACAGTGTTTGACGCGAAGTCAATCTCATACACTACGTTCTTGTCGTCGCTCAAACGGAATGTCTTTACCTCTTTTCCTGTATTCTGGTCTACTACCGCCAACTGTACAAGCTCTTCTCCGTTGACTTTCTCTGATGTCAAGAAAATAGACAGATTGTCGTTTGATCTTGCGGCTTTCTTTGCCTTCTCGTTTGCTTTTAGCTTGTGACGTAGGTTTTTCTGCGCTTCCCAAGCTCGTCCTGCCTTATCTGCCTCTTCTGCAGAACAGAACACTCCGCCTTCCGCAACTACATTGCCGTTCTCGTCTGTGACTGTGACTTTGGTGCTCTTGATTCCGTTGTAGATAGATGCTGCAAGTAGGGCTGCGTTGGCTCCACGGTCTGTCTTCAACTGTGGATATACTTTCTGTGCAGTCACGTTCTTGTTCTTGTCGATCATGACATACTCTTTTGCTCCGAAGATGAAGTATCCGTTGTCTGAAACTTTTAGTCCGGAGATTGCTGAAGGATCATCAACTTTTGTCACAGCATCTGGCAATTTTGCGTCAGCGTCCGGATCAATGACGAATACCTTCTTTCCGCTTAGTGCTACGACCTTGTTTGTCGCGTCATCGAACGCGCACTTGTCTGTAGCTGAGAGATTTAGCTTGAACTTACGCTTGTTTGTCTCTTTGTCGTATACCACCAAACGGTTGTTTGTCATGATTAGGTATGTGTTCTTGTATCGCTTCTCTACCTGTGGCGACTTGATGTCGTCTACATCCTCAAGCTCGATTGGCTTCTTCCAAACTTTTTCTCCTGTCGACTTGTTGACCATCTGGATCTTGTTGCCGTAGCTGATTCGGATGCCTTCGTTTGTAAGTTCGGCGTTCTTATAGAATGGAGCTGTGAAATTCTTCTTCCATTTCTTGTTGCCTGCCTTGATGTCGATGATGTTCACATCTACATCAGAAGCGATGATTGCCTGTGTGTTGTCGAGCTGGATAAGGTCTGCAAACGGTGCTGACAGTTTCATCGGCTGTGCCCATACGTCTTTACCAGTCTTTGCATCTACCAAGTGTATTTTCTTCAGTCCGCTCTCGATTGAGAAAATATATTTTGCGGTGTTGTCGATCAAATACATCTCTGGTTTAGAAAGGTTCTCCCACTTCTTGTTTCCAGTCTTTGCGTCAAGCAGGTATAGATATTGGTCGAAACCGTAGATGATGTTTCCGTCGGCTGAAATGCCTGGTCTACACTGCACCATTGCTTTGTCTAAAAGTAGGTTGGCGGCGATAGCCTTCTTGGGTTTTGGCAACGGGAATTTCCAAAGCACTTTGTTTGATTCTATATCTACGGCCTGAACGGATATGTTTTTATCTGTACCGTCTACTCGGATAAGCGCGATATTAAGCTCTGGAATGATGTCGCTTGCCTGAATCTCACGAACACCGTCGATGATTGTCTCTCCTGTAACGACGTCGATCACCTTGTCTCCAACGAATACGAAGTGTGTCCAGTCAACCTCCTGATAAACCTCTTTCTCGAACTTGTTCATCATCTTAGCCTCGCTGCTGTTTCCTGTCAGAGCCGCAACTTTAGCTGCCTTTTTCAAATTCTCATTTCCTTTCGCTTTCTGGATAGTCCATGCTGTTGCACTCTTTTCCGCATCGATTCCAACGAAATTGTCACTCATCTCAACGATTGGAGTCTGTGTGAAACCGTTGAAGAAAATTCTTTCCGCTTTGCCATTTACTGGTGCTTCCCAAGCTACTGTCTGCGCATGTGCAAGAGTTGCCAAAGCCAACACTGTGGCTGTAAAAATACCTCTCATTTTCTTTTTATTTTTATTTGTTATCTTTCGCAAAGATAGAAATACAATTATTATATGTTCGGCATTTTGACTTTTTTAACAACGGATTTAAAATTTTTTAACGATGTGGAGGAAGGTTCTCATTGTACGTTAACGTGGGTTCGACGAAATCAAAAAGATAGTTGGAGTGTCATAAATGAGGATTGTTAAGGGCGGAACGCCCTTGCCCCCTTCCTTAGTGCGAGCCGTAGGCGAGCACATATAGAATAAACACAGAGACTCGGAGTTTTAAGAGAAAGTTTTCGACTTTTTTATGGAAAAAAGGAATTGGAAATCATTATATGAATTTTGACCGCTCGCCCTTACGGCTTGCGGATAGAGGGAAAGTTAGAGCGTTCCGCCCTTAACAATCCCCATCTTTGATTATCTCCTTATTATCCTCTCCGCTTTCCCATTAGCCACCACGACATACACTCCGTTTGGCAGATTGCTCATGTCAAATTCTACAGTTCCGTTTACGGCTTTCCTTTGGGCGATTGTTTTTCCATCCGATGCGTGTAGTGTGGCAATTCCGTCTTCTTTATTCAACACCACTTTGACAATGCTGCCTGTGATAGTAGGGTATACAATAGTTTTCTCGTCTTTTACGGTTGCCACCGAGGTCGGATCCTCGATGATTCCAGTCTCCACCGTCTTCAGATCCATTATTTCAAGCAGGTCGATCTGCGACGCTTCTTCTGTCAAACTAAGTTGGATGCTTTGTGCTGTTATGCCATCTTGCGTCACAACCATTTTGCCGGAAAGTCCGTCGTATGATTGAATATCGCATGTGTAGGTGATTGTGGCACCGATGCGTTCTATGTCAATGTCTACTTTGGCTTGCTTGAGCATCTTTATGAATGTCTCCCAATCATCACCCCACGAAGTGTCGAATGTGAAGGTGCCTTCGCTGTCTAGCTGGTATGCGTCGGCACGGATGAATCCAGTCTTTCCATTGATCGTGTTTTTGATGATGAAGTTGTTCCAATTTTTTGTCTCGTTTGACGAATGGAAATTGTTGAATGAGTAGCGAGTGTGGAAATCCCCGTCAAAACTTTTTGATGCTCCGCTTTTTGTGTTGAACGCATCTTTATATGCTCCATAGTTTGTGACGCTTCCGATGATTTCTTTCTCTTTCAGACTTGCCACAGTCATCTTCTTCACATCCAAATATGTGCTCTCTCCACCAAGATAGATGGTCAGTGCTCCCTTGGGTGAACTTTTCGAGAGCACTCCGTAAATATCTTTTCCATCCACAGATGCAGACACGTGTATGGATGCTCCCTGTCGGATAATCTTCACGTCGACATCTTTATCATCAAACTCTTTCCAAGTCTTAGGGGTCGAATATGTCACAGTAGAGCCGGAGAAAGTCTCCACGCTATAACCGTCGGCTCTCAAAGCCCAGAAATTATCAGAACTTTCTTCAAATCTCAAAGCCCAGTTGTCCCAATTATTGGCTCCTTTGTTATGGTTGTGGAATGAGAATGTGATCTCAAAATCGCCTGCCGGAGCGTCCACTTTCAAGAATTTGCTTGTCTCGTTCCATGCCAATGTCTGATCTTTGTCGCCTATGCGGAAAAATGGCTTGAAAATGGTTTCCGTTCCATATTTTGATTGTGGAAGACGGAATGCCCAGATGCAAAGTTCGTTGGCTGGATTCATTGCAGTCAGACAGAGTGTTTTTCTTCCGTTATCCTCCATTCTTTGGTCTATAAAAGTGCCGTTGAATGTGCCGACGGAAGTTTTTAGTGTGATGAATTGTTTCCCATTTGCGTAGTCGTAGTTCCACGTGCCGGAATAATCTGCAGAGATAGAGTGGTCGGCGTTCAGACGCATTGTGCCTGGTTTGTTGCAGGCAAGTTTCGCATAGTCGACGGCGGAGTGGGTGAGCACTGCGTATTCACCCATGATATCCTGCTCTCTATATACAGTGTCTTTGTTTGTGTATTCGCCAAGACGAGTCTCGAATGGAGCGACGAGTGGCCAGCCGTCGGATGCGAACACCATCGGGTGGCTTTCAACGTGGTGCCAGCCATATCCGTTGCCAGTGTTGTCTTTCACATGGTAGATGATGTAGCATTTTCCGTCTTCATCCATCAGTGCGGAATTGTGGCCTTGGGCAGTCTGTCCGCCTCCCACCTGATTGTAGTCTGTGATGTTTTTGTCGTTGGTCCACCAGCCCCAAGAGTAGTTTTGCATCAGCGACACTCCACAAGATACATCGTTGCCATAATTGGGATAGATTGCTTTATGGAAAACAGCGTCGTCGCCTGTGACATCCTTGTAAGGGCCTGTGATTTTGTCACTTCTGAACAGACGCATGTTGTAGCCTCCTTCTGGGGAGTAGAATCCGTATGACATGAAGAGATAGTAGAATCCATTGCCGTCGCCATCTTTCATATATTCGATATACGGACCTTCTCCGCTGACGTAGTATCCGCCGGCGATGTGAACACCCATATATTCGTCGTAGCGGAGACGTGAGCCTTCCCACACCGCACCGTCTACGGGATTATATCCATAATTATAAGAGTAGTCGCGCAGACCTGTTTTATTGTCAAGTTTAATCACGAAGATTCCGCCGCTCCATGATCCATAGATCAACCATAATTGCCCGTTTTCATCGTAGATTACGTTGGGGTCGATGCAGCTTGATCCGTACATTCCTCCCCATCCTCCGTCAGTATAATATCTGTTTGGAATTGAGTTTTGTCCTGTCACCTTTTTGAAATCATTGTTTCCCGCTCCATTTGACTTGCTGTCCATTCCGCCGAACACAACAGAGCCTACTCTTTGGTATGGACCTTCAATTTTGTCGCTGGCAAGCATACAGATGCTGCTCATCCAGTCGTCGCCATTGACGGAGTAGTACATGCACCATTTTTTCATCTCTTTGTTCCAGATGATGTCGGCAGCCCAAAGATTCTCTTTCAGTTTGGATTGGTTGTTGCTCCAGCCCGACCATACGGCATTTTCTCCAAACACTGAGCAGAGGTCTGTTGTGACTTTTCCGTTTATGGCGAAGGAGGGAGTGAACGAAGTCCAATCGAGCATATCTTTAGAATATGCCGCGCCAAGCTGCGTCCCCATGACGTAGTAGTATTTTGTGCGGTCGTTATTTGCACTCTGCTCGGGGTAGCTGTTGCCTTGTGCGTCTTTATAGACAACGACGATGGAAGGGTCGTGCACAGGCACCTGCCCAGCCCAAATCTTGTTTACAACCAGCGCTGCAAGCAACACTACGATCAGAATCTTGATGAAATCTTTCATGATGCAAATCCTTTTTATGTAGGGCAGGACATAAGGATGGGCGTTGGTCGTAATCCTGATGTCAGTCCATAAAAACAATATTTTTTATTCCTAACTGTTGCAGGAATATAGTGATCTGCTCTTTTGCATTTTCTTGGGCAGTCTCCTTATATCCCATCTTCTCACTTTTTTCCAACATCCGCTTTATGGCTCTCTCTCTCATGTCACGACGGTCGTCGGATGTGAAAGAACCTGATGCAAAAACGGTTGTGGTGGCGGCTTCATCGAGGAAATAGTCATCAAGCAGCGTCACTTCAGGAAGGCGTGCATACACGGTGTCTCCGTTCTGTGTGAACCAATCGTTTTCGGCTTTGCTGCAATCAATTCCGTATCTCAGAGTGCCGTAGTAGATCGCAGACAATTTATCCTTGAACAAAACTCCTTTTGTGGTGTCGACTAATTCCTCTATCTTGATCGAAAGAAATTCCCATTTGCCTATTTTTTTCACCTCTGTGACTATGTTAGGCGTGGATTTTATTTCCTCGTTTCTCTCAATTTTAATTCCTTCTTGAGCGCAGCGTCTCAATGCAAACAGATATGTGATGGCTGCGATCAGAACAGTGGCGATCAAAAGAATGTTGAACTTTTTCATTTGCTCAATTATTTTGGTTATTCAGACACAAAAATAATCAAATTGAAAGAAAAAGCGGGCAAATAGTCTGTTTCTATTTGCCCTTTACAAATTTATCTTTTAATCATCCTTTTTGCTATCACATTGTCGGATGTCGTGATTCTGACAATGTATATGCCTTTATCAAGTGTTGAGCAGTCGACGCTGATGTGTCCTGACTTACGCTCAAAGCTTTTTTCGATCTGTCCTGTCAGTGTTATGATTTCAATCTTAGATGCGGATTCGTTGTCGAGCCAGATGTTTAATTGGTTGTCGACTATAGTCTGCATCATTATGGCGTTATTGTTCATGTCTTTAACAGAAGTAGGATCGTTGACGACGATGATTTTGCCATTTATTGAAGCTTCTGAGAGTCCACCTATAGTTTTTGCACTCCATGAATATTCTCCACGTTCTGTAGGGATTCCGCTAACAAACATGGTGTCGTTGCTGATGTTTGTCTCAATTCCGTTTGGCAATCCCTGAATCTCCACCTTTAGGCAGTTGCTGAAAGCAATGTAGAACGGTGTGATCGCGTCGCCCAATATGATTGAGTCCTGCAACAATGCGTTTCTATCGCTGATTGCCAAAGACGCGTCGCCTGTGAATCCATTCTTAGTCACAGTGATGCAACCGCTCTTTTGTGCATTATTCTCAGCTCCTACAGTTGTGACAGTAAAGTTGAAAATTCCGAATTCTGACGGTGTTCCGCTAATATTGACTTTCTTTGAATTTTTGTCGATGTATACGTTGATTCCGTTTGGCAAACCATTCACTTCTATGTCGTCAGCGTCTGTCCAAGTGTAGCCGAAGTCGGTGATAGACTGTCCTAATTCGATAGTCTGCTTGCTAGATCCGGAACCTGTCTTGGTAATCACAGGATCGTTTACAACAGGATTTGAGTCACCCGGATCGATTTGTGAGCCTCCACAGATGCTGCCTACAACACCTTTGCCTTCCATAACGTTAAGTGTGGCACCCGCGCCGTTGCAAGCAGTAAGCACCGTCTGCACTTGATTAGCGGCGATCTTCTTCCAATTGTTGGCGTATGCGTTTGAAGGGTTGAAAGAACAGTTTCTCAAAGATGTCGAGCCGGATATGTTTTGAGTGTAGCAGTCCACCATCACAGCTCCTGAATTTTTCGATTTGTCGTAGTCTGCAATCGGATTTTTAACTTTGATGAACGCGCACTTTTCAATATAGCACTGAGCCTCCTGTCCGGCGCCAACACAATAGTTTGCTACAGAACTGTTCCATAGGCAGTTGACAAGGTGGACTTGTCCGAATCTCACGCGAGGCATACGTTCGCGGCATCCTTCTCCCCACCAGCAGCATACAAAAGTGGTGCGGAGTTTTCCACGGTCGTTGGTATAAGTGTCGCTTGATCCCCAAAGGTTAGTGTAACGGTGATCGTTCGAACCGCCGGAACCGCCAGACATAGGAGACTTCAAATAGTGGAATTTGCACCATGAGACGCAGATGTTGTCGGATTGTTTCTTGCAGTCGAAATTACCGTCGACACCATCTTGGAAATCGCAATGGTCGACCCACATATTCTTACAGTTTTCAAAACAAAGGTTGTCGTTTCCATCGCAGTCGTAGGCACCGGCACTTTTGAAAGTGACGTTGCGCATGATGATATTGGAGCAGTTTTTGAAATAAAGAATACCTGTTGAGCTTGCGGTAGTGCGTTGCTCGCTGTAGAGGTAAGAGCCAGGCAATCCTAAGATAGTTTTGTCTGATTGGCTGCTGACTGTGAACATCGAAGAGAACTTGATTGCTCCTTTAATATATATTATTTTTTTGCCGCTTGATTTTAATGCAGACTGAAGGTCGCTCAAAGTAGACACAGTCACGCTTGAGCCTCCAGCTCCACCAGTGGTGTTGGCTCCGAACCCGAGTGGCGCATTGGCGTCGTACTCAGACAATTGGGCATTTGCGGCAAGTGCCGAGACCCAAAATAAAACAGTGAATAATAAAGTTTTTAGTTTCATATCAATGTGTGTTAAAGTTGATAATGTGTTTTGATTTCGTACAATGCAAAATTCGCTATTTTGCCCGAAACCACGATGAATTTGTGTACATTGATAGAGTGATATTAGTATAGGATAGAGGGGGAAATGTAACAAAAATGGGAGTTTTAAGTTTCAAGATTCTTTCACAATTAGATTTTTAACATGGATTCTTCGAATAAAACGGATAAAATAGACAATCTGATCCAAGACTGTAGAGGATAGTTCTCAAACCTAAACCTGTCCGATTATTCCATCAACATTTTCATGCCTGTAAGGCAATACCGAGTGAAAACGAGCGTAACTGGGCACGAAGTGTCCAGAGAATGCAAGCGAGAGAAACTCTGCCTGTATGGCAGTACTTATGGTATTGTCTTTCAGACAAAGTTTTTTTGCACATATCGTGATCCACGTGACTTTGTCACGTGTTACTCTCGCTTTGCTCGGTAGCGTCTTTCAGACGGAGAGATTCGTAGAGAGCATTTCAAAACCATCCATATCTTTTAACCTCTATTGCGATTGTCTTGCCTTTCTTCTCAAGGATGAAATCAACTTCATTTTACTCAAAATTGGAGCAAAATTTACTCAAAAGTGCACATAAACTGTTTAAGTTTAATTAAATATTGTGGGCTATAGTTGTTGAGGATTGTTAAGGGCGAAACGCTCTAACCCCCTTTCTAATGCGAGCCCCTAACAGGGAAAAACTTGTCCTGTCATAATATATCTACCGATATAAAACAAAGGTGTTGTTTTGATTTCTGTATTTGATTGTTGATTGATTATGGAGCAGTGAATGAATACTCGAAAACAAATTTATCGTTGCCAGAATACTCAAAACTCATATATTCGTTTGGAAAATCATCGTTACATCTCTCTATGTATATATTATAATAATTGTCTTTATGGAAAATTCCGAAACATGAATCATGATAATCTTTTTCTATTTCTTGTCCATTTTTAAGCTTTTCGAATGGCTTGGTCATCTTCTCTTTCATGATTTTGTATGAAGAGTTGATAAGATCAATTAGGTAATAGTCGTGAAACTTCAAAATTTCCGAACTTACTATCTCAAAATATTTAGGTATATCCACGTAACCATAAGGTATATTCATAGGTGGTGTCAGTGTCACAAATAGTTTGTGTGTTTTGTAAATATCATACTCATAGATATATACTTCGATGTCAAACTTATATCCTGTTTCATTTATGAAAGATATGGAGGAATCTGAAGTAGTCTGTTTGTTGATACTCTTTGAAATAAGATGTATTTGTTCTTTCATTAACTGATAATCAACGAAACTTGAATCTTCAGAAGCGTTGTTTGCATTTGCATAACCTATACAGATAGAGACAGCGAGTATAATAATGAATTTGAGTATTTTCATGACAATCAGATTTTTCACAAAAATAGTGTATTGCTGTATGTGAGCAATGAATTTTACTCAAAAGTGAATATTTAGATAAAATTCTATAATCTTAAAAATGATATGTTATTTTCGCGTATATATAAAAATATAATAATATGGGTGCTGAAGATTTAGAATTAATAAAAAGTGCTATTTCCAATGCCAGAAATTTACTTTACGATGAAGTGGAAAGTGTATGTGTCGATGAATTGTCGTATGAATACAAATTGGTTATCAAAGATCTAGATGATGCTCTTAAAATAATTGAGAATGAAATGGAAAGTTCCTGTGTCACTGTCGGAAAGACACTACTGGACAAAGCGAGAGTAACCCGGGACGAAGTCTCGGGATGATGTGACCTATGATACAAAAGCTTTGCCTGAAAGGCAATACCATAAGCATTGCGTTCCGCGTCTCTTTTCTTCAGAAAAAAGTTGTATACTTTCTCTGATGTCTTCTATCCTCTGTGTTTTTATATGTGCGAGCCGAAGGCGAGCACACAGAATTTAATAAAACTACAGAGACATAAAGTTTACAGAGAAAGGATACGCCTTTTTATGAGAAAAAGAGGTGAGAAATCAATCAAAAGTGGAAAATCGTCATTTCGAATTCGCAAATTGCAATTCGTCGAACTCACGTTATTTTATCTAAAACTAATCTCAGAGATTGCGGTATCCTTGTATTTGGCACCAGGATAGACAGATTTGATGATGATTTTCATATTGTATAAGTCTTTAGGAGAGTCAAATTTAAGAATTTGAGGTTCCATTGTATCTTTAAGGGTAAAATTATATTTGCGTTTACCACTAATGGAATTAAATTCATCATCTTTGTAGATGTCAGTGTATTTAGAGATATCCTGTTTCTTATTAAAAAGTTCTTCTGTCGATACGATTTCAATATCTTTGACTCTTGAATTGTTTTTGAATGTTTTAGGGTCTTTTGCATATCCATTTATGATATGTATTTCTCTTATATCACTAAGAGGCTCACAACACCAATTTCCTTGACTATATTCAAAATCAAATTCTATTGTTGATCCCTCTCCATACCCATCTTCTCCTTCAATCCAAGCAGTGGTCTGATCTTTATCTACTATATTTTCTATATTATAACTGAAGATTCCTGTTTGAGCTAGTGTGCTGCTAGCCTTGGGCATATGATTATGTTTGGAAGGATGTAACGTATAGATAAGATTAAAATCAGGTTCTATATCTTTGTACACATATTCATAATCATCAAAAGAATGAACATCGATGGCATAGTTAAAGCCTTGTGGGTAGTAATCGGTGTTGACTCTGACTCTCACTTCATCAATTTTCCCCTTCCAGTATCTTCCTGTTTCTAGAATATACCAGAAAAAAATACCTTCGCAGTCTTTATTACATTCGTATTCGGAATGATATGTGTTTTTTATTTTTGTTGTGTCATTGCTTTTGAATGTGGCAGTAAACACATCAAACGCATTTCCTCCATAATGCAATTTGTCATTTGAATCATAAAAATAAGGAAGGTCGCCACCATATTTTTCAAATTCATTTTGTAAAAAAGTCCATTGTCCAGCTTTCCTTTCTACCTTGACCTCTTTGCTGTTAACCATACAAACAAAATCACTATAAATTTCACTGATTGAGTCAGTAGGAAATCCAAGTTGTATTTCTTGCGTTTCTCCTTCATTGTAAAAATTGTAGTTGATTTCTACATCGTATCCTTTAGATTCAGGGTATAAATAGAAATCTATGGTTTCACTTACCAATCGAATATCTTCGTTGTTGATAGGCATCACGTTTCCTCCTGGTAACGAAAACATTGGAGCATCATCAGCATATAAGATGCTGACTGTAGATGCTAATAGTGCCGATATGAAATATTTTTTTATCATGGTATTAATTTTTAGTAAATGTAGTTGTTATGTATGTGAATGTTTGACGGTTTATTCTTCAAACAGTATTCCCAAATCCATCGTGAAAAAATCCTCGAAACTCATGGCTCCAGAACCTACCACAAATGCAAGTTTTGGCGAGAATTTTTTGCTGAAGACAGATATTCCATCGTTGGTAGAGCGTCGTCCACTTTTAACTTCAATGGCGATTGTCTTGCCTTTTTTCTCTAATACGAAATCCACTTCCTGATCGTCTTCCCGCCAATAGTATACTTGGTATCCATATTCGTCTGCATTACCAACCAGATATGCACCTACCGCGGATTCTGCCCAGCGTCCCCAACGTTTTGAATCTGTGTATTCTTTTTCAAAACCACGTCCAGTGTTTGCACTCATTAATGCAGTGTTGTATACTTGATATTTGGGTATTGAATTGAATTTTCGAGCATTGTCGTTTGCATATTTGTGTAGTTTTGTCACTGCTTGACAATCACTCAACAGATCAATGTAATTAGATAATGTGGTTACGTTTCCTGCATCATTTAATTGTCCTAGCATTTTTGTGAGGGAGAGTATTTCTCCTGAATAATCACATGCAAGTTCAAATAATTGCTTCAACAATGCAGGTTTGTATATTGTTGTGGTCATAAGGATATCCTTTGAAACAATCGGTTCTATTATCGAGTCCTTGATATAGTCCTTCCAACGTTTTTCATTTTTGATGTATTTTGCACCTTGTGGATATCCTCCGTAGTAGATATATTGGTTGATATCGAATCCGAAAGCATCTCGCATTTCCGTGAAAGACCAATGTCCCATTCTTATCAATTCATATCTGCCAGCAAGCGATTCAGTGAGCCCTTTCTTTATCAGAAGACGGGAAGAACCAAGCAAAATGACTTTTATGTTTACGTTGTTGCGTGTGTCGTAATCCCATTCTTTCTTTACGAATTCACTCCAATTGTTTATCTTCTGTATTTCGTCTATGACAATGAGGAATTCTTTGTGCTTCCTCACCTCCATGATGCTTCTTGCATTTGCCCATACTGTCGATATCCATTCTGTGTTGTTTGGTTCGATTCCATCAGCAGTCTCTGATATGTATGAAATCGCAATGTCGTCGAGTACCTGACCTACTACAGTGGACTTGCCAACCTGACGAGGCCCTGCAATTACTTGTATAGCAATGCGTTCCTCTTCGATTCTTTCTTTGATTATGTCGTAGTATTTGCGTTGATACATATGATTTGACTTTTGAAATACAATGCAAATGTAGGATATTGTACTCAAAAGTGCAACGGAATTTACTCAAAAGTGGAACAGATTTTACTCAAAAGTAGAGCGAATTTTACTCAAAAGTGCAACGGAATTTACTCAAAAGTCAAGTTGGATTTACTCAAAAGTGAAGCGGGATTTACTCAAAAGTGGATGGATTTTTACTCAAAAGTAGATGAATTTTTACTCGATTTCATAAACTTGTTAAGTTTGGGTATAGAGTTTGAGGATTGTTAAGGGCGGAACGCCCTAACTCTCTCCTTCATCTGCGAGTTCGTAAGAACGAGCAGTTATTTGTTTGCAAGCATTCCGAGCAAAGCGAGTGTAACCCGGGACGAAGTCTCGGGAATAGCAGTGAATCCAGAATCTGTTTTATTTGATGATAATCCCTTATTCCGCTATCAAATCCTCAATCTTTGCCCCAACAGTCGTTACCAAATCATTTGGCGCACATTTGATCTGCAATCCACGCACTCCGGCAGACACATAGACGTATTCATGCTCTGTCACTGTGTTGTGGAAGAATGTGGGGAATGGTTTCTTCATTCCGAGCGGACTGCATCCTCCACGTATGTATCCGGTTGTGGCAAGAAGATCCTTCATAGGAATAAGGTCGCAGTTTTTATTACCCGACACTTTTGCCGCTTTCTTCAGATCTACAGTCTTGTCGCCGGGAATGACACAGACGAAGAATCCTGTCTTGTCGCCTTTAAGCACGAGTGTCTTGAAGACGCAGTTGATGTCCTCTCCAAGTTGAGCCACAATATGCTGTGCACTCAAATCATTCTCATCCACTTCGTATGGGATGAGCTCATATTTGATCTTGTTACGGTCGAGTATACGGGCCGCATTCGTCTTATTTATTTTCATTTTCTATACGACTTCCGTCTGGATTGAATGTTGTTGAATACACATTTTCATCGGGCAAAATCTCTTCTCCTACGATTCTCAGATACACTTGTGTCGTGGCACGCACATCTTTTTCGCAGTAGAATGCGATTCTGTCGAGATTATGCTCATTGTAGTAGACGTTGGACACTTGGCTGCCGTCGATGTCGTCTTTCGGGGTTGTGATTCCAAACACCGCGCAAAGCAGTTTGAGTGTGGCTGAGTGTCTTGTGTCGCCGCATCTCCACAATTCCATCGTGTCGATCCATTTCATCTCCCATGGCTTTTTGCCTGCTGTCTGCAGTTCGTAAGGCAATGGAATGTTGTTGATTATCATTCGTCTGGCGATAAACGGCAGGTCGAATGATTTGGAATTGTGTCCGCACAGTGCCAAGTCGCCGTGCACCGTCGCCGACATCTTGTTGACAATGTCGGCAAATCCGGTCAAAAGCTCCTTTTCATCGTCGGAATAGAACGATTTGATGCGGAGATGACGCTGTCCGTCTTTCGTGTGGAGAAGGCCGACGGAGATGCACACAATCTTTCCGAATTCGGCGTAGAGCCCTCCACGTTGGTTGATCTCCTCTTCTGTAAGATCTTCCTCTGGCTTGGTCACCTTGTCGATGAACAGATGACGCAAATCCTCTGGAACTTCTTCCAGTTTGGATGCCATTGGCACCGTCTCAATATCAAGAAATAGGATATTCTCGCTTTTCATTTTTTGTACTTTTTATCCGCAAAGTGAATATAAATCACCTCTTGGATTGATTAACATAACTGGTATATTGCTTTTTTTCAATACTTTCTGTTCTTTAGGTCCGAAGACGATATCATCCAAACCGTAATCGCGTGACGCGCTGCAGATCAGCAGGTCAGCTCCCAATTCAGCGGATTTCTCAACCGCTTCAAACTCAATCTTGAAGCTGTCTTTCTTTGCTTCGACGCGTGTGTGCTCCACTCCTGCGTGGTCGAGCAGGGTAGCGATGGCTTCCGTCGTCTCCTTGGCTTTTGAACCGTAGTCTTTGGCTGTCATGAGCATGATTTTGGATTTGAAGAAGCGTCCGAAACTCGAAGAGAACGGTCCTTTTTCACGCTCTTCGATCAGATAGTTGATTGGCACAAGTATCTTGTCGAATGCTATTTTCATGCCCGGTTTGCAGAAAAAGTACGGTGTACGGAGTTCTCTGCAGAGTTTCAGCATCTTACGGATGCTTGAGTCTGGAGTGATCTCAAACACAAGCATTGAGGCTTCCGCTGCCTCTATCGTGGATGTGAATTCATCGGCGCTTGGGACGACGGTGGTGTCGGCAAAAATTGATTTTTCTGCCAATTTCGTCTTGTAGGCATTCAGATAGCCCTGGCATCTCTCTTCGTCGGATTCGTTGTTGGCAATAGATAGCAGACATATCTCTTTCGAGTATGTGTCTGACAATTTTTTTGCCATCTCCACCGCTGTATCTGGTTGGTAATCACCGTCGACTACCACAAAAACTTGTTGCTTCAATTTTTAATCCTTAATTATTAATTCTTAATTTTTGCACAACGAACACGTCTTTGTATTCCCTGCCGATTCGTCGCCAACGTCTCAGTGTGGCTGTGATCTCAAAATCAGCCGATTTCATCACCGAAATGGAAGGCTCGTTTCCCGTCTCCACATAAGCATAAAGCATCTGGAAATCAAGATGAGAGAAGCAATAATCGCAAAGTAGACGCAATGCCTCGCGTCCGTAGCCATTCCGTCGACAATCATCTTTGATTATGATTCCGACAGCCGCTTTGTGCGAGAAGATGTCCACATCATACAGATCAATCGTTCCGACGATGCTTTTCTCCTGATTCTCAATGATAAAACGCTGCTGACCATTTGCCCAGATACCGAGTGATTCGCTCTGTATATATTCTTCCATCGTCGTTCTGGAATAAGGAGCCAATGTGTCGGAAACATTCCAATTTTGGCTGTCGTTCTCGATTTCGCAAAGGAAATCAACGTCGGCAGCCTCCACATTTCTCAGTCTTACGTTTTCTCCGACAAGGTATCTGTGAGCCATGTTTTTTGACGCAATTTTCTACAAATATAGATGTTTTTTAGCCAAATATGAGTATATTTGGACTTAAAAATTAAGACTATGGAAAATTTCAAAGAGATAGACGCTAAGGAGATAAACGGCAATTTTATCAAGAAGATTGGAGACGAGTGGCTTCTTATCACAGCCGGAGACAAATCAAAATTCAACACAATGACAGCCAGCTGGGGCGGAGTTGGAGTGTTCTGTGGAAAGAACGTGGCATATTTGGTGATCCGTCCTCAACGCTACACATTTGAGTTTGTGGAGAAGAATCCGACTCTTACACTTTCATTCTTCGGTGAGGAATACCGTAAGGCTTTGCAGATATGTGGTTCAAAATCAGGACGTGACTGCGACAAGGTGAAAGAGGCAGGACTGACAGCTATCTCTACAGAGGCTGGCAACATGACGTTCGCTGAGGCTTCATTGGTGATGGAATGCACGAAGATGTACGCCCAGACATTGGATGAGGCTTCATTCATAGATAAGAGTTTGGTGGAAAAATGGTTTAAGGCAGGCGACTATCATAAACTTTACATCTGCCAGATCGACAAGTGCTGGGTGAAGTGATTGATGGTTGACGGAGGATATTCGGTTAGAAATTTAAGGATTGCAAAGGGCGGAACGCCCTTGCTCCTTCTCTATAGCGCGAGCCGAAGGCGAGCGCAAAGAAAACCATAGAGGATAGAGGGATCCAGAGAAAGTCTACGACTTTTATGAGGAATTGAGACGGAAAAGGACAGAACAATTAATTTTTTCTTTTTGTTTTATGTGATAAAATCAATCATATAGCAAATAGAGAATTCAAGTTTTATTTTAATGTTGATGATTATGAGTTGTTTGAGAGTTTTATTATGCATTGTATTTCCGCCGTTAGCTGTGTATGATCAAGGATGTGGAAATATTGTTATTACTTTTATCCTGACGCTTCTTGGCTGGATTCCAGGATGTATCGCCGCACTTGTTATATTGAATAGCAAAAAGTAATCAATAGATATATTTATGTTAACCCAAACTTTTAAAATACTAATCCTGTTTGTCATGATGTTATCGGGTGTTGCAAATGCAATAGCCGAGGAGTTCATGTATGTGTATAGGTGTAAGGTGATGGTCGGCGACTCTTTATGCTATTTGGTCAAACAGGGGCACAGTCGCAAAAACAATAATTGGGAACCATTCTGCGGTGAATTTGCGAATTTTTATTTTGCAGATGGTTATAGTGGCATCAGGCAATGTCCTATTTATGTGAAGAAATATGACATTAATGCCGACACAATGTACGTTGTAAAGATGATAGGTTGTGATGATTCAGGAATTATGATAAGATGTGATTGTGATAAGTTCAGAAAGGAATATGAAAAGAAAAAGAATGTAGAAAAGTGTGATTGTCCTGTTATAGAAGAAAGCAGAATTAAGATAAGATAGGGAAGACGGGAGTTGATCGGTGGTGAAATAGATGTATGCCGGAAATGTATTTCAAATAAGATTGAAAGTCTAGGGATTTATAATTTTCCCCGTTATCGTTTCTCCAAAAGGATTTTCTTTGTGTTTGTTCCAGTTTAGCAAGGCGGATTCTTTGCTTGTGTTGGCATAGCAGTATTCGCAGAGATGCGGGCATGTGTTGTATTCTCCGATGTCTTTGGATGCCATGCATTCACAGAATTGCCGTTGTCCGGGATCTTTTTTGTGGGTGCTGATGAAATAATGGTTGCCGGGCAGAAGTATCGCATTGCCGGGCAATTGGGCGTCTCCGAATAAATTTGGCGACGGTACTTTCTCTATCCTCACTTTCATGAAATCCATCAGTTTATTGTCGCTCCATGCAAGTCGGGTGATTAAATCTCCGTCGACGCAACGGTTATGCTGGATTCCGTATTTGCTGATGTCTATCTTCTCTCCGCATGTGGCAAGCTGGTAGTGCCATCCACGTTCCTGATTCATGACGGAAAGTTTTTCCGCAAATTCTTCCATCTGTTCTGTCTCCCATTCGTGATAATGGATGCCATTCACGTCGAGATTATGCTTCACTTTTTTGTACATGGCTATGTCCGCGTAGCTGAACACCAATTTTTCTGTGTAGCCTTTCAGCTGGTCGCCGATATTCTGAACTTTCTGCAAAAGGGAATCTACCGATATATCATCAGTCAGTATCATAGGGTCGAATCTCCACACCACAGCCCCTTTCCCAAGCTGCTCTACCAGCTGTTTGAATGTCTCGATGCGGTATTCTAGAGGCGGAACTTTCTCCAGTTTCTCCTGTTCGTAGTCGTTAAGCGTATATTGGATATAGCATTTGATGTCGCGTTCTTTGAGAATATGCAGATAGGGTAGTAACGGACGTGGATTCTTCGACCAGAATACGATGAAGCGAGTGTTGGCGTAGGAAATGTATGACTTTACTCCATTGAATGGGTTTGTCCATGCTGAATAGCCCTTCTCCAATCTATCGAAAAACCAGTCGGCATAGAATGCAGGGATGTCTGTGCTCCTGCTGGCAGACACAATGACTGGAGCCTGCGCTTTCATTGTCTGACCGTTGACAATTATGTCGGTATGATTCCACGTTGCCATAGGTTAAATTTTTATATCTCAAATCAGAATGCAAAATTCATCATCATCTGTTTGATTGATGCAGACTTGTGATCTTTAACGTCTTGCAGCATTTTGTTGATTGCGGTCTTAAAGAAAAACCTTATTAGATACTCATCGGTGTTTTCTTTTCTGATAGCATTCAGACAATCAAGGTATTCAGGTTTGTCTTTTGAATCAATCACAATCATCGGTTGTCCCATCTTTTGAAGAATATAATTGCTGAACAATCTGCCGATTCTTCCGTTTCCATCGCGGAATGGATGCAGATATTCGTAGAAGCCGTGGAATCTAGCTGCGATTATCATTGGATGTTGCGATTTTTCATCTATCGCTCTTTGTGTTGACTCCAATAATTTGGGAACACGTGAAATCAGAATCTCATGATCTCCAAACACGGTCTCTCCAGCACACATATCTGTGTCTGTATATTCTCCTGGCACAGCACCCGGCACCTTGTAGGGCAGAGTAGTGCTCATCATTATTTTGTGAGTCTCTTTTAGCAATGATTCCGTAAGAGGACGGGATGTGTCGCTTAAAAGGAATTCGTATGCTTTGAAATGGTCGAGTATCTCGAATGCTTCAAATAAAGTTTTGTTTTGTGGAATTAATCCTAATCCTTTTTCTTTAAGTTCCTGAGTGTCTCCAACGGTGAAACTGTTGCCCTCGATGGCACAACTGTGTGCGGAGAAAAGTATTTCGTGTCTGACACGAAGATCTTCTATCGCCACTTTCGTGCCGATAGTCTTATCATACTCTTTAAGAGCCTCTTCGTATTCTTTTATTTCAGACGCGAACATATTCCAAATTACGAATTACGCATTATGAATTACGCATTGTCACACAGTATCTCAAACTCTATGTTTTCTCCGTCAAGCACCGTCGACGTGCGTTCAAAATCAAGCATCGACAGTCTGATATTCAATGCGATGACACTGTCGCTGAGGATTCTCTTGCGCTGCATCAGATCTGTCTCAGCCAACGCTTTGTCCAACACTTCCAAAGCATCCTCTATGTCTTTGGCATCCACGGAACTTAATTCGTGCATCTCATCAGAGGGATAATCGTCGGTGATTTTACACAATCTTTCTAATCTGTCTTCATCCAGAGTCTTGACCAATTCTACCTTTTCACCGAGTTTTTTGACTATTTCTTTATAGTTTGGATTTTCCGTGTTGCGGGAAACGCATGATAGGATTCCAGCGCATTTGTTGATCCAATTGTCGCTCTGCTTCGCAAAATGGAAGAAATCGCCTGGCACTTTATTGCCAAACTTATCTTCTGCCACAAGCAATGCCGCTATTGTGATGTGGTGCTTGTATCCGCATATCGTCTCCAACTGAATCTGTGCGGCTCTTTTTGCAGACCACGAAAAACTGCCTAAGTAGTCAATGTATTTCTTGTAGACTTCCTCACTATCCATGTCGTCGTATGTGAGTGTGTCCACAATTGGTTGCATGATCGTGTCAAGCAACTCGATGTTTGTCTCTTTGTTTTCTATAGCTTCGTTGAGCCTGTTTTTGGCATTTGCCACAGACTCTTCAACTTCTGCGTAAAATTTATCTATTAGATTGTCAATGTTCTCTGACATCTCTTCTGAATTAATTAAAAATTAAGAGTTAAAAATTAAGAATTGCTTTTATTCTCTGCACCAATGTCGGATGTGAATAATGGTAGCTCACAAATAGCGAGTCTGGAGTCAGGTTGGAAAGTGAGTCGGCTGACAGCTTTTTCAATGCGCTTACCAATTCGTCTCCCATACCATGCTTCTTTGCGAAAGCGTCTGCCTCATATTCGTATTTGCGGGTCAGAATGTTCACAAGCCAGCCAACTACGGTTGAGATTGGCGACATCAATAGCATGAATGCGTACAGACTTAGATGGAACGACGGTTTGTCGCTGCCAAACACGGCTGCTAAGTCCGCGTTGCCAGTCTCAGGATCTCCCAAGAATAATGACGACAGGAACAGAATGAATACCATGTTCAAAATGCCCAATGCCAACTGTTTAGTGGTGTGCTTGCATTTCTGATGGCCGATTTCGTGAGCCAATACAGCTACGATCTCATAGTCTGTCATCTTATTTTTCAATGTGTCGTACAGACATATTCTTTTTCTTGAGCCCAGACCTGAGAAGAATGCGTTGGCTTTGGTGCTGCGTTTGCTGCCGTCAATAATGTAGATGTCTGAAATTTTGAATCCCGTCTTATTGCTAAACTCTTCAATCGCTGTGCGGAGGGAACCATCCTCAAGCGGAGTCATCTTATTGAAAAGCGGAAGAATTACCGACGTGTAGAAAGTCATGAAGAATATCATGATTCCTGCTAAAATCACAGAGCCGATAATCCAGTAGTTCACGCCAAGCCATTGGTAAACATACGCTAAAGCAGCCACTACCACCGTCATCAGAACCATAGAAATAAGCATGTTCTTGATTGTGTCGCCAATGAAAGTGCCGACTGTCATCTTGTTGAATCCAAATTTCTCCTCAATCACGAAATTCTTGTATGCCGACATCGGAATCGAGATGACGTCGGAAATCAAGTTTGTAGCGACGACGAAAATTGCGGCTGTCCATGGTTCGGAGAATCCGAAACTTCTTGCAAAATCATCGATATACTTGAACGCGAATGTGAAAAGCAGGATCAAGGTCACTGAAAGAGACACGATATCGGTGAAATTGCCAAACTTATTGTTTGCCGCAAAATACTCCTGTTGTTTGCGGTATTCATCCTCGCTGTAAAGCCCTTCCACCTCTTTGGGTAGAGGCTGTGTCGACGCGATTCTGTTGCGATGGTCGAGATATTTCTCCCATGCCGTCTCCACTACGATGAATGCGACGATTATGAAAAATAAAGTTGTGTATGTCATGATATTCTCAGTGTTTGTTTTATTCTACATATAATACCAGACCCTTCAAATACTCTCCCTCTGGATGGTATATGTTGACGGGATGGTCGGATGGCTGAGTAAGCTGGTGAAGAATTCTCACGTTGCGTCCTGTCATTGCGGCTGCCGAGAATACGGCAAGACGGAATTGCTCTTTGCTCACTGCCTGAGAGCAAGAGAAAGTGAATAGTATGCCACCTTTTCTGATTTTCTCGAAAGCTTTGGCATTCAGCTTCTTATATCCATTCAACGCACGTTTGAGCACATCTCTGTGTTTTGCGAAAGCTGGTGGATCAAGGATGATAAGGTCGTATTCACCGTCTTTCATATCATCAAGGAATTTGAAAGCGTCTGTGGCCTCCGCTTTGTGACGTGTGTCGCCAGGGAAATTCAATTCCACATTTTCTTTTGTTAGCTCGATAGCTTTTGCGGAAGAGTCGACGGAAGTGACGCTCTTGGCTCCGCCTCTCATGGCATAGAATGAGAATCCGCCTGTGTAGCAGAACATGTTGAGCACATCTTTGTCTTTTGCGTAGTGCTCAAGAAGCGCGCGGTTGTCGCGTTGGTCGACGAAGAATCCCGTCTTCTGACCCTTTATCCAGTCTGCCTTGAATTTCAAACCGTTTTCGATGGCGATGAAATCAGCCTCGTTGGCGCTTCCGATAAGATATCCGTCTTCCTTGTCTGTTTCAGACTTGTAAGGCAAAGTCGTTTCTGATTTGTAGTAGACATTCTCAATCTGGCCGTCCATCACCTTGATAAGCTCCTTGGCAAGCAAATCCTTGATATTATGGATTCCCACTGAATGAGCCTGCATCACTGCAGTCTTGCCGTAGATGTCGATGACGCATCCAGGAATTCCGTCGCCTTCACCATGGATAAGACGATAGGTGTTGTTGTCAGCTCGTCCTGCTATGCCGATAGCGCGACGCATCTTATAAGCCTCGCTCAGTTTAGTGTTCCAGAATTTGGCTGTCGGCTCCTCATCCTTGAATGAGAAAATTCTTACAGCTATGCTTCCGATTTGATAGTGTCCCACCGCGCAAAATTCGCCTTTGGAAGTGAAAACCTTCACCACGTCTCCCTCTTTAGGATTGCCTTCAATCTTAGCGATCGCGCCTGAAAACACCCACGGATGGAATCTGAATACAGCTTCTTCCTTTCCGTTTTTTAATATTACTCTACAATTTGACATAATAATTCAAAATAATATGCAAAGGTAGCGATTTATATATAGAGTTGAAAATTAAAAGTTAAAATTTAAGAATTAGGTGCAGCCAAGCAGGAAGAAAAAAGAATTGATAGGTCTTAGTTTGTGACTGTATATTTCTATGAGGATTGTGAAGGGCGGAATGCTCTTGTCTGTTACTCATTGCGAGTCCGTAAGGCGAGCACACATAATTTAATAAAACCACAGAGGTACAAAGTTCACAGAAAAAGTCTACGACTTTATTTATAAGTAAAAGAGAAGAAAAAAGTAGTTGTTAAAAGATATCGCTTTGATTATATGACGTATAAAGATTAAAGCCGGTAAAGAATCTCCATAGGCATTACGTTTTAATTGTTATACTTAAAATCAAATAATTCGATCTATACGCCTTAATTGGCTGTAGTTTTTTGAGGATCGTTAAGGACGGAACGTCCTAACTCCACCACACATCTGCGAGTTCGTAAGAACGAGCAGCTATAAAGTTATGAAAGCCTAAGATTATGCGTAAAGAATAATATTCTTTTCCTTTATCATCTCACGGAGGTTGATCAACGCGTATCTGGCACGACCAAGAGCGGTGTTGATGCTGATATTCTTCTTTTCAGCGATCTCGTTGAAACTCAAATCCTCGAAATAGTGCATTCTGATGATCTCAGTCTGAGGCTCTGGAAGATTGTTGATCAGACGGTGCAACGTCTCATTAATCTGCTCTTTCACAATCATATCCTCCTCATTGTCGTCGAGAGCAGCATCCTCGTTGATAAGGTCATCGTTGTAGACGCAGTCGTTTTTGGACGAACGCATGTAGTCGATCACCATGTTGTGAGCGATAGTCTTCACCCATCCGACAAATTTGCCGGAGTCATGGTATTCACCTTTACGGATTTTTGTAAGCACACGGATTGACACTTCCTGGAAGATATCGTCCGTTAGGTCACGGTCGTGGGTTAGTTGCATAATGTAAGCGTACACTTCAGCTTTGCACTGGGCAATCTGCAACTCCTTGTCTGCTGAAAAATTGTTTCGAATCATATACTACTAATTTTTACACCGGTATTGCTATCGGCAGGTTAATTTATTTAAGTGTATATGTTATGTTCAATAGGCATTGGGTTTTAATTGTTATACTTAAAAATCAAATAATTCGACCTATACTCCTTAATTGGCTATAGGTTTTTGAGGATTGTTAAGGACGGAACGTCCTAACTCCACCACACATCTGTGAGTTCGTAAGAACGAGCAGCTATAAAGTTATGAAAGCCTAAAATTATGCGTACAGAATAATATTTTTTTCCTTGATCATTTCACGGAGGTTGATCAACGCGTATCTGGCGCGACCAAGAGCGGTGTTGATGCTGATATTTTTCTTTTCAGCGATCTCGTTGAAACTCAAATCCTCGAAATAGTGCATTCTGATAATCTCAGTCTGAGGTTTTGGCAGTTTGTTGATCAGACGGTGCAACGTCTCATTAATCTGCTCTTTCACAATCATATCCTCCTCGCTGTCGTCGAGAGCAGCGTCTTCGTTGATAAGGTCGTCCGAGTAGACGCAATTGTTTTTTGCCGAACGCATATAATCGATCACCATGTTGTGTGCGATAGTCTTCACCCATCCGGCGAATTTACCGTTGTCCTGATACTCACCTTTGCGGATTTTAGAGAGTACACGGACAGAAACTTCCTGAAAGATGTCGTCAGCAAGTTCACGATCGTGGGTAAGTTGCATAATATATGCGTAGACCTCAGCTTTACACTGGGCTAACTGCAACTCTTTGTTCGCTAAAAATTCGGTATTTCGAATCATATACTACCATATTTACGCCGATAATGTTATCAGCAAACCAATATTTATTTAAGAGTATATGTTCTATCTATAGGCGTTTCGTTTTAATTGTTACACGGCTGCAAATATATAAAAAAAATTAAAATTGATACAGAAAAATGGATTTTTTTTGAAAAAAATTGTAGAGACGTTGTGCACAACGTCTCTGCCTCTATGGATTGATTGCACAACGTCTCTGCCTGGTAATGTGCATTATACATGTTTGTCAAATTAGAAATGTGCCAATGGTGCGTCTGTATAAATTTTTCATTATATTTGCAACATTTAGAGACGTGGCGTGCTGCGTCTTTACTAATAAGTCACATTTTCAACATTTAAATTTATACAAAACAGATAGTTGTTTTTAATTAACATATTGTAAATCATAGCGTTTGCTATTTATTCGAGATGTCCTAAAAATTTGCCGATTCGAAAAGCATCACATTGAATAAGTTCAGTGAACGTCTACGCTTTGGGCGTGGACGGAACTTATTGTGGTGCGGGTTACGGCAAATTTCCTTGGGCTCATAAGTGAAGTTCACGCTTCATTTTTGTCCATAGAATTTGTCCACCCGTACTCTCGTTAAGTTGCATTCGCTGAAAGAGTGTAACGTATGACTGAAAATAAAAATCTTGAAGAGTTCAAGAAGGAACTTATTGTTAACATTGATGGGCGTGTTCAGAACAAAATTATTGAGCAGGCAAATGCCGATTTGCTCAAGAAACTGATCAATCAAGCAGAAACGGAAACTGAGGCGATAAACATTGCCGCTCTCGGTACAACCTACAAACGCACGGGTTTCCACTTCGATAAACGATTGGAGAAAATTTCCAACGACATTAAATACAAGGTAAAGAATGAGAAACTATCGTTCGTAAACGATGCTAGTCGCCAAACTCACGAACTGATAATAGGCGACAACTACGATGCCTTGCAGAATCTGCTGATTACGTACAAAGGCAAAATTGACATTGTCTACATTGACCCACCATACGGCAAGGATAGTATGGGAGAGTTTGCTAAAACAAACTATGATAATTCCATTACACGTGACAATCTGCTTTCGATGCTTTATTCACGTTTGCTTTTGGCGAAACGCTTGCTATCTGAAGATGGTGTGATTTTTTGTTCGATTGATGACAAGAATCAAGCATACGTGAAGTGTTTGTTTGACGAAGTGTTTGGAGAGGAGAATTTTATTGGGAATATATGTAGGGAAAATATTAAGGGTGGTACTAAAACAAGAAACATAAAGCAAGTTCATGATTATGTTATTGTTTATGGAAAAAAACTAAGTGAAAACAATGAAAAAAAAGAACTTTTACTAGGTGAAGAATTTGAAGAAGAATTTAATTATGAATTTTCAGATGATAAAGGAAAATATGCAAAAGGGCGTGAACTAAATAAATGGGGTGCAGGTTCAAGAAGAGAAGATTCACCAAGCATGTGGTTTCCTGTATCAGGACCTAACAATGAAGATGTATACCCTATAAGAAATGATGGGTCGGAAGGTCGATGGAGATGGGGAAAAAAGAAACTATTAAATGCTATTGCAGAGAATGATGTGATTTATGAAAAAAGAGATGATGGAACGTATGTTTTATATGAAAAAATACGACAAAATAAAGAGAAAAATAGACAGATTACATCTTTCCTGAAAGATAATTTTTTAAATGCAAAAGGTAGTGATGATTTAAAGAGTATATTCAATACATTGATGTCAATTTTTGATTATGCAAAACCTCAAGAGTTGGTAACATATTTAATTCAAAATTTTCCAACTGATGATGCTATCATTTTAGACTTCTTTGCAGGCTCTGGCACAACAGGTCAAGCCGTCATGGAATTAAACCGTCAAGATGGCGGAAATCGTAAATTCATACTTTGTCAAGTAAACGAAAAAACAGATACAACGCCCAATGGCATTGCCTACGATGTGACCACTAAACGTTTGAAACGTATTATGAGTGGCGAATGCTATGATGGCGCTAAAGATTTTCCTTGGTTGAAAGACAACGAGCCATATATGGATAATCTGAATGTATATGAAATCGGGAAGGTATCGAAAACGGAGCATACAACGGGCAAAACAGCTTTTGACAAGATAGATGAAACATGCTATGGATTGCCGAAGTTTGAGAAACTAACGGACAAAATCGAGTGGGTGTGCAGGAACTTCGAGAACGCAACAAAAATGGGGGAATAGGTTATGTTGGATGAAGTTAAGAATCTGCAAAACAATGCTGTAAGTACGTTGGTGGAGTTGGTTGATTCTAAAAATGAAATCACGTTCAAAGCACCCACTGGTTCTGGAAAGACACACATGATGGCAGACTTTATGGACAGAATCTTGTCCGTGAAGTCGGATGTAGTCTTCATTGTGTCGTCTCTGTCGAAAGCCGAACTGGCGAAACAAAACTATGATGCATTTGTGCAATATATAGAAGATGGCAAATTCTCCAATCTCAATCCATATCTTATCACGAGTGACAATGCAACAGAGGGTAGTCTGTTTATTCCTACCGACTACAATGTGTATGTGTTGCCACGTGATTTGTATAAGGATAAATCTAAACTGAAAGATGACGCCACTCTGCTCAAATTCCTGAATGAGATAAAAGGTTTGGGTGCAGTAAGTCGTGCCGGAAAAGATATTTATGTGATAAAAGATGAGTGCCACATCGCCACAACTAATCTCGACGAACTGCAAAAGACATTTTTCAGTAAAGTCATCAATTTCTCTGCAACTCCCAAACTCAGTCGTGGGCAATATCCAGATGTGGAGATAAAAGAATCAGATGCGGTGGCTGCACACTTGATAAAAAAAGTGGAATACAACGACACTGGAACTTTGGAAGATGCGTTGAAAAAGTTTGTGACTATAAAAAAAGCATATTTGGAAAAATCCGTCAACGTAAATCCTTGTATGATTATTCAAATATCCAATAAGGATAAAGCTGATGAGGAAGTGGCAAAAATAAAGACACTGTTTAATCAAGAAGGATTTTCGTCGTTAAAGTGGATGCTGATTTTAGACAAAAACGGAGGCACAACGAAAGGTAGCGACACAAACGATATCATTGGAGCTAAAAAACAACCTCTAAATAAATGGAAAGAGATAGCCAAACGTGATCAAAGCACGATTGACATTATTATTTTCAAGATGGTGATAACTGAGGGTTGGGATATTCGTCGTGCCTGTATGCTTTATCAAATCAGAGATAGCAAAAGTAAACAGTTAGACGAACAGGTCATAGGTCGAGTAAGGAGAAATCCAAGACTGTTAGATTTTGAAAAACTAGATAAAGAAGCACAAGACTTGATTTCAACAGCATATGTTTGGGGTGTGAAAGAGCAAAGTAAGGAGTCGACGCAATTAACAATTCTATTCGGAAATGAAATCGACAATGAAATCCAGAAAGAGGTGAAAATTCAGACCACACGTCTAAAGGCGTTTGAAACAGCTAAGACTATAGATATAGATAAGATGAAAAATCTTATGCCGATTGATAATCTTACGCCACCAAGCATTTTCAACCTTTATCACAGTTTGCAGAAAACGACAAACGAAGTGCGTGAACATTATGAAAGTTATGTGGACTCGTACGACAAATTCTTTGTGTTTACCAACAATATAGACGCGATAAAGAAGGAAATCAACAAGACTTGCTGCGACTATGATACATACATGGAAGTTACGACCGATGAGTCTGGCAAAGTTTGCGAAGCGTCTTTTCCTTATAAATCATCATATTCGCCAACAAAGGAAAATCGCAATATTGACGATTGGGTTTGGAAAAGAGATGTCGACGACGATGAATTTTGCTTCGATTCAGATTCAGAAAAAGAATGGGCGAAGAAGTTGTTGGATTTACAGAAAAAAGGTTTTATAAAGACAGTGTCGATTAATAATGAGGATATTTTGCTTGTCGGTAAAAATTTCTTGGAGAATTCTGAGATAAAGTATGAGTATTACAATGCTGGTAGACATTTCTCATATCCAGATTTTGTTATGAAAGACCATAATGACAGAATACATATTTTTGAAGTTAAAAGCGTAAATGTATCAGGTGGTTTGAATATAGACAATGAAGAATACAAGAAAAAGGTCATGATACTAAAAGATTTATATATAGCTGTTTCAAAAAATACGCCTCACTATTACTATTTACCTATAAAAAAAGATAATATGTGGACTATTTGGCGAATGAAAGATGGAGCATGTGAGAATTTGAGTTTTGACGATTTCGTGAAATCATTGAAATGATAATAAAATTATCGTCTAATTCGTCGTGTGGATTGGACGTTATTTGTAATTCTATGGGTTGAGCCTGAGACTACGCTTAACCGCAATTGGTATACTATCAATCTTGTTGATAACAAGACGATAAATGTTACCTTTTTAGACAACAATTCTAATTCTGATAGAAGTTTGACTATTCATGCAATTGCATTCAATGCCAGTGATGAAATTTCTTTCTTACAAAAAAGAAAGAAGGAATAAATAAATTTCTAATCAAGAATTAATTAGGGAGACTGATTTTTCAGTTCTCCCTTTTTCATGTTTGTGTTGTATTTTTTATTAATGATCTGATGGAAAATCTTGCGGATAATTTTGTGTTATCTGATTTATACGAAACATCTATATATTAGGAAAAAAAACGTGAATTTTTTGCTCTCTGTGGTTTTCAGTTTTTTTTCTATTATATTTTTCCCCTATTTTTTATACCTTTGAAAGCAAATTATTAAAATACGTATTTAAAATGAAATTCTTAAAACCTGTATTGGTATCTTCTGTGATAGCAAGCATGGCATTCCTTTGCTCTTGTAATAAGTCTGCTGACAAAAAGTCGGCTTCTGACGTGTCTAATGATTCTACTGCTGTTGAGGCTGTTGAAGCGGTCCCTTCCGTCGCTCCTTCTCACACTTTGGAGGTCGTATATATGGATGTCGACACGGTGCTCCAAAACTATACCTTGGCTAAGGAACTTACTGCTCAACTTAAAAGCAAGCAGGAGAAGAGCGCTAACTCTTTGCAGAACAAGCAGACTAAACTTCAGCAGGATATGGCTCAGTACCAAAAGGAGGCTGCTCAATTCCAGCAGGACTACCAGAATGGTAAATTCCTGACTCAGGCGTCTATCCAGGAGGCTCAGCAGAAATTCATGAAGAGAGAGCAGGAACTTATGAAGCAGGATCAGGATCTTCAGGCTCTCAACCAGAAACTGACTAATGAGATGCTTGACGAACAGGAAAAGATGAACAAGCGTCTTCGCGACAGCTTGGATTCTGTGCTTAAACAGTATCAGAAGGAAAACAGATATAGATTGATTTTGAGCAACAATGGCCGCGACAATGTGATCTGGGGCGATTCTTCCCTTAATATCACTAAGATCGTGACTAACGATTTGAATGCTCGCTATCAGAAAAAATAAGAGAATAAAATGAGCGAAATATCTAATCTTAATCCGAAGGCGGTTTGGAAATATTTCGACGAGATTTGCTCTATTCCGCATCCTTCTCATAAGGAGGCGAAGTTGAGCAAACACCTTCAGGAGTTTGGAAAAAAACTTGGTCTTGAGACTTTGGTGGATGAGTATGGCAATGTGCTTATTCGTAAACCTGCGTCGGCTGGATGTGAAAAGTGTGAGAGCTTGCTTTTCCAGTCGCATATAGATATGGTTTGCGAGAAAAATTCCGACGTCGCTTTTGATTTTGACAACGACGGAATCCAACCTTATATCGATGGTGAATGGGTGAAGGCTAAGGGCACGACTCTTGGCGCTGACGACGGTATCGGCGTGGCTTATCAGATGGCTATCCTTGCTGATGACTCTTTTAAGCACGGACCTATCGAGTGTCTGTTCACTGTGGATGAAGAGGTCGGTCTGCTCGGTGCCCACGTCTTGAAATCGGATTGGATTAAGTCGACGATGCTCGTCAACCTTGATTCGGAAGATCAGGGTGAGTTCTGCATCGGGTGCGCAGGCGGTGTGAACACAGTCGTCAAATATAGTCAGAATCTGCAGAAGCCAGACAAGGATTATCTGTTCATGACTATTAAGGTGAGTGGCTTGATCGGTGGACATTCCGGTGTGGATATTGATAAGAATCGTGGAAATGCGATCAAGATCCTCGCTGAATTGATAAACAGGATTTCTGCTGAGGGCGACGTGGTGATCGCTTCTATCGACGGTGGAAATCTTCACAACGCCATTCCGAGAGAGGCATCCGCAACCATTGGTGTCGAGTTTAAGATAAAGGAGACTGCCCGTGTGATTACTAATATGTATATCGCAGAAAAGCAGAATGAACTTATTGGCGAAACTCTTGAAATTGATTTGTCTACCACAGATAAAGCGGAGAATGTGTTCGCTCCGTCAACATCTAAATCATTGATTAAGGCTATATTGGCTTGCCCACACGGAGTGCTGAAGATGAGCGAGGATATTCCTGGATTGGTGGAGACAAGCACAAATTTGGCTTCTGTGAAGATGATTGGTAATGATATTGTCTTCGAGACAAGCCAAAGAAGCAGTGTCACGGAAGAGAAGGAAAAAATCAGAAAGATGGTATACGATGCGTTCGCTACCAACGGAGCATCTTCCGTGGAGTCGGATGAGGGTTATCCGGGCTGGAAACCTAATGTCAACTCAAAAATCAAGAATATTGCCGTCGACACATATAAGAAACTATTCAATGTCACTCCGAATGTCGGCGCAATCCACGCAGGTTTGGAATGCGGACTAATTATAGAGAAATATCCAAAGTTGGATATGATTTCTATCGGACCAACTATTATTGGCAACCATTCTCCAGCGGAAAAAGTGTCGATCCCAACTGTGGAGATGACATGGAAACATGTGTTGGCGATAATAGATACAATTTGCAATTCATAATGCGTAATTCGTAATTAAGGTTGGGGGAGACTCCAACTCTTAATTATAATAATTTAATTCTTAATTTTGAAAAATTAAGGCTTATGGTAAAAAAGTATGATTTTCTCGTTATCGGTTCAGGTATAGCCGGAATGAGTTTTGCACTTAAAGTGGCATCAAAAGGCAAAGTGGCATTGCTTTGCAAAACGGAAATGATAGAGGCAAACACTAATTTTGCCCAAGGTGGTATCTGCTGTGTCATGAAAGAGGATGACAAGTTTGAAAACCATATCAAGGACACTCTTATCGCTGGCGACGGAATTTGCGATTACAATGTCGTGAAGAAGGTCGTAGAGGGAGCCCCAGCTCAGATAAAGGAGTTGGTGAAATGGGGTGTCGACTTTGATAAAAATGAGGATGGCAAGTATGACCTTCACAAGGAGGGAGGCCATGACAATTTCCGTATTCTTCACCATAAGGACAACACTGGAGCTGAGATTCAGGAGAGTCTTGTGGAGACGGTAAAGAAACATCCTAATATAGATGTGATGGAGAACCATTTTGCCATTGAGCTTCTCACACAGCATCATTTGGGAATGTTGGTTAAGCATACCACTCCAAACATTGATTGCTACGGTGCATACGTGCTTGATATAAAGAAAAACTGTGTTGACACGTATTTGGCAAAAATAACGATGGTCTGCACAGGAGGTATCGGAAATATCTACCAGACAACAACAAATCCACCTGTGGCTACAGGCGACGGAATATCAATGGTTTACCGTGCTAAAGGATTGGTAGAGGATATGGAATTTGTCCAGTTCCACCCGACAAGTCTTTATCATCCAGGAGACCGTCCATCATACTTGATCACAGAGGCTATGCGTGGATACGGAGGAATCTTGCGTAACAAGAAGGGAGAGGATTTCATGCTCCGTTACGACTCAAGAGGAAGTCTTGCCCCACGAGACATAGTGGCGCGAAGCATCGACACAGAAATGAAGTTGACTGGAGAGGATCACGTCTACTTGGATGTGACACACAAGGATCCAGAGGAGACTAAGAAGCATTTTCCAAATATCTATCAGAAGTGTTTGAGTATCGGAATTGATATCACAAAGGAGTATATACCAGTGTGTCCGGCTTCTCACTATCTATGCGGAGGAATCAAAGTGGACGAGAATGCCCGCACAACAATCAACCATCTGTATGCGGCAGGAGAGTGCACACGCACAGGTTTGCATGGAGGTAACCGTTTGGCTTCCAACTCATTGCTTGAGGCTATCGTGTATGCTGAGGCTGCAGCTCAACACTCATTGCCATTGATCGACAATATCAATTGGTGTGATGAGATTCCAGAGTGGAACGACGAGGGCACAACTCTAAATGAGGAGATGGTGCTTATCACACAGAGTGAGAAGGAGGTCAACCAGATCATGCAGGCATACGTCGGAATCGTCCGTTCTAACCTTCGTTTGAAGAGAGCGTTCGACAGATTGGAGTTGATTTACAAAGAGACCGAGAGTCTGTTCCAGCGCTCGGTTGTCTCAAAAGAGATCTGTGAACTACGTAACATCGTCAACACAGCCTATTTGGTGATCAAGTCTGCAATGCAGAGAAAAGAGAGCCGTGGATTGCATTATACGATTGATTATCCGAAGAAAAACGAGCATATCAGTCTGTATGATGTGGAAGAATTGAAGAAATTATAAATGCAAAATGCGAAATGCTAAATTGGTGTTTCGCATTTTGTAGAGACGCACGGTCGTGCGTCTAGAAGAAATTATAAATGCAAAATGCGAAATGCTAAATTGGCGTTTCGCATCTTGTAGAGACGCACGGTCGTGCGTCTAACAATGGTCGTGCGTCTAGCAATGGACGTGCGTCTTTTGTGATAAAAAACGGCATCATGAAGAAAGTGTGTATAATCGGAGCAGGTGTGGCTGGTATGGCGTGTGGAATCCATTTGCAGAAAAGTGGTTTCCAGACAGTCATATATGAAGGTGGCTCTACTCCAGGTGGATTATGCACAGGGTGGAGCAGAGGCGGATATTCGTTCAACGGCTGTATGCATTGGCTGTTGGGGGCAGAGAAAGGCAGCTCTTTCCATACGATGTGGAATGAAATTGTTGATTTGTCGCAGATTGAGTTTGTGGATCATAAAGAACGCGTCCAATTTGAGGTAAAATCCCACGTAGAGATGCACGGTCGTACGTCTGATATGACCGACAAATATGGCTCCAATATTTTCCATTTCTACAACAAAACAGATGATTTTGAGAAATATCTGTTGGATATAGCGCCAGAAGATGCAACACTGATCAAGAGGTGGATGTCGTGTGTGAGAGGATTGAATAAGTTTCAGGAGGTTTTGCCACCGGTGATTGCTGACGATTCAAGTTTATGGCAAAAAATAAAGTTTTGGGGCATTACGATGCCGGTCAGGATGCATCAGTTGGGATTCCATTACCTGAAATATCGGTTTAGTGGCATTCTGCAAGGCACGACCCACACATTTGCCGAACGGTTCAAGTCTCCTTTTTTGCGTGAGGCGATCAAGAACCTTTATGAGAAGGAGATGCCGATGAATCTGCTCTGTTTTGTGCAGAGTTATGCGGATCTTGGCGTGGCAAAATATCCCAAAGGAGGGTCGGAAGCGTTTGCCAAATTATTGGCAGATAGTTATTTGAAATCAGGAGGAACGATCAAATATAATTCCAAGGTTGAGAAGATTGTTGTAGACGACGGTGCTCATAAGGCTAAAGGTATCCAACTGAAGAATGGAGATTTTTGTGAGGCTGACTACGTGGTGTCTGCAGCCGATTGGCATTGGACGATGTTTGATGCACTCGGTGAGAGATATATCCCGTCGGACATGATGAAATACAGGAATATTGCTGACAGCGACGTCTACTATTCATATTGTATCCTTTATTTGGGAGTGAAAGACGGAATGAAACAGCATCCTCATTTTCTTCGTTTCTACACAGATCCGTATTCATTGCCGGATGGAACTTGTTTCGACAAAATGGAGGTCCATATCTACAATTATGATGAGACTCTCGCAGGAGACGACAAGTGTACCATCGCAGTCTACTTCCAAACTCAAAACGGTGATTATTGGATAGATAAGCGTGCGAACGACAGAGGTGGCTATGAGGATATAAAGAAAAAATTCACTGCATTAGCCATCGAAAAACTTGTCGCTCATTTCGGCGAAGAATTCAGGGATAAAATTGAGGTATCAGACCTTACAACTCCTGCGTCGTATCATCGCTACACCAATAATTACAATGGCTCGTCGCAGGGTTGGATGCCGACAATCGGACGACGTAGTTTCGGAAAGGTCTGTGGCTTGAGCAACGTCTTCCTTTGCGGACATTGGACAATACCAGGCGGAGGATTGCCGATTGCGTTGAAGAGCGGAAGAGATGTGGCGAGAAAAATTAAAAATGCTGAATTATAAATGCGGAATGCTAAATGCCCTATTCGACAGAATGGATAGAATCATAATAGACAGCAAAATATATACGCGAGACAATCTCAGCGAAATTGAGAATGAAAGCGTCAGGGATTTTCTTATTGAGTGGTTTTCCGATTCACCGACGGTCAATCTCCACACTTCTGGATCAACAGGAGTGCCCAAACTTATTGTGGCTGAGAAATCACGTATGATAGCCAGTGCCAGGATGACATTGGATTATCTCAAACTGAAACCTGGAGACACTGCTTTGCTTTGTTTGTCAGTGAATTATATCGCTGGAAAAATGATGGTGGTGCGTGCAATAGTGGGAGGCTTGAATCTTCTTATTGGTGATTTGTCGAGCAATCCATTGCAGAATGAAGAGCGACATATTGATTTTGCGGCGATGGTCCCATTGCAGGTCTACAATTCATTTAGAGATAATAACGGTAGGTTTTCAAGGATAGGTAAGGTTATTATTGGAGGTGGGGCAATAGATAGAAATGAAGAGAATTTATACAGCACATTGCCAAACGAAATCTACGCCACTTACGGAATGACCGAGACTCTTTCCCATATTGCGATGCGTAGAATTAATGGAGATAAGCGCAGCCCATACTTCACGCCGATGGATGGGGTAGATGTGAAGGTGAAGGAGGAAAAAGGCGAAAATATAGGAACATTGGTGATAAACGCTCCACGTCTTTGTGCAGAAACACTATATACCAACGATAATGTGGAGATGAGGTCAGACGGCACTTTCCGTATACTTGGTCGCAAAGACAATGTGGTCTGTTCGGGAGGCATCAAACTGCAGATTGAAGAGATTGAGGCTAAATTAGCCAATGTTATCCACGTCGATTTTGCCATTTCATCCAAACCAGATGAAAAACTTGGAGAGAAATTGGTTTTGGTGATCGAAGATAGTAAAGAGCGACATGTCGCAACCTCCTCGTCGGCATTGTTATCATCATATTTAGGATTTGATCTGACAGCCTGTCTAGAGAAATATGAGATTCCTAAGGAAGTGTTTTATATTTTGCATTTGCCACGGACAGAGAGTGGCAAGATAGCGAGAGCTAAGCTAAAACAAATGCTGTCGGAAAATAAATAAGTACTAGGATAATAGAAAAGGCGACCCAATGAAGAGTCGCCTTAAATTGTGTGAAAGACAAAGTTTTACTTTGTGACATCATTAAGTTTCTGCTCAGCTTTCTCAGCTTTAGCTGCTGCTTTGGCAGCCTCTTTGTTAGCTTTGTCGATTTTTTCCTGAGCTTTCTGAGCCTCTTTTTCAGCTTTAACTCTTTCCTTCTCAGCCTTTTCTGCTGCCTTAGCTGCTTCTGCCTGAGCTTTGGCATGCTGTTCCTGAGCCTTAGCTATTGCCTTCTGCTCCTTCTCATACTCCTTACGAAGAGAAGAAAGCTCCTTGTCGGAAGTGATATGAGTACCACACTTGTAGCTTAGGCTTTCTGAGCTAGAAATCATCACCTGTCCGTTAACAACGTGAAGGAAGCTTAACGACTTGTCGTCTCCGATCTTGTAGACGATACCAGCCTGACCATCGTTGAAGAAAATCAAATCTCCGACTGCCAATTTAGCCATTTTCTTTACAGCTTTACCCTCGCCGGCAAGACTTGCTATGTTGTCAGACAAATCGTAACCAACCTGAGAGAATGCGTACTGGATCAACTTACCGTTGTCGTACTCTGTGGCTGCACCAGGAATGGAATTAAGCTGCAATGCTGTGTTAAGCATACCGTCGATTGTTTTCTGAGGTGCTTTGGCTACCTTCTCTTTGTCTGCTGCGAATGACGACAACGCAATCATTGCCGACACTGCTATCATGAAAAGTTTTTTCATTGTAAAACCCCTTTGTTTATATGTTTGTGGCTGCAAAATTATCAAAAAAGTGTGTGATTATACAGAAAAACGCGAATTTGTTTGTTGATTTTAACCTTTTTTACACATTTGGTGAGATAATATCTATAAAATTGCTGTCAGGAAGTATAATTATTCATAGTTGCGTTTTTGTGTTGATTCCGGTATTTATTTTAATTTATATCCATGCTGATTTTATGTTTCTGATTATTTTCTTATTTTTGCTAAATAATTAATACATATTCAGTTTATGTCAGCAGGAGCAAATTTTGATAGGGAGTTTTTGAGACATCAGCAGATGATGTTAGGGGTGATGTGTGGACTTTTGGCTCCACTTGCAGTAGTCTTTGGAATCATCGGTGATAATCCGGATGAATGGTGGTATTCGATTTCTGCCACCTATTATTGCAATTCGAAAATATTTATGATCGGTCTCCTGTTCACCACTTTCATCTATTTCTTGGCATATCGAGGTTACGACAAACGAGACAAAATCATCGCTACTGTTTCTGGGATTTCAGCCCTTTTGGTGATTGCGTTTCCCACAAAGACCTCTTTCGTCAATGACACAGATTTGGTAGGTCTGATTCATTTGCCGGTCGCTGAGACTAATATAATCCATTGTGTGAGCGCTTCAATCCTTTTTGTCAGTTTTGCTGTCATGATTTTGTTCCAGTTCACAAAGTCGGATGGTGAGATGACTCCAGAAAAGAAGAAACGAAACATACTTTATAAGATTTGTGGAAACACAATAAATTTCTTTATGGCCTTCCAGATGTTCACAGTGACGTTTGATGAAATTTTCCCTAATTGGTGGACAATGGTTAATGAGGCTGCGATGTTGACTGCTTTTGCTGTAGCTTGGCTTTGTAAGGCAGGATGTTTTAAAATGTTGAATGATAAATAATCTTTTCCAAAAACTCACCGATAGCCGTCGTAAGGTTGCAGCGACACTTGCTAATCCAGCAACCATCGGTTTATGGAATCTGATTGTCGACAAGTATAGTGGCAAGGCTCATTTTGTGTATGAGTTGCTCCAGAATGCCGACGACGCGGGTGCCAGAAATGTCCGTCTAGTGCTTGATGGAGACAGATTCTCTTTTTTTCATGATGGTTCAAGACAATTTTCAGTTTCTGATGTGGATAAAGAGGATTCCGACGGGAAAATCGGTGATATAAATGCAATCACCTCTATCGGACACAGCACCAAGTTAGGAGAGAATAAAATAGGCAAGTTTGGAATAGGTTTCAAATCGATATTCGCATATTGTGATGTGCCTCATGTCGAGGACGACAATTTCAGTTTTGACATTCAGAATTTCATTGTCCCAGTCGAAGCAAAAAGATTGGTAGGTTCGGGAAGACATGTGGGAGAGACACTGTTCTGTGGAAAGATAAAAGACAATTCGAAAGCAGATGAGATAGCGTCGATGGTCGCGTTGTTGGATTTCCCGCTCAACTATCTTAATAATGTGGAGGAATTGGATTGCAGCGTCGACGGAAAAATCTACAGATTCAAAAAATCAATCGCGTCGTCAAAGATCGTTGAAGATTCAGTTCGCATTTATTCTTTAATCTCCGAGAAGACAGTGGGGCAATCATCCATGTCGCAGAATTTCACATGTGCGACGGAGTCTTTTTTGTTTGGATCCCAACAGATGAGTGCCACATTGTCGATGCCAGTTGATGAGGATGGCAATGCTGTTTTGTGTGACTCTTCGGCATTGAATTGTTTTTTCCCTTTGCTCGAACAGAGTTCGCTTCCTTTCTTCATACATGGAACGTTTTTGTTGAGTGACAATCGTGAGAATACGCTTCAAAATGAAGCAAATGATGCCCTTCGACAGCAAATTGCGTCTCTTTCTGTAGTTTTCCTAAAACATCTCAAATCTTGGGAAACGGTGGAAAGAGTGCTTGAAATGAAGGAAAAATGCAAGTATGAAAACGTAAATTCCATCAACCGTTTATGCAGTGAGCGACTGTATCAAACAATTGTGTCGGGGATGTCGTCGACTTCATTTTTCCAAGATGCTGATGGCGCATTTATCCCAACATTGGCATTGAATTTTTGTGTTGAGAATGTGGGCGACATTTTAAGTGATAGTGAACTGGTGACGCTTTCTAAAGGAAAAGTCTGCAAAGATTTTGACAAAATTGACCTGTCTAAATTTCCACATCTTCGCAAACTGGTGGAACCACAGATTTGGGGAGTTGAAGCTATGCTTATGTCCCTTGATGAAGACTTCATGAAGCAGAAGTCAGAAGAGTGGATTATGAATTTTTACAGATTTCTTTATGGAGAACGAAAGGTGTTGGCTAGGCTACTGCGTGGAAAAAGTGGGGCGTTTGCGAAAGATTGGATCAAGTGTGCGGATGGACATTTCAGAAGTCTTGGCGGTCGTGCCAACCTAAAGAATCTATATTTGAGTGGAGACGCGAGCCATTCCGTCTTCCCGTCATTGCTTGACGATAAGGAAATACATTTGTTGTTTGCGGACGTGTTGCAACTCACGCATTTTTCCGAGCAGTCGTTGACAGTTGATTTTGTGGCTCAGCAATTTCAAGAACAGAGAGTTAGTCCGCTTGATTATGACACGTTGGCGAAATATATAATGATAGCCGCAAACGAGTATGTCGGAGCCGGATTTGATTTCGACCGAAAGAAGAATATAGTGGAATTGTTTGGCGATCTTCAGTTTTTGCCTACAAACAAATACACATTGTCGCTGCCACAATCTGTTTTTGCGGAAACAGGGGTTCAGCGGGCATTTTTTGCCGATAATGCAGATGCGGTATTTCTTCCGAATGATTTTATAGAGAAGTCTGTTTCGCCATCCGATCGTCAGACATTTTATACATTTGTCAGCGCGTGTGGCGTTTGTTTCGACGTGAGGATAGATTGCAACATTCTGCGTCATCCGATTGATTATAAGACGTTTGGAATATCAGATGAAGAGATGCCGTCGCCATCAAAATTAAAGGAGACGGAGATTGATGACCGTGAAATAGTCGGTTTCAACCATTTCTTGTGTCATCCTTCGCTTGATAAATCATTGGCGTTTTGCAGAATGCTTCAGAGTCTGCTCGACAAGGAAGTCCCGACAGAGGTGTTGCGACGTCTGACTGGCAAGTATCGCTATACACCGAAAGGTAAACGCAATTCCGTCGAGACAACATTAAAAAATACGACAGCCTACAGACAACTTTTCAAGTCACGATGGCTGATGAAGACAAATGGAGAATATGCGTCGGTGGTTGAAATTCCGTCTACAGACATGCTTATGCCTGCTTACGACGCTATTCCATATTCCGTCTTCTCTTTTCTTGGTATCTCTTTTAAGAAACGAGATGAGGATGCTGAGGCGCGTGAGGCATTGGCTTTAGTCCGAGCGTTGGAGAGGGTAGGGATAACGAAAGAGATGTTGAATGAAATGATAAATGGGAAATTAAAAATGCGGAATTAAGAAACTGTTCAAACTTGTTAAAGATTTCATTCTGCAACTAAAATGAGGATTGTTAAGGGCGGAACGCCCTAACCCCTCCACACGTGCGAGCCGTAGGCGAGCACATAAAATTTAATAAAACCACAGAGACACAAGGTTTACAGAGAAAGGCTACGCCTTTTTTTGAGAAAAAGAGGTGAATTTTCAATCTGAAAGTGAAAAATAATTCGCAGATTACAATTCATCGAACTCACGTTAATTTAAATTTGAACAGATTCTAAGTGTAAATCGAGGATTGATCCATTCCATTTGCCATCTGTCATTTTTAATTTTTTTCTTGATGTGTTGTATAACATATAAATTAAAATTTCTATCTTTGCAAAGAGGAAATAAATAAGTAAATAATTCACGTTATGGAGTGGTTTTTTAAATTACTTTCAAGTGGTTCGGTAGCATATTCGTTGTTGCTACTATCATTCACTATCGTTGCTGGTCTGGCAATCGGTAATTTCAAGGTGAAAGGTTTTACTCTTGGCGTCACATGGATACTGTTTGTGGGAATCTTTGTGGGAAATTTCTACCAGATAGATTCGCATATTTTGCATTTTGTGAAAGAGTTGGGACTGATTCTGTTTGTGTATTCAATAGGTATGCAGGTGGGCCCAAGTTTTTTCTCATCATTCCGTAGTGGAGGAATTAATTTGAATCTTATGGCTGTCGGATTGGTTTTCCTTAACGTTATGGCAGCCTATCTAATCTATTGTATAACAGGAGAGGACTTGAAGAATATGGTCGGTATCCTTTCCGGAGCTGTCACAAATACGCCAGGTCTGGGAGCCGCTCAACAGGCATATTCGGATGCGACTGGCAATGCAAGTGATTTCCTTGCTGCTGGTTACGCGATAGCTTATCCTATGGGTGTTGTGGGAATCATTATTATCCTTGCAGTGGTCAATTTCCTTTGGGGTAAGGAGACTCATGCACAGACAGAGGAGCAGGATAAGAGCAGTGTCGAGATCTACACAGTGCAGATCACAAACAAGGCTATCGACGGAATGACACTAGGAAAGTTGAAGCAGACAATCGGAAAAAATTTCGTTGTCACTCGTCTTCATAAGGCGGCTGTCGACGAGGTGAAAGTGCCAAACGATGACACTGTCCTTTCTTTTAATGATAAGATGTATGTGATCTCAAATCAGAACGACAGTGAGGCTGTAAAGGTGTGTGTGGGAACTCGTCTGGAGATGGATATGGCTCTTTGGGACAAGTTGGATGGCGGACAATTGGTAAGCAAGAGACTTGTTGTGACAAAGTCGGAGATGAATGGTAAGACATTCGCTCAGCTTAAGATTCAGGAAATTTTCGGTGTCAACATATCACGTGTCATTCGTACAGGTATCGACCTTGTGCCAAGCCCTACATTGCAGCTTCAGGTGGGCGACTCGGTTATCGCTGTAGGTGACGAGACATCTGTAAATAAACTTGGATTATTTGTAGGAAACTCAAACACGCAGCTCGACCATCCACATTTGATCCAGGTGTTCTTGGGAATCACCCTTGGAGTGTTGCTTGGATCAATTCCGTTTGATATTCCAGGAATTCCTCAGCCGGTGAAGCTAGGATTGGCGGGTGGACCTCTAATCGTGTCGATCTTGATAGCAAAGTTCGGAATCAAATTCAATCTGGTCACATACACAAGATTCTCGGCAAAGAAGATGCTTCAGGAGATTGGAATCATGTTGTTTTTGGCGGCAGTTGGTTTGGGCGCTGGAAAGAGTTTTGTCTCTACATTCCAGGAAGTCGGATTGTCGTGGTTCGTTTATGGAATCGTCATCACGATGGTGCCAATGATAATAATCCTTTTGATAGGACGATTCGTTTTGAAACTGAATGCGGCTCAACTGATGGGATTTGCAAGTGGATCAACAACGAACCCTCCTGCATTGGCATTCTCCAACACAGCTGACGCAACCGGTAAGGCTTCACTTTCGTATGCCACCGTCTACCCATTGACAATGTTCTTGCGAGTGATGAGTGCTCAATTCCTAGTGTTGATGGCGTTATAATGAATTATAAATTATAAATGCGGAATGCTAAATTATATTAGTGTTCCGCTTTTTTTGTTTGATGAAGGTTTAACTTGATAATCAACCGTGATAACCTTTTAGCAGACTCATTGCGAACATTAATACAACTCCGAAACTAATCAACCATGGTATGACAAATAGAATTATTGAACGAAAGAGTTTATCTGTCTCTTCTGTGCGATTGTAATAATATTTTTTTATTATAAAACACAGTATTGCTATAATAGTAGGTGCCGTTATTGTAAATGCTCCTAGATTATCATACCAAAAAATATAGTAAATAGCTATAAATTTTAAGCTGATAGCTATTAAAGTTAGCAGTGGTAGAGCTGTCCAGAAATTTTTCATATAAGAATAGAATTTAGTTATTTGACAAAACTATATAAAAGATTCAATTAGTTCAAAAAAATCTTATTTTCCCCGAAATTCAATTTAAAAACATGGTTGTTTAGTGAAAAAATGGACAAAAAATGTGAAGAATTGGATAAAATGTATAATTTAGCGAACGTATCGTTAAAGAATTTATGGCAAAACGAATTTTTTCGACACTATTATTGGCTCCTGCGCTTGTCGGGATGGCTCAGCTGAAAGTCACTCAGCTGAAGTATTCTGATTTCGACAGTTGGCAGGTGAGAAATATCAAAGAAAGTTTTCTGATTGGTGGAAATGTCAAGCAAATCTACGAAATCGGAAAAACTGACACTATTAATGAAACTGGTCCACGAAAGAGAACCGACTCTCCATGGGAAACATCCAGTAGCCTGATCCATGCGGCAAGTGTGGATAAGGCGAGCACCACCGTCTATCCGGAAAAACGAGGCGACGGCTATTGCCTGAGAATCGAGAGCAAGCTGGAGGAGGTGAAAGTGCTCGGTATGGTTAATTTGACGTGTATGGCATCAGGCAGCGTCTTCACAGGATTTCTTCTTGAACCGATTGAGAGTTCTGACAATCCGATGCAATATATGATGCAGGGAGTGCCTTATACAGCCAAACCAAGAGCAATTAAGTTTGACTATAAGGCCAAGGTTGGTGGAAAAAGACAATATAAGTCGGTCTCAAAGGCTATGGATCTTGAAGGAAGGAATGAGGCTGAGGTATCTGTTGTCCTTCAAAAACGTTGGGAAGACGCGAGTGGCAAACTTCATGCCAAGAGAGTCGCCACTGCCTACATGAGGATCAAAGAAACAGTGACTGATTGGCAAAACGGCTTTGAATTGCCACTACAATATGGCGATATAACTAGAGAGCCAAATTATCAGGACTATATGGGGGTTAATTATCCTAAATATCCATATTGGGGAATCAACAGCAAAGGAGAGAAAATGCAGATTTCAGAGAAGGAATATGCAGATCCAGATGAGATGCCCACACATATTATAATACGCTTTTCAAGTGGGTATGGTGGAGCATTTTGTGGCGCTGTAGGTGATAGACTTTGGGTAGACAATCTAAAAATAATAGAATAAACTGACTATTTAGTAGGCATATTCTTTGCGTAGAAAAAAAATATACCTACATTTGCTCAAAAATTTGTTGGAGGCAACTTGTTGAAACGAACAGCCAACATTACTTAAATATAATGAAAGTTCTGCAAATATCTAATTACTATTATCCTTTGGTAGGAGGAACGCAGGCCACTTGCCAATATTTGTCGGAAGGAATAAAAGACGAATATGATGTGCATGTAGTGGCATTCAGCGAAGACAAAGAGGATAAGGAAGAAGAACATAATGGGGTAAAAGTAAGCAAAGCCGGAGTTTTTTTGATGTTGCTTCGTCAGAGTTTATCTTTTTCATACTATAAATTACTCAAGAAGTATATCGTAGAGTGGAAACCTGATATTATCCATTTCCATCACCCGAATCCATTTGTGATGGCCTTGATGCTGAAGCTTATTCCGGATGATGTGAAGCTCTATGTCCATTATCATCTAGACGTCACAGCACAGAAAGTGATGTACCAGTTTATCAAAGGCATTGAGAGAAAGATGCTTGAGAGAGCTGATATGATTGCCACGACTTCTGAAAACTATAAGAAATCGTCTCCTGTATTGAAAGATTTCCAGGATAAGACGGTGGTGCTTGCTAGTGCAATTGATATCACAAAGTATGATCTTCAGCCTGGAGAACAGGAAAAGGTAGATAAAATCAAGCAGGCAGCTAATGGCAAGAAGATCGTGTTCCATGCGGGAAGACATGTCCGTCATAAAGGTTTGGAGGATTTGATTGAGGCAGAGAAATTGATCAAGTCGGATTGTGTAATATACGTAGGAGGTGATGGCCCGACGACAGACGAGATGATGCAGTTGGCTAAATTCTCAGACAGAATCCATTTCTTGGGCAGAATGAATGATTCCGACTTGCGATGCTATTATCATGCGGCGGATGTCTTTGCATTCCCGTCGTACACAAAAGCGGAAGGATTCGGTCTAACACTTGCTGAGGCAATGTATTGTGGCACACCGGCTGTGACATACACAATTGAGGGAAGTGGTGTGAACTGGGTTTGCCCGAATGGAGAGACAGGTCTTGAGGTTCCCAACAGAGATGTTGTGGCATACGCGGCTGCGGTAGACAGATTGCTTCAGGACGACGAGTTGCGCAAACAGTTGTCGGAGAACGCAAGAAGTAGAGTTGTGACGTTGTTTACAATCCAGAAAGAGGTTGAGACATTGAAAGAGCAATATGCTTATTTGCTAAATAAAAAAGCGTAAGAATTTAGAAATGCTAAATTTATTATACAAACAGCCCATGAATATTTCGTGGGCTGTTTTTTATTTCATGTTTTAACAATTTCTAAACATTCGGATATATACAAAAACAAAATTTTTTGATTAAATTTGGAGGAATTCTGAAAAAACATTTGTCTATGAATATGCAAGCGCTACAACAAGACACACTTCTAAAAGGAGGTGCTTATCGAATAGAGAAAATTCTAAGCCAAAGTGATTTGGAAATCACTTATCTTTCCGATAAATTCGGCGACAGCAGAAATGTCGTGGTGACAGAGTTTTTTGTGAAAGATATTTGTCGACGCGAGAAAAACAATAGTGTTGCTTATGATTCAGAAGATGTCGCAACGATGCGAGATAAATTCAAAAGCGATGCATTGGATAGATTGAATAAAGGCATTCTTGAAGTATTTGAAGAGAACAATACAGCCTACTATGTCAAATATGAAGACGACGGTGCTATAATCATACATGATGATTCAAGCGAATCAGACAACTTAAATCAGGATGATAAAAAAGACGCTGCTAAGCCATCTTTGCTAAAGAAATTAAAATGGCCACTTATTTTAGTTGCTGTTATAGGTGCAGGTGCCGCTTTTTTCGTGTCGTCAGAACCTCCAGTAGAGATAGAAACAACAACAGTAAACTCAGAAAAGAAAGTTGAAACGAAAACTGTGGAGACTAAGAAAGAAGAGTCGGTAAAGGTAGAGAAGGAGAGTGCCGTTTTCGCTCCGATTATGGAGAAGTTGAGAAAGGCTAAGAAAGACGCCGAGGCAATCCCCGGAGTAAGCCAACATAAGGTTTTGACACAGCTTTCTAATGTTAAGGATGAGTTTGAGAAGGTAAAATCTAAATTGACTGCCGATGAGCAGGATAGATACCACAAAGCTTTTCAGGAAGTTATAGAAATTGTTAAGAAACGATCTTGATATTTGTTGATTATGTATGCGTTACAAGCCAATACAATCCTGGCTCAAGGAAAATATAGAATATTAAGAGTCATAGAAGAAGGCAGTTTAGAAATAACGTATCTGGCTGTATATAACGCTGGGTTAAATTATAATAATGCATATAATAAGGTTGTCATTAAGGAGTTTTTCATAAAGGATTTGTGCGGTCGCAGCCGAAGAACGAATGATGTCATATTTACGGCAAATGATGTCCGTGCTGATTTTAATCAGATGCGCAATACGTTTTTGTATGACGCGAACAAAAATAAGGATGTTATAGACACGTTTAAAGAGAATGGTACAGCATATTATGTGAAGAAGTATATTGAGAATGAGGTATTTGACACGTTTGGCAATCAAACGCAAAGTGATGCTAATGGTTCTGAATTAATGAAGAAGGATTTGGAAACATCCTTCTCTAACAATGAAGGAAAGACTCAGTATTTCACGTCGGAGAAGATTAAGACGATTGCCAAATTTGGTATGATTGCATTTCTTGTCATTTTTGTGGTGCATTATTGGGTTGGTCAAGATGATGATAAGCTTGATGACGACTACACATTTCAGTCTAAAAACAGCAATGATATCAGTAGGAATATCAAAAGTGATGATGGCGGTGATGTGACAGTTGATAGTGTTGACGTTTTTGGAAAAAATGAGACGAAAGTCGTAATGTCAGATGACGTCTCATTTGTTGTAAAGGCAGATAGTATTGTGACATTAGGAAATAAATTCAGATTGACGTATACTCTCAACAATGCAGAGTCTGACAATTTACAGCTGCCTATTGAGTCGATGCCGTCAGACTTAACTATAGCGCATGGCCCATATGTCTCGACCGGTAAATCAATTTCGATCAAAGACGGAGTTGAACATAGATCGTCATCTGTTACTTATGGTTATATGTTGGTTCCGAAAAAAGAAGGATTAATCATAATACCGTCAGCAAAGGCTGTTTTGAATGATGGTAAGGTATTGCAATCAAATACGTTGGAGATAAATGTGGTTAAGGGAGATTGATAAGATGTAAAATTTAGCATTTATCATTTCTCATTTCTAATTTGATTCATATTTCCCCTCTGTCGAATTCTGTATTCGCCACCGACAGGGGGTGGATTTTTAATCTTGCGTCGAAAATAGGCGTGGAATGTTTTTATGTTAGTTAACACAAAAAAGAAAAAATTACATTAAAAAATACTCTAAATAAAAAATGTTATATAATTTAGGAAAGATTTTAAGCAAAGGATTAAATTATTAGGTATTATGAAAAAAGACCAGAAAAAAGATCAGAAAAAAGACCAGAACTTCTTTGTGAAGTTTTTGGAATTTATTCTTTCCCGATTTAAGAGCGGAGAGAATGAAAATGAATCATTAGTTAAATTTGGTTTGGATAATCAGGAGACTCCAATGGAGCATGATGCTGATTGGAAACCTCTTACAGCAGAGAATTACAACACCATATTAGATGCTGTAGATAATACTAATGATGCCATCAAAGAGTATTATACAAAGACAGATGACAGAAGTGTCGATGAATGGGGCTCTGACAAATTACGAGAGTTGGCAGGAGAGGTAGATCCGTCATTGTCTGATGACCATCAGAAAGACATTGAAATTGAAAAGGGTCTTGACGAGATAATTAATGACGAGTCGATAGCTTATGCGGCTGATATGGCTGGCAGAGAGTTGACAGATGAAGAACTTAAGGATGCAGAAAAGGAGGATTGATTATGGCAGTTTTTAGTAAGATAAAGCAGTTTTTTTCTGATCATTCAGATTATGTTATTCTGTTGAACGATGTGCGAAAATCAGAAATGTTGGACAATATGCCGGTTGTGAAGGAATTGGTAAATACTCCAATTGTAGATGATTATTTCAAACGTACACTTAAAGAGAATTATAAGGAAGACTCATATTTGGAGAAGTCTGTAGCAGTGGCTGCCGCAAAAATGGCTTCCGAGAAATTTGGATGGAATCAGGAAAAAAGTATTGAAGCGGCTATACAAGCTGCAGAATTTCTTCGTGATGCCCGTCGTAACTACAAATTAGCGAAGAATGAAATTTCTCAGCTAGAATATCAAGAGCATAAAAAGGTATCTTTCTTTGGAAAGCTATGGGGTACGGCCAAGTCTCTTTGGGTGAATTGTAATGGAAAAGTAAAAGATTGGGTAAAAGACAAGGGATTCTCGTGGCTGCTAAAAAAAGTAGCAAAGTATTGCCCTGTACCAGTTGTGAAAGTTGCTGCCCATGTATGGGATGCTATTCCTGAGCCTGCAAAGAAATTAGTGAAAGAAGGGGCAAAGAAAGTGGCTGATTGGGCAGTTGATAAATTGCCGGTTGTCGTAGAAAATCTTTGTAATGCAGGCAAAAAGGTAGTTGAAAAGTCAGCAAAGATTTTGGCTAAAGGATACGAGGTCGCTAAATCTATGGGGCGTGCTGCCGTTTCTGCGGGTAAGAAGATCTACGAAGGAGCAAAGGCTGTTTGCAAGACGGCATATGAGAGCTTAAAATCAACAGTGTCAAGTGTAGCTTCTGTTTTAAATCCACTTAATTGGTTTTGATATGGAGCAGACGTTTTCAATCAATGAAAAGTTCAAAACGGACTTGATCACGGCAATCCTTAGTTCGCCGGTAGTGTATGTCCCTCATTTCAATTATTCTTATGTCGATAAGGCATTGAAGGAAATAATGGAAGAAGGCGTATTGGAAATGACTTGTGCAAATGTGGAAGAATATGCCAATAATAGAGAGATCGACTTTTTGACAAAGAAAAAAAAGGAGGGATCTCATTCGTTGTCATCTGTATTTGAGGCTGTAATAGAGCATAGAGAAGAGATAGAACCTTCAATTTTTCTGGCAAAGAATTGTTATGCCGAATTTGAAAAGAATGATTTTCAATTGAACCTTCAGCTTTTCTGTTCGCTATATGAGCAGGGAAAATACGACAAACGAATGACTTTTATTATGGTGTCTCCACAACCTATGGAGTCGTTACCTCTTATGGTAGAGGGGTTGGTTTCCGTAGTTGAATTGCCAGCACCTACAGAGAAGGAGATAGAGGAATATATAAGGCAGGTGTTGCCTGTATCAAATCAATTCCAACATCAATATGGTGAATTGGTAGTTGAACTGACTCGTACTCTTCAAGGTATTCAGCACTATGAAATAGAGCAGATAATCAGGTCTGCAAGTATGCGAACTTGCAACAGATTGACGGAAAAGACAATCGAATATGCTCAGGAAGAAAAGAAACTGCTTGTCCGAAAGTCTGGTATAATAGAAGTGATTGATACAGATATTTCATTTGACCAAGTTGGAGGATTGAATAATCTTCGCAAAGATCTGGATCAAAAAGCCAAACTTTTTCGACATCTCAACGAGTTGGCAAAGATGAAGTTGCCTCTCCCTAAAGGAATCTTGATCATTGGAATGCCTGGATGTGGAAAGAGTCTTGTGGCAAAATCAATCGCGGATAAATTTGGAGTGTCATTATTGCGACTTGATATTAGCCGATTGATGGGACAATATGTAGGTCAGAGTGAAGCAAATCTTCGCAAGGCGCTCAAGGTGGCAGAGGCAGCGCATCCGTGTGTGCTGTGGATAGATGAGATCGAAAAAGCCTTTGCAGGTGCAAATGGAGGTGGCGGTGGCCATGACATCGTTATGCGAATGATGGGCCATTTTCTTACATGGATGCAGGAGCGTAAAACAGCAGTTTATATTGTGGCTACCGCTAATGATGTGATGCGTCCTGAGTTTATGCGTAAGGGACGTTTTGACGAGGTGTATTTCGTAGATTTTCCTAAGAAGAATGAACGATTAGACATTTTGGAAAAGAAACTAAGATTGTCGTCTGAACAAGAATCAGTCTTTGATGTTTCCGAACTAACTGATTCAGTTAAAGAAAAAATTGCTGAAAATATGCGTGGAGACAAGTCGAAAGAGGAAAAAAACGGTTTTTCCGGTTCCGAGATTCAAAGTGTGGTTGAGGCTGTCTTTGAAAAGAAATATATAGAATATATTGATTTGAAAGAGAAACAACAGAATAAAAACGCTGTTGTTGCCAAGGTTAAAATTACACAAAAGGATTTTGATGATGAAATAGAACTTATTCGCAAGTCTGTTATGTGCAATCAAAATGGCAAGAAAGATGAGAATGGAGTCTTGCATAAGACATCCGCAGAACGCATTCGTGAGTTGCAGAGTACATATAATTTCAGGGAGGCATAACAATGGGAGAGTTGAACATTTTATTTTTAAGAGGTGCTTATCTGACAAAAATAGAGCAATTAAGATCATTACTAAATGATGTCTCCGTGACAAATAGCGATGATTTTCGTGAAGAATTACTATCAGCATTACGTGATGGTGTACTTGCCTCTTGGTGTGATAAATGTGGTTTTGCATTGACTGGGATTGATATGTCAGCAGATGATAAGCCATTATACGAGACAATTGTAAAAAAAATTACAGGCAAGACTGATTTTAAGGCGGCGGATAAGGCATTTGTAGGAAATTTTG